>Ga0209489_100110_pt1 | contig 117680 bp, 115 predicted proteins | sample SiratrowhiteBW_FD_187527 | JGI IMG/M metagenome (GOLD analysis project Ga0209489, IMG submission 187527) | Root nodule microbial communities of legume samples collected from California, USA - Siratro white BW (SPAdes) (version 2) | ecosystem: Host-associated > Plants > Roots > Nodule | place... | reverse complement strand
CGTCGGTCATGGGGATGCTCCTGTCTGATGTGAGGTTGGCAACCCCTCATCTTCAGACAGGACGCTCCCTTCCGGATACTGGCTGAACTGTCAGCCCCAGTGGCCTACCGCGCGAGCGGTTTAGTCCCCTGGCCCGAGGCTGACTAACAGGACGCTCGTCCAAGCGTCGGCTCTTAAGTGCAGACCGGACGTGGCGTGCAAGGAACCGGACCGCCGATAGCCTTGGGAAAATGGCCGGACCTCAACGAACTTGGCGACGCGCCATCGTCAAGGCTCATATGTGAAATAACGATACGAGCGCCTCGTCCGGGCGAAGCACAAAGGAGGAAACCCCATGCGCGCGATCTGGCCGGAAATCCCCTTCGAGACATGGCGCGAAACCTGTTCTGCGCTTCATTTGTATTGCCAAGTTGCAGGCAAGTATCGGCTCGCGAGGACGCCGTGGATCAACCATTCATGGCACGCGACTTTCTACGTGAATGCTCGCGGGCTCACGACTTCACTGGTTCCAGACGCCTCAGGTATCGAGATCACCTTCGATCTCTCCCGCCATATCGTGATCGCAGAGGCCTCTGACGGGCGCAGGGTTGAAATGGCGCTCGGGCCGATGTCCGTTGCCGACTTTCACACCAGGTTCTGTGAGCTGGTGGGATGTCTCGGCGGCACACCGGAATTCGACGGCCGGCCCAATGAAGTCCCTGATCCAATCGCTTTTCAGGACGACCGTCAGATCCGCCCCTATGATGCAGACGCCGCGACGCGGTTCTTCAGGGCCCTGGTTGCAATCGACGGTGTTTTTCATCGGTTTCGGACGGGCTTCACCGGAAAGGTCAGTCCAGTCCATCTCTTTTGGGGCAGCTTCGATCTCGCGGTGACGCGCTTCTCCGGACGTCCTGCTCCGCTTCACCCGGGGGGCGTACCGGGTTTACCTGATGAAGTGACGCGCGAGGCGTACAGTGATGAAGTCTCATCCGCCGGCTTCTGGCCGGGCGGAGGCGGCACAGACTTTGCGGCTTTCTACTCCTATGCCTATCCCACTCCGAACGGCTTTGCCGACGAACAGATTTTGCCGACGGGCGCATATTTCGATCAGAAGCTCGGAGAATATCTCCTGGCCTACGACATTGTGAGGAAGTCAAGCGATCCGGAGGGGACGCTCATGTCGTTTCTGGAAAGCACCTATCGTGCGGCAGCGGATCTCGGAGGCTGGGATCGTGCCGCGCTCGAATGTCCGATTGGTCACCCCCTTCGGCCCCGCCCTCTCAACAGGAAGAGGTGAAGTTCGACCAGCCTTCCCGTTGTTCAGGCAGAGCACCTTAAGCGCGACGTCGAGCCACTATGCTATGCCGGCGGGGCTGCTCGTCCCATCGACGGTAGGCGCCGCCCGACTCGGATCTGCCTTGGTGTTCGCTTTCAACGCGCCGCTTGCGATCCAATCGGTCGGATCCAAAACCGAAGAAGAATGCCGCCCAGCAAGGAACAGAGCGCCGCCACTTGCAACACTATGCGTAACGCGCGTTCGAACGCGGCCGTTGCGGCTTCGGTGATGCCGGCTTGTCCGGCCAGTATTGCATTCAGCGCTTCGTTGGCTTGTGCCCGCGGCGCACCGGCAAGATGATACGAAAAGCTGGCAAACAAAACGGCGCCAAGCGCCGCGACTGCAAAGAGACCTGCCACCCGGGCGACCGCGTTGTTGACGCCCGAAGCGAGTCCTGCGTGGGCGTCACCCACCGACGACATTACCATCGACGTCAGCGGCGGGACCGTGATGGTCATACCGATGCCAAATACGCAGATCGCCGGAAACGCTCCGGCCCAGTAGGATTGTCGGAAATCGGCAAAAGCCAGCAGCGCCAGACCGCAGCCTGCGATGACGGGCCCGAAGGTGAGCGACTGCTGCGGCCCGAAACGGTCGGAAAGCATGCCGGCGAATTGCGCGCCGAAACCCATGATGAGAGCAAATGGAAGCAGTGCTGCACCGGCCTGTGTCGCGGAGTAGCCGCCGAGCCGGATCAAGCCAAACGGCAGATAATACAGCGCACCGCCTAGCGAAAAATAAAGCAACAGCGTCAATGCGTTGGCTGCGGCAAAACTGCGCGAACCGTACAGCGATAGCGGCATCATTGCTCGTGCGCCGAGCCGGGCTTCCATTGCGAGAAACAATAAGAGCAATAGAAATCCCGATCCGAGCGCGCCGACTACGGTTCTGTCAGAAAATCCCGAGGCCGGAATGGCGTTAAGCCCCCAGGTGATCGAGGCGAGAGCGGCGGCGATGGTGGCCGCTCCCGCCCAGTCCAACGATTTTGCGCTGTCATTTCGGCTTTCGCCTGCGAAGCTCGCAAGTCCCGCCGCGACGGCCGCCAGCGGCACATTGAGCAGAAAAATCGCGCGCCACGACACCTGATCGACGAGCCAGCCGCCCAATACCGGGCCGACGGCGGCGGTCAGCGCGCCGACACCAGCCCATACTCCGATCGCATGATTGCGCTCGTGCTCGTCAAAAGTCGCTCCCAACATCGCGAGGCTCGCCGGGATGAGGAACGCGGCGCCAACCCCTTGAATTGCGCGGCTTGCGACTAGCACCGTGATGTTGGGGGACAGGCCGCACGTAATGGAGGCCAAGGTGAATATCGTAATGCCGAAAACAAAGATGCGTCGACGGCCGTAAAGATCGGCAGCCGCCCCTCCAACCAGCACCGTAGCGCTTAGCAGCAGCAGGTAAGCATTAACGATCCATTGGGTCGCGGCCACGCTTGCATGCAGGACGTGCTGAATCGTCGGCAGGGCGATATTTACGACCGACCCATCGACCAATGCCATGCTCGACCCGAATATGGTCGCCGCCAGCGTCAGCCGCTTGCGTCTTTGCGACGGTGCCGCGTCAAAAGCTGGTGTCACCCGGATAATGTTGGCGTCGCAGGGAGGTTGTATGAAACCAATCATTTGGGGGGCTCGAGAAGCGTGGCTGTCGCGGTCAGCGTGCGCCTCGAGGGTACCGTTGGCAACCGCCGGTTTCGCCCATTTCGCCGGGTCGCTCAGACCGAGGTCGGCTCCTGGCCCTTTGGCGACGAGACGGGAGCGGTGCGCGGGGACGGCCAGGTACGCCCGCGTTGGTCGCAGCGAGACCATCGTCACGTTTCCTTTGCGAGACCGAGCTCGCTGAGGATGGCTTCGTTGTGCTGACCGACATCAGGCACCGGGTCCATCCGCGGCGTTACGTCGGGAATGGTGAGGGCGGGCAGGAAGCTCATCACCGGCCCGCAGGGCGATCCCACGCTCTGCACCCGCGAGCGCGCATGGAGTTGCTCATGCTGCAGGAAGGCCTCGACCGAGTTCAGATGCGCGTTGGCGATCGCGGCTTCATCGAGCAGCCGCAGCACCTCCTCGCTGGTCATCGATGCAAAACGCTGCTCGATATGCGCCTGCAGATCGTCGCGGTTCTGCATGCGCAGCGGATTGGTGCGGAAGCTCGGATGGTCGGCGAAGCCGGCGTCGCCAAGCACGATGCGGCACAGCGACCGCCATTCCCGGTCGTTCTGGACGCCGAAGAAGATCGTGGTGCCGTCACCCACGCGGAATGGGCCGTAGGGCGCGATCGTCGCATGCTTCGCGCCGGTGCGCGGCAGCGGCCGGCCGGTACTCATCGTGTAGAAGGCGGGATAGCTCATCCAGTCCGTGATGGAATCGAACAGCGAGGCCTGGAAGGCCGTGCCCTTGCCGGTTTGCTCCCGGCGATACAGCGCCATCAGCACGCCGTTGAGAATGTACATCCCCGTGGCGATATCGACCACGGAAAGCCCCACCTTGGCCGGCTCCGCCTCGGTGCCGTTGACGGCGAGCACGCCGGCCTCGCACTGGACCAGCAGATCATAGGCCTTCTTGTTGCTGTAGGGGCCGCCGGTGCCATAGCCCGAGACGTCGCAGGCGATGAGGCGCGGAAATCTTCGCACGAGCGATGCGGCATCGAGGTCGAGCCGCTCCGCAGCACCAGGCGCGAGATTCTGGATGAACACATCCGCCCGCGGCAGCAGGGCGTCGAGCACCTTGCGGCCGCTCTCGCTCTTGATATCGATGGCGAGGCTTTCCTTGGAACGATTGGTCCAGACGAACTGGCTCGACATGCCGTTCATCACATGATCGTAGTCCCGGCAGAAATCGCCGCCGCCCGGCCGCTCGATCTTGATCACCCGTGCGCCCCAATCCGCCAGATGCCGGCTGGCCAGCGGCGCTGCGATCGCCTGCTCCAGCGAGACCACCGTCACGCCCGACAGCGGCAGCTCCGCCTCATTCCCCTCCATGCGATCGCCTCCACTCCCGCTCAAGCTCTTGATCAGCGCAGGAGACAAGCCGACCACCCACGCGCATTCTTTGATGCTGCCATCATGCTCCTGTTTTGCCCGACGAGTCAAACTCGACTTCGCAAAATCCTAAGGCATGAAATTCGTAAGGATTGCCATGACTTGGCTACTGTGCATGGGGTTGTTTTCGCAGTTTTGTCTTGAACGGCCTCTCCCCACCCTCAGCTGTCATCCTCCGCGAAAGCGGGGGATCCAGTACGCCGCGGCGTCCCTGTTGCCGAGACCGCACACGTGCCGGCTTTCGCGTCTCCCCTCGGTTGCCAATGAACCGCCGTTCACCCACTATTCGCACTGACTCGTCATGTGGGGGGATCGATGCCGGCATTTTGCTTGAAGAAGTCATTGGCCATTGCGAGCCTCTCGCTTGCCTTGGCCGTCCTGGCGCTGCCGCGCTCAGGTTTCGCCTACACCCAGGAGCAGCAGCAGGCCTGCACGCCGGATGCGATGCGGCTGTGCAGCGAGTTCGTTCCGAACGTCGATGCCATCACCGCCTGCATGATCAAGAAGAAGGCGCAGCTCTCGCCGCAATGCCGGGTGTTCTTCCGCGCCGGCCCCGAGCCGGGCGAGTTGCGCGCCAGCAAGCCGACCCACATCGCGCCGAAGACCGCGAAGAAGACCAAACCGGCCTCGAAGAAGAAGAAATCCAGCGAAGGCTAAAATCCCGAGCGAAGCGCGTGCCTGTTTTGAAACCCGACAGGCCTGGGAACCGCGCCATCGCGTATCCGGCTCGCTCCGGCCGTGACATCAGCTTCGCGACAGCGACCGGACTCGTTTTGTTCGCGCGTCGCCGCACAGGCTTGCGGCCATTACGGGCGCGTCTGACGGAAAAGAGCCGCCCCGAGGTTTGCGCGGCAAGGTTGTGTTGTCCCGTCCGCTGCTCAAGAAACGCACGCTTGCCCGCGCGCGAAGCGTTTTGCAGCAGTTTGTGTGTGACGTCACAGCAAGCAGTGTGACTCAAAAGCCAACACGACTCGTTATTTCGTGGCGCCAACGCAACCCTCGATACATTTTTCTTTCGCGAATCACCGCGCTGATTCATTTTCGCGGCCTGGGGTCAATCTGGAGGCCGAAGGTATGAACGTAATTGTTTTTGCATCGCGTAAAGGCGGCTCGGGCAAGAGTACCCTGGCTGCACATCTCGCCGCGCAGATCAAGGCGAGCAAGCAGGTCATGCTGGTGGACGCAGATCCGCAGGGCTCGCTCACGCTGTGGCACAAGCTGCGTGGCACCAACGAGCCGCCGATCAAGGCTGCCGTGAACTCCGTAAGCGGCATCGTCTCCGCTGCCAAGCGCGACGGTTATGAATGGGTGTTGATCGACACGCCGCCGAACCTGTCGGCCGTTGTCGACGACGCGATCCGTAACGCGACGATGGTGATCATTCCGGCGCGTCCCGGCGTGTTCGACGTCAACGCGGTGCAGGAAACCATCCAGATGTGCCGCGCCGCGCGCAAGCCCTACGCGGTCGTGCTCAACGGTGCGCCGGCGCGCCGCGACGAGTCCGAAAGCCCGATCGTCACCATCGCGCGCGAGGCACTGGCGAAATTCCGCGCTCCGGTGTGGGGCGGCCAGATCACCAACCGTTCGGATCTGCTGATGGCGCTTAGCCACGGCGAAGGCGCGCGGGAGTATCAGGCCGAGAGTCGTGCAGCTCAGGAAATTGCACGGCTGTGGGCGGCGATCGAGCGTTCAGTGAAGGCTATTCGCGGCACGGCGTCGGCATCCGGCGCAATGCACAAGCAGGCGGCATAATTTCATCATTCATTTCCCCGGACGAAAACGCGCGGACAAGCCGCGCGTTTTGCGTTTTTCGGGTCTGCTGAAGGAGGCTATGCCACCATCAGCATGTAGAACACGATGACCGGCGACAGGCTGAGGATCACCGACCAGATGCCGGCGGCCCAGAGAATGTCCTCGGTGGTAAAGCTCTGCTGGCCGGCGTCGTAATGCGACGCCATCTCATTATGATTATTCACAAACGCCTCCGCGAGTTCTTCGCTTATGGGCGTCAGTGATACGCGGGATGTTTTAAGATTCCGGGGCGCAGCTAGCTGCACATTTGAACGCAGCTGCTACCACGGGTTAACCATCCCAGTGGCGCTGTCAGCCCGCCAGCCAGACGCGAAACAGCAGCACCGGCATCAGGCCGAGCATCAACGCCCAGAACCCGAACGACGACACCACCAGAATTCCCTGCAAGAGATCGGCCGGCGCGAATTGGCTCGCGGCCGTAGGCCGGGTGCGATGTCCCATGGTCATTCCCCCCTTTGGAAGGTCTCAGGCAGAAAGGACAGGCGCGGTTGGGTAAACGAGGCGTGGATGCTCCATGCGGCGAATGCAAAGGCCGTGTGGGGTGGGATTAACCACGGGCGCCTCTTACCCTCCCCTGGAGGGGGAGGGTCGTTCCGCATGAAGCGAAGCGAAATGCGGAGCGGGGTGGGGTGATCTCTCGACACAGGCAGTGTTCGATGCCGAGAGACCGTCACCCCACCCCGCTCGCGCTGCGCGCGATCGACCCTCCCCCTCCAGGGGAGGGTAAATGAAGCCCTACGCCGCGACCTTCATCCGTCGCTCGATCTCGCGATCGATCGTTGCCGCTAGCTCGCTGCTCACTTCCACCATCGGCAGGCGCACCTCAGGGCTGTCGATCAGGCCGCTCCGCCACAGCCAGTACTTCGCCGGTGCGGGGCTCGGTTCGGCAAACAGCAGCCGCGTCAGCTCCGCGACATCCTGCCAGCGCGCCTGCGCCGCGTCGTGGTTGCCGCGCTTCAGCTCCGCATACACGGCCGCAAATGTCGCGGTCTCGACATGGGCGGACAGCACGATGCCGCCGTCGGCGCCGTCGCTGAGCGCCTCGAAATAATTCGCGTCCTCGCCGGTCAGCACGCGAAAGCCCTTCGGCCGGTCACGCAGCAGCGCGATCGATTGCTCGCGGCTCGCGCCGCAATCCTTGAGGCCGACGATGTTCTTATGTTCGGCGAGGCGCAGCAGCGTCTGGTTGGTGATGTTCACCGAGGTGCGATAGGGGATGTTGTAGAGCGCAATCGGCCAGGCGGCGTGATCGGCGAGCGCCTCGAAATGCGCCAGCAGCCCGCGCTGTGACGGCCGCACATAGTAAGGGCTCGCGATCAGGTAGCCGTCGATCGGCCAGTCCGCGGTTTCATCGAGGCGATCCTTCAGCCGCGAGGTGTCCGCGCCTGACAGTCCGAGGCAGATCGGCAAGGTGCGGCGGCCCGCCGCCATCTCGTCGCGGACGACGGCGACGAGGCGCTCGAGTTCAGCCTCGCGCAGCGTCATGCCTTCACCCGAGGTCGCCCCCAGGATGAAGCCGTCGACGGCTTGTGTGCCGTAGTGCCGCGTCAGCCGCCGCAATGACGTCTCGTCGAGACGGCCATCGCGAAATGGCGTCACCAGCGGCAGCCATAGCCCGTGCAATTGGTCTCGTAGTCCGGTCATGTTTCCATCTCCTTCTCGGGAAAAAGCCTGAGACGGAGGGCACATGAAAAAACCCCGTCCAGGCGGCGGGGTTTTCGGGATCAGCTCGCGATGACGAAGTCAGCCTAGCGCGCGCAACATTCCGAGGTCCCCGGATGGGGGCCTTTTTTCGAAATGAGTGCGCACGACTTCGTGATCATTTGCAAATGATGCGAGGTATGCCTGGAACTGTCAATACACGCGGAAGGCGAAGCGCCATTTTGACGAAAAAAAGCCGGACCCGAAGGCCCGGCTTAGGTATTGGCCACGTGAGGCCGACACAATCACCTTCCAAGAGGGATTACTGAACTCCCGCGCCACTGGAGGAGGGGGACAAATGCGCAACGCGAAGGCTCAGCGTGCAAACAGTATGAGCTTGACGAGCGCCCTGCAGCAACAGCCGAGGCCGCATGTCAGTCATGCGGAAATCAGGACGGCCAGCGCTGCGCCTTGCTCACCACGAAGTCGCGGAACACCTGCACGCGTGCGACCGTCTTCAACTCCTCGGGATAGACGAAATAGGTGTCGAGCTGGATCGAATCCGATTCACCGAACAGCTGCACGAGCTTGCTCTGCTCCTCGACGAGGTAGTCGGGCAGGGCCGCGATGCCGAGGCCCTGCTGGCAGGCGCGCACGAGACCGAGGATGTTGTTGACCTTGAAATAGGCTTCGCGCGGACCCGACCCGTTGCGACCGGCTTCGACCAGCCAGTTGCGGTTCTGCAGATGCGGCGCGAAGTTGCCGTCAGCAAGCGTGATGATGCGGTGGGAGTCGAGCTCCTCCAGCGTGCGCGGCGTGCCGAAGCGCTTGATGTATTCCGGCGAGCAATAGGCGTGAAAGCCCATCGCGAACAGCTTGCGCTGGATCAGATCGGGCTGCGTCGGCTTGCGGGTGCGGATCGCGACGTCTGCCTCGCGCATCGACAGGTCGAGCTCCTCATCGGTGACGATCAGCGAGATCCGAATCTCGGGATAGAGCGCAGTGAACTCGCCGAGCCGCGGGATCAGCCAGTTGATGCCGACGCCGGGCGTCGTGGTGATCTTGAGGTCGCCGCTCGGCCGCTCGCGGCTGTCGGTCAGCTTGGCGCGCGCCGCCTGCAGCTGCATGAATACGTCATGCGCAGTGCGGAACAGCAGGTCGCCCTGCTCGGTGAGGATCAGGCCGCGGGCGTGGCGGTGGAACAACGAGACCGAGAGCTCCTGCTCCAGCGCCGAGACTTGGCGTGACACCGCCGACTGCGACAGGCCGAGCTGCTCGCCCGCATGCGTGAAGCTGCCCGCTTCCGCCGCCGCGTGAAACACCTTCAGCTTGTCCCAGTCCATATCCGTAAATCCGTCGCGTGTTCGGGGCATGATTCTATTCCGCTGCGGCGCGCTCGCTGGCGCGCAGGGCCAAGAAACGTTCGGCTTCGAGCGCTGCCATGCAGCCGAGGCCGGCGGCCGTCACGGCCTGGCGATAGGTCTCGTCGGCGACGTCGCCGGCGGCAAACAGGCCGGGCACCGAGGTGGCGGTCGAGTTCGGGGCGACCTCGACATAGCCCGACGGTTTGAGCTTGACCTGGCCTTTGACGAGTTCGGTCGCCGGCGCGTGGCCGATGGCGATGAAGATGCCGTCGGTCTTCAGGTCCCTGAGCGCGCCGGTCTTGACGTTCTTGAGGCGCACATGGGTGACCTTGTTCGGGTTCTCGGTGCCGCAGATCTCGTCGACGGCAGAGTCCCAGACCACCTTGATCTTCGGGTGCTTGAACAAACGTTCCTGCAGGATGCGCTCGGCGCGGAAGTGATCGCGACGATGCACGATGGTGACCTGCGAGGCATGGTTGGTGAGGTACAGGGCTTCCTCGACCGCGCTGTTGCCGCCGCCGACCACCACGACTTCCTTGTTGCGGTAGAAGAAGCCGTCGCAGGTGGCGCAGGCCGAGACGCCGCCGCCCTGGAATTTCCCTTCGGACGGCAGCCCGAGCCAGCGCGCCTGGGCGCCGGTGGCGAGGATGACGGTGTCGGCGAGATAGACGTCGCCGCTGTCGCAGGTCAGGCGGAACGGCCGCTGCGCAGTCTCGAGCTTGGTGACCAGGTCGGTGACGATCGTGGTGCCGACATGGACCGCCTGCTTCTCCATCTGCTCCATCAGCCAGGGGCCCTGGATCACGTCGGCGAAGCCCGGATAGTTCTCGACGTCGGTGGTGATGGTGAGCTGGCCGCCCGGCTGGATGCCCTGGATCAGGATCGGCTCGAGCATCGCACGCGCGGCGTAGATCGCCGCCGTGTAACCGGCGGGGCCGGAGCCAATGATGATGACCTTTGCATGAACAGGAGCGGACATTTCGATGGACGCCTTTCACGGGGGATTTTGCAGCGCGGGCGCGGAACGTGCCGGGAGGCCTCGCGGAGGCGCTGAAATATCAGAGCTAATCTAAGCCTTCTGGTGAGCTATGCAAGAATTGCATTCCCTATCGGCGGATTTTTCCAACAAGGAACAAAAGTCGATTGCGTTGCACGCGCAATAAAATTGCGCTGCGCGCGTGGACTAGGGTATGACGATTGCGACAAACCACCCAATACCGCCGCAAAGGGCAGGAGTTCCAATCACGTGTCGCGGAACCTAGACGAGATCGACCTGAAGATTCTCACCGAGATTCAGGCCGACGGTCGAATCACGAATGTCGAACTGGCCAAGCGCGTCGGCATCTCGCCGCCGCCCTGCCTGCGCCGCGTCCGGGCGCTGGAGGAGGAGGGCTACATCCACGGCTATCGGGGCCTTCTGGACGCCCGCAAGCTCGGCTTCGACGTCACTGTGTTCGCCGCCGTGCACCTGTCCAGCCAGGCCGAGACGGATTTGCGCGCCTTCGAGGAATTCGTCCGCGCCGAGCCCTTGGTGCGGGAATGCTGGATGCTGTCGGGCGAGGTCGATTTCATCCTGAAATGCGTCGCCCCCGACATGGCGACCTTCCAGGATTTCGTCACCCACCTGACCGCCGCGCCCCATGTCCGCAACGTGCGGACGTCGCTGGTGCTGCATAATTCGAAATATGAGGCGGCGGTGCCGCTGGACGTGAAGGGACGAAGGTAACCTCTCTAAGCGTCCCTGCCGTCATCCTGAGGTGCGAGGCATCGGGCGCAAAGCGCCCGATGGGGAGCCTCGAAGGATGCACGGCCCGTATATGTAGCGGCGCGCGGCAACAGTTGGGCCGTCGCCCTTCGAGGGCCGCTGAAGAAGCGGCCACCTCAGGATGACGGTGATGGAGTGATGCTCGCTGCATCAACATCGTCATTGCTGTCGGTGACGAGTGGAGAGAGCGCGACTTCATCTCGTGCACCGAGCAACGCGCACACACAAAAAAGGCCGCGCAGTGCGCGGCCCTTTTCGAAACGTCGTCACAGGCAACGGCAAATCCTTACCGCCACTCCACCTTGGTGATCTCATACGCCTTGGCGCCGCCCGGCGTGTTGACCTCGACGGAGGCGCCCTTCTTCTTGCCGATCAGTGCGCGGGCGAGCGGCGAGGTGATGGAGATGCGGCCCTTCTTGGCGTCGGCCTCGACCTCGCCGACGATCTGCCACACCGTCTTCTTCTCGGTGTCCTCATCGACCAGCGTCACGGTGGCGCCGAACTTGATGGTGTCACCGGAGAGTTTCGAGATGTCGATGATGTCGGCGCGCGCAAGCTTGTCCTCGAGCTCGGCAATGCGGCCTTCATTGTGGGACTGCTCTTCCTTCGCGGCATGATATTCCGCGTTCTCCGACAGGTCTCCGTGCGAGCGCGCCTCCGCGATATGCTCGATGATCCGCGGACGATCCACGGACTGGCGATGCTTCAATTCTTCCCCGAGCGCGGCAAATCCGGCCGAAGTCATCGGAACCTTTTCCATCTTTTCTCTCGTCCTTCGGTCGCGCGCCCCAGAACATGAATGAGCGCCCAACCTTGATTCGTCGGTCTTTCCGGGGCTCGACACGCGGGCCGCCGGACGTTGACAGATATGGGCTTAGCGTCGGAACAGAACACCCCCATGGCCGGACAGTTCCTCCGGCCATTGTGGCTTCATTGCCAATCACTTAGCGGAAAGCTTGAGCCCCAAAGGCCTTGGCCCCCCGCTAGCGATCAGGTTTCCGAAAAGTAGCTCTGCAGGGTACGAACCTCAAGGTCCCCGCCCAGATAGGCGCGGATGCCCTGCGCGGCCGCCACGGCCCCGGAAAGAGTGGTGTAATACGGCACTTTATGCAAGAGGGCCGCGCGCCGCAGCGAGCGGCTGTCAGCGAGCGCCTGCGGACCTTCGGTGGTGTTCAAGACGAGCTGGACGTCGCCATTGGTGATGGCGTCGACGATGTGCGGCCGGCCCTCCAGCACCTTGTTCACCTTCTCGGTCGGGATGCCCTGATCGGTCAGGAAGCGCTGAGTACCCGACGTCGCCAGCACCTTGAAGCCGAGCGAATGCAACTCGCGAACGGCGTCGGCGATCCGCGTCTTGTCGCTCTCGCGAACCGAGACGAACACCGTGCCCTTGCGCGGCACCCGCGTGCCGCCGCCGAGCTGGCTCTTGGCGAACGCCACCGCAAACGAGCGGTCGATGCCCATCACTTCGCCGGTCGAACGCATCTCGGGGCCGAGCACCGTGTCGACGCCGGGGAAGCGGGCGAACGGGAAGACCGATTCCTTGACGCCGACATGCTTGAGCTCTGCCTTCTTCAATTTGAAGTCGGCGAGCCTCTCGCCGGCCATGATGCGCGCGGCGATCTTTGCCACCGGCGTGCCGATCACCTTGGCGACGAACGGCACCGTGCGCGAGGCGCGCGGATTGACTTCAAGCACGTAGATCTCGCCGTCCTTGATGGCGTATTGCACGTTCATCAGGCCGACCACGTCGAGGCCGAGCGCGAGCTCGCGGGTCTGCCGCTTCAGCTCCTCGATCATCCCGGCGTCGAGCGAGTGCGGCGGCAGCGAGCAGGCGCTATCGCCGGAATGGATGCCGGCTTCCTCGATGTGCTCCATGATGCCGACGATGAAAGTGTCCTTGCCGTCGCAGAGGCAGTCGACGTCGACCTCGGTCGCATCCGACAGGTAGCGGTCGAACAGCAGCGGGTTCTTGCCGAGCACGGTGTTGATCTGCCCGGTCTTGTCGTTGGGATAGCGCGCCTTGACGTCGGCCGGCACCAGCTCCGGCAGCGTGCCGAGCAGATAGTCGTTGAGCTGGTTCTCCTCGCGGATGATCTGCATGGCGCGGCCGCCGAGCACATAGGACGGTCGCACCACCAGCGGCAGGCCGAGATCGGCGGAGACGAGCCTCGCCTGCTCGACCGAATAGGCGATGCCGTTCTTCGGCTGCTTGAGCCTGAGCTTGTCGAGCACGCGCTTGAAGCGGTCGCGGTCCTCGGCAAGGTCGATGGCGTCCGGCGAGGTGCCGAGGATCGGCACTTCCGCGGCTTCCAGCGCGTGCGCCAGCTTCAGCGGGGTCTGACCGCCGAACTGCACGATCACGCCGTGTAGCGTGCCCTTGCTGCGCTCCGTCGCGATGATCTCGAGCACGTCCTCGGAGGTGAGCGGCTCGAAATAGAGCCGGTCGGCCGTATCGTAGTCGGTCGACACCGTCTCCGGGTTGCAGTTGACCATGATGGATTCGTAGCCGGCATCGTGCAGGGCGAAGCAGGCATGACAGCAGCAATAGTCGAACTCGATGCCCTGGCCGATGCGGTTCGGCCCGCCGCCGAGAATGATGACCTTCTTCTTGTCGGATGGCGTGCTCTCGTCCGCCAGTGCTCCCGCAAACGGCGCCTCGTAGGTCGAGTACATGTAGGCGGTCGGCGAGGCGAACTCGGCCGCGCAGGTATCGATGCGCTTGTAGACGGGGCGAACGCCGAGCGCATGGCGCTTCGCCTTGACCTCGGCCTCTGTCGTCTCGGCGAGCACGGCGAGCCGCGCGTCGGAGAAGCCCATGGCCTTCAGGGTGCGCATGCCGAAGGCGTTGCCGGGCAGGCCGTTCTTCCTGACCTTCTCCTCCATGTCGACGATGCCGCGCATCTCGCCGAGGAACCACGGATCGATCTTGCAGGAGTTGAAGATGTCTTCGTTCGACCAGCCGAGCCGCATGGCCTGGGCGACCTGAAGAATGCGGTTCGGCGTCGGCGTGCCGAGCGCGGCGCGGATCGCATTCTTGTCGTCGTCGCGGCCGAGGCCCTCGATCTCGATCTCGTCGAGGCCGGTCAATCCGGTCTCGAGCCCGCGCAGCGCCTTCTGCAGGCTTTCCTGGAAAGTGCGGCCGATCGCCATGACTTCGCCGACCGACTTCATCGACGTGGTCAGCGTCGCCGAGGCGCCCGGGAATTTTTCGAAGGCGAAGCGCGGCACCTTGGTGACGACGTAATCGATCGTCGGCTCGAACGAGGCCGGCGTGGCGCCGCCGGTGATGTCGTTGGCGATCTCATCGAGCGTGTAGCCGACCGCGAGCTTGGCGGCGACCTTTGCGATCGGAAAGCCGGTGGCCTTCGAGGCCAGCGCGGACGAGCGCGACACGCGCGGATTCATCTCGATGACGACCATGCGGCCATCTTCGGGATTGACGCCGAACTGCACGTTGGAGCCGCCGGTCTCGACCCCGATCTCGCGCAGCACCGCGATCGAGGCGTCGCGCATGATCTGGTATTCCTTGTCGGTCAGCGTCAGCGCCGGCGCCACCGTGATGGAGTCGCCGGTGTGCACGCCCATCGGATCGAGGTTCTCGATCGAGCAGACGATGATGCAATTGTCGTTCTTGTCGCGCACCACCTCCATCTCGTACTCTTTCCAGCCGAGCACGGATTCCTCGATCAGCACTTCGTTGGTCGGAGACGCATCGAGACCGCGCTCGATGATGTCGAGGAACTCTTCCTTATTGTAGGCGATGCCGCCGCCGGTGCCGCCCATGGTGAAGGACGGGCGGATGATCGCGGGCAGGCCGATCTCGGATAGCGCCATCATCGCCTGCCCAAGCGCGTACTCCTGATAGCGCTTGCGGCGGTCGCCTTCGCCGAGAGTCCATTGCCGGTCGAGCTCTTCGAGCGCCGCGCCCGACAGTTTCTCGCGTTCGGCGAGATATTTGTCGCGGAACGACTTCTTCAGCTCGGAGGCGTTGGCGAGCCGCGACTTCGGCGTCTGCAGCCCGATCTTCTCCATGGCGTTGCGGAACAGCTGGCGGTCTTCGGCCTTGTCGATGGCATCGGCGGTGGCGCCGATCATCTCGACGTCGAACTTCTCCAGCGTGCCCTGCCGGCGCAGCGACAGCGCGCAGTTCAGCGCGGTCTGGCCGCCCATGGTCGGCAGCAGCGCGAAGCCGCCGGGAATGACGTGACGTTCCTTCTCGATGATCTTGGCGACGATCTCGGGCGTGATCGGCTCGATATAGGTCGCATCGGCCAGCTCCGGATCGGTCATGATGGTGGCCGGGTTGGAATTGACGAGGACGATGCGATAGCCCTCTTCCTTCAGCGTCTTCACCGCCTGAGTGCCCGAATAGTCGAACTCGCAGGCCTGGCCGATCACGATGGGACCGGCGCCGATGATCAGGATGGTGGTGATGTCTGTACGTTTGGGCATCAACTCTCGCCGAAGTGGAATTTGGGCACAAAAAAAGGGCGCGCCTGCTGCGCGTCCCTTTGGCCGAGAGCGCGGTGGTCTCCCTCGCGCGCGGGTGGGTCTTAGACCAGTTTTCGGGGCGGCGAAACCCCGAAAAACGCCCATCAACCGGCAATTTTGACCGGTTTTGGCCGCGCCTGCCAGCCACGGGCAAGGTGCACCAGAAGCGAGGCCGCAACGCTCGATCCGCCGATCCAGCCGAGGTCTGTCGGCGACAGGGTGGCCAGCACAGCGCCGCCCAGCGCTCCGCCGATGGCGAAGCCGAGATACATGGATGAGGCATTGAGCGAGAGCGCGATCGTCGAAGCCTGCGGCTCGATCCGGATGATGCTGGCGAGCTGGGCGGGATAGAACGCCCAGCCCGAGAGCCCCCAGAGGAAGATCGCCCCGAGCACCGCGTAATGCGCCTGTGCGGGCATCAGCTTCAGGACCAGCGAATGCAGGATCAGGGCGCCCGCCATGCCGGCGAGCCCGAGGCCCGCGGTCACGAGCGCGCCGAGCCGGTCGGCCAGGACGCCGCCAAGCATGTTCCCGATTGCCGCCGCGCCGCCAAACACCAGCAGCGCCAAGCTGATTTGCGAGGCGCCGAAGCCGAGGCCGCGCAGCGGGACCGCGAAATAGGTGAACACTGTGAAGCCGCCCAGCGCCCACAATGTCGTGATCAGCAGCGCAACCACAACGTGACCGTGGCGCGCCACCGCCAACCGTTCGCTGAGCGAGGCCGTATTGCGCGGCAGGCCTTTAGGCAGGCCGAGCAACAGGCCGGCGAGCGCGACCGCGCCGATCAGGGCGACCATGGCAAAGGTCGCGCGCCAGCCGAGCAGGCTGCCGACGAGATTGCCGAAGGGCACGCCGACCACGGTCGCAACCGTGAGCCCCGCGGTGACGAGCGCCACCGCGCGGCCACGCCGTTCGGGCGCGGCAACCGCCACGGACACCGCAAGCGCCGTGGGCATGCACAGCCCCGAGCCCAGCGCCATCAGCATCCGCGAGGCCAGCAGCAGGGCGTAGTTGGATGCCACCATCGCCGCGAGGTTGCCAGCGATGAAGGTCGTCAGTGCGAGGGCCAGGACGGTGCGGCGGTCGATATTGTTCAGCGCCACGGCGAGGATGGGCGAGCCCACCGCATAGGTGAGGGCGTAGGCGGTGACCAATTGGCCCGCGGCCGAGACCGAAATCGAAAGGTCGGTGGCGATTGCCGGCAAAAGTCCTGCAATGACAAACCCTTCAGTGCCGATCGCAAAGGCCGCCAGGGCCAGCCAGAACACGCTCATTCGAGAAATCCCCATGTTCAAGGTTTATTGAACTATTGGATGCTATGGTTCCGAGAGTCAATTGGTTCAAGAACTATTGAACATTGTCGCCGCTTCGTTATGATCTGGACATGAGCCGCACGCCACTTCATCCGACCCGCGAGCAGATCGAGCTGCCGATGGTGCTGGATTGCTTGAGCGATCCGATCCGGCTCGCCATCGTCTACCAGCTTGCCCAGCAAGAACGTGTCAGCAGCGAACTCTGTTGCGGCGATTTCAGCGGGCTTGGTGGCAAGTCGAACCTCGCCTATCACTTCGCCAAGCTGCGCGAATGCGGATTGATGCAGACGCGCGTGGCGGGCACCAATCGATTCATGCGGCTGCGACGTGAGGATCTGGAGGCGCGCTTCCCGGGCCTGCTCGATGCCGTGCTCAGTTCGGCGGCCAGGGATGCGGACCGGCTTCCGCTCGTGTCCGGCTGCGAATTGGTCGAGGGTGACCGAAAATGAGACGGTTGCTCGTGGGGTGCTGATTTGCCCGGCGTGCGTTTAGCCGGCAGTCCGTCTTCGCTTTTGCTCCGCTCCAGCTACGGCGGACACGCTTCGCCCCTGCGTGGCTGCGCCACGCGTAACCCCGCAAGCGTGGAGACCCGGCCTGGATTTGAACCAGGATGAAGAGCGATGCACCGCTCCCGCGTAGACGCTTCCGCCACCGGGCCGCGGCGATAATGACCGATCGGAATGCGAGAGGCCACCTCGGCCGATCGTTATGCTTAACGAATCAAAGGCGGTCGCGCGATGAAGGTCATGCGCCAGCGGTTATGGCCGATGTTGCTGTGGGCGCGCTGGACCGCGAAGCCCGCCGCCTTCAGCTTGGCGGTGATCTCGTCCTCGCTGTAGCGCTGCAGCCCGATGCGCGTGCGCAGATGACGGTAATCAGACAGCGCGGTGCTGATCAGCCCGAGCAGCGCGTCCTTGAGGAAGCCGTGACGCAGACCGAAGCCGAGCAGCGCCATCACGTCCCTGACCATGCCGACATTGGGCTGGAGGATATCGCCAAGCACCAGCTTGCCGGAGGGCTTCAGGATACGGCGGATGTTGAGGAGGGCGGCATCGAGCTCCTCCGGCGTCATGTATTGCGCGACCGAGTTCATCACGACGAGGTCGACCGACTTGTCCTGCATCTTGCGGACGTCATCGAGCGAGCGGACGCGGATCTTGGTGTTCGGGGCGAACCGCGCGATCAGCCGGCCGCGCACGCCGGGCGCGGGCTCGGCGAGGATCAGCTTGGCGCAGGCGGCAGCCACCTGGTTCGCCGACAGCGCCTCGCCGCAGGCATAGTCCAGCACCGTCGCCTCGGGCGAGGGGATGTAGCCGATGATGTCCCGCGCAATGATCTGGAAGTGCAAATCGCGATGCAGCTTGCTGACATAGATCGTGTGCGTCGAGTCGTAATAATCGATCCAATCGTCCATGGTATTCGAACGTCCCGGCCAAATGGTTCCTGCTCAGGAACCGACGCTGCCTGCCTTGCGTTAGGGGTGCGACGGCGCGCCGTCAATGTCCGCGTCCTAACAGGAAGGTCTCCCGTGAGCAAAACCAACAAGGTCTCGCCCGATCTCGACACCCCTACCGATCTGTCGTCCGAAGGAGTCAAGAAGGTCTCGGAAGCGCTCAACGTGCTTCTGGCCGACGCGTTCGCGCTTTATCTCAAGACCAAGAATTTCCACTGGCACATCAGCGGCCGGCATTTCCGCGACTATCATTTGCTGCTCGACGAGCAGTCCGACCAGATCTTCGCCACCACCGACCAGCTTGCCGAGCGCGTCCGCAAGGTCGGCGGCACCACGCTGAAGTCGATCGGCCAGGTCGCAAAGCTCCAGACCATCAAGGACAACAACGAGGACTATGTCCCGCCGCGCGAGATGCTGCGCGAGCTGATGCAGGACAACAAGCACGTCGCAGCCGCGATGCGCAAGGCGCACGAAGTCTGCGACGACGCCGGCGACGTCGCCAGCGCCAGCATCCTCGAGATCTTCATCGACGAGACCGAGCGCCGCACCTGGTTCCTGTTCGAGGCGACCCGGCAGGAAGGCAGCAACGCGGCGTAGCGCACGGTGTCGTAGGGCGGGCAAAGGCGCTCTTCGCGCGCCGTGCCCACCATCTATCCTTCGCGGCTCAAATCGATTGGTGGGCACGCTTCGCTTTGCCGACCACCACGGCACTTGCGCGCGTAGCTATCGCCACAACCGCATCAGCGCGCCGTCCTTCCCGGTCACGGGATCAGCGGGCGGCAGCGCGACTTGCGGAATCGTCTTCAGCGCTTTCGCATGGTTCTCCGGCGTAACCCGTGTGATCTCCATCTTGCTGCCTGGCGGATAGGCGCCGATCACGCAGAAATCATCGCTGGCCTTGATGCATTGGTGTCCGGTGCCGGCGGGCAGGATCGCGACGTCACCGGCCTTGATCTGAAGCTCCTGGCCATGATCGCCGCCGAAACGGACGCGGGCGCTGCCGCGCGCGACGCCGAGCACCTCATGAACCGTCGAGTGATAGTGCAGATAGTCGTAGACGCCGTTGCGCCATGTCCCGCCCCAGCCGTTCTGTTCGAACAGGTTTTCGATGGTCTCTTCGGGACGCTTCGGATCGAGCTTCACCGCGTCCTGGTAGACCAGGAACGGAAGGATGTTGTTCGGCACGAGCCCGTCATCCTCGAAAACGATGGCGAGCGGCTCGGCCTTGTCGCGGAGGACGGACATGGCAGGCTCCTGCTGCAAGGTGCCAAGACAACATTTCACCTTGTCAGGGCGTTCCTTGGCAGGCCTCGTGTCCCGGCCCGGGGCACGAGAGCCGTAGCGAGTCTTACGCGCTCTTCTTCTGCCGCATCAGGTCGGCGAAGCGCTGGAACAGATAATGCGAGTCGCGCGGGCCGGGCGATGCTTCGGGGTGGTACTGCACCGAGAACACCGGCTTGCCGTCGAGCTGGATGCCGCAATTGGAGCCGTCGAACAGCGAGACGTGGGTCTGCCTCGCGCCCCTTGGCAGCGTGGTCTCGTCCACGGCGAAGCCGTGGTTCATCGAGGTGATCTCGACCTTGCCGGTGGTCTCGTCCTTGACGGGATGATTGGCGCCATGATGGCCCTGATGCATCTTCTTGGTTCTAGCGCCGACGGCGAGGCCCAGCATCTGGTGGCCGAGGCAGATGCCGAAGGTCGGCGTGCCCGACTTGATCACGTCCTGGATGACTGGCACCGCGTACTTGCCGGTCGCGGCCGGATCGCCCGGACCGTTGGACAGGAACACGCCGTCCGGCTTCATCGCCAGGATGTCTTCGGAGGACGTTGTCGCCGGCACCACTGTTACCTTGCAGCCGACGCCGGCGAGCAGGCGCAGGATGTTGCGCTTGATGCCGTAATCGATGGCGACGACGTTGAACTCCGGCTTCTCCTGCCGGCCAAAACCCTTATCCCATAGCCACGGCGTCTCGTCCCAGGTGAAGCGCTGGCCGCTCGTGACCATCGGCACGAGGTCCATACCCTCGAGGCCCGGCCATTCGCGCGCCTCTTCCTTAAGACCATGCAGATCGAACTCGCCGGTCCGGGAATGCGCGATCACGGCGTTGGGCATGCCCTTGGAGCGGATCAGCGCGGTCAGCGCGCGGGTGTCGATGCCGGAGAGGCCGATGATGCCGCGCGCCTTCAGCCATTGGTCGAGATGCTTGGTGGCGCGATAGTTCGAGGGATCGGTGATCGCGGTGCGCAGGATCACGCCGCGCGCGCCGGGCGTCGCGGCCATGTTAACCGTCTCGATATCGTCCTCGTTGGTGCCGACATTGCCGATATGCGGGAACGTGAAGGTGATGAGCTGTCCGGCATAGGAAGGATCGGTCAGGATCTCCTCGTACCCGGTCATCGCGGTGTTGAAGCAGACCTCACCGACGGCGTGGCCTTCGGCGCCGAGACCAAAGCCCTCGAGCACCGTGCCGTCGGCAAGCACGAGGAGCGCGGTCGGTTTATGGTCCGGCCAGGCGGGATCGTTGTCATGTTGTGTCATGAGCCCGCTTCATAAGCCCCCCGGACGTGCCCGTCAAAGCGGGAGAGGGCCGATTCACATGCGTTTTTGCATATTTGACAGCTCTTCTCGCGCACTTAAGCTCGGCCGCACAATTTCCGGCAGTTTGAGGGGCTTGCGAGGCAATAATGGATCAGACCACCCCGCTTCTGCTGGTTCCGGGGCTGGCCTCCTCGGCCCGGATCTATGCCCCGGTCCTCCCCGCCTTGTGGCGGCTCTGCCCGGTGATGATTGCCAACCATATCCGCGACGACAGCATGGCGGCGATCGCCGCCCGGGTGTTGAGTGAGGCGCCGCCGCGCTTCGCACTCGGCGGTCATTCCATGGGCGGCTACATCGCGCTCGAGATCATGCGCCAGGCGCCCGAGCGGGTGGCAAAACTCGCGCTGATCAACACCCAGGCCCGCCCCGACACGCCGGAGGCGACCGTGCGCCGCCGCGGCCTGATGGAGCGCGCGAAACGCGGCGAGCTCCGCGCCATCCGCGAGGAGAGCTTTCCGGAGCTCGTGCATCCGTCGCGGCGCGATGATGCCGCTATCCTGAAGCTCGTGCATGCGCAGGACGAGGACGTCGGCGTCGAAGGCTATCTGCGGCAGCAGACCGCGATCATCGCGCGCGTGGATTCACGCCCGACGCTGGCGACGATCAGATGCCCGACGCTGGTGCTGACGGGCGATCAGGACAACACCATCCCCAACGCCTTCTCGAAGGAGATGGCCGAGGCCATCGCAGGCGCAAGGCTCGTGATCCTCGATCGCTGCGGACACCTGCCGCAGCCGGAACAGCCGGAAGCCACTGCGCGCGCCCTCACCGAATGGCTCGCGAGCTAGGTTGTGCGGAGGCCGCAAACGGCCTAGATCAGGCGTCGTATACTCGAAGGGATCACGACCATGCTGCGCGACGACATCAACAATGCGGTCAAGGAGGCCATGAAGGCCAAGGACGAGCGCAAGCTGTCCACGCTGCGCATGGTCAATTCGACCATCAAGAATGCCGACATCGACGCCCGCGGCAGCGGCAAGCCGCCCTTGTCGGACGCCGACATCCTCGCCGTGCTGCAGAAGATGATCAAGCAGCGCCAGGAGGCGGTCGAGCTCTACGACAAGGGCGGCCGCGCCGAGCTCGCCGCGCAGGAGCGCGAGGAGATCGCGGTGATCTCGGCATACCTGCCGAAGCAGATGTCGGACGACGAGGTGAAGAAGGCGATCGCGGATGCGATCACTGAAACCGGTGCGGCCGGCATGAAGGACATGGGCAAGGTGATCGCGGTGCTGCGCGCGAAGTACGCCGGACAGATGGATTTCGGCAAGGCCAGCGGCCTGGTGAAGGCTGCCCTGTCAGGCTAGCAGGAAGGGCCCTGGATGTTTCGTGTCACTGCGGACAGTCTAGAGGCCTATCTCGCTTTCGATCCCAATCGCACGGCGGATCTCGAAAAGCTGCACGCGCTGATGCGCAGGGCTGCGCCGTCGCTGAACTTCAAGGCGTTCACCGATCTGAATGCTTCGGCCGTGTCGGCGCTGTTTGCGGAGGCTGCCGACATCTTCAAGGCGGACAAAACGAATCCCACGCGCTACATGCAAGGGAACTGAGATCGCGCCTGCGCCCAGCTGAAGGGAGCTCCCGGCCCACGCTGTCCGAGGCGGTGCTTTAGCCCCCGCGCTTTTCGCTAGGCTTCGGTGCTCTCTCCGCGCAAAATGGAGTGAAACACGAGGGACGGAATGCTCACCGAAGCCGCAACTTACGACGAGCTCTATCGCAACTTCCGCTGGGACATCCCGGCGCGGTTCAACATGGCGGAGGCGTGCTGCGATCGCCATTCCGACGGCACCGGCCGCCTGGCTCTGATCTATGTCGACGAGAACGGCGCCACCACGCGCACCTCGTTCGACGACGTCGCGGAGATGTCGCGCCGCTTCGCCAATGTGCTGAAGACGGATGGGCTTGTCCGTGGCGACCGAGTCGCGGTGTTCCTGTCGCAGTCCCTGGAATTGCCGATCGCGCACATGGCGGCGTTCCGCTCCGGGCTGATCTCGATCCCGCTGTTTGCGCTGTTCGGCGAAGACGCGCTGGAATTCCGCCTGTCGAATTCGCAGGCGAGAGCGATCATCACCGATGAGGCGGGCTGGGAGAAGCTCACCAAGATCCGCGACCGGCTGCCCTATTTGCAGGACATCTATGTCACGAGTGGCGCCGTCCACGCCGGTGCAAAGCCGTTCTGGTCAGCGATCGAAACCGCATCCGAGGATTTTGCAAACGTCGACACCTCGGCGGACGATCCCGCGCTGATCATCTACACCTCGGGCACGACGGGAAACCCGAAGGGCGCGCTGCATGCGCACCGCGTCGTGCTCGGCCATCTGCCGAATGTGGAGATGTGTCACAACTTTCTGCCACGCCCCGGCGATCTCATGTGGACGCCGGCGGACTGGGCCTGGATCGGCGGCCTCATCAACGGCCTGCTGGCGTTCTGGTATCACGGCATACCGCTGGTCGGCCATCGCGCGCGAAAATTCGAGCCGCAGGCGGCGATGCAGATGATGGCCGACCTCGGCGTCCGCAACGTCTTCCTGCCGCCGACTGCGTTGAAGCTGATGCGGCAGGCCGGCGTGAAACATCAAGGCGTCAAGCTGCGCAGCATCTTCACCGGCGGCGAGTCGCTCGGCGGCGAGCTGCTCGGCTGGGTACGCGAGACTTTTGGTGTCGACGCACATGAGGTGTTCGGTCAGACCGAATGCAACCTCGTGATCGGCAGCAACTCCAATCTGTTTCCGATCCGCCCCGGCGCGATGGGCAAGGCGACGCCGGGTTTCGACGTCCGCATCGTCAACGACAAGGGCGAGGAACTGCCGCGCGGCCAGCGCGGCATCATCGGCGTGCGCCAGCCATGCCCGGTCACCATGCTCGAATACTGGCGCAATCCGGAGGCGACGGCGAAGAAATATGCCGGCGAGTTCCTGCTCACCGGCGATCTCGGCGTGCAGGATGAGGACGGCTATTTCTGGTATGTCAGCCGCGAGGACGACGTCATCACCACCGCCGGTTATCGCGTCGGCCCGTCCGAGATCGAGCACACGCTGATGAAGCATCCGTCGGTGGCGATGGCGGCGGTGGTCGGTATTCCCGATCCGATCCGCACGGAATCGATCAAGGCCTGGATCGTGCTGCGTCCCGGCTTTACCGGCAGCGATGCGCTCGCGCGCGAGATCCAGGAGTTCGTCAAGGTGCAGCTCGCCGCCCACGAATATCCGCGCTTCGTGGAGTTCGCCGAGACGTTGCCGATGACGGCGACCGGCAAGGTGTTGCGGCGCGAGCTGCGGGCGAGGGGCTAGCTTCCGACGATGGCCAAGACGTCTCAAGCCGCGGGGCTTCACCGTGCCTCGCTTGCAAAGCTGCACGAGCTCGATGCGGCACTCGAGCTGATGTATTACGGCTGGCGCGGGATGACGCTGGAAGCCGACGCATATCTTGCCAAGCAGGGTCTGTCGCGCCCGCATCACCGTATCCTCTATGTGGTGGCGCGCCGGCCCGATATCTCGATCGGCTCGCTGATCGAGATCCTCGGCATTTCCAAGCAGGCTCTGAACCGGCCGCTCAATCTGCTCTTGGAACGCAAGCTCCTGACGTCGAAGCGCTCGCCGCAGCAGCACCGCTCGAAACTGCTGCGCCTGACCGAAGCGGGGCGGCGCATCGAGCAGCGCGCCTCCGACCACGAGCGCCAGGTCTTGCGCGCGGCGTTCGATCGCGTCGGGGCGTCCGGTGCGGCTGGCTGGATGGGCGTGATGGAGGCGATCGCCGACAACAGCTGAACGAAATCTCAAGTCAACACATGAGGCGTGGGCTTTGCCACCTTCCCGGCCACGAGCCGGGGGAGGATCCGCATCATGAGCGGACAAGCAATGGATCGCGCGGCCGCCGAACGCTTCGTCGCGGCATGGTGCGCGAATTGGTGCAGGGTCGATATCGACGCGGGGGTCGCGCATTTCGCCGACGATGCGCAGATACGCAGCCCTCTCGCTCTCACCCTGATGGGTTCTCCGACCGTCACCGGCGCTGAGGCTATCCGCGCCTACTGGCGGAAAGCCTATGGCCACATCGAAAGTGCCGACCTGAAGATCCTGAGCTGGAGCTGGGACGAGGCGATCGCGCGACTGACGGTGTGGTGGCAGCTGGGCGACACCCGCGCCAGCGAGTTCATGGACTTCGACGATGCGGGCCGCGTCGTGCGCAGTGAGGCCTTTTACGGAAAATGACGATGCGCCTTTCTGATTTCATCCTGCTTCTCAACACGCTCTGGTTCGTCGGCGCCTTCATCCAGTTCAGCATCGCGCAAACCAACACGTTGAAGATCCTGCTGCCGCGGGAAGAGCGTCGCAATCCGATTGCGCCGACCCTGGCGGCGAGCGTTGCGTTCCTGGGCGCGATGAATCTGCCGATCGGGCTGCTGTCGCTCTATCTCCTGGCCGCCCGTCCGTCCTTCTTCCAGCCGGCCGAAGCGCAGCTCGCGCTGTTCCTGTTCTTCGCCGCCTGCCATTTCAGCCAGTTCGCCTACAATGTTCCCGTGCTGATGCGTGGAGGCCGCGTCGGAGTGGCTTACTGGCCCGTGCTGAAGGGCCCGATGCTCCGGATCTTCGTCATCGACGCGGCTCTGTTCGCGGCCAATCTCGGCTTGGCGCTTCAGCTGCTGTCGCGCGCTTGATAGGCGCCGCACGTTTGACATGGAGATGGCCGCGCCTACGGCGTCTTGATCCCGATCGCCTTCAGCGCGTCGAGCATTCGCTGCGGCGGGCCCATTTTCACCACCAGTGGCTGGCCGGTCTCGAGCAGGCTCTTGAGGCTGGACAGGATCGCCGGCCAGCCCTGGCGTCCGCCGGCAAGGATGTCGTCGCTGAGCGGGCGGTCATGGCCTTCGCTCATGGTGAGCCGGACCGCGTCGCCGACCTGCTCGATCTCGTAGGTGACGAGCGTGGGGCCGAGCTTCTCGATCAGGTCCGGCCAGTTGACGTTGAACGTCACCGAGAGCTTTCGCGGCGGGTCGTAGGCGAGAACCTCGCCGCTGATGTGCAGCGCGCCGTCAGGCGTGCGCACGATGAACGAGCCGCCAAGGCGCGGCTCGACCGCGACGGTGTTGCCGAAGAAATACTGCCTGCTGAACTCGGCCGAGGTCAGCGCTTCCCACACCTTCTCCGGCGTCGAAGCGATGTAGATGGTGTAGACCGTGAGCGGCTTGAATTGATCGAGCTTCATTTTACATCGAATCCCTTGTTCAGGGCTGCGCGTGGAATGCCGAGCAACTTGCCGGTCTCGAGCAGGCTCTTGAGCTGAGACAGGATCGCCGGCCAGCCATTGGAGACGGCGCCGAGATATTTGCCGCCCTCGACGAAGCCGTCATGCAGCACGGTCAAACGTACGAGCGAGCCGAACGGTTCGATGGTGAAGACGACGCGCGAGGTCGGCTCGCCGCGAAGCTCCTCGTACTTGTGGTGCTTGAAGCTGTAGGACAGACGCCGCGGCGGATCGGCTTCGAGGATCTCGCCGGAATCGGTGACCTCGCCGTCGAGCAGAAGCGCGAAGGGAGAGCCGACCTTCCAGTCCGAGTTCACCTCGGCGCCGAACCAGTATTGCCTGGTGAACTCGCTCGACGTCAGCGCCTCCCACAGCTTCTCGGGCGTGGTCTCGATGTAGGTCACGTAGACGAATTGGGGCTTCGGCATCACGCAGCATCCTTCGCAGAACAGCTGGGAGCCGCGATCTCGATGACATGTCCTGTCTCCAGCAGGCTCTTCAGATTGGAGAGGACCATCGGCCAGCCGCCCGAGATGGAACGCCGTGTCCTGCCGTCCTCTCCGAGCTCGTCATGTGTTACCGTGAGCTTGACGACCTTGCCACGCGGCTCGAGATCGAACGTGACGCGGGAAGCGCTCTCGCCCGCGGCTTCCGGCTTGCGATCGATCCAGCTATGGGCGAGCTTGCGCACCGGATCGAACACAATCACCTCGCCCTCCACCGTCGGGGAACCTGCATTGGTGAAACGGTAGGCCGAGCCCGGCGTCCAGTCGGAGGCAATGCGATTGCCGAACCAGTAGCGCTCCGTGAGATCGCCGTCCGTCAGGGCCCGCCACAGTGTATCGGCAGTCGTCTCGATATAGGTGACGTAGACATATTCGGGCTTACTCATCGCGTTTCTCCAACTGGCGTTTCAATTCGCTGAGCGCGGCGAGCTTGCCGCGCTCGAACTTCTTGATCCAGCGTTCACCGATCTGATGGATCGGTACCGGGTTGAGATAATGCAACTTCTCGCGGCCCTGCCTGATGGTCGTCACCAGGTTGGCCTCTTCCAGAATGACAAGGTGCTTGGTCACGGCCTGCCGCGTCATCGCGAGACCCTCGCAGAGCTCGTTCAGCGTCTGGCCGTTCCTGGCGTGAAGCCTGTCGAGCAGCGACCGTCGTGACGCATCGGCGAGCGCTTTGAAGACTTCATCCATGGCAGGATAATACGCAACCAAACGGTTGCATGTCAAGGCGCGAAAATAGAGGGAGGGGGAACGTCTTCCGTTCCAGCACGCGCCATGCATTAATGTGGCACCGCCTCCAGCGAGTCTCTCCCATGATGTCCATGCAAGCCTATCTCGCCTTCGTCGCCGCCTGCATTGCGCTGGCGCTGCTGCCGGGTCCGATCGTCACCCTCGTCATCGCCAACGGACTGCGCCACGGCACGCGTGCGGCGCTCACCAACGTTGCCGGCGCGCAGGCCGGGCTTGCCATCGTCATCGGCATCGTCGCGGTCGGCCTGACCTCGCTGATGGCGACCATGGGTTACTGGTTCGACTGGGTGCGCTTTGCCGGCGCCGCTTATCTCGTCTGGCTCGGCATCAGGCTGATCTGGACGCCGGTCGAGGGCGTCGAGGTCGACGCGCCGCCACCACCGCCGCGCGGCGGCTTTTTCCTGCAGGGATTTTTGGTGCTGCTGTCGAATCCGAAGGTGCTGGTGTTCTTCGGCGCTTTCATCCCGCAGTTCATGGACCTGAACCGGCCGCACTTCCCGCAAGTCGCGCTGCTGGGCGCCACCTTCATGGTGACCGCAGTGATGACGGATGCGCTCTACGCCATCGCCGCCGGGCGCGCCCGAAAATTCTTCTCGGCGCGCCGCACGCGGATGATGTCGCGCATCTCCGGCGGCTTCATGATCGGCGGCGGCATCTGGCTCGCGCTGACACGGGCGAAGTAACCGCTTACGCCATTCCCTGCTGGCGCAGGGTGGCTTCGATCTCGCGCAGGATTCGCGCCAGCCGCTCGGCCCATTGCTGCTGGCCGGCCTCCTCAGTGATCAGGTCCTGGCGGATCTCGAGGCCGGTATTGACGAGGCCGCGCGCCTCGCCGTGGATTGGAATCGTGTAGTCGGTGATGTCGCTCACCGCATAAGGCTGGTTGTCGCCGACGACGAGCGCGCTCTCCTCCCGCAAATGCTGCAGCATCAGCCGCGGCAGCACGGTGTCGCGGCGATAGAGCGTGCCGATGTGCCAGGGCCGCGGCTCGCCATAATAGGCCGGCGTGAAGCTGTGCAGCGCCACCAGCACCGTCGGCTTGCCTGCCTTGACACGCGCATCGATCGCCGCGGCAATCCGGCGGTGATAGGGATCGAAGATCTCGCGCCGGCGCATCTCCCTGGCCGCGGCCGACAGGTGCTCGTTGCCGGGGATGGCGGTCGCCTCGGAGATCATGGGGATTGAGCTTGCGACGCCGGGCGGTCGGTTGCAGTCGATCACCAGACGCGAATAGCGCTGTGCGATCAGATGCGCATCGAGCATCTCGGCGAGCCGCTCGGCGACCCCGGCGATGCCGATGTCCCAGGCGATGTGGCGCACGAGATCGCTGTCCGCGACGCCGAGATCGCCGAGCGCGCGCGGCAGCACCCGTCCGTAATGGTCCGCGGTGAGCAGGAACGGCGATGTCCCTGCAATATTCACCTCGTGCACGGGCGGAATGTCGCCCTCTCCGAGCAATTGATCTGATACGTCGGCTGTGTCCAAAGCCATCCTGATTTGCCTATGGAATAACAACGTGTGTAAACGGAGTAACGGTATCGCACCGAAGCTGCAACGTTGGAACACCATGAGCTCCGATCGACTTTTCGTCTACGGCACCCTGATGCGCGGCTTCGATCATCCGATGGCGCGGCTGCTCGCGGGCCATGCGGAATTTCTGTGCGAAGCGACCTGCCGCGGCCGGCTCGTTCTGGTGAAGCACTATCCCGGATTGCTGCTTTCCGACGCGCCGACGGACATCGTCCATGGCGAGCTCTTTCACCTGCGCGTGCCGGACGAGCTCCTGCGCGAGCTCGACATGTACGAGGCCTGTGGCGAGGGCTTTCCGGAGCCGACGGAATATCTGCGGCAGATGATCGAGGTCACGTTGCCTGATGGTGCCACGGAAAGGGCCTGGACCTATGTCTACAACTGGCCCGTCACCGGTCTGCCGTGCATCGAGTCCGGGCGGTTCCTGGAGCACTAAGCCGACAGCACTTCCTTCACCATGCGCACGTCGACCTCGCGCTCGACATAGGTCCACTCCTCGGTCCGCCGGAGCATCGCCACCAGCTCCTCGAACAGCGAGGCGTCTGCGGGAGCGAACTCGAACCAGGTGAGAAAGTCGAAGGGGCCGCCGAGGTCGCGGCAATGATAGAGCTGGCGCGCGATCGCCGGCAGGAAGCGCAGGCTGCTCGCAATGTGGTGCGATCTGTCCTCGAAGATCTTGCGTCGCTCTTCCTGCGTCAGCTCCCACCAGGATTGCGACTTGCGGATCGGGATCAGCGCCGCGCTGGTTGCCTCCAGCCGGCCGAGGCCAGCCTGCACGGCCACGAGCTGCTGCTTCTCGGCCCGCTCGGTGTAGCGCAAGTTGCTCGCGACCCCGACCAGCCGCCAGGCATTGCGCGAGGGCACCTGCGGCAACGAGACGGCCTCGCTGTCGGTCACCGACAGCGCCGGCACAAAGGGCAGGGGCTCGCCCGTCACTGGCGAAATCGAGGTCACGCGCCAGCCCCCGCTCTGACCGCCTCGAAAGGTCCTGAACATGCAGGCATGGAAGCGCGGAACCGGGCGCGGTTCAAGTGGCTCCGTCAAGTCATTCCGGCCACTTATTCCGTCATCCTCGAGGGATGAATCGGCCCGGATGCAGCCGGGCCGTCGCCCTTCGAGGCTCGCCGAAGAGGCGAGCACCTTCAGGGGTGACGGGACCAAGGCCTGTGCATAGGTCGAATAACCCGGATAACCCGCCTAAACCTGACTATTGGCGAGGCCGCGCCTATATCCCTGATCCTTCGCCCGACTCAAACGCTCGGCTAAACTCATCCCATGCGCTTCACGCCCCAATTCCTCGACGAGCTTCGTGCCCGGCTTTCGGTCTCCGAAGTCGTCGGCAAGCGCGTCAAGCTGAAGAAGGCCGGGCGGGAGTGGAGAGGGCTGTCGCCGTTCCAGCAGGAGAAGACGCCGTCCTTCTACGTCAACGACCAGAAGGGTTTTTACCACGACTTCTCCTCCGGCAAGCACGGCGACATCATCGATTTCTTGATGGAGACCGAGGGCGTGCCGTTCGCGGAGGCCGTGGAGCGGCTCGCCAATATGGCGGGCCTGCCGCTGCCGGCGGTGACGCCCGATGCCGCGCGGCATGAGCAGCGGCGCAAGTCGCTGCATGACGTCATGGATCTCGCCGCAAGATTCTTCGCGGAGACGCTGGCCTCGCGCGTGGGGGCGAAAGCGCGTGGTTATCTCGCCGACCGCGCGATCTCGCCGGCGACGCAATTGCAATTCCGCCTCGGCTATGCCCCGCCCGATCGCTTCGCGCTGAAGGAGCATCTCGGCCAGCAGGGCATCTCTGTCGAGGACATGATCGAGACCGGGCTGCTTGTTGCCGGCAATGACATCCCCGTGCCCTACGACCGTTTCCGCGATCGCGTGATGTTTCCGATCACGGACTTGCGCGGCCGTGTCATCGCCTTCGGCGGGCGCGCGCTGGAGAAGGACGTTCCAGCCAAATATCTGAACTCGCCGGAGACACCGCTCTTCCACAAGGGCGACAATCTCTACAATCATCAGACCGCGCGCAAAGCCACGCATGACGGCAGCGCGCTGATCGTGGTCGAAGGCTATGTCGATGTGATCGCCATGGTTACTGCGGGTTTTGCGGGTGCCGTGGCGCCGCTCGGCACAGCGCTCACCGAGAGCCAGCTCGCGCTGCTCTGGAAGATGGCGGACGAGCCGATCCTCTGTTTCGACGGTGACCGCGCCGGGCAGAAAGCGGCCTATCGCGCCGCCGATCTTGCCTTGCCTTTCCTCAGCCCCGGCAAGAGTCTTCGTTTCGCGCTGCTGCCGGAAGGGCAGGACCCCGACGATCTCGTGCGCTCGGGCGGGCGCGGCGCGATCGAGGAGGTGATCGCGGCAGCGCGGCCGCTTGCCGACATGATCTGGTCGCGCGAACTCGAGGGCGGCAATTTCGCCACGCCGGAGCGCCGCGCCGCGCTGGAGGCGCGCATCAAGGAGCTCACGAACGGCATCCGCGACGAGGTGGTGCGGCGCTATTATCGCGACGAGTTCGTCGAGCGGTTGCAGCGCACCTTCGCCCCCGAAGGTGGGCGCGGCTTTGGCGGCCGGGGCAATTTCCGGCCCGGCGGCGGCCGGCCGTTCCAGCCGAGGGCAGGGGGCCCGAATCGATTCGGCGCCCAGGGATTCGGCGGCGGCCGCCGCGGGGCCCCGGGTCCCACCGTGCTACCGTCCGGCCCCTACCAGGCGGCGAGCCCCCAGCTGGCGGCAAGCCCGATCATGCGGGGCCAGCGCAGCGCCATCTCCCGCCGCGAGGCCCTGATCCTGCAATGCCTGATCAATCACCCCTGGCTGCTGCATGAGCATCTCGAGGAGGTCGCCGCCCTGGAGCTGGCCCATCCCGAGGCCCACAAGCTCAGGGCCGGCATCATCGCCGCCTTTGCCAACGACCATCACCACTCGCCTGACCCTGGCGAGCAGGCCGAAAAGATGCGCAGCGACCTCGAACGGGGTGGATTTTCCCAGGTTCTTCAAAGGGTTGAGAACGTCATCACGACCCAGGCGGTGTGGGCCGCCCGCGAGGGCGCAGCAAGGGACGACGTTCTTGCCACCTGGCACCAGCTGGTTGCCTTGCATCGGCAATGGCATTCACTACTTAGAGAGCTGAAAGACGCCGAGCTGGCCTTGGGGGAGGATCCCAGTGAGGCCAATTTGGCATGGCTGCGTGACGTCAAGGCTCGGATAGGGGAAGTCGACGGTACCGAGGCCCTGATCGAGGGTTTTGGTGAGCTGTCGGGCCGGCTCCAGAAGAGCATGTGATGAAGAATCATGCGGACGGCCGCGGCCGGAACCGCTAAAAGACTCGCCAAATCCTGGGTTTGGCGGCAAAAACAGGGTTAATCGAGGCTTAACGGTCTTGTAGCACTTTGGCCCAGAGGCGGCCGCAGGCATAACAGACGCGTCAGGAATGAATCCGCGCAATCGCTGTTGGCACTACACCTGCATCCGCCGCGTCAAAGAGGCTGACGAAGCGTTAGGCAATTCCGGCGAGAGAAAGTTGGGGGTGGCGAGAGGTTTGTGCGCCGCCCTTTCCGTGTCGAGAGCTGCCGAAGCGAGAGCGTCGAGCAACAGGATCAAGTGAATTCACGCAGGCGCGGCGGGCGTCTCGCATGAAGCGCGTTTAGGAGCAATGGATGGCCACCAAGGCAAAGACGCTGCAGGCGAAGGACAAGGAAAAAGACGACAAGGCAGCGGATGCGCCGGAGAAGGACTCCCAGGACGCGCCCTCGCCCTTGCTCGACCTGTCCGACGCCGCCGTGAAGAAGATGATCAAGCAGGCCAAGAAGCGCGGCTTCGTGACCTTCGATCAGCTCAACGAAGTCTTGCCGTCCGACCAGACCTCGCCCGAACAGATCGAGGACATCATGTCGATGCTCTCGGACATGGGCATCAACGTCACCGAAGCCGAGGACACCGAAGGCGAGGACGAGAAGGACGAGGCCGACGACGAGACCGATAACGAGCTCGTCGAGGTCACCCAGAAGGCCGTCACCGAGGTCAAGAAGAGCGAGCCGGGCGAGCGCACCGACGATCCCGTGCGCATGTATCTGCGCGAGATGGGCACGGTCGAGCTGCTGTCCCGCGAAGGCGAAATCGCCATTGCCAAGCGCATCGAGGCCGGCCGCGAGGCGATGATCGCAGGGCTCTGCGAAAGCCCGCTGACCTTCCAGGCCATCATCATCTGGCGCGACGAGCTCAACGAAGGCAAGATCTTCCTTCGCGACATCATCGATCTCGAAGCGACCTATGCCGGCCCCGACGCCAAGGGCGGCATGAACACCGCGATGATTGCCGGCCCGAACGGCGAGGGCGGCGAAGCGTCGACTGAGGGTGGCGACGCCACCGCGTCTGCCGCTGCGCCCGCGCATGTGGCGCCACCTGCTGCGCCCCCGTCGCCGACCCCGTTCCGCGCCGCACCGGCCGCCGCTGGCACCGAGGCCGGCGAGGAGAAGGATCCGGGCGAGGCCGCCGCCGAAGCCGACATGGACGACGATGAGTTCGAGAACCAGATGTCGCTCGCGGCGATCGAGGCCGAGCTCAAGCCGAAGGTGGTCGAGATCTTCGACAAGATCGCCGACAGCTACAAGAAGCTGCGCAAGCTTCAGGAGCAGGACATCCAGAACCAGCTCCAGAACGAGTCGCTGTCGCCGCACCAGGAGCGCAAGTACAAGAAGCTCAAGGACGAGATCATCGTCGAGGTGAAGTCGCTGCGCCTCAACCAGGCGCGCATCGACAGCCTCGTCGAGCAGCTCTACGACATCAACAAGCGCCTCGTCTCGCATGAGGGCCGCCTGATGCGCCTTGCCGACAGCCATGGCGTCGCGCGCGAGGACTTCTTGCGCAACTACACCGGCTCGGAGCTCGATCCGCGCTGGCTCAATCGCGTCTCGAAACTGTCGGCCAAGGGCTGGAAGAACTTCGTCCATCACGAGAAGGACCGCATCAAGGACCTCCGCCACGAGGTGCATCAGCTCGCAGCCCTGACCGGCCTCGAGATCGGTGAATTCCGCAAGATCGTGCACTCCGTGCAGAAGGGCGAGCGCGAGGCACGCCAGGCCAAGAAGGAGATGGTGGAAGCCAACCTCCGCCTCGTGATCTCGATCGCCAAGAAGTACACCAACCGCGGCCTGCAGTTCCTCGACCTGATCCAGGAAGGCAACATCGGCCTGATGAAGGCGGTCGACAAGTTCGAGTATCGCCGCGGCTACAAGTTCTCGACCTACGCCACGTGGTGGATCCGGCAGGCGATCACCCGCTCGATTGCGGACCAGGCCCGCACCATCCGCATCCCCGTGCACATGATCGAGACGATCAACAAGATCGTGCGCACGAGCCGCCAGATGCTCAACGAGATCGGCCGCGAGCCGACCCCGGAAGAGCTAGCGGAAAAGCTCGGTATGCCGCTGGAGAAGGTGCGAAAAGTCCTCAAGATCGCCAAGGAGCCGCTGTCGCTGGAAACGCCGGTCGGTGACGAAGAGGATTCACATCTCGGCGATTTCATCGAGGACAAGAACGCGATCCTCCCCATCGACGCCGCGATCCAGTCCAATTTGCGCGAGACCACCACGCGCGTGCTCGCCTCGCTCACCCCGCGCGAAGAACGCGTGCTGCGCATGCGCTTCGGCATCGGCATGAACACCGACCACACGCTGGAAGAAGTCGGCCAGCAGTTCTCGGTCACGCGCGAGCGTATCAGGCAGATCGAGGCGAAGGCGCTACGGAAGCTGAAGCATCCGTCGCGGTCGAGGAAGCTGCGGAGCTTCTTGGATAATTGATCGTAGACAGCGATTCAAAGCAAACGGCGGGCCTTGACCCGCCGTTTTTCATTTGTCGTCATTGCGAGCGTGGCGAAGCAATCCAGAGTCTTTCTACGGAGGGTTTTCTGGATTGCTTCGCTGCGCTCGCAATGACGGGAGAGGCTGAAGGCCTATTTCTTCCTCGCCCCCACCCGCTCGATCCGCTTGATCTCCAACGCCGGTCGGCCGCTCTTTTCCGCGATCTCGCGGTCCTGCTCCATGATGAAGCGGCGGGCGGGTTCGTCGCCGTCGAGGCCGCCGAGCAGCTCGGCGGGCACGCGGCGGTTGGAGCGCTGGGAGCCGTCTTCATAGACGACGTTGAAGAAGGCGAATTCGCCTTTCGGGTTGGTTCCGGGTTTCTTGGCCATGGCGGCTTGTCGTCGATCAGGACGCCGCAGTCAAATGACTTTGCGGCCTGCATGGGTGGGCTCCTGCCGAGCGGGGCGAAGCCTTCGCGTTTTCCTTGAAGCCCACACTTGACCTGAGGTTGACCTTGGAGGAACATGAAGCTTTCAATTGCTCCGCTGCATTTTGGGAGCGCGTGATATGCCCAATAAGGCCATCGATTATTCCAAGATCTGCTTCGTCATCATGCCGTTCGGTTTGAAGAAAGTCGGCGACAAGGATGTCGATTTCGATGTGATCTACAGTGACATCTTTCACCCCGCCATTGCCGCGGTCGATCTGCCCGAGGGCGGCAAGCTCGAGCCGCGGCGTACCGATCAGGACTTCTTCACGGCACTGATCACGCAGGACATGTTCGAGTATTTGGAGTACTCGCGCTTCGCGTTGGCCGACCTCAGCGGGCTCAACTTCAACGTCGCCTACGAGCTCGGGGTTCGGCATCGCGCTCGTGAGGCCGGCACGGCGATCTTCCGCCAGGGCAACTCGGCCCCGCCCTTTGATATCGCGTCGATCAAGGCTTTTCCCTACGAATATGCGCCTGCTACGGAGGCCCAGAAATCGCGGGCGCTGATCACGCAGGTGTTGACAGAGTCGCTCAAGCGAAACCGGATCGACAGTCCGGTACGGCAGGCCCTCGACGAGCAGCGGCAGTCTCCGCCGGTCAACGACTTGTTGACACAGGCCGAAAACGAGATCCGCGCCTACAACGTCACCGGCGCGATGGAGATCTATCGCCAAGTGGTTGCGGCCGATCCCAACAATCCGTTGCCGCGGATGAAGCTCGGCCTGTTATGCCGAGACAACGACATATGGGACGAAGCGCTCGAACAATTCACCGCTGCGGCGGCCGCGTCGCCGACCTATAGCGAAGCCTGGCGCGAGAAGGGAGTCGCCGAGAACAAGGTCGCGCAAATCGCCAAACGGCCGCCACTCGATTCCGATCCCGCGCCCGGCGAAACATCCATTCGCGAGGCGATCAGACTCAACCCGAAGGGATTCGACGCTCTCGCCTCCCTTGGCGGCGTCCTCAGACGTGCAGGGCGCCTTGTGCCTGCACTTGCGGCCTATGAGGAGTCGATGAAGGTTTCGGGCGGACATCCGTATCCGCTGCTCAACGCGTTGAAGCTGCGTGCGCAAGTCAACGGACGTCTTGCCCTGTCCGAGTCGGACCAGCTCGCGCTGGCGCGTGCCGCCCGCGTCCGGGAGGCGCAGCTGAAACAGCAGCCGCCGTTCGATCGACCCTGGTGCTACTTCGATCTGGCGGAGATCAGGCTGTATCAAGGGGATGCCGCTGCCTTTCTCAAGATCGCCAAGGATGGATTTGCGGATCTGGACACGGTCAATTGGCAACGCAAGAGCTTCATCGACGCTATGCGCGGGCTGCTACCCGCAGAGAGTGAGCTTCCGGGATTCAAGACGGGCTTCGAAGAGCTGGAGAAGAAATTGCCGCCGGAGTGACCGAACGGGCCTCCGCTGGTTCAGAGGCGAGGCGCAACGCCACCGCGTCAAATGCCCTGACACCTCGTGTTCAATCGAAGCATCTTGGAGGAAACGACGATGACCATCTTGGAGTCCGTTGCGGATAGTCAGGCCAAATGGTCGACCACCGCGAACGGGATGAAGTCGACGATCGATCGCGCGCGGTGGTTTGTCTTCGCTCTGTCGTCACTGGGCGCGGTTCTGGCGGCAGTGGCGAGCCAGCTGCAGGAAGGGAATGCCAATCCCCGCACCTGGGTCGCGATCACGGCAGCAATATGCCTCGCATTCGCGACTTTCTTCACGCACCGCCTGCTGGGCTCCGAGCGCGTCATTGCCTGGGTTCGCTCCCGCGCAATCTCGGAACGCTTGAAGCGTGAGGCCTACCGATATGCGACGAAGACTGCGCCCTATGACGATCCGGCCAAGGCGGACGACGTTCTCCGCGCCGAGCTTCAGAAGATCGATGAAGAGGCCAAAGACTTGCTCGAACAGCAAATCCCGGCCAAGGACCAGGGATCATCGCCGCGCGTTTTTCTTGGGATCGACGAGTATGTGGCGAAGCGCGCGAACAAGCAGATCGCATTCTATGAGAATCGGGCCAAGGAGTACCAGTCGACGGCCTGGCGACTCAGGTCCCTCGAGATGGCTCTGGCGGCAGCCGCGACGCTGCTCACGGCCATTGCCAGCGTCGTTGCCAAGCCGGTTATTCTGGGCGTCCACTTCGATCTCGCCGCCCTTACGGCCGTGCTCACGACCCTCGGCGGCGCCGTCATCGCCCATATCGAGGCGGAGCGTTATAGCTTTCTCGTGGTCACGTATCGCGCAACTGCATTGCAGCTGCAGCGACGCGTGGACGGCGCGAAGCAACCGCTCTCGGACTTCGTCAACGACTGCGAAAATATTCTGGCGGCGGAGAACGCATCCTGGATCGCGAAACAGACCAAGTGAGTTCGATTCCGAGGTCGCAACTCGCATGGCGCTCAACAAACGGCGGGCCGAAGCCCGCCGTTTATCCTGGTCCTCAGCGTCGCCCGGGGCTGGTGGGGTGACAACCTAAAATAGAATTCTATCGATTGCGCCCCGCGATGGCAAGGCAAATCGTGGTGGTGTCGATGTCGCAGCGAGCGCATCGGATCTGTGTTGGTTTTGACGTGTGATGCAGCCCCGCATCGAAACGATTGTTTTGGTTACCAAATCATCCTGTTCATCTTCTTTTTGCGCATGCAATGCGGCTAGAGCGACGCGCTCTGTAAGGAAAGTGCGTTGGCCTGCACCTGTTCCAGAGACATGTCATGACCTGGCCGACGTCCGAGAGGCGCGTGTGATGCAGGATGTCCATCAGGCGGAACGTCATCACCGCGGGACGGCCGAAGCTGATGCCGGGGCGGCCGAGCTCGAACAGCACGTTCACCGCGGGAAGCAAGCCGCGGATGTGCTCGAGCACGCCAGCCATGTCCTCCACGCTGCAGGCGATGAGATGGGCAGCCTGCGCCGGTGCGGCCGCGGGCGTCGGCGGCGCGAGGCCGAGCGCGGCGATCACCTCCTGCTCGATCCATTGCCGCACCACGGCGGGGGCATTGCGGACCTGCTCGGCGGTCAAGGTAATTCCGGTCATGTGCGGCTCTCCTGTTTCGCTCAGTTTAGAAAGCAGGGCGTGAGACAGTTTGATGCGGATCAAGCCTTGCGCTTCAAGCCGTTGCGCTTTGACGCTCGCAGTGTTCCCGGGCATGATCGCGCACTGCTTCGCGCTGGGATTTTGGGGGATTGCTCCACATGCTGAGACTGCTTTTCGCCGCCGCGTTGGTCGTGACTCTGGCCGGCGGGCCGGCGCAGGCCGCCCGCTGCGGCGGCGACTTCAACAGCTTCATTGCCGACATGGCCGCGGAGGCGCAGGCGGCCGGCGTCTCCGCGAGCGTGACGAGCGCGGCGCTCGGCGGCGTGACGCCTGATGGCGCCGTGCTCGCCTTCGACCGGCGCCAGCGCCACACCTTCAATAAGAGCTTCGAGCAGTATGTCTCGACCCGCGTCGGCCCCGGCCGCATCAATGGCGGACGGGCTCTGCTGCAGCGCCATGCTGCGCTGCTGTCGCGCATCGAGCAGCAGTTCGGCGTGCCCCGCTACATCCTGGTCGCGATCTGGGGGCTGGAGAGCGATTTCGGCAAGGGCGACATGGGCAAGCTGCCGGTGATCCGCACGCTGGCGACACTCGCGCATGATTGCCGCCGCACCGATCTGTTCCAGGGCGAGCTGCTCGCGGCGCTCAAGATCGTGCAGCGCGGCGACCTTCCGCTGCGCGACCTCATCGGCGCCTATGCCGGCGAGATCGGCCAGACCCAGTTCCTGCCGTCGTCCTACATCAAATACGGCGTCGATTTCGACGGCGACGGCCATGTCGACCTCCGCCACAGCGTCCCCGACGTGCTCGCCTCGACCGCGAACCTCTTGCACATGAGCGGCTTCAAGATGGGCCAGCCCTATGGCGAGGGCACCTCCAATTTCGAGGCGATGCGCGAGTGGAACAGGGCGGTGGTCTATCGCAAGACGATCGGGTATTTCGCCGACCGGTTGATGGGGCAATAGAGCTTCACATAATCGGTTTCATCGGCCGTTTGACCGGGCGATCCAGTCCGAGATGGTTGTGGTTCGATCGATAAACCGCGGCGTACCGGATTCCCCGCTTTCGCGGGGAAGGACAGCGGAGCGTGAGGCGCCGCCGCTGCGCCTCGTCCCGGTCATGCTTTCCCCGTCGAGTCCCAATCGGCGGAACCATCAATCACTTTTTTTGAAATGAAACCGAACCCTTGGCGGCTTCGGGTTTTTAACATGTGTTATTGAGGCGTGCATTGGGAGCTGCCGATGGGACAAGCGAAGCCATTTCGCGCGACAGCGCTGATCGTTGAGGACGACGCCATGCAGCGGGAGATGCTTTGCGTCCTCCTGGAAGAGAGCGGCTACCAAGTCATCCAGTGCGAGAGCGCCGAGGCGGCGGAGCGCGTCCTCGACACGAGCGCCGGCTCGCTCTGTCTGATGCTGACCGACATCCAGCTTGCCGGCCGCATGAACGGCGTCGAGCTCGCGCACGTGGCCAAGCACCGCAATCCGAAGCTCGATGTCGTCGTCACTTCCGGGCGCCCCTTGAAGCAGCCCTTGCCCGACGGCGCCAAGTTCTGGGCCAAGCCCTGGGCGCCGCTCGACGTGCTGCGCGAGGCCGAGATCGCTCAGCTGTCCTGACGGCTCGCCAGAGAGCTCGCTTTCTCGCCGCGAGCCGTGGTGATAAGGTCAGCCAATGACCTTGTCCTTCCTGCTCACCTCGCTGATCGTCATCGCTTCGCCCGGCACCGGCGTGCTTTATACGCTGGCCGCGGCGCTGACCCGCGGCTCGCAGGCCAGCATAGCTGCCGCCTTCGGCTGCACGCTCGGAATCGTGCCGCACATGGTGGCGGCGATGCTCGGCCTTGCGGCCGTGCTCCACACCAGCGCGCTTGCCTTCGCCGCGCTGAAATGGTGCGGGGTCGCCTATCTGCTCTACATGTCCTGGCAGGCGCTGCGCGAGGCGGGGACGCTCGCGGTTAGCGGCGAGATCAAGGAGCGATCGAGTGGCCGCGTCATTGTCACCGGCTTTCTGATCAATATCCTCAATCCAAAGCTGTCGATCTTCTTCCTCGCCTTCCTGCCGCAGTTCATCGCGGCGGAGGAGGCCCATGTGTTGGCGCGCATGCTGGAATTGAGCGGCGCCTTCATGGCGATGACCTTTGCGGTGTTCGTCCTCTACGGCTTCCTCGCCGCTGCGGTGCGCGAGCGCGTCATCTCCCGCCCCCGCGTCATGGCCTGGCTGCGGCGCAGCTTTGCCGCCGGCTTCGCCGCGCTCGGCGCCAAGCTGGCGTTTGCCGAGCGGTAGGCGTCTCTTCGCCTCTCCCCGCAAGAGTGGGAAGAGGGAGCGAGAGAGCGGAGTGAGGCAATAAAAAAGCGGGCCCGCCGCCCGCCATCTTCAAACCCGATCGATGCCACCCGAAGCCCGGGCGGAGCGAGAACCCCACCCGGGCAAAGAACAGAAGCCTCGTTACTTCTTCTTCGCCTTCTTGGCCTTTTTCGCCTTCTTCTTCGCCGCCTTCTTCGCTTTCTTAGCCATAGTATCCTCTTAAGGGTTAATGGTGGAACGCGACTCGAGGCATGCTCGGCGGAGGGCCAGCCTCGCAACATCCTCGACGACAAACTCAGCAGATTCGGAGCCGGCTGCCCCGCGCTGTCATATCTCCGTCATCGCGTTATCCACAGCTCAGATGCATTTTCGGGTGATTTTGCCGCGCGAATCCGCATCAAGCGCGTCGCGCCGCGACGGCAGCGAAATGCCTAACGATCCGAGAACGCGACTGCGCCGTTCATGAATCCAAAACCAAAGGCGCGCTTTGAAGGATCCCAGTGAGACTCCGTTAAGTGCAACCCGCGCATTCTTCCCCGCAAGAAAACGGGGGCGGGTCATGGACGAACGGCTGCCAGGAATGGGGGACGCGACGCTGCGCGCGCTGCGCTCGCCATGCTGAACGTACCGACACTCTGGACGGTCTTCATCGTCAACTTCCTCGCGCTCGGCCTGATCTGGGCCTACGTGACGCGCTCCTATCCGAAATTCGCGGCTGCGCGGTTCTGGATGGCATCGGCCTTCGTCGGTGCGGCCGGCGCGATGGTCGCCCTGATTGGCCTCTTGGCCATGTCCCCTATGCCGCTTCTGATCGGCGGCGCCGGCATCATCGCGGCGAGCTGCTTCGCCGCAATGGGCATCCAACGCTTCTATGGTCGGCCAGTGTCCTGGCGATTTATGCTCGCGACCGGCGTCTTGAGCCTCAGCGGCGTCGCTTTCTTCAAGTTCGGTTTCGATCACATGCCGCTGCGGATGCTCTGCTACACGCTCGGGCAGTGTTTGCCGCTGTTGCGCTCGCTGGGTCTGTTGCTGTCGCCACCGGAAGGCCGAGTTAGCCCGGGAGCCCGGCTGTCCGGCATCGTCATCACCGCCATGGTCGCGACGTTCTGCACGCGCGTCCTGGGCAACCTGCTCGGCCATGATTTCTCGGCGGTCGCGGGCGGTCAGAACCATGCCGTCATGGTGCTGGGGCTGCTGTTCCTGTCGATGACGCTCAATTTCGGTTTCCTGCTGATGGCGATGGACCGGCTGCGGGGCGAGGTCGCCGACCTTGCGCTGCTCGACGATCTCACCGGCGTTGCCAACCGGCGCCATCTGCTGCAGCGCCTGTCCGAGGAATGCGCCCGATCAGCGCGCAGCGGTGAGCCGTTCTCGCTGCTGGTGATCGACCTCGACGGCTTCAAGACCATCAACGACACCCATGGCCATGCCGCCGGCGATGCCTGCCTCAAGCACTTCACCTTGATGGCGCAGACGCGCCTCCGGCCCGGCGACATGCTCGCCCGCACCGGCGGCGACGAGTTCTGCGTCGTGCTGCCGTCCTCCTCGTTGCGCGACGCTGCCGCGATCGCCCGCCGCGTGCTCGAGGTCTGCCGTCGGGATGCCGCCGGTTGCACCGGCAGCGACATTCCGATCGCGATCTCGATCGGGGTCGCGCAGTGGGATCGCGGCATCGGAGAATTCCCGGACCGGCTGATGGCCAATGCCGACCACGCCCTCTATGCCGCCAAGAAGGACGGCAAGAACGATTTTGCGGTCTATGATCCCGCTCCGCCGCTCGCGCCGGAGCCGATCAGGCTGGCCGAGGGCAAGCGCACATTCGCGTAAAGCCTGCTACGATTGGGGTCCGTCATTGGACCCGCATGATGATGTCCCGCCTGCTCGCGTTCCTCCTCGCCGCACTCTTCTTGACCGCACCAGCCGTTGCAGCCGACGCCGAGCTCGCAAAACTCGCGCGCGCCTCCGGCACGCCCGACATCCCCGGCTTGAAGATCGTCTGGCTGGCGCCATGGGGCGACGTCCGCAACGCAAGAGCCTGGCGCAACATCATCGTGCACCAGACCGAGGGACCAGCGGGCTCGGCGCGCGGCGGCGCGCAGGCGCAGGCGAAGAACCCGACGCGGCGCGGCGTCACGATCTGGGTCGAGACCGACGGCACGGTCTATTGGGCGGTCGCCGAAAACCTGGTGCCGACCCATGGCGACGGCGCCAACCGCAACGACAACAAATACATCGACAACAGGCCGACCTATCGTCAGGTCGTGCGCGACAATTCGATCGGCGTCGAGTTCGCCGGCAACTATCCCGACGTGACGACGGCCCCGACCGAAGCACAGGTCGCGGCCTGGAAGATCCTCGTCAAGGTGCTGCGCGCGCGCTACGACATCCCGGCTGGTCGCGTCTATGCGCACAACTGGATCGACTACAAGGACGCGCGCTATTGCGAAGGCTGCACGCTCGCGACGCTGGCAAGAGAATGGGGAGAGTGAGTTAGTACGGCATCGGCGGTGCGCTCAAGGTAAGCAACATCTGGGCGCATACGTCTCCTGCAGCGAGCATGGAGCATTGATCCTCTCAAGTCCAAAACAAAAAAGCCGGCGTTGCCGCCGGCTTTTCGTCTCTTTCGATCCGCCAATCTCTGGCGCTGGGCCGTCGTTCAGTGCGCGGCTTCCAGCGCAGCCTGTTCCTGCTTCGCGATCGTGCCCTTGACCGCGGACTGCACCTTCTCGAAGGCGCGGACCTCGATCTGGCGGACGCGTTCGCGCGACACGCCGAACTCGGCGGCGAGGTCCTCCAGCGTCATCGGCTCATCGGCGAGGCGGCGGGCCTCGAAGATGCGGCGTTCGCGCGGGTTGAGCACGCCCATGGCGCCGTTCAGCGCGTCACGGCGATGATCATACTCCTCGTGCTCCGCCATCATGGCTTCCTGGTTGGGCGTGTTGTCGACCAGCCAGTCCTGCCATTCGCCGGCTTCGCCGTCGTCGCGGATCGGCGCGTTGAGCGACGCGTCGCCACCGAGGCGGCGGTTCATGTCGATCACGTCCTGATCGGTGACGCCGAGGCGCTTGGCGATCATCTGCACCTGGTCGGGGCGGAGATCGCCTTCGTCCAGCGCGTTGATCTTGCTCTTCGCCTTGCGCAGGTTGAAGAACAGCTTCTTCTGGTTCGCGGTAGTGCCCATCTTCACGAGCGACCAGGAACGCAGGATGTACTCTTGAATCGACGCCTTGATCCACCACATGGCGTAGGTGGCGAGACGGAACCCCTTCTCGGGTTCGAAACGCTTCACCGCCTGCATCAGGCCGACATTGCCTTCCGAGACGACCTCGGAGATCGGCAGGCCATAGCCGCGATAGCCCATGGCGATCTTGGCCACGAGGCGGAGGTGGCTGGTGACGAGTTGGTGTGCCGCGTCGCGATCGTCATGCTCGCGCCAACGCTTGGCGAGCATGTATTCCTGCTGGGGTTCCAGCATCGGAAACTTGCGGATCTCGGCGAGGTAGCGAGAAAGGCCGGATTCTCCGTTGAGGACCGGCAAAGCAGCGGTACGGGCCATAGTGCGCCCTCCAAAGGTTCAGGCCCCCGATAGCGGCGGGCCAGGCAGACGACCGCTGTGTTAAAGCCGGCCGTAGCTGCGATGTTCCGCGTTGATCATTTCAACGCAGGGGCAATATACCCCATCGGGGGTCGGAAAGGGAAGGATTGCTGACGTCACGTCCCCGTGTGGCAGCTATAACTTTTTGTAATGTAAAGACTTTCTGAAGCGGCCTGCGTCATAGCGCCGCTTTGAGGGCGCTTTGAAGGAGAAGCAAATCCTCCGGCAGAGGCGCTTCCCAGTGCAGAAGTTCTCCTGTCCTCGGGTGCTCCAATACCAGCAGGTAAGCATGTAAGGCCTGTCGCCCAAGCGCCGCCAACGCGGCTTGCGACTCGGGGCCGAGCTGGTTGGCCTTGGTCTTGAAATGCGGGCCATAGACGGCATCGCCCATCAGCGGGTGGCCGATATGGGTGAGGTGGACGCGGATCTGATGGGTGCGGCCGGTCTCGAGCTCGCAGGCGAGCAGGGCGGCGACGCCCTTGCCGTCGCGTCCATTGAAGCTCTCAAGAATCTCCCAGTGCGTCACCGCCTCGCGGCCGCCTTGGCGCACCGCCATCTTCTCGCGCGCGTGCGGATGGCGGTCGATCGGCGCATCGACGGTGCCGCGGTGCCGGTTCGGCACGCCCCAGGCGAAGGCCATGTAGCCGCGCCGCATCGCGCCGGTGCGGCCGTGATCGGCGAATTGGGTGGTCAGTGAGGCATGGGCAAGGTCGTTCTTGGCGACCACCATCAGCCCCGTCGTGTCCTTGTCGAGCCGGTGCACGATGCCGGGCCGGCGCACCCCGCCGATGCCCGACAGCGAGGCGCCGCAATGGGCGATCAGCGCGTTCACAAGGGTGCCGGTCTCGTGGCCGGCCGCGGGGTGCACCACCAGCCCCTTGGGCTTGTTGAGGACGACGATGTCGTCGTCCTCGAACACGATATCGAGGGCGATGTCCTCCCCCTTGGGCTCCGCAGGCACCGCCTCCGGCACGTCGATTATGATCGTATCGCCGGATGCGACGTGATAAGCGGGGTCGCGGACCGCGGAGGCCTTCAGGTGCACTGCGCCCGCCAGGATCAGGGCTTTCAGCCTCGATCGCGACAGCTCCGGCAGGCGCGCCGCCAGCACGCGGTCGAGCCGCGCCGAGCCCTCGTCGCCGGCGACCACGACCTCCAACCTTTGCGCTGACCCAGAGCTTTCCATGACGACGTCTGATACCGCTGTTCCCGAGCCGACCCCCGAGCAGGCCGCGTTGTTCGCGCGGGTGCGGCGGATGATGCTGATCGCGGGGTTGACCACGGCGCTGGCGATCTGCGCCGTGCTGATCGCGGTGGGCTACCGCCTTTTCAAGTCCGAGGGAAGGGCGGTCGAAGCGGCCAGCGACGTCACCGCCACCCTGCCCAAGGGCGCCAGGATCGTCTCGACCGGCGTCGCCGGCGACCGCCTCGTGGTCACGCTGGAGGTCGGCGGGATCATCGAGATCCGCACCTTCGATGCCCACACCTTGAAGCCGGCCGGGAAGCTGAAATTTGCCAATGAGCCGTGAGGTGGGCCGCAGTCGCGACGCATAACTCCGCTGTCGTCCCGGACAAGCGAAGCGCAACTCGGCACCCAAAGCCGCAGGGTTCAGTTAACGAATCCCGTCAGCTCCGATTTGCCTTTGGGTCCCAGGTTTTCGCCAGGACGGCGTTGGCGAAGCCGTTTGAAACCCGTGAATCTCACCTTGCCGCCGGCGGAATTCGCGGCTATGTCGTACCCCTCACGCTCCCTTCGTCTAGCGGTTAGGACGCGGCCCTCTCAAGGCTGAAACAGGGGTTCGATTCCCCTAGGGAGCGCCAGCGCTTTCTTCTTCATTTTGATTTTCCTATCGTTTTCGCTGATTTCCCCAAACTTTTCGAAGGTGTTTGGGGTGTTCTGTTCGCTTTATGATCTTCAAGCTTCACGATTGCTCGCCGCCCCCCGCGCCGGCGCTCAGCTTCACGCGTATAGCGCTCAGCTTCAGCGGAGTGAGATGGCCGAGCGCGGCCATGATTTCGTGTGCGGTAGCTCCGCGTCTTGTATACTCGAACTCGTCAGCGTCGGCCTGAACCCATGTGATCAAATGGGTGTCCACGCGAGCAGTGCCAACGTTTAGCATTAGCTCGTAGGCGACCCGCTGCTTAGTGCCAAAAAGCCCAGCGGTCTTTCCCCCGAGCGATCGTTTTCTCCGACTTTCCGTAGATGCGTCCCAGCAGCTGCTCTGCGCCACGCCGGCAGTCTTTTGTTGGTCAGCCTCATCCCGGTCCGGCGGGCCGCGGCTCCTATGCATGTGCCCTTCGGTAGCGCGGCCAGACGCATCTATCGCCTACGATCGGGGGCGCGCAGCAGTGCCGACTATTCGGAGGCGTTCATGGCCGTTGCGCAGGAGCGTTGGCCCTCCATGGACTCCAGCCGCCGCCCCGTTGCCGCATCAAAGAGATGAACCGCCTTGGGGGGCACCGCCAGCCCGATCGCACCGCTGCGATCCAGAGCAAAACCTTTGGGCAGGATGACCGCCAGCTCCTGCGGCCCAACGGAGCAATACGCCGCACGACTACTCCCGAGCTCCTCCACAAGATCGACCGCGCCGGAGAGGGAGCTGTCAGCGCCGCCGGCGTCGATCACAAGGTCCTCTGGGCGGATGCCTAAGACGACCTTCGTTCCAGGTGCCACATCGTAGCCTTCGATCTGGATCGAGGAGTCGGGGGCGCCGTCGAGGGTTACCCGACCGGGCCCGGAGACCGTAGCCGGCAGGAGGTTCATCGCCGGTGCGCCCATGAAGCCCGCGACGAAGGTCGATGCCGGGTTGTCGTAGATCTCCGCCGGCGCACCGATTTGCTCAACCCGGCCGCCATTCATCACAATCAGAGTGTCGGCCAGCGTCATGGCCTCGACCTGGTCGTGGGTCACAAAGATCGAGGTGGCCTGGAGCCGCTTGTGCAGTCGCTTGATCTCGATGCGCATTGAGACGCGCAGCTTGGCGTCGAGATTGGAAAGCGGTTCATCGAAGAGGAAGAGCTGCGGCTCGCGGACGATCGCCCGGCCCATGGCGACGCGCTGGCGCTGCCCGCCCGAAAGCTGGGCCGGCCGACGGTCGAGATAGTCGGAGAGATCGACAATCGCGGCCGCCTCGTGCACGCGCCTCTCGCGCTCGGGCTTGGGCACGCGCGCAATCTTGAGGGGATAGGCGATATTCTCGGCGACCGTCATATGCGGATAGAGCGCGTAGTTCTGGAATACCATGGTGCAGCCGCGGTCGGCGGGGTCGAGATCGTTGACGACCTGGCCGTTGATCGCAATCTCACCCTCGGTGATCTCCTCGAGCCCGGCGATCATGCGCAGCAGGGTGGATTTGCCGCAGCCGGATGGGCCGACGATGACCACAAACTCGCCCTGGTCGATCTCGACGTCGAGCCGTGCAGGACCTGCTTGCCGGCATAGCTCTTGCGGAGCCCGGAGAGGGAGAGCTTCGCCATCACGCATCCTCCAGCAGGCGCGCCTTCAGCCGCGCGATGGTGGCGTCGCTCAGGCCGATTGCGAGGAGATAGGCTTCGACCGAGCCGTGCTTGTCGAGGATATGCGCGATGGTCGCTGCCATGGTCTGCGGCTCGCAGGCCAGCAGCGGGCGCAAGGCCGCGAGATCGGCGTCGCGCTCTTCGGCCTCCGCGATCAGCCGGTCGAGCAGCGGCGCGATCATCAGCTTGGTCAGCGCATAGTCGTCGAGGATGGTCGCGTCGGCGACCCCGGCCAGCGCCAGCAGCAGCGCGGCGACAAGGCCGGTGCGGTCCTTGCCGGCGGTGCAATGGAACAGCACGACGCCCCGCGGCGCCTCAGCGATCAGGGTCAGCACCTGCGAGATCGCGCCGTGCCGGGTGGTTAGCGCCTGGATGTAGAGATCGAGCAGGACGTCGCTGACGGACATGTCGGCCGGCGCCAGCCGCTCGAACAGCGAGACGTTGTGATAGGCGACGGTGGGATGTCCCTGGAACGGGTTGGGGCGGCTTTGCAGCTCGTGATCGTGTCGGAGGTCGATGACGGTGGTGACGCCTTCTCCGGTCAGAGCGGTCATGCCCGCGGCATCGAGATGGTGCAGGCCGTCCGCGCGCAGGATGCGACGCCAGCGGGTCTCGGCGGAGCCTGCGGCATAGCCGCCGAGGTCACGGATGTTGAAGGTGCCGGGGATCGGCAGGTGACGCTGGACGGTGATGTACATCAACGGATTCCGGATTTCATGAAGGACTGGATGACCTGCCGCTGCAGGACGACGTAGATGACGAGGATCGGCAGGCTCGCCAGGGTGGAAGCGGCCATCAGCGGGCCCCATTGCGTGCCCTCCGAGCTCATGAACATCTGGATGCCGATCTGGACGACGCTGTTCTGCGGCGAGCGCGAGAGCAGCAGCGGCCAGAAATACTCGTTCCAGGTCGAGATGAAGATCAGGATCGCCAGCGAGGCGATGGTGCCGCGCAGATTGGGCGTGACGATCTCCCACAGGATGCGCCAGCTCCGGGCGCCGTCCATGCGCGCCGCCTCCAGCACCTCGCGCGGGAAGGAGCGCATCGACTGCGCCAGCATCAGGATCGCGAGCGCCGCCGCGAAATGCGGCAGGATCAGCGCCAAAAGATTGTCGAGCAGGCCGAGATTGGCGACGAACAGATAGTTGGGGATCATCACCACCTGGAAGGGCACGAGCCAGGTCAGCGCGATCAGCGTGTAGATCAGCTTGTCGCAGGGAAAGCGCCAGCGCGCGAAGGCATAGGCGGCCAGTAGCCCGGTGAAGAGCTGCACCACGGTGACGGTCGCGGCGACGACCAGCGTGTTGACCAGCATCCGCAGGATCGGGATCGCCTTGAGCGCATAGGAGTAATTGTCGAGCGAGGCCGTGCTCGGCCAGAGCGTGGTCTCGAAGATGGCGTTCGCCGGGCGCAGCGAGGAGACGATCATCCAGTAGACCGGGAACAGGCAGAAGATCGCGAGCACGACCATCACCAGATGGCCGGCGGCGGTGTTCCAGCTCCGCCTCGGCTTCGCCTTGCGCGGGCGGCGGGCCGGCTTCGGCAGAGGCCGGGCCGGCGTGAGCGTCATCGCGTCAGTTGTCATGGAAGGAGTACCTGTCCATCAGGCGCAAGAGCACGAAGGCCAGCGCGCCGAAGCCGAGGAAGAGGATGACGGCCGCGGCAGAGCTCCAGCCCACCGAGAGGGTGGAGAAGCCGAAATCCCATAGGATGTAGAAGATGTTCGTGGTGGAGCCGAGCGGCCCGCCGCCGGTCAGCACATGGATATAGGAGAAGCTCCACTGCGCGCCGAGCAGGATCGTCATCAGCGCCAGGAAGAGGATGGTCGAGCGCAGCAGCGGTAGGCGAATGTCGCGGACGATCTCCCATTTGGAAGCGCCGTCCATGCGGGCGGCCTCGATCAGTGCCGGATTGATGTTGGCGTTGGCCGCCGAGAGGATCAGCGTCGAGAAGCCGATCAGCTTCCAGCCGGTCGGGACGATGATGGTCCAGATCGCGACGGTTGGGTCCTGCAGGAAGCGCACCGGGCGGAAGCCGAAGAGCGTGATCGCCTCGTTGACCATGCCGTGCGCGGGATCGAGCAGCCAGCGCCAGATCGCGGCCGCGACCACGGGCGCGATGATCATCGGCACGAAGATGACGGTGCGGTAGAAATTGCGCGAGCGGGCCGGCAGGTCGTGCGTGTAGATTGCCACCACCGTCGGGACGATGACGGCAAGCGGGACGAGGCCGAGGATGTAGAGGCCAGTGTTGCGCAGCGCCTGCCAGAATTTCGGCAGGGCGAAGATGTTCTGGTAGTTTTCCCAGCCGACGAAGGTCATCGGCGCGCCCGGCAGCATGTTCCAGCGGAAGAAGCTGAGCCGGAAGGCGTCGAGCAGCGGCCAGTAGATCCACAGGATCAGCGTGGCGGCGGCTGGCGCGAGATAGAGCCAGGGCGCGATCCGCCAGGCCGAGGCGCGCCGGGTGGGCGTCGCGGGGCGGGGAAGGCGCAGGGGCTGTGGTGGGGCCTGCACAGGCCCGCTCAAGGTGGCGTCCGAAATCATGTCTCTCGGCAGGGCGACGAAACGAACGTGGAAGTCCCGGCCCGCCGCGCATGGCGAGCCGGGGTCCGGCGATCAGCGCGGCATCAGGGCCTGGGCGTTGTCCTGCGCGGCTTTCATCGCGTCGGCGGGATTCATGCCGCCGAACACGGCCATCTCCGCGCCTTCCATCATCATCTTCTGGATCTGGCGGTAGTTGGGCCAGGGAAGGAGACCCAAGGCTCCAGCATCGCGAGCTGTTCGAGATTGGGCTTGATCAGCGGGTGCTTCTTGACCCAATCGCCGAGATATTGCGGATCGTCGACGATGTCGGTGCGCAGGGGCAAATAGCCGATCTCGGAGGTGATGACGGTATAGGCCTCTTTCGAGGTCATGAACTTCATCAGCTCCCAGGCGGCGCGGCGCTTGAGCGGATCGCGGCTGAGGATCACCAGCGCGCTGCCCGAATTGTTCGGACGCTGCGGCTTGTCGCCGAAGCGCGGCATGGTGGAGGCGCGCAAGTCGAACTTGCCCTGGGCGCCGCGGACCAAAAAACCCTGGATGGCGGAGGTCTGCAGGTACATCCCGATATTGCCGGCGGCCATGCCCTCCATCGCCGCGTCGATCTCCAGATTGGTGTAGGCTCCGCTGTCGTAGAGATCGCGCAGCATCGCCACCGCCTCGACCGAAGCCGGCTCGGAGAAGGTCAGTTTCTTGCGATCGTCACTCATCAGGCTGCCGTTGTTGGAGCGCAGCACGCCCTGGAACAGCCAGTCACCGGCCGAGGCGCCGAAGATGCCGGTCGCGACGCCGGCTGCCTTCGTCTTGTTGATGATGGCGAGCGCTGCGGTCTTCACCTCTGCCCAGGTCTTCGGCGGATTGTCCGGGTCGAGCCCGGCCTTCCTGAACAGATCGGCGTTGTAGAACAGCACCGGGGTCGAGAAGGTATAGGCGAGGCCGTAGGTCTTGCCGTCGAGCATGCCGAGCTTCAGCCCGTTGGGCGACATCCCGGCAAAATGAGCCTTGCGCTCCTCCTCCGACACGATGTCCTCCAGCGCCGCGACGCCGAGATTGTCGACGCCGAAGGCGAGGTCGGAGAACACCATCTGCGCCACGTCCGGAATGCGGCCGGCGGCGACATCGGCCTGGACGCGGCTGGTCAATTCGAAGGAGCTGGCGCCGACCGGCTCGACCTTGATCTTAGGATTGACGGCCTCGAACTGGGCGATCAGCCGCTTAGTCGCCTCGGCGCCGATGCCGGCCGAGGCGAGGTTGTAGTTGTAGTAGCTGATCGTCACAGGGCGGTCGACGGTCGCAGGGACGTTCTGAGCGAGAGCCGGAAGCACGGCGCCTGCCGCCAGGAGCGCGAGCGCGCCCCGCAGGAACGATCTGACGTTCATGATCATGGTTCCTGTGAGGTGGGTCATTCGGCGGCCAGCGTCTGGGCTTGGGCCTCAGCTTCGGCCTCGTAGCGCTTGATGATCTCGGCCATGCCGGAGAAGCTGTAAACCTTGAGCTCGCGGCGCTCGGCCGGCTGCGGCACGAAGGAGATCGTCAGCCCGGAGGAGCGCACGGTGCCGATCGCGAAGGAGGCGCCGGAGACCATGCGCAGTTCCTCATGCAGCCGCAGCACGTCGGTGGCGGCATGCTGGCCGATGCCGACGATCACCGGGATACCGTGCCAGTTGCTGACGCGGTCGTAATGCATATGGCCACAGAGGATGCCGAGCACGTTGCGGCGGCCGTCGAGCACCGCGCGGAGCGCCTCTGTATCGGTGAAGGAGAGTGCCTCCCATTCCAGGTCGGGCCGGTCGGCATCGAGTGCCGGCGCATGGTGCATCGCGATCAGCTTCGGCAGTCCCGGCTCGCGGTCGAGCTCGGCCGCCAACCAGTCGAGCTGCCCCGGTTCGAAATGCCCACCGATCTTGTAGGGCGTGCTGGTGTCGACCAGGATCACATGGATGCCGTCGATCACCGCAGAATGGTCGTAAGGGACGGACAGATCCTTGGTCCGGCCGAGCATGGCAGGATAGAAGCCCTGGCGCTTGTCGTGGTTGCCGAGGGTGAAGAGCACCGGCATGTCGAGCGCGGCCTCGGCCAGGATGGCCTTGAGCTGCTCGTAGCTCCCGATGTCGCCCCGATTGGTCAGGTCGCCGCTGGCGATCACGAAGCTCGGCTTCGGCTCGATGCGCTTCACATCGGCGAGGATCGCCCGCAGCGTGGCGGTGGTGTCGGAATAGAGATGGTCGTCCTGCACGGCGGGGTCGCCGATGTGCAGGTCGGTCAGGTGGACGAAGGTCAGCGGATGCGACATGGCGGGGCTCTGCGTCAAATCGAGGGGCGCAGACGGATACGTTTGTTGAAGGCAGCGTATTCGCCCTTGCGCGAGGGCGGCGGCACCCTATCTAGGCATCATGACAACCGAATGAACGTTCATTCAATCATGCATGCCATCGTTTTCGACAAGCGCGAGCGGATCCTGGCCGCCACCGCCAAGCTCATCGTTCGCAACGGCCTGCAATCCTCGATGGCGGAGATCGCCTCGACGGCCGGCGTGGCCACCGGCTCACTCTACACCTACTTCAAATCGAAGGACGACCTAATCCGCGGCGTCTATGCGCAGCTGACCGAAGCTATCGTCGCGGCGCTGATCGTCGAGCACGATGCCGCGACTTCGCCCGAGGCGCGGCTGCGCCGTTATATCGAGGATTATATCGCCTTCGTCTGGGCGGATGCCGACCGGGCGCTGCTGTTCGAATATCTCTCGAACGTGCCGCTCGTCCCCGCCGCCGAGATGCTGCAGATCTTCGCGCCAGTCATCGCTTTCACCAACAAGACCATCCGGGAGGCGCGTGAGGCCGGCGTGCTGCGCGATTTCGGAAGCCACGACATGGGCGCCTTCATCGGCGGCGGCCTGCGCAACACCTTGAAATGGATGCGCGCCCGCGGCGAGGAACTCAGCCCGGAAAGGCGCCGGCAACTTGCGGCGATGTGCTGGTCGGCGATCGCTGCGGAGCCCGAGGCGATCGGCGAGGACTGACCGCGTCTGGCGTTACCGCCCCAACTACGAATGACGGCGCGAGTAACCGAACTCGCGAGCTGAGTTCCGCCCGTGACGCCCGTCGGGCGCGTCGCGCATCATCATCGTAAGGGGGGCGCGCCTGGCACTCGTTTCGGGAGCTGTTCGCGTTTCGAGTGACGAGCTCCGCGTGCCAACCATGTGCTCCATTTCTTCAAGGTTTCTTCAAAAGCCGGTCGAGAATTGAGGCGCATAGTACCGAGCGTGAACGAACTAAGCGATTGAAAATACGTCGTTTATTGACGTTCGCCGGTGTTCGCCAACACCAACGTACGAGATGCAATTCTCTCAAGGCTGAAACAGGGGTTCGATTCCCCCCAGGGAGCGCCAGACAATTCCTAAGCCATTGAAAACCTGCACACTCTAGGCGACCATGTGAGCCTGGAGAGACTGCCCTGCCACATGCGTAGTCTCACAAGGTGGTCCGCAATGGCCCTCGCAGTCGCAACATGGCAATCCTGATCCCGAGTCTCGGCTTCGCGCGCTTCGACAGCCGTGGCGAGCTTCGATTGGCCGAGCGGCTCAAGGACTTCCTCGAAGACAACACCGTCGTCTGGCACAACCTCCCGGTTGGCCCTCTCAACCGGCATCCGGATTTCATTATCGTTCATCCCGCGAACGGTTTGCTCGTACTCGAGGTGAAAGACTGGCGGCTGGAGACGATCGTTTCGGCGGACAAGACGAAGGTCGAGTTGCTGACAAGTCGTGGTGTCGTGCGGGAGAGCAATCCGCTCGAGCAGGCTCGCAAGTATACGTTCGAGGTCGTGCGCACACTGGAGCGCGACGGGCAATTGTTGTTTCCGCCCGGTCATCGCTTCGCGGGCCGGGCCATTGTTCCGTTCGGCTTCGGGACCGTGTTCACCAACATCACGCGCAGGCAGTTCGACCAAACCGATCTCAAGGAGGTGTTCGCCGAGCACCTCTGTCTGTTCAAGGACGAAATGACGGAGGGCGCCGATCCCGAGGAATTCCGGGCCAGATTGTGGCGCATGGTTCATCCGCGTCTCGGAGACCCACTTTCCATGCCGCAGTTCGACCGCCTGCGGGCGCTGCTCTTTCCGGAAATCCGCATACGGCAGATCGCCCTGCCTCTGGACGACGCGCCTCGGGCCGATCCTTCGGACCGGACGCTTGCGGTCATGGACCTGCATCAGGAGCAGTTCGCGCGCAGTCTGGGAGAAGGGCATCGAATCATTCGCGGCGTCGCCGGATCGGGCAAGACGCTGATCCTGGCATTTCGAGCCGAGTATCTGGCACGTGCGGCGGCAAAGCCGGTGCTGATCCTGTGTTACGCCAACGGCATCGCCGGGCGGCTCGAGGACGCCATGCAGAGCAGGGGCGTGGAGCACCGCGTTCAGGTTCTCACCTTTCATTCCTGGTGTTACCGGATGCTGCGGACTTATGGGATTCCGGCCCCCTCCGAGCGAGACTATCCTGACTACGCAGAACGCCTGGCTGCGAGCGTGTCGGAGGTCGTGAAGGCCGTCGATCAAGGCCACATCCCAATGGAGCAGTACGACGCTGTCCTGATCGACGAGGCGCACGACTTCGAGCCGCAATGGCTCGCGCTGGCGGCCAAGATGGTGAACCCGCGCACGAAGGCGCTGATGGTCGTCTACGACGATATTCAGGCCATCTATAAGGGACGTGAGCGCCCGGTGTGGAGTCAGCTCGGGATCGAGGCGAAGGGCAGAACGACCGTGTTGAAAGTCAACTATCGCAACACGGCGCAAATCGTTGCCTTCGCACGACGCTTCGCTGCAGACGTCATTGGCGCTCCCGGCGTCACGGCCGACGATGAGCACGCCATCCTGTTGCCCGAGGATGCGGGTCGGCAGGGACTGGAGCCCGCCGTGCGGCGTTGCGTGAGCATCGACGCAGAAGCTCACTGCGTCGCCGAGTGGTTTCTCGACCGGAAGAAAGCCGGGTACGAGTGGTCGCAGATGGCGTGTCTGTACCCGGAGCACTGGATCGGCGGGCGGGTCGCGCAGATCCTCGCCAGGCATGACGTGCCGATCGATATGGCAAAGGACAATCGCAACAGGGTTTCGGTCAAGCGCGTCGCCGTGCGGTTCCTGAGCATGCACACCGCGAAAGGACTGGAGTTTCCGTGCGTCGCCATTGCCGGCTTGGGCTTGCTCGGCCGCCACGGCGAGACCGTGGAGGAATGTGTCCGGCTGACCTATGTCGGGGTGACCCGGGCGACTCACGAAGCGCTGCTGACGTATTCGAGTGAGTCGGCATTGGTGCAGCGTTTGATAGCGTAGAGCATGTTGGTATCGACGCGAACCACATCGGTCGTTCGTCGCCTGCTTTTAAACAACGCGCTCCGTCGAAATTAAATCCTGATCATTAGTTTTCAGTTCTCCTGATGGGGCGGCAAAGAACCAGATCAAGTCGGACTGAGCCGCGACGTATCGAACTGTATGCGCATGAAACTTAGTCTGCGCGTGCATTGCTCAAGGGGATGAACACAACATGGCAATTGCTGGATTTCCAGACGCGAATAGCACCGGTCTTCCTAGTGGCGTTATTCCGCCTCCATCGGGCGACGTGACTGTCACTCAGCCAGGTACCGTAATCGACGCTCTCGATGTCAAAGGCACGATTTCGGTCCTGGCCGATAACGTCACGATTGAGAATAGCCGCATCACGTCCAGCGATTGGACCGGCATCTGGATCAAGGATGGCGTTGCAGGAACTGTCGTCAAGGATAGCGAGATTATAAACGTTGGAAGCAGCCCAAATGGCGCGAACGGCATTGTCGGGTCCGGCACATTCCTGCGCAACGATATCCATGACGTGGAGAACGGTATTATTGTTACAGGCTCGAGCCTCGTCCAAGACAATTATATCCACCACATGAATGCGCCGAATGTGCGTCTCGGCACGTCATTGGGTGGCCCGCACTACGATGGTATCGAGATCGACGGCGGCGTTTCAGACGTCGTCATTCGGCACAACACGGTCATCAACGAGAACAGCTACGTGTCGGCCGTGATGATCATTCAATAATGACTTCGGTGAGTTCAGCAAGAGCGTGTTCGACAGTTTTGCGAGCGTTCTCTCCCACGCGGCCCAGTCAGGCCACGACGTCGTTATCGCGGCGGGGAGCGACACCCTCACGCTGAAGAACACCCAGCTCGACAAGCTGAACAGCCACGACTTCCACTTCGCGTAGCAGATGGGACGAACTGCTTAGCGAGCGCCAAGAGCCAGCTAGCCGGCGGCGGTGTTGCCGCCGGCTAGCGGCGCCGTGGCGACACCGCCACCCGGAGGGCCAGCGTTTGCTCAAAGCGCGACGCGGTGGTCTGAAAAGATCCTGCTCAAGCCTGACCTGAAGCGCGGCAACGATTCATCCCAATCTGATCGCGCCCTAGCTGCGCAAGTGCGCGCCCTTACGCCGTGGTGCCGTCGATCGAGCGGCGGATCACGCGCTGCACTTCCGCATTCGACAAGAACAGGTCGTGGTTGATGATGCCCCAGCCTTCCTGGGAGGCATCGACCACGCGCACGCCGAGCCGCGCGATGGTGGCCTTCTCGGCGGCGCCGACCCGGGTCATTCCCCCGGCGATCTGCCCCGACAGCGCCAGTGCACGATCGTTCGTCGAGGCAATCACGGTGATTTTGCCGGTTAGCGGACCGATGCGCTGGATTGACGACGAGAACACGTCCATATCGATGTCGGGCGAGGCAAACACCACAGCGCCGATCTTGCTCGTGACTGTATCGCCGTATCGGGCATAAAGCTGACGCAGGCTTTCGAGCGTCAGCATCGTTCCCATGCTGTGCGCAACGATGTGCACGCGGCCGCCGCCTGGCGCCGAGACGAGCGCGGAGAGCACGCGTTCGAAAGCGTCGCGAGACCACATCGCGCTGTCGCGGTCATAGGCGTAGTCGAACAGTCCGGCCTTGGACGGCCAGGAGAACACCATGGTCCGGCCGCGGAACTTGATTCCGTCGGAGAGATGGACGCCATCCAGCACCGCCGTCTCGAATGTCTGCTTGAAGCCGTGCACATAGATCAGCACGTCCCCTGCGCCGGCCTGCGCAGCGAGATCGCCGGCGTCGGTCGACACCGGTTCGATCCGGTCGAGACGCCAATCGTCGAGTCCAACCGAGGCGAGAGAAAGACGGCTCTCGTCCGGGGCCACCAGCTTCGCCCGCGCGACCGTCATGCTCGTCGCGCGCTCCGGCCCGAACCAGGGTTTGGTGCGGCCGTTCACGGGCTTACGCGTGGTGACGACGAGCAATGTGGGGTCAACGGACAGCGACGAGGCGTCGAAGCGTGCGCCGGTCGCACCCAAGCCGGCGCATCCGCCCAGCGCGAGTGCGCTTCCTGCCGACACGAGTCCGCCAAGAAGCGCGCGGCGCGAAACAGAATGACGGGAGTCGCGTTGCAGAAGACGTCGGACGATCACACGGAACCTCGGGAACTTTGCCCACCGTAACGCCGCCCCGCCCAGCTCCCTGAATGACAATGGGGGCGAGAAGACGGCAGAGCCAGTTTCGCACTCGGCCGCGTGGACATGGCGTCCACGTTCCCGCCGCAGGACTTGCGAGCGTCCGGCGAAGTTCCGGAACCGTGTCCGAGCGGGGACGTCAGATCAGCCGACGATTTCGATCTCATGCAGCGCGCACCGCTCGCGCAAGGCCTGCTCTATCGCCTTATTCTCGTATGCATGCCATCGATCGATCGCACCTCGTCTGGCGAGCAGGGCCTTTAATTTCGGGTAAGCGCCTCGCTTGCTGAAGAAATAACGGACGTCGTCGAAATCATCAGGCAGACACTCGCGGGCAAAATCGAGCGTGAAGCGGAGCATAGCTCGGGCAAATCCTGCCGCGAGGATGCGGGCGCGTGTCTGCGATCCCCTAAATGGCCTTCCGCTGAAGCATGATGCATCGGCCTTCGTGAAGGTGGTCGTTGCCCCCGGAATCTGCCTTGATGCGATTTCAAGGCGGAGGAGTGGCGAGATGAGCGGATTGGTGATCTCTGGCGGCCGGGTGGTGGATCCCGCGAGCGGGATGGACGCCGTTGGTGATGTGGCGGTGGTGGACGGCAAGATCGCCGCGGTCGGCACGGGCCTCGGCGGCGCCGAGCGGGTGATCGACGCGACCGGGCTTGTGGTGGCCCCGGGCTTCATCGACCTGCATGCGCATGGACAGTCGATCCCGGCCGACCGCATGCAGGCGTTCGACGGCGTCACGACGACGCTCGATCTCGAGGCCGGCGTGCTGCCGGTCGCATCCTGGTATGAGCGCCAGGCGCGGAAGGGCCGCGTGCTGAACTATGGCGCAGCCACCAACTGGGCCTTCGCGCGCATCGGCGCGATGACCGGCTCCAATGCGGAGAGCTCGCTGGAGGCGTTCGGCAACGCCATGCGCGATCGCCGCTGGATGGACAATGTCGCAACCGATGCGGAGGTATCAGGCATCCTCGAGCGTCTGACCCGCGGCCTCAACGAAGGCGGCATCGGCATCGGCATTCTGAACGCCTATGCGCCGGGCGCCGGCGTCCAGGAGCTGACGGCGGTGTGCCAGCTGGCTGCGACCAAGGACGTGCCGACTTTCACCCATGTCGCCTTCATGTCGCGCATCGACCCCGAAAGCGCGGCGGAGGCCTATATCCGCCTGATCGGCTATGCCGGCGCCACCGGCGCGCACATGCACATCTGCCATTTCAACTCGTCGAGCAAGACCGACGTCGAGCGCTGCCGCGTGCTGATCGAGAAGGCGCAGGCGCAGGGGCTGCCGATCACGGTCGAAGCCTATCCTTACGGCACCGGCTCGACCGTGCTGGCCGCCGCCTTCTTCAGTGATCCGGAGTTCGTCGAGCGCAACGGCACCGGCTACGATTCCGTCCAGCGCGTGACCGACGGCTACCGCTTCCACGACCGCGAGGAGCTGCTCAAGGCGCAGGCCGAAGAGCCGTCCTCGCTGGTGCTCTGGCACATCCTCGACACCGAGAACAATGCGCATCACCGCGACCTGCTCGACATGTCGGTGCTCTATCCCGGCGGCGCGATTGCCTCCGACGCGATGCCATGGACGCTCTCCGACGGCACCACCTATACCGGCGATGCCTGGCCGCTGCCGGATGATGCCACCTCGCATCCGCGCTCGGCCGGCTGCTTCACGAAATTCATCCGCGAATGGGTGCGCGAGCGCAAGACCGTGTCGCTGCTGGAGGGCGTGCGCAAATGCGCACTGATCCCCGCGGAGATCCTCTCGCAGAGCACGCCCGCGATGCGGGCCAAGGGCCGGCTTGCGAAAGGCGCGGATGCCGACGTCGTCGTGTTCGACTACGAGAAGCTCTCGGACCGCGCGAGCTTCACGGCGATGAACCGTCCCTCCGAAGGCGTGCGGCATCTGATTGTCAGCGGCGAGGTGCTGATCAGCGATGGCATGCTTGATGTGGCGGCGCGGCCGGGTAAGCCCGTGCGCCGCCCGGTCGTCGAGGGCTGACCCATGCAGGTCCCCATTCTCCTGGTGACGGGCTTTTTGGGGGCCGGCAAGACCACGATCGTGAACCATCTGCTGGCGCATGCTGAGGGGCGGCGCATCGCCGCCGTGGTCAACGATTTCGGCGCGATCAACATCGATGCGGAGCTGATCGCGGGCGCGAGCGATGGCGTGGTCAGCCTCAGCAATGGCTGCATCTGCTGCTCGCTCGAGGGCGATCTGTTGCGCACGCTCTCGATGCTGCTGCGGCGCGATCCCAAGCCCGAGTATATCGTCATCGAAACCAGCGGCGTCGCCGATCCCGCCGGCATCGTGCGCAATCTGATGGACCCGGTGATCCTGCGCGAGGCGCCGCTGGAGACGGTGCTCTGCGTGATGGATGCGACGGCGCCGGCAACGGCCCTGGATGACGCGCTGCTGCGGTCGCAGTTGCGCGTCGCCGATATCGTCGCGTTGAGCAAGCTGGATCTGGCGGATGCGGGCGCCGGGGCGCGGATGCGCGCGGCCATCCGCGCGCTGCGTGTTCCCGCCGTGGTGGTTGATGCAAACCACGGCGAGATTCCGGCCGTGCTGCTGTTCCCTGCGAATGCCGATCGCGCGCCCGCGCCGCGTGAGGTCGGCCCGCGCCGGCCGGCGGAAGAACGCTTCGAGACGCTGAGCTGGACCTCGGACAAGCCGGTCTCGCTGCCCCGCCTGCAGCAGGCCATCAACCGATTGGCGCCAAAGCTGGCGCGCGCCAAAGGCCTGTTCGAGACCGTCGAGCAGCCCGGCCGCATGATGGTGTTCCAGTTCGCGGCCGGCCGCGCGACGCTGGCACCCGGCGATGCGCCGGCGCCGGGCGTGCCGCGGTCACGCATCGTCTTCATCGCCGAGCTCGGCGTTCTCTCGAAGGCGGAGCTCGACGCGATCATGGAGGCGTGCGTTGATGGGGTGTGAAGCCCGCGCCGTGTCTCAATCCTCCACGGATAATCCATCCCCATGGACATACCATTCGGCGCGCGATGACCACTGCACATGCCGGTCGGGTGTCGCATCCAGCTTCTCGTCGAACGCGCCGGTATGGATGATCGCCTCGCGCCCGCTGCGGGTCAAATGCGGCATCGGGCTGCCGCAGATCTTGCAGAACGCGGTGGCAAAGCTTCGCGCATTGGGCAGATCGAAGCGCGCGACGGATGCTTCACCGCGCAGCCATCGCAGCGCCTGCGCCTTCACGATACCTCGCAGGAATGCGCCGTCCCGGTCGCCTTGCGGCAGCGCGAGCAGTGGCAGTTGAGGAAACGGTCGAACGGACCATCGACCTCGAAGGCGACCTCTCCGCACAGGCAGCTGCCGCGGAACACCATCATCTCATTCAACCTCCGGCTCGGCCGGGGCCTTCGGCCGTCTCGTCCGCATGGATCGGGGGAGCGCCGTGGGCGCCGCGCAGTCGGATCATTGTATCGATCTCCGCACCCCATCAGAGCCTTCCGGCGATCAATTCTCAAGAGGAGATATGCGACCAGAGCCTGTCAAAGCTCAGCAGAACGCAACCGCGCCAGCGTCGCCGCGTCCTCCTTGTCGGAGCCGACGAACTGGCAAACGAGTGAGGCGAGCTCACCCGGCTGCTTGCGCCGTGCGACCGCCAGCAGGCGCATCAAGCCCTCTTGGTCAATGCAGCGTGGGGCTTCCGACCAGCCAGCTCTTCATCGCCATCATCCGGTCATGCTCGAAAGACCGCAGGTGCCGGTCGGGCAGGATGAGACCGGCCATGCGGAAGATCGTTGCAAGCCCCTGGACCGGCGCGAGCGCCCAATCGGCGCCGACCGGTAGCAGCCAGCGCTCGAACTGCTCGCGCGCGACATCGATGCGGTCCCGCTGCGCCGCGGCGATGGCGCACAGAATTCCGTGCTCGCCGTCCGACATGCGGGGACAAGTCGGGCAATGCACTTCGATGGCGGTATGGGCCGTGCAGGCGAAGATCTCGATGATGGACTCCAGCGACGGCACGGCATCGCCGACGCAAAAATGGTCGTACACCTGCTTGATATCGGCCGCGGTCGGAACGGCGCCTCCGCTGCGTGCCTTCGCCCTGAATCCCCAGATGAAGAGCCGCTCCGCCGCGCTCAGCGCAGGGAGCTCGAGGACCCTGGTATGTGTCGATTGATGCATTGAGCCTCTGGCCTTTGGCTGCGCTCACGCCGGAGTTGGCGCGGATGATCTGCGCCGATCGTTCTGCCAGAGACCTCTTCAAGTCAACGCTCGGAGAGGCGATGTCGAGGTGTTCTAGATTGGAAGAATTCGTATCTCTGATGCAGTCAGTCTCGCTTGCCTCGATGCCGTCTCCGGCACCGGGCAGGTCTCGCAAAACATCTCCGGCCTCACCGACGCCACGGCGGCGACCGGCGAGGCCGCCGGCCTCGTCCTCCAATCGAGTGGCCGGCTGGCGCAGAAGCTGCAATCGCTCGAAACCGAGGTCAGCGCCTTCGTTGCAGGCGTGCGGGCTAGCGAAAGAGCGCTGCGAGACGTCTGGTATTTCCGCGTCGCGGCATCGGCCGCGACGCGGTGCTGTTTTTCTTGACATGACCTCTGCCGTGCTCGACCTGTAGCGATATCGATCGACGGCACCTGCGTGCCTTCGCGAGAAGAAAAGCAACACGGGAAGGACGTCATGAACGTGGGCCTCGACGAGAAGGACTACCTCGCCACCCTGCGCGGTCTGTGGGACAAGGCCTGGCCGCGGGGCATGCCGCGCTCGCCGAACTATCTGCACGGCGAAGTTCCCTTGACGGAATATCTGCGCGCCTGGGCAAAGCGCAGTCCCGAGCGGCCCGCGGTGATCTTTTACGGTCACGTCACCACCTATGCCGATCTCGACCGGCAGAGCGATCGCTTCGCGGCGTTGCTCGAGGCCAAGGGCGTGCGCAAGGGCGATCGCGTCGCCGTGTTCCTGCCGAACTGCCCGCAATTCCACATCGTGTTCTTCGGTATCTTGAAACTCGGCGCGGTCCATGTCCCCGTCAGCCCGCTGTCGCGCGCGTTCGAGCTGTCTTACGAGCTCAACGACACCCAGGCCGAAGTGATCGTCGCGCTCGACCAGCTCATCCCGGTCGTCGAGCAGGTCCGCGGCGAGGTGCGCCTGCGCGAAATCATCGTCACCAGCTTTGCTGACGTCGTTCCGCCAGCGCCTGCCTTTCCCGCGCCTGACTCGATCCGCACACCGCGCATCGCGGTACCGGGCGCAACCGATCTGTTGCCCGCGCTCGCGGCAATGCCCGCGCCAACGCCGCTGCCGCCACCGGATCTCGATGATGTCGCGGCGCTCAACTACACCGGCGGCACCACTGGCATGCCCAAGGGCTGCGTCCATACCCATCGCGACATGGTCTACACCGCCGCCGCCAATTACGGCATCTCGGTGCTGTCGGACGAGAGCAGCGTGTTTCTGTCGTTCTTCCCGGAGTTCTGGATCGCGGGCGAGAATTTCGGCTTGATCTTCCCGCTGTTCTCTGGCGCGACGTTGGTTTTGCTCGCGCGCTGGGACGCCGCCGGCGTGATGGCGGCGATCGACAAGTACAAGGTCACGATCACCGCGATGCCGGTCGACGGTGCGGTCGAGCTGATGGATCATCCGCGCTGGCGCGAGTTCGACCTGTCGTCCCTGAAGCAGGTGCGCGTCGTCTCCTTCGTCAAGAAGCTCAATGCCGACTATCGCAGGCGCTGGAAGGATCTCACCGGCACGATCCTGATGGAGGCGGCCTGGGGCATGACCGAGACCCACACGTCCAACACGTTCACGGCGGGCTTCCAGGACGATGATTTCGATCTCAACAGCCAGCCGATCTTCGTCGGCCTGCCGGTCCCCGGCGCCGAGTTCAAGATCACCGATTTCGAAACCGGCGCGCTGCTGCCGCTCGGCGCGGAAGGCGAGATCCGCGTGCGGACGCCGTCGCTGCTCAAGAGCTACTGGAACAAGCCGGAGGCCACCGCGGAGTCGCTCGTCGACGGCTGGTTGCGCACGGGCGATATCGGCACCATCGACAAGGACGGTTTTCTGCACTTCCTCGGCCGCCGCAAGGAGATGCTGAAGGTCAAGGGCATGAGCGTGTTTCCGCCGGAGATCGAGGCGCTGCTCGGCCAGCATCCGAAGGTGCTGGGCTCCGGTGTGGTCGGGCGCGACGACCCTGATAAGGGCCAGGTGCCGGTGGCCTATATCCAGCTCAAGCCGGAGGCGGTAGGCACCATCTCCGCGGAAGACCTGCGCGCCTGGTGCGCCGAGCGCATGGCCGTCTACAAGGTCCCGGAAGTGCGTATTATCGAAGCCCTGCCACTGACGGCGACGGGCAAGGTGAAGAAGCAAGACCTCAATCCCAACCTGCCCGCTGCCGTTTGAGTGAGAGACAACGATGTCGTTCAAGAAGCTCCTGATTGCCAATCGCGGCGAGATCGCCATCCGCATCGCGCGCGCGGCGGCCGACGCCGGCATCGCGACGGTTGCGATCCATCCCGCCGACGATGCGCTGTCGCTGCACGTGCGCGTTGCCGACGAAGCGGTCGAAATTCCCGGCCGCGGCGCCCGGGCCTATCTCGATATCGATGCGGTGGTGAAGACGGCGACGGCGGCTGGCTGCGATGTCGTGCATCCCGGCTACGGCTTTCTCAGCGAGAACGCGGCATTCGCCGAGGCTTGCAGCGATGCGGGCATCGTTTTCGTCGGGCCGAAGGCCGCGGCGCTCGAACTGTTCGGTGACAAGGTTGCGGCACGGCAACTGGCAAAGCGCTGCGGCGTCCCCATCATCGCCGGCACCAGCGGGCCGTCCTCGCTGGAGGAGATTTCGGCGTTCTTCACTTCTCTGGGCAGCAAGGCGGCGATCGTGATCAAGGCGATGGCAGGCGGTGGCGGCCGCGGCATGCGCGTGGTCGAGAACGCGTCCGATCTCGCGGAAGCCTATGTGCGCTGCCAGTCGGAGGCGAAGGCGGCATTCGGCTTCGACGGCGTCTACGCCGAGCGGCTGATCCGGCAGGCGCGCCATATCGAGGTGCAGATCATCGGCGACCGCCATGGCGCGATCTCCCATCTCTGGGAGCGCGAATGCACCATCCAGCGGCGGCACCAGAAGCTGATCGAAGTGTCGCCGAGCCCCTCGCTGAGCGATGCCCTGCGCGGCCGCATCATCGAGGCGGCGAAGCAGCTCGCGGCAGCCGCGTCCTACGATAATCTCGGTACATTCGAATTCCTGGTCGACGGCACCGCCGAAGACAGCTTTGCCTTCATCGAGGCTAATCCGCGGCTCCAGGTCGAGCATACCGTGACGGAAGAGGTGCTCGGGCTCGACCTCGTCCGCGCCCAGCTCGCGGTCGCTGCAGGCAGCACGCTGGCCTCGCTGGGTCTTGCGCAGGGTTCGATCCCGAAGCCGCACGGCTATGCCATGCAGCTCCGCGTCAACATGGAGACGCTGGACGAGACCGGCGCGACGCATCCGACCGGCGGCGTGCTTGCCGTGTTCGAGCCGCCGTCGGGCCCAGGCGTCCGCGTCGATAGTTTTGGCTATGCCGGCTACAAAACCAGCGCAGCTTTCGATTCGCTGCTGGCGAAAGTCATCGTGCATACGCCGGGCGAGGCCTGGCATGACGTGGTCGCCAAGGCTTCGCGTGCCTTGCGCGAGTTCCGGATCGACGGCGTCGTCACCAACATCGCCTTCCTCCAGGCCGTGCTCGCGCATCCCGATTTCAGGACCAACCGCATCGCGACCGATTTCATCGATCGCAACATCGCAAGACTCGTCGAAGCCGCCGATGGCGCAGCCAAGCCGCTTTACTTCGCTGCGACCGAGCGAAGCGGCACGCTCGCCGCTGAGGCGCACGTCGCGCAAGTCGTACCCGAAGGCGCGGTGATGGTCGCGGCGCCGCTGCAAGGGACCATCGTCACCATTCAGGTGAAGGAAGGCGAGATCGTCCGCCCCGGCCAGCAACTCGCCGTGATCGAATCCATGAAGATGGAGCATCTGATCATGGCCGAGCAGGGCGGCCGCGTCATGAAGCTCCTCGCCGGCGATGGCGTCACGCTGCTGCATGGCGAGCCGATCCTGTATCTCGAGCCGCTCGACGTCGCGGCTGATAGCGCGGCGGCGGAATCGGAGATCGATCTCGACCACATCCGCCCTGATCTTGCCGAGCTGATCGCGCGCCAGGCCAACACGCTTGACGAGAACCGCCCGGCTGCGGTCGAGCGCCGCCGCAACACCAACCAGCGCACCGCGCGCGAGAACATCGCACAGCTCGTCGACGACGGCTCCTTCATGGAGTATGGCAGTCTCGCGATCGCGGCACAGCGCCGCCGCCGCAAGCTCGACGACCTCATCAAGAACACGCCGGCCGACGGCCTGGTCATGGGCGTTGCCACGGTCAATGCCGAGAAGTTCGGCGCCGAAGGCGGCCGCTGCATCGTCCTGGCGTATGACTATACCGTGCTCGCGGGCACGCAGGGCCACATGAATCACAAGAAGATCGACCGCATGCTGACGCTCGCGGAAGACTGGCGCGTGCCGCTGGTGTTCTATGCGGAAGGCGGCGGCGGCCGACCCGGCGATACCGACCGGCTCGGGATGACCGGCCTCGACGGTCCGTCCTTCGTGCAGTTCGCAAGACTGTCGGGCCTTGTGCCGGTGATTGGCGTGGTCTCCGGCTATTGCTTTGCCGGCAACGCGGCGATGCTCGGCTGCTGCGACGTCATCATCGCCACCAAAAAGATGCCGATGCCGGCGACAAGGCTGCGCGCTTCCTCCAGCTCTGCGACGCGTTCGATCTGCCCATCGTCTCGCTCTGCGACACGCCCGGCTTCATGGTTGGCCCCGAAGCGGAGAAGACTGCGATCGTGCGCCACGTCTCGCGCATGTTCGTCACCGGCGCGAGCCTCACCGTGCCGCTGTTCGGCATCGTGCTGCGCAAGGGCTATGGTCTCGGCGCGCAATCGATGATCGGCGGTGGCTTCCACGCCTCCTTCTTCACCGCGGCCTGGCCAACCGGCGAGTTCGGCGGCATGGGCCTGGAGGGCTATGTCCGCCTCGGCTTCCGCAAGGAGATGGAGGCCATCGCCGATCCCGAGCAGCGCGAGACCTATTACCGCAATAAGGTTGCCGAGCTCTATGCCAACGGCAAGGCGGTCTCGATCGCCTCGGTGTTCGAGATCGACAACGTCATCGATCCCGCCGAGACGCGGCGCTGGATCATGGCGGGGCTGCGCTCCGTGCCGAAGCCCGAGCCGAGGACGGCGAAGAAGCGGCCGTGCATCGACACGTGGTGAGGGCGGTGCAGCAATGCGCGCCGTGAGTTTCTAGCGAACTCGCCTCCGCACCGTCATGCCCGGGCTCGTCCCGGGCATCCACGTTCTTTCGCACGCGCTGCAATACGTCGATGGCCGCGACGAAGCCCCGCCATGACGGCGCTGAGGCATCGCGCCATACAACTGCGTCCCCGGTTCCCGATTGACATCCCCGCCTGTGGTGCCAGACTTTGCAGAATAATACAGGGTGGAGACGTCCGCGATGGCCAGCCTTTCGGCCTCGAACCATGTCGCCCGTGTCTTGTCCGTCGCCAACCACGTGGCCGACGTCGATGCCTCTTCGCGGATTGCCAATTCCTGGCGGCGGTGCCTCGTCAATCACAAGCTCGATCCCGCCCGTCAGGGCCCGCCGCAAACGCTGACCGAATCCGAAATCCGGCATGCCGCCGAACCGATGGAGGAGACGATCAGGCTCGCCACGCCCGAGCTCGAGGATCTCGCCCGCGTGCTGCGCGACGCCGGCTATTGCGTCAATCTCGCGGATGCGAACGCGACCATGCTGTTCAGCCGCCTGCCGGGCGAGGCCGACGCAAGGATGTTCCTGGACTGGAAGATCTACACGGGCTCGAACTTCGCCGAGACATTTGAAGGCACCAATGGGCTCGGCACCGCGCTGGCCGAGGAGAAGCCGATCCTGGTGCATCGCGACGAACATTTCCGCGCGCAATGGCACATGTTCTCCTGCGCCGTGGCGCCGCTGTTCGACCAGGCCGGGCGCCTCGCCGGTGCCATCAACATCACCTCCTGCCGCGAGGATCTGGAGCGCGCCGCACATCAGCTTGCACTCGCGGTGACGATGGAGGCGACGCGGCGGATGGAGGGCGCGATCTTCCGTGGCCATTTCCGCAACGCCTGGATCGCGACCCTGCCCGGCGACGGCGGCAGCGGCCTCATCGCCTATGACGACGACCGCCGCATCGTGGGCGCCTGCCGTTCCGCGCGTGCGCTGCTGGGCCTCACCGATGGCCTCATCGCATCCGGCATCGATCTGTCGCGCTACATCAAGCTCGAACATCACGCCGCGCGCGGTGCGGACGAGTTGGTCGAGCTGCGCCGCGCCGATGGCAGTCCGTTGGGACAGGGGCGCGTTGCTCCGCCGCTGCGTGCAAGGTCGCATGTGCCGCGCCGCGATGCGCCTGCTGGCCGGTTCGATGCCCTGCATCGGCTTGCTGGACGCGATCCCGGTCTGATCCGAAGCGTGAAGCGGCTCATGAGCATCGGCGATCACAATCTGCCGGTCCTGCTGCATGGCGAGACCGGTGTCGGCAAGGACGTGTTCGCGCGCGCCATCCACGCCGGGAGCAATCGTGCGCGCAACAATTATGTCGCGCTGAATTGCGCGGCCATGCCCGAGAGTCTGATCGACGCCGAACTGTTCGGCTACGAGGCCGGCGCCTTCACCGGCGCGCGGCGCGAGGGCTCGAAGGGCCTGATCGTGCAGGCCGATGGCGGCACGCTGTTCCTCGACGAGATCGGCGATATGCCGATTGCGCTCCAGACGCGCCTCTTGCGCGTTTTGGAGAACCGCGAGGTCTGGCCGCTCGGCGCGCTCAAGCCTGTCGCCGTCGACATCCGCCTGATCAGCGCCACCCATCGCGATCTCGGCCGCATGGCGCAAGAGGGCGCGTTCCGCGCCGACCTCTATTTCCGCCTGCGCGGCCTCGAGGTGCACCTGCCGGCCTTGCGCGAGCGTGCGGACCGCGGCGACATCATCCGCCAGATCGCGCGCGAGGAGGCGCCGAACTGCCGCCTTTCGGACCAGGCCTGGTCGCAGCTCGCGACCTATCCGTTCCCCGGCAACATACGCCAGCTCCGCCATGTGCTACGGCTCGCCGGCTGTACGGCGGAGAACGGTGTGATTACCGACTCCGACCTCGATCTGCCGCCGTTTGGCGGGAGGGCGGAGCCGGATCTCGCGGCGGCCGAGCGCGCGACGATCGTGGAAGCCCTGCGCCAGCATGGCGGCCGCGTCACTGAGGCCGCACGCGCGCTGAAGCTGAGCCGCGCGACGCTTTATCGGAAGCTCAAGCAGTTGAATATCGAGACGGCGCAGTAGGGCTCAACTGCATGTGGGGAGGGGGGCTTCCCCCTAAAGCATGATCCGGAAAAGTGCGAAGCGGTTTTCCGGAAAGATCATGCGTAAACAACAAGCTAAAGCGCGATGACGATTCATCCAAATCTCATCGCGCATTAGGAAGAACGCGAGCGCTCGTCACGAAAAATCCGTCCAGCTCAGATGCCGCGCATCGAGGTCGCCGAGCGCGACCATCTCGCGGATCTCGTGCGGCGTATGGAAATTGCCGCGCAGATAGACCAGCGGCTTGGCGGCATCCGCATGCGAGACACCGCGGACCTCACCGACGAAGATCGAATGCGTCTTGGTCTCGAACTCCTGCGCCAGCACGCAGTCGAATGCCGCCGCCGCATCCGTCAACACCGGCGCGCCCGTGGCGCCGCGTGTCCATTGCCCGAACGCAAAGCGATCGTCGCCGTTGACGCCCTTCTGGCCGCTGAAGGTGAGCGCCAGCAGCGCATGATCCTCGTGCAGGAAATTGATCGCAAAGGCGCGTTCCTCGCGGATGCGTGCATGGGCGCTGGCATTGCGGTTGACGCAGACGATCAGCGACGGCGGATTGTCCGACAGCGAGCAGGCCGACGTGACTGTGAGCCCCGTGCGCTTGCCGTGCTCCGCGCCGACCGTGACCAGCGCCACGGCGCCGGCACATTGGCGCATGGCCTGCTTGAAATCCTTTGCATCCACGGACACGCGGAAATCTCCCAAATGAATGCGGGTGCGGCACGATCGCGCCGCACCCGCTGCGGGTCAAGCCGCCTTCTTCGCGGAGCCGAGATGCGCAAGACGCGGCATCACCTCGTTCTTCAGCAGCGACAGCGAGTGATGCCAGGCTTCGGCCTTGTGCTTGTAGTCGAAACCGAACACCAGCAGCACGCCGAAGCCGCCGACCTCGTCGTAGATCTTCTCGATCTTCTCGGCGACCGTCGCAGGCGAGCCGACGATCCAGTTCCGCTTGGCGCAATATTCGACGGTGACGTCGCTGTCGGGCACGTCGGGTGCGTGCTTCAGATAGTCCTTGAAGCCGAAATGGCCGAGCAGCGGCAGGAAGTACTCGTGCATCATCCGGCCCATCATGTCGCCGGTCGAGAGCTTCCAGGCCTCTTCATCAGTGTCGGCGACGAACACTTCACGCACGAGACGCCAATCCTGCCGGTTCGGCTTGCGCCCGGTCTTGGCCGCGCCGATCTCGACCGAGTCCCAATGGCTGGAGACATAGGCTGGATTGAGGTTGAGACTCATCGGGATGAAGCCGCGCTCGCCGGCGAGCTTCAGCGTGTCCGAGTTCTTGGAAAGCCCGGCGACGCCGATCGGCGGATGTGGCGCCTGCAGCGGCTTGATGTGCGGCTTGAGGAAATCGAACATCGTGTCAGGCTTGGTCACCGTCCAGAACTTGCCCTTGTGGGTAAACGGTGCCGGCTCGGTCCAGAGTTTGAGAATGATCTCCAGCGCCTCGCGGGTCATGTCGCGATTCTGCCCGCTCATGCCGTCGACGTTGAACATCGCCCAGTCGCTCGGCAGCCCAGAAGCCGCGACGCCGAAATTGAGCCGGCCCTCGGAGAGATGGTCGAGCATGGCGACGCGATTGGCGAGCTCGGCCGGATGGTGATAGGGCAACAGGAAGCCGCCCGGTCCGATGCGCAAGCGCTTGGTCTGCATCAGCGCCTGCGCGATCAGGAGGTCCGGCGTGGGATTGGGTTCCCAGGGTGCGGTGTGGTGCTCGCCGACCCAGGCCTCCTGATAGCCGAGCTCGTCGAGCCAGCGCATGACTTGCAGGTCCCAGTCGTTCCCTTCCTTCAGGCCGCACTCCGGCGGATGCGAGGGCATCGTGAAATAGCCGATCTGCATGGGTTTCCTCATCTGATGTTGACGCGTCTTGCCGCGCGTTGACGGATTGAGTGACCCAGCTTGAGCAAGCGGTGTGCCAGCGCGGCGGGGTCTCAAATTGAAGAGAAAGGGCTGGTTTGCCCGCGCAATAGCCGGTATCTCGGCGGGAGCCTGCAAGACATCGTCTCATGTGTCGCGAGACGGCGTCTTAGCCGTGAGACGAGGACGAGACCTGACATGACCGAACCCGCTTACGTCGCGGTGGACTGGGGCACCAGCAGCTTCCGGCTCTGGCTGATCGATCGCGCCGGCCAGGCGCTGACCGAGCGCCGCAGCGGCGAGGGCATGCTCGCCGCGGCCAAGGCTGGCTTTCCCACCGTGCTGCAATCGCATCTTGCGGCCGTCGAAGCGCCGGATCATCTGCCGGTGCTCGTCTGCGGCATGGCCGGTGCCCGTAACGGCTGGGTCGAGGCCGGCTATGTCGACACGCCGGCGCCGCTCTCCGCCGTTCTGAAACAGGCCGTGCGCGTGCCGGGCGAGGCGCGCGACATCCGCATCCTGCCGGGCATCGCGCAGCGCGATGCAACAGCGCCGGACGTGATGCGCGGCGAGGAGACGCAATTGCTCGGCGCGCTCGGCCTCGATGCCGCGGGTGAGGCGCTGGTCTGCATGCCCGGCACGCATTCGAAATGGGTTCGCGTGACGGACGGGACTGTCGAACGATTTTCCACGTTCATGACCGGCGAGCTGTTCAGTGTCGTCTCGCGCGAGACCATCCTGTCGCTCGCAGTCGCCGGCGCAGACGACACTGAGGATGTCGTGAGCTTCAAGGCGGCCGTGAAGGCCGCGTTCGACGCCCCGGCCTTCGCTGCCAACCTTCTGTTCACCGCGCGGTCGCGGCAGCTTCTGTTCGGCGGCACGCCGGCCGCGGCGCGCGAGACGCTGTCAGGCACGTTGATCGGCGTCGAGCTGGCCGCGGGGCTCTCCGGCGCCGTGCCGCCAGCGGGTGTCCAGCTGATTGCCTCGGGGCGGCTTGCGATGCTGTATCGGCTGGGTTTCGAGGCGCTGTCGGTGACCGCAAGGCCCGTCGATGCGGATGAAGCCGTCCGCCGCGGCCTGTCGATGGCGGCCGCGATCTGGACGAAGTGGAAGGATTCTTGAGATGAGCGTTCCCTTTCCGTCGATGAAGCGGCCGCTGGTCGCGATCCTGCGCGGCGTCAGGCCCGAGGAGACCGAGGCGATCGTCGGCGTGCTGATCGAGGCCGGCATGACCGCGATCGAGATTCCCTTGAACTCGCCGGATCCATTCCGCTCCATCGCGATGGCGGTGAAGCGGGCGCCATCAGGCGTGTTGATCGGCGCCGGCACGGTGCTGACCACGGCAGATGTCGATCGTCTCAACGATGTCGGCGGCCGACTGATGGTCTCGCCCAATGTCGACACCGAGGTGCTGGCGCGCGCGCATCAGCACGGCATGATCACGATGCCCGGCGTGTTCTCGCCGACCGAAGCGCTGCTCGCCATGCGATCCGGCGCGTCGAGCCTAAAATTCTTTCCGGCGAGCGTGCTCGGCGCCTCCGGCATTGCCGCAATCCGCGCCGTGCTGCCATCAGGCGTGATGATCGCCGCCGTCGGCGGCGTCTCCGACCAGAACTTTGCGGAGTACATCGACGGTGGTGTGACCGCATTCGGCCTCGGCTCCAGCCTCTACAAGCCCGGCATGAGTGCAGCCGATGTCGCAGCTCGCGCAAAGGTGACAGTCGCGGCCTACGATCGGGCGATTGCGAAAAAGTGAGCCGGAACAGACAAGCCTTGATCGTGTGATAGCTTATTGTCCTTCGCGGTGCCGCGATGTTCGCGCATCGTGCGCATGCGAATGGCTGAAGCAGGAGACCGACATGGCGATCAACAACGTGGCCGATCTGTTCGTGGCAACGCTCGAGCAGGCCGGCGTCAAACGCATCTACGGCATCGTCGGCGACAGTCTGAACGCGCTGACAGAGGCGCTGCGTCGCCGCGGCACGATCGAATGGATCCATGTTCGCCACGAAGAGGTTGCGGCCTTCGCCGCGGCCGGCGAAGCCGAGATGACGGGAAGTCTTGCGGTGTGTGCGGGCTCCTGCGGCCCGGGCAATCTGCATCTGATCAACGGGCTGTTCGATGCGCATCGCAGTCGCGTTCCGGTGCTGGCGATTGCAGCGCAGATACCCACCGCGGAGATCGGCGGCGGCTATTTCCAGGAGACGCATCCGCAGAACCTGTTCCGCGAATGCAGCCATTATTGCGAACTGGTTTCGGACCCGAGCCAGCTGCCTTACGTGCTGGAGAATGCGATCCGCGCGGCGGTGGGCCTGCGCGGTGTCGCGGTCGTCGCCATGCCCGGCGATGTCGCTTTCCGCAGCCCGCCGAAGCGCGCGCTATCGGCGGCGCGCGGGCTTGCGCTGGCTGCGCCGAAGGTCGAGCCGCAGCCCGATGAGCTGAAGGCGCTTGCGGACCTCCTGAACCGCGCCGAGCGTGTCACGCTGTTCTGCGGCCGCGGCTGCGCCGGCGCGCATGCGCCGTTGATGCAGCTGGCCGAAGCGCTCAAGAGCCCGATCGTGCATGCGCTCGGCGGCAAGGAGCATGTCGAGTACGACAATCCTTACGACGTCGGCATGACCGGCTTCATCGGCTTCTCCTCAGGCTACGCCGCCATGCACGCTTGCGACGCGCTGGTGATGCTCGGCACCGATTTTCCCTACAAGCAGTTCTTCCCGACCGGCTGCCAGATCGCGCAGATCGACATCCGTCCGGAAAATCTCGGGCGACGCTGCAAGATCGATCTCGGCCTCGTCGGCGACGTCAAGCTGACCATCGAGGCCCTGCTGCCGCTGCTGAAGACCAAGACGCAGCGCAGGCATCTTGACGATGCCATCGTGCACTACAAGAGGGCGCGCGAAGGTCTGGACTCGCTCGCCAAGGGCACGCCCGGCAGCAAGCCGATCCATCCACAATATCTCGCCAAGGTCATCAGCGACCACGCATCTGAGGATGCCGTGTTCACTGCCGATGTCGGCACGCCGACGGTGTGGGCCGCGCGCTATCTCGACATGAACGGCCGGCGCCGGCTGATCGGCTCCTTCGCGCACGGCTCGATGGCCAATGCCATGCCGCAGGCGATCGGCGCGCAGGCCGCACAGCCCGGGCGCCAGGTGATCTCGCTCTCCGGCGACGGCGGCTTCACCATGCTGATGGGCGACCTCATCACGCTGACGCAGATGAAGCTGCCGGTGAAGGTGGTCGTCTTCAATAATGGCGTGCTCGGCTTCGTCGCGCTGGAGATGAAGGCGGCAGGCTTCGTCGACACCAATGTCGATCTGGAGAATCCCGATTTCGCCGCGATGGCGCGTGCGATGGGTATCTTCGCGAAACGCGTCGAAGATCCCGGCGAGCTCCCTGGCGCGATGAAGGAGATGTTGGCGCACGATGGGCCGGCGCTGCTCGATGTCGTCACCGCCAAGCAGGAGCTGTCGATGCCACCGACCATCACCGCCGAGCAGGTCAAGGGTTTCAGCCTGTGGGTCCTGCGCGCCGTGATGAACGGGCGCGGCGACGAGGTTCTGGACCTTGCGAAGACGAATTTGTTGCCGCGTTGATCCGGCTGAGGCGGCTCGGCCTCACCTCTCCTGAAGAGAGAGGTCGGATCGCATTGCAAATGCGGTCCGGGTGAGGGGTTGCAGTCTCACTGACTGCTGCGGCCCCTCACCCGGATTGCACTGGACGACGCTTCGCATCGCCAAGAGCATTTCCGACCTCCCGCCGATGGAGAGAGGTGAACACCAATTGCGCGTCCTCAGCCGCGCTTCGCCGAGGGTAGCGGCAACCGCTCATGGCGGCGCTGGAAGCGTTGCCAGTGCAGCACGATGCCGATCAGCAGCGCCGGCACAAAGCCGAGCATGATCAGGAAGTGCGGCAGCTCCTTCGGCGAGATGAAGGCGATGGCGATGTCAGAGATCAGCCACAGCGCTGCGAACATGACCGCAAAGTCGGTTCGCGGGCAGCGCAGATAATAAAACACGGCGGTGATGACGATGGCCGGCCCGATGGCGATGGCGATCATGATCGCCGTCAGCTCCTTCGGCGTCAACGCGTCGAGCACCATCGATGCCAGCAGCCAGAGCGCGGCGAACATGGCGACGATGTCGATCGGATGCCGCACGACGGTACCTCTCGTGGAACCACGGTATCGTTGTAGACGCGCGCGTCGCCCGTCAAGCCCCAATGTGGTGAAGATCAGGCACTCCGGGTCGCACGGCAACGCCGGGCCGGCAACGTAGGCTGCTGACTCATACACCCGCGGTTGGCCTTGCGCCACCGGCCAGGACGCGCATATTTGCGATCGCGCGCTCGATGTGTCGGCATTCCAGGATCTGGCGATCGAGTAGACGAAGACGTCTCTCGACGCGCTCGAGCTCCGATTTGGGTGGCTGCATCTTATTCGCGGAGATCCAAGTTGCTAAAGCATGATCCGGAAAAGTGCGAAGCGGTTTTCCGGAAAGATCATGCGTAAACAACAAGCTAAAGCGCGATGACGATTCATCCAAATCTCATCGCGCTTTAGCGCTTCCGGTTCATCCAGAAATCGTTTTAGCCACGGAGCCAAGCCGGTCCGCTCGGCGATCAGCCCACGAATGGCGGTGTCGATGGACTCCTCGAGCAACTCAATCCTCGCCTCGTCGATCGCAGCATCGCGTTTCGACGAGCGGGTGGAGAACCTGGCGACGGCGCGCTCCAGATCGGGCAGCATGATCTCAAGAATGCTTGTGCGACGGCGATGGCGCCGCGATCACGAATCGGAATTTACGGTCGTCGGTGTAGGCTCGTGGTCTTGGGTAGCGTACCGCCGGATGCGACTTAATCCTGCTCGAGGCCCGGCGTTGACCGCAGCATGAAGTGACCGAAAGCGGTGGCGATCGGCTTGTTCGCATCGTCCTGCCAGGTCCGCGCCTCGAAGGCCACGATGCGTCGGCCCTGCTTCACGATCGAGACGTTGGCAAACGTGTCGAGAGCGCGACCGGAGCGCAAGTAGTTGACGGTGAGGCCGATCGGCTTGGGCGGCGCGGCAGCGCCGAGCTCACGTGCCACGCCGACGATCGCGGTGGTCTCGAGGAAGGCGCCGGTCATGCCGCCGTGGATCGCGGGCAGGATCGGATTGCCGATGATCTTCGGCGAGAACGGCATCGTCAGCGTGCCATTGTCGTTGACGCGGATGCCGAGGCAGCGCGCGAACGGGCTATTCGCAAACGGGCCATCCGGATCCTCCGGCGCCTCCAGAGTCGGGATGCTGCGCAAGTCCATCCGGCGATCGGCGAGCATGTTGGTGCGGTTGGCGCCGATCATGAAGCAGGCGGTCGCGGTCGCGACCGGATCGTCCTCGGATTCCTGATAGGCGGTGGAGCGCACGAAGGCGATCGAGCGCGTGGTGCGGTAGCACACCGAATGCGCCTTGATGTCGAGGCCGGGTGTTGCCGGCTTCTGGTAGTCGATACGTAAGTCCAGGGTTGCAATCGCGCGCGTGCCGTCGAGCGCAAGTTGCACCGCCATGCCGCAGCTCTCGTCCAGCATCGCGGTGACGACGCCGCCATGCAGAACGCCGGTCTCGGTGTCGCCGACGAAGACGGGACGGTAGGGCAGGCTGGACCAGGCCTCGGCCGGCGCGAAGCGATCGAGCTGGAGCCCGCTGATATGGCCGTAATCGGAGCGGCGGCCCTGGATGGCCTTGGCGAGTTCCTCGAAAGGGAGTGCGGTCGGTGTGCTGGACATGAGCAGGTTCTAGACCAGCGCCGGGCGCCGCGCAAAACCCCGAATGGGCGTCGCTGATCGGCCTGGAGCGGTTTGGCCTCGACAGGGCGGTCCGAAGCGACGATGGTGGGGCTCCGTTCGTTCGACTCGTCGTAAGGAGTGCCCATGGCCGATCCCGAAACGCCCTCGACCGCCCAGGGGCCCGTCACCATTTCGACCTCCAGCGCCGAGCGGGCGCCGATCATCTATTTCGATGGCGCTTCCTGTTTCGGCCACCACAACGGCGCGATCCAGATCGAACTCGCCGCAAACCTGCTGATGCCGGTCGGCGCCGCCGTCAGGGTCGACGTGGTCCAGACCGCGCACTTACGTTGCAGCGTGGCCGCCGCGCTGGCGCTGCGCGAAGCGCTCGACAAGGCGCTCGCGATGTACAAGCAGGGCCAGCAGCAGCCGACGGAGGACATCCCGGCGGTGAAGAATTGAGGCAGAAGCGCGATCGCCTGTCAGGGCAATCCCAGCTTCTCAGCCCAGATGCACCTTCGGCTTCTTGCCGCCGTTCCACTTGCCATCGAGTGCGCGTTCGATCTGGGCGGCGAGCTGGAGAAGCAGGCCGTCATTGGCCTGCTTGGCGATCGCCTGGATGCCTAGCGGCAGGCCGTGGTCCTGCGCGGCCATCGGCAGCGAGATCGCCGGCATGCCGCAGAGATTGGCGAGCGGCGTGAAGGCGAAGAAGCGCCAGAGATTGCCGAACCAGTCGAGCACATCGGGATTATCGGAGATGGTGAGGTATTCCTTGGTGCCGACCTTCGGCGTCGGCAGCGCCGTGATCGGCGTCAGGATCACGTCCCACTGCTCGAAGAACGCGCCGAAACCGCGTGAGGTCGTGTTGAATACGCCTTGCATCTTCGCCCGCTCGGCGAAGCTCGTGTGCCGGCCGGCTTCCCAGATCCGGACGTTCATGGGCTCGATCAGGTCTTCCGGCGGCCTTTCCAGCCCGCGCGCGGCCAGCAAGTTGGAGATCACCACCGCGAAGTTCGAGATGTAGCAGGTGGTCTGCGCTGCGAACGCGGCACGGAAATCGAGCTCGGGCAGCGCGTAGTCGACGTGATGGCCGAGGCCTTCGAGGAAGCGACCGGCCTTCGCCAGCTCGGCGGCGATCTCGGGCGTCGCGGTGTAGTCGCCCCATGTATGCGACAGCGCGATGCGAAGCTTTGCCGGGTCCCGCTTGATCATCTCGCAATAAGGCTGCGCCGTGGTCCAGAACGGCATGAACTCGCCCGGCGCCGGTCCCCTCGCGTGATCGACGAAGGCGGCGGTGTCGCGCACGGAACGCGACTGGCAGCCCTGGATCGAGACGAGGCCGGTGAGGTCGGACATGTGCGGCGCCAGCGAGAACACGCCGCGCGAGACCTTCAGTCCGATATTGCCGTTGACGCCGGCGGGAATGCGGATCGAGCCGCCACCATCGGTCGCATGCGCGATCGGCACAACGCCGGCGGCGACCATCGCGGCGCTGCCGGCTGACGAGCCGCAGGTGGTGTAGTCGGTATTCCAGGGATTGCGCGTGACGTAGACGGCGGGATTGTCGGCCGAGCTGCATACGCCGAATTCCGGCGTCGTGGTGCGCCCGATCAGATTGAGCCCCGCCTGACGGAATTTACCTGTCAGGAACGTGTCGGCCGCGGCGCGATTGCCGCGCATCAACAGCGAGCCCATTTCCTGGAGCCGGCCCTTCATGGTCGGCCCGAGGTCCTTCATCAGGAAGGGCAGGCCGCCGAACGGACCCGCAAGATTGGCGCCATCCTTGGCGGGATCGGCGATCACGTCCTCGAACAGCTCGACTACGCCCGACAGTGCCGGATTGACCTTGGCGATGCCCGCGGCGGCCTGCCGTGCCAGTTCCTTCGCCGTCAGCTCGCCCTTGCGGACGCGTCCCGCCAGCGCGACGCCATCGTGCTGCGCCCATTCACTCCAGCTCATCGGCAAAGTCATGAAATCAAATCCCCTCGGTAGCAGCGTCACCTTTTTCGCAAGGGCGGTCGTGAATCAACCGAGCCGGCGCGAGGGGCAGGGTTGCGCGGCGCGGTGGGGTCGCCCTATCAGGAAGAGAGCCGCGCGATCGCTGCAACCGGCCCGCCGCCCGCAGGTCCCTGATGCTCGGCGCCGCCGGAGACGTAGACCGCACCAGTGCCGGCAAGGCCCGCGAGCAGTCCGCCGACCGCAGCGCGGGCATGGCGCGTCGCGCTGATGTCGGTGTCCTCCAGCATGGTGTGGCGAAAGCCGCGGACGCTGCCGTCTGGCGAAGCCTCGGCCTTGGCGAAGACGTTGACGAGCTCACGGCTTGATTGCGGCGTAGTACCAAGCCCGACGCTGTTCAGGGCCGCCATCACTGCGGCGGCATCGATCGCGTCCTTCATCACGGCGTGCCCGATTTCGAACTCACTTGCTGACGATGTTGAATTGCCGAGCACGATGACGACGTTGTGCATCAGCTCGATCCCGGACGAGGTCGAGGCGACCTTCGAGAACAGGTCGTAGCGCCGCAGCACGTCCTCGTCGCGGATACCAGGCGCGATCTCGCCGAGCGCGACGGCGACGCCGAGCGCGGAAGCGCCGCGGGAATAGGCCATCGAGGCGTAGGCGCTGGTCGTCGTTGTCTTGCTGCCGCGCGCCGCTGCCACCGCGATGCGATCACTGGTGAGCAGCGGGCATTTGATCTGCACGAAATGGACGTCGGCGGGATCGCTGATGCCGGCGTCCGCCATCGCGGCCTTCACGGCCGTCGCCGTTTCCGTGATCTGCGCCGCGCGGCCGAGCTCCTCAGGGAGGAAGTCCCGCGTCTGCGCCATGCCGATGCTCAGCCGCTTGCCGGAGCGGCCGTCCGGACGAGCTTCGACCGTCCGGCGTGTGAATACCGTGACATGCGGGCTGAGCACGCCTTCGGTGCCGCCGGACATCACGAAGGCAATGCGCTGCTCGACGTCGTGCGGCGGCAGGTTGAGGTGTGGTGCAAGTGCGGTGCACAGCGCGGCAACGGCATATTCCCGCGTAAAGTCGTTGACGCCGCCATTGCCCTCGGTCTTGCCGAGGATCGCGAGGATCGACTTGGGATCGATCGTGCCGGAGCTGATCAGGCTCATGAGGCCGGAGACGTCGCCGGGGCCGCTGGTCGCGATCTTGAAAACGCCGACCGATGTTGCAGGCATACTGGTCCTCAGAGTTCGGTGGTCCGGCGGATCAAGCAGGCGCGGAACGCGGGGCTGATGTCAAGCTGCAAGCGATGCACTTTCACCGTCAGCCTGAAAAGGTTCACACCCTCTCAGGATGACGGCCGGCTATTCTGGTCTGCCGCGACGCAAGAGAGAAGCCGCCAGCCCCCACGAATGTGGCGAGATCGCATCGATCAGCAAAAAATCCTCTGTCGAAGGTCCTCCGCCGCACCTTGATGAATCAACCTTGGTTGGTCCATAAGCTCCGTCCCGCGGCCGGTGGTTCGCCCCTGCGCCGCGTGCTTTGACAGAGGGAATCTCGCGTGGCCAACATCAACCAGAAAATTGCGCAGGAGCTTGGGGTTCGCGCCGAGCAGGTCGAGGCGGCGGTGACGCTGCTCGACGGCGGCGCCACCGTTCCCTTCATCGCCCGCTACCGCAAGGAAGCGACCGGTGCGCTCGATGACGCGCAATTGCGCACCCTGGAGGAGCGCCTGGTTTATCTGCGTGAGCTCGAAGACCGCCGCAAGGCCATCCTCGAATCGGTCCGCGAGCAGGGCAAGCTCGACGCCGCCCTCGAAGCCTCCATCATGGCCGCCGACAGCAAGGCACGCCTCGAGGACATCTACCTGCCGTTCAAGCCGAAGCGCCGCACCAAGGCGGAGATCGCCAAGGAAGCCGGCCTCGAGCCGCTCGCCAATCAGCTCATGGCCGAGCCCGGCAACGATCCGAAGGTCGTGGCGGAAGGCTTTGTCAACGCCGAGAAGGGCGTGGCGGATGCCGCCGCCGCGCTCGACGGTGCCCGCGCCATCCTGGTCGAACGCTTCGACGAGGACGCCGACTTGATCGGTGCTCTGCGCGAGGAAATGTGGACCAACGCGCGCATGGCCTCCAAGGTGCGCGACGGCAAGAAGACCGAGGGCGAAAAGTTCGCCGACTACTTCGATTTCTCCGAGCCGCTGACCAAGCTGCCGTCGCACCGTATCCTCGCGATGTTCCGCGGCGAGAAGGAAGAGATCCTCGACTTGCAAATTCAAGCCGAGGCCGAAGCGCCGCCGCCGGGCGTGCCGAGTGCCTATGAACTCAAGATCATGAAGCGCTTCGGCATCGCCGATCTCAAGCGCCCCGGCGACCGCTGGCTGATCGACACCGTGCGCTGGGCCTGGCGCACCAAGATCCAGGTCCATCTCAACATCGACCTGCGCATGCGGCTGTGGAACTCGGCCGAGACCGAGGCCGTGCGCGTGTTCGCCTCGAACCTGCGCGACCTCTTGCTGGCGGCGCCCGCCGGCACCCGCGTCACCATGGGGCTCGATCCCGGCTACCGCACCGGCGTGAAGGTCGCCGTCGTCGATGCCACCGGCAAGGTGGTCGACACCACCGCGATCTATCCGCACGAGCCGCAGCGGCAGTGGAACGAGTCGCTGGCGACGCTCGGCCGACTCGCGCTGAAGCATCGCGTCGAGCTGATCGCGATTGGCAACGGCACCGCCTCGCGCGAGACCGACAAGCTCGCGACCGAGCTGGTCAAGGGGCTGCCTGAGCTGAAGATGAACAAGATCGTGGTGTCGGAAGCCGGCGCCTCGGTCTATTCGGCCTCGGCCTTTGCCTCGGAGGAGTTGCCCGGCCTCGATGTCACGCTGCGCGGCGCGGTCTCGATCGCGCGTCGCCTGCAGGATCCGCTCGCCGAGCTCGTCAAGATCGAGCCCAAGGCGATCGGCGTCGGCCAGTATCAGCACGACCTCGGCCAGGCCAAGCTCGCCAAATCGCTCGATGCCGTGGTCGAGGATTGCGTGAATGCCGTCGGCGTCGACGTCAACACCGCCTCCGCGCCGCTGCTGGCACGCGTGTCGGGCGTCGGCTCCGGCCTTGCCCAGAGCATCGTGGCGCATCGCGACGCCAACGGCCCGTTCAAGTCGCGCAAGTCGCTCAAGGACGTGCCACGGCTCGGGCCGAAGGCGTTCGAGCAGTGCGCGGGTTTCTTGCGCATCCTCGGCGGCGAGGACCCGCTCGATGCCTCCGGCGTGCATCCCGAAGCCTATCCCGTGGTGCGCCGGATTCTCGAAGCGACCAAGAGCGACATCAAGGCATTGATCGGCAACAGCGACGTCGTTCGCACGCTGAAGCCGAAGGATTTCGTCGACGAGACGTTTGGATTGCCGACCGTGACCGACATCCTGCGCGAATTGGAAAAGCCCGGCCGCGACCCGCGACCGGCGTTCAAGGCTGCCGTGTTCAAGGAGGGCGTCGAGGAGATCAAGGACCTCAAGAAGGGCATGATCCTCGAGGGTACCGTGACCAACGTCGCTGCCTTCGGTGCCTTCGTCGACATCGGCGTGCACCAGGACGGCCTCGTGCACATCTCGGCGATGTCCAGGAACTACATCAAGGATCCGCGCGAGGTGGTGAAGCCCGGCGACATCGTCAAGGTGAAGGTGCTGGATTTCGAGGTCGCCCGCAAGCGCATCTCGCTGACGCTGCGCCTCGACGACGAGGTCGGCGCCAAGAAGGACGCCCCCGGCATGCAGCGCGACAACGGCTCGCGCAACGCGAGCCGTATGACCTCGTCGGCGCCGCGCAAGCAGGAGTCCTCCGGTGGCGGCGCGCTCGCGGAAGCGCTGCGCAGGGCTGCGGAGAAGAGCGGCGGTAAGCGGGCGTGACTTCTGCCTCTCCCCGCTCTTTGCGGAGAGAGGTCGGCTACGGCAAACTCTCGCCACATCGTCATTGCGAGCGCAGCGAAGCCATCCAGAACCCTTTCGCGGCGGGGCTCTGGATTTGCTTCGTCGCAAGGGCTCCTCGCAATGACGGGGAGAGAGCCTGCCCTCCCTAACACCGGCGTCAGAAACTGGCGCATTTGTAAGTTGATAGGGACAGCCCATTCGCATCTCCTGATCGCCCTCGTGCAGCGGGACTAGCGCTGCACTGCAAGGAGGATATTCCGATGAAGAACAGGCTTCTCACAGGGCTCGTCGCGGCGACAGTTGCTGCGACGCTGGCGGCTGCGGCGCCCGCTCTCGCGCGCGGTGGTTTTGGCGGCGGCGGCCATGGTGGCTTTGGCGGCGGGCATTTCGGTGGTGGCGGCATGCACGTCGGCGGAATGGGCGGGGGCATGCGGATGGGCGGCATGGGCGGCGCTCATTTCGGTGGCGCCCGCTTCGCCGGTTCCCCGATGGCCGCTCACGCGGCGATCGGGCCGCGCTTTGCCGGTGCGCCGTTCGCGACCCGCGCCGCCTTCGGACCGCGGTTTGCCGGCACGGCATTCCACAGGCCCTTCATTGGCCGACATGCCTTCTTCTTCCGGCATCATCGCTTCCACCGCTTCGCCTTCTTCGGCGCGCCTTTCATCTATGCCAGTTACTATGACGGCTGCTGGCGCAGGAGCTGGACGCCCTACGGATGGCAATGGGTCAATGTGTGCGGGTACGATTGGTACTAGCATCGCCGGACCGCACCATTGTCGCGATCGCCACCGGGCAGTTCCGCTCAGCCCCGGAACGGGATAGTCTGGTGGCGACCGTCGCGCGGAGTCTTGCATGACCGGAGGTCACCGCCGCATCCTGGTCGTCGAGGACGATCCGGAAACCGCAGGCCAGCTCGTCGAGGAACTGACGACCTCGGGCTATGACGTCGATCTCGCCGCCACCGGGCGCGAAGCGCTGAGCCATGGTTCGGCGCGCGACTATGCCGTGATCACAATCGACCGCATGCTACCCGATATCGACGGGATCAGCGTGATGCGCCAGCTGCGCGATGACGGCGTCGCCTCACCCTTTCTGATCATCTCCGCACTCGGCGAAGTCGACGACCGCGTGCGCGGCCTGCGCGCCGGCGGCGACGATTATCTCGTCAAGCCGTTTTCCTTCACCGAATTGCTGGCGCGGCTGGAGGCGCTCGGCCGCCGCAGCGAGACCATCGCCAAGGAAACGCTGCTGCGCGTCGGCGATCTCGCCATCGACCTGATCGCGCGCAGCGCGAGCCGCCGCGGCCGCAAGATTCCGCTGCTGCCGCGTGAATTCCAGCTGCTCGAATATCTCGTCCGCAACGAGGGCCGCGTCGTCTCCCGCGCGATGCTCCTGCAGCATGTCTGGGACCTGCATTTCGATCCCTCCACCAACATCATCGACGTCTATGTCGGGCGCGTCCGCCGCAAGGTCGACGACGCCCAGGCTTATCCGCTGATCCACACCATCCGCGGCATCGGATACTGTCTCCGTGCTCCTGGCTAAGACCCTCCGCTCCTCGACCTTCCGCCTGGCGCTGATCGCGATCGCGACATTCGGGCTGATCGTGGCGGCGATCATGGCCTATGTCTATTTCGGCACGCTCGCCTATGTCGAGCGCCGGGTCGGCACTGTCGTCGATCATGACGGTTTCACCGGCATGATCGAGCTCGCGATGGCTGCCGTCGCTGCGCTGCTGCTGGTGCTCGCCGGGCTCGCAGCCGTGCTGGTGACGCGACGCACGGTCGGACGGATCGAACAGATCAACGCCACCAGCCGCGCGATCATGCTCTCCGGCCTCGACCAGCGTATTCCCCTGCGGGGCAGCAATGACGAGTGGGATCGCGTCGCCGAAAATCTCAACCAGATGCTCGACCGCATCGAGACGCTGATGGGCGAGGTCAAGCAGGTCAGCGACAATGTCGCGCATGATCTGCGCACGCCGTTGACGCGCATGCGCGGCCGGCTGGAGAAGGCCTTCCACGCGCCGCGCAACAGCGAAGCCGACGCGGCGCTGATCGGCGACACCATCGCCGATCTCGATGCCGTGCTCGGCATGTTCGCCTCCATCACGCGGATCTCCGAGATCGAGACGCGGGCCCGCACCGGTGCCTTCCGCGCGCTTGATCTCGCCGAGATCGCCGGCGAGGTCGTCGAGCTCTACGATGCCGCCGCCGAGCAGGTCGCCACGCGCCTCAGCCTCGATGGTGACCGCGCGGTGGCGATCACCGGCGACCGCGACCTGCTGTTCGACGCCATCGCCAATCTCGTCGACAACGCGATCAAGCACGGCCGCAAGGGCGGGCAGGTGACCGTGAGCTGCCGCAGAGCCGATGGCGGTGCGTTGATATCCATTGCCGACGACGGTCCCGGCATTCCCGCCGAGCAGCGCGATCACGTCTTCAAGCGCTTCTATCGACTCGAGCAGAGCCGCTACACGCCGGGCAATGGTCTCGGCCTCAGCCTCGTCGCCGCGGTCGCGCGCCTTCATGGCGCCGAGGTTGCGCTGCAAGACAATGCGCCGGGCCTGAAGGTCGAGCTCCGCTTCCGGGCGACGTCGGCGCCGTGACGCCCGGCGGTGTCAAAGCTCGATCACGCCACGCCGCGCCGCATGCGCGACCGCATCGGTGCGTCCGGTGGCATCCAGCTTGTCGAGCAGCGAGCCGACGTGGAATTTCACGGTGTGCACGGAGATGCCGAGCTGCCGGGCGATCATCTTGTTGGAGGCGCCTTCGGCCATCAGCGCCAGCACGTCGAGCTCGCGCTGGGTCAGCGCGATGTCTTCGGGCCTGATGCGCGGATCGCGGGCGACAACCGTCACTGAGGCCGCTTCGCCGGGCGCGGCGAGGCGTAACCCTGTGACGTTGCCCAGCAGCTTCGCCAGGCGATCGGCGAGAGCGGGATCGTCGATCTCCAGCGACAGCACGATCTCGGGCGCGTTGTCCTCGCTCACGCCTCAGGCCTCTCGCCGACCGTGACCTTGAAGCTGACCGGCTCGCCGCCGCGGCGGGCGGCGACTTCGACCACCGCGCCGACGCTCGAAGGTCCGAGCGTCCGCGACAAGGCGCGCACGCCGGACAGCTTCTGGTCGTTGACCGCGACGATCACGTCGCCCTGGCGGATGCCGGCCGCGGCCGAGGGGCCGGCCTTGTCGACACTCATCACCATCGCCCCGACGCCATCGTCGAGCCGCACCGGCTGGAGCCCGAGGCCGAGATATCCGCGTGCGATGCGGCCACGTGCCTCAAGCTGCGGCGCGACACGTTCGATCGTCGCCGTCGGAATGACGAGGACGCGCCGCGGCCCGAGCACCGCCATGCCGAAGGCATCGCCCGATGCGTCGAGCGCGAGGCCGCCCTGCTGGCTATCGCGCAGGCGAACGTCGAGCTCGATCCGGGCGTCGATGTCGCCTCCGCGCAAGGAGCGCCAGCCCTTGCCGGACGCCGATACCATTCCAAGCGCGGCGCTCGGCGTCTCGCGATGGGTGGCGACCACGATCGACAGCGCGCCGAGGGGCGGGACCGTGGAGGCGAGTTTGACCGGTGCGACAGCGGCCTCAGTGCGCAGCAGCGCGATGTCGGTCGTGTGGTCGCGGCCGGCGATCGTGGCCGCGACCCGGCTGCCGTCAGCGAGGCCGATCTCGACCTCGCCCTCGTCGGCCAGCGCCTCATCGGCAGTGACGATCAGACCGGGCTTCCAGGCAAAGCCGGTTGCGCGGGCGCGATGCGAATGCACGGAGACGACGGAGGGCGCGGTGCGCGCCACCACGTCCGCGAGCGCGTACGACAGCAAGGTCAGAGGAGTTGAATCGGTCATGGCAGGCTCCTGTAGTTGCCCTCAATCTGGGATGCCGCGCGCGATTGCGAAACTGGCCGGGTGGCCAGGACCAGAGCAGGGACAGGGCAGTCCGCCGCAGGACCACGGCCGACGAACATGTGATTGGGAGCGCCTCACGGGAACGTGTAGCAATCCCGAAAGTGCGCCCTTTGGCCCCAAGGATTTCAGCGAGCCCTGACAGATGACCATCGATCTCACCCGCCGCACCCTGCTTCAACTGGCCGGCGCCACCTCGCTTGCGATGGCCGCCGCAGCGGCGGCGCGTGCCGAGGGCATACCGCAGGGCGGCGGCCCGACCTATGCCAGCCGCACGCCGATGCGGGTCGGCATGGTGACGCTCCGGGTGAAGAATCTCGAGAAGATCGCGGACTACTACCGCGACGTGATCGGTCTCACCGTGATGGAGCGTTCGGCAACCGGCGCGAAGCTCGGCACGGCCGGCATCAAGCTGCTCGCGCTGGAAGCTCGTCCCGATGCGGCGATCGAGCCGCGCAACGCCGCCGGCCTCTATCACACCGCTTTCCTGATGCCGACCCGCAAGGATCTGGCGCGCTGGCTGGTTCACGCGGCCTCGCATCGCGTGCCGCTGTCGGGCTTTGCCGATCACCTCGTCTCTGAATCCATCTATCTCGACGATCCCGAGGGCAATGGCATCGAGGTCTATGCCGACCGCGACCCTTCGCAATGGCAATGGAGCGAGGGCAGCGTGAAGATGGCGACCGACGAGCTCAACATCCCCGACCTGCTGTCGCTGACCAATACGCGCGTTGCCGACTATGCCAAAGCGCCGGACGGAATGCGCGTCGGCCACATGCATCTTCGCGTCGGCGATCTCGCGCAGGCCGAGAGCTTCTATCATGGCACGGTTGGTCTCGACCCGACCCGCCGCCGCGACGGCGCGGCGTTCCTGTCGTCGGGCCGCTACCACCATCACCTTGGCATGAACGTCTGGCAGAGCCAGGGCGCCGGCCAACGCGATGAGCAGACGACGGGACTTGCCTGGTTTTCTCTGATGATGGCGAAGCCGGAGCTGCTCGCCGCCCAGGAGGAGCGCCTGCGCAAGAACGGTGTGAAGGTCACGGCGCTTGCCGACGGCGTGGAGGCGATCGATCCCTGGGGCACGCGGGTACGCTTGCTCAAGGTTTGATCGCCGGAGCTGGCGTTGGTAATACCGTCGGGTGCCAGCTGCTCTCCGGGAGCCCGACATGTCCGAATTCCACGGCGTCTTTCCCTACCTCGTATCTCCCGTTGATGCCGACGGTACGGTGCGGACGAACGTGCTTGCGAAGCTATGTGAGGACCTGATCGCTGCCGGCGTCCACGGGCTGACGCCGCTGGGCTCGACCGGCGAATTCGCCTATCTCAATGCAGCGCAACGCATCTCTGTGGTACGGACCACGATCGCGGCGGCGAGGGGCCGCGTGCCGGTCGTAGCCGGCGTTGCCTCCACTTCGACGGCGGATGCGGTGGCGCAGGCGAGAGCCTATCAGGCCCTCGGCGCCGACGGCATCCTGGCGATCCTGGAGGCTTATTTCCCGCTCTCGGATGTCCAGGTGGAGTCCTACTTCCGCGCCATCGCCGATGCCGTGGACATTCCCGTCGTCATCTACACCAATCCGCAATTCCAGCGCTCCGATCTCACCCTCGACGTCATAGCGCGCCTCGCCGAGCATCCGCGCATCGGCTACATCAAGGACGCCTCGACCAACACCGGCCGGCTGCTCTCGATCATGAACCGCTGCGGGGACGCCTTGCGCGTGTTCTCCGCCTCCGCCCACATTCCGGCGGCGGTGATGCTGATCGGCGGCCGCGGCTGGATGGCGGGACCTGCCTGCATCATCCCGCGCCAGAGCGTGATGCTCTACGACCTCTGCAGGGCCGGCCGCTGGGACGAGGCCATGTCGCTCCAGCGCCGGCTGTGGCGCATCAACGAAGCCTTCGCCCGCTTCAACCTTGCCGCCTGCATCAAGGCCGGCCTTTCGATCCAGGGCTACGACGTCGGCGACCCCGTCCCGCCGCAGGCCGCGCTGACAGTCGAGCAGCGCAGGATCGTCGAAGCCGCGCTGAGGGAGTTGGCATAGCCGATTGTCACGCGGCAATATGTCCTCGGACGCCTGCCAAGAGCCAAGCCGTTCCCCATCTGCCTGACCGGGAAACTTCCATCCGCTTGGGACGTTGCTGCGTGAGCGAGGTCCGCCAGCTTATGTATCTGCATTCCGAGCATGGTCTTCAGCACACGCAGTGATCACCCATGAATCGTCGCTACGGAATTGCCGCGGCAGTTTTGGCCGCTCTGCTCGTCGTGGTCACCGCCGCGAAGATCCAGCATGTGCCGTGGACCACGCCTGCCGCGCGAGCCATCGAGCAGCGCGGGCCGTTGTCCGAGGCCGAAAAGGCCACCATCGACATCTTCGAGCGCGTGTCTCCCTCGGTCGTCCAGGTGGCGGCGAAATCGGCGGCCAATCCGCTGATGGGCGAGGAAGCCCAGGGCGGCGCTTCCGGCACGGGATTCGTCTGGGACCGTGAGGGCCATCTCGTGACGAACAATCATGTCGTGGCCAATGGCGAGGAAATCGCCGTGCGTTTTGCGTCGGGAGAGGTGGCCCAGGTCGATCTGGTCGGCACGGCTCCCAATTACGATCTTGCGGTGCTGCGGATCCGCAGTGTGCGCGAACTGCCTCCGCCGGTGGCGCTCGGCAGCTCGAGCGACCTGAAGGTCGGGCAATCCGCCTTTGCGATCGGTAACCCCTTCGGGCTGGATCAATCGATGACCAGCGGCATCATCAGCGCGCTCAAGCGCAGGCTCCCGACTCATGGCGGCCGGGAGATTGCCAATGTCATCCAGACGGACGCCGCGATCAATCCGGGCAATTCAGGCGGACCGCTGCTGGATTCTGCCGGCCGGCTGATCGGCGTCACGACCGCGATCATATCGCCGTCGGGTTCCAACGCCGGCATCGGCTTCGCGGTGCCGGTCGATGTCGTGAACCGGATCGTGCCCGAGCTCATCCGCAACGGCCGGGTGCCGACACCCGGTATCGGCATCGTGGCCGCCAGCGAGGATGTGTCGACGCGGCTTGGTGTCGAAGGGGTGATCGTGGTACGGACCGCCCCCGGCAGTCCTGCCGAGCGCGCGGGAATTCGTGGTGTCAACTTTTCGACCGGAGCGGTCGGAGACATCATCACCGCGGCCGACGGCAAGCCGGTGCGACGCCTCTCCGACCTGACCGATGCGCTTGAGCTGTCCGGGGCCGGAAAGACCGTTCGGCTCACGGTCGAGCGCGGCTCGGATACCCGTGATGTGAACGTAAGCATCATCGATATCGACAGGTCTTAGCGGGCCAATCCGCGCCTGCAAGGGGCTCTGACGCGCATTGCAGATGCGCCGGGGCTCGGTTGTCTGACCCGCAAAATCGGTTAAAACCGCCGCGGTCGTTTTCCGGATTTCGAGGACATAGCGGAATGAACATTCTTCCCGGCAATTTGCGTTTCGGAGCGGGGCAACCCGTCAAGCGTTTGGAAGACCTCAGGCTGCTCACCGGGAAGGGACAGTTCATCGACGACAAGCCGGAAGACGGCGCGCTGTGGTTGCACGTGCTGCGCTCGCCGCATGCCCACGCCAAGATCGTCTCGATCGACACCAGCGCCGCGGCCGCAATGCCCGGCGTCAGCGCGATCTACACCGGCGCGGACCTCGTCAAGGACGACATCGGCAGCATCCCGACGTTGAACATCTTCAAGCGCCCCGATGGCAAGCCGATGACAGTGCCGCCGCGCCGGCTGCTCGCCCACGAGGTCGTGCGCCATGCCGGCGAGGCCGTGGCCGCGGTGGTGGCTTCATCGCGCGTGGAGGCGCAGAGCGCCGCCGAGGCGATCGTGGTCGAATACGACGTGCAGCCCGCGGTGGTCGATCCCGTCGAAGCCGTGAAGCCCGGCGCGCCCGTGGTGTGGCCGGAGGCACCCGACAACATCGTCGGCGCGATGAGCTATGGCGACGCCGCCAGGGTCGACGAGGCCTTTGCCAAGGCCGCGCACACGGTCGAGCTCGACATCGTCAGCCAGCGCCTCGTTCCTTCCGCGATGGAGCCGCGCTCGACCATTGCCGAGATCGACAGGAAGTCCGGCCGTCTCCTCCTGCACGTGCAGTCGCAGACCCCGGCCTCGACCCGCGATGTGCTGGCGGAAGCCGTGCTCAAGCGTCCCAAGGACAGCGTGCGCGTGCTGGTCGGCGACATCGGCGGCGGCTTTGGCCAGAAGACCAACCTCTATCCGGAAGACGGCATCGTCGCCTATGCCGCGACCAAGTTGAACAAGAAGATCCGCTGGCGCGGCGATCGCACCGACGAGTTTGTCGGCGGCACCCATGGCCGCGATCTCACCTCGACGGCCTCGTTCGCGCTGGACGAGAAAGGCAAAGTGCTGGCCTATCGTGTCAAGTCGATCGGCTGTACCGGCGCCTATTCCTCGGGTGCGGCCAACATCATTCCGCTGGTGCTCGGGCCCTTCGTGCAGACCGGCGTCTACGATCTGCCGCTGGTGCATTTCGAAGTGAAGACGGTGATGACCCACACCGCGCCGGTCGGTGCCTATCGCGGCGCCGGCCGACCCGAAGCCGTCTTCATCGTCGAGCGCCTGTTTGACGCGGCCGCACGAAAAATCGGCATGGATCCGCGCGCGATCCGAAAAGCGAACTACATCAAGCCGGCGCAGCTGCCCTACACCAATGCCGCCGGCCAGGTCTACGATTCCGGCGCCTTCGCCCACATGCTCGACCGTGCCGTCAAGCTCGCCGACTGGGACGGCTTTGCCGCGCGCAAGAAGGCGGCGAAGAAGAAGGGCCTGCTCTACGGCCGCGGGCTCACCTCCTACATCGAGTGGACCGGCGGCCGCGCCCACACCGAGAAGGTCAGCCTGCACGCGACCTCTCAGGGGCGCGTCGTGCTGCATTCCGGCACCATGGCGATGGGGCAGGGGCTGCAGACCACCTACACCCAGATGATCTCCGACTCGCTCGGCATTCCCATGGACAAGATCGACGTCGTCCAGGGTGACACCGATCTCGCCATGGGCTTCGGCAGTGTCGGCTCGCGCTCGCTGTTCGTCGGCGGCACGGCGGTCGCGGTCTCCTCCAACGACCTGATCCAGAAGGCGCGCGAGAAAGCGGCCAACGTGCTGGAGACCTCGGTCGAGGACATCGAATATCAGGGCGGCATGCTCACCGTGGTCGGCACCGACCGCCGCATCAGCCTGTTCGATCTCGCCGAGAAGGAGCGCGGCGCCAAGCTCAGCGTCGATTCCGAAGGCGAGGTCGATGGTCCGAGCTGGCCCAACGGCACGCATATCTGCGAGGTCGAGATCGATCCCGAGACCGGCGTCTCCAAGGTCGTGCGCTACACCACGGTCGATGACGTCGGTATCGCCGTGAACCCGATGCTGGTGACCGGCCAGATCCATGGCGGCGTCGCGCAAGGGATCGGCCAGGCGTTGTATGAAGGCGTGTCCTACGACGCCGACGGCCAGCTCCTCACCGCGAGCTACCAGGATTACTGCATCCCGCGCGCCGACGACGTTCCGCCGATCGTGGTGACGCTCGACGATTCGGCGCCCTGCCGCACCAATCCGCTCGGCGCCAAGGGCTGCGGCGAATCCGGCGCGATCGGCGGCCCTCCTTGCGTCACCAACGGCGTGATGGACGCGCTCGCCGATCTCGGCATCACCCAGCTCAACACGCCCCTGACGCCGCAGAAGATCTGGCAGGCGATCCGGGACGCGAAGGCGGTGGGGTAAGCCTTCAAGGGCACCGTCATTGCAAGCGCAGCGAAGCAATCCAGGATCTTTCCGCAGCGGCAGTTCTGGATTGCTTCGTCGCAAGGGCTCCTCGCAATGACGGAGGAGAGGGCCGCAGCCATCAAATCCCGAGCATCATCTTCGCAATAATATCGCGCTGGATTTCCGAGGTGCCGCCGAAGATCGTGTAGGCGCGGCCGTTGAGATATTCAGGCATCACCGTCAGCATTTCCTCAGGTGTCGCCGGCTCGTGGTTGAGCTTGTAGAGCGGGCGCATCGGCTCGACTGCGAGCGCATCGTGGCCGATCACGTCGGCGCCCAGCCGCGTCACGGCCTGGCGGATCTCGCTGTTGCGCAGCTTCAGGATCGACGACACCGCGCCGGGATTTTGCCCGGTCTGCAGCGCCGAGAGCACGCGCAACTCGGTCATTTCCAGCGCATCGATATCGACCTCCACCTCGGAGATCCGCGTCGCGATGTCGGGACTGTCGATTGCGCGGCCCGTGAGGTCGGAGCAGGCGAGATCCGCGATCGCCTTCAGGCCCTCGCGCAGCTTGGCGGAGGCGATGCCGGCGCCGCGCTCGAACTCGAGCAGATATTTGCCGTAGGTCCAGCCCTTGCCTTCCTCGCCGACGCGATTGGCGACGGGCACGCGGACGTCGTCGAAGAACACCTGGTTGACCTCGTGGTCGCCGCCGATGGTGAGGATGGGGCGCGTCGTGATGCCCGGAGTCTTCATGTCGATCAGGATGAAGCTGATGCCGTCCTGCTGCCGCGGCCCGTCGCCGGTGCGCACCAGTGCGAACATGCGGTTGGCTTGATGGGCATGCGTGGTCCAGATCTTGGTGCCGTTGATGATGTAGTCGTCGCCGTCGCGGACCGCGCGCGTCTTCAGCGAGGACAGATCGGAGCCGGAGCCCGGCTCGGAATAACCCTGGCACCAGTAATCCTCGCCGGAGAGAATCCGCGGCAGATAGAAGTTCTTCTGCTCGGGGCTGCCGAAGCCGATGATGACGGGCCCGACCATCTTCACGCCCATCACGTTGACGTTGGGCACGCCGGCCCGCGCGCATTCGGTCTCGAAGATCCAGCGCTGTGCCGGCGTCCAATCGGGACCGCCATATTCGACCGGCCAGCCCGGCGCGCCCCAGCCCTGCCGGTGCAGCGCGCGCTGCCAGGCCATGCCGATATCAGGATCGGAGAACACCGACGGCGTCAGCGCGGTCGCGCGCTTCATCTCCTCGGTGAGATTCTTTGCAATGAAGCCGCGCACCTCGTCCTGGAAGGCACGCTCCTCGACATCGAACGACAGGTCCATGAGGCTCTCCGAGTGTCAGGCCCTGCGGCCAAGTTCGGCGTGGCGGGCATAATGATGCGCGCTGCCGCCGAACAGCGTGTCGAATGCGACCAGCCGCTTGAAATAGGCGCCGACCTCGAGCTCCTCGGTGACGCCCATGCCACCGTGAAGCTGGATCGACTGCTCACCGACGAAGCGCGCGCATTTGCCGATCTTGGCTTTCGCGCCCGACGCCGCCCGGGCACGCTCGATCGGCGCAGCATCCACCTTCAACGCGGCCCGCAGCGCCATCGAGCGTGCCTCGTCCACCTGCATCGCCATGTCGGCGAGACGGTGGCGGATCACCTGGTTGGCCGAGAGCGGCCGGCCGAATTGCTTTCGAATCTTGGTGTATTCGAGCGTGGTGTCGAGCAGCGTCTGCATGATGCCGACAGCTTCGGCACCCAGCGCGGCCATGGCACGATCGACTGCCCATTCGATCGCCGGCAGCGCATCGCTGCCGTCGCCGAGCAGGGCATCCTCCGGCAGATGCGCGTCGAACAGCTCGATGTTGCAGGCACGTCCGCCGCCAAGACGCGGATAATCGTTGATGACGAGGCCCGGCGTCGTCGCCTGCACGAGGAACAGGCCGATCCGCCCCGACGGCCCCCGATGATCGTGGATATGGGCGGAGACGATGATCTCGTCGGCAGCATGTCCGTCGAGCACGGCGATCTTGCTGCCGGCGAGGCGCCAGCCTTGCGACGTCTTGGTGGCGCTGGTCGTGACCTTGGCAAGATCGAACCGGGCCGCGCGCTCGGAATGCGCCAAGGCGAGCTTCAATGATCCGTCCGCTATCTTGGGCAGGCTCGCCTGCTTTTGCTCCGTGGTGCCGCATCTGGCGATCAGCGCGGCCCCGAGCACCACGGTCGCGACATAGGGCTCCGACACCAGCCCGCGGCCAAAGGCTTCCATCAGAATACCGATCTCGACCGCGCCGCCGCCGAGACCGCCGAATTCTTCGGGAAGTGGTAACGCCAGCCAGCCGAGGTCGGCGAACTGTTTCCACACCAAAGGGCTGAAGCCGAGCGGATCATTCGCGATTCTGCGGCGGTGATCGGCATCGTAGCTTTCGGCCACGAACCGCTCCACGCTCCCGCGCAGCAATTTCTGCTCGTCGCTGAGATTCAGGTCCATCGCGTCTACTCCGCAGCCGTCGGCGGCTTGCGCACGGAGGGATGCAGGCCGGAGGGATCGACGATCATGCCGAACTCCTGGAGATTATGCGCGTGACAGAGCTGATGCAGCGCGAAGGCCTGGTCGATCGCGGCGGGCTGGCCCATCACGTCGACCGAGCGGTTGACCGCCTCCTTGGTCAGTTTCAGCGCGAAGGAGGGCTTTGTCGCGATCCGGCGCGCCAGCTCCAGCACCCGCGATGACAGCTCGGCGCGCGGCACGACCTGGTTGACCATACCGAGCTGATGCGCGTCCTGCGCGCTCCAGCTGTCGGCGGTGAACAGGAACTCCTTGGCCTTGCGCGGCCCGAGCTCCCAGGGATGCACGAACCACTCGACGCCGCAGACGCCCATGGTGACGACGGGATCGCAGAACTGCGCATCGTCGCTGGCGACGATGAGGTCGCAGGCCCAGGCCAGCATGAGACCGCCGGCGATGCACTTGCCGTGCACCTCGGCAATGGTCGGCTTGGCGAGGTTGCGCCAGCGCCGCGTGATCTGGAGATATATTTCCTGCTCGCGCGCGAAGCGGCCATGCGCGTTGGGTTCGGCGAAGCCGCCCCAATTTCCGATCGGCGGGAAATCCACGCCTGCGGCGTTCTTGCCGCCCGGACGCAGGTCATGGCCGGACGAGAAGTGCGGACCCGCACCGGCGAGGATGATCACCTTGACCGCGTCGTCCTGCACCGCTGCATCGAAAGCGGCGTTGAGGTCGTAGGTCATCTGCAGGTTCTGGGCGTTGCGCGCCTCGGGCCGGTTCATCACGACACGGACGATGGCCGGCTCCGGCCGCTCCACGAGAATGGTCTCGAACGAGGACATCGCGCTCCTCCTGGCGTTTCCGCTTTTGTTTTGCCGGAGTTGACTATGACCGCCTGCGATAGGCAAGGGGCTTGCGTCAGTCGGCTGGGGTGCCCCATTCGCCGCAGTCATTCCGGGATGGTCCGGAGGACCAGACCCGGAATCTCGAGATTCCGGGTTCGCTTCGCGCCCCGGAATGACGCGGGAAGCTGGCATCGTGTGATCGCTATCTGATATTGAATCACAGGATTCCACCGGGAGAAATTTGATGCGCAAGATCCTGACCGTGCTGGCGGCGCTGGCCTCGCTCAGCCTGACCAATTGCGGCTACAACGCGATCCAGACCGAGGACGAGCAGATCAAAGCCAACTGGTCCGAGGTCGTGAACCAGTATCAGCGCCGCGCCGATCTCGTGCCCAATCTCGTCAACTCGGTGAAGGGCTTTGCGCAGCAGGAGAAGGACGTGCTGCTCGGTGTCACCAATGCCCGGGCCAAGGTCGGCAGCATCCAGGCAACGCCGGAGGTGCTGAATGATCCCGCCGCCTTCCAGAAATTCCAGGCCGCCCAGGGCGAGCTCTCCAGCGCGCTGTCGCGTCTCCTGGTCGTCACCGAGAACTATCCGCAGCTGAAGTCCGATGCCTTGTTCAGGGACCTGATGTCCCAGTTGGAGGGCACCGAGAACCGCATCACGGTGGCGCGCAACCGCTACATCAAGGCAGTGCAGGAGTATAACGTCACCATCCGCTCCTTCCCGACCAACCTCACCGCGATGGCGTTCGGTTACAAGGAGAAGCCGAACTTCTCGGTCGAGAACGAGAAGGCGATCTCGACCGCGCCGAAGGTGGATTTCAATCCGTCACCAGCGCCGTCGAAGTAGCTGCGTTCGGCTTCCGATGCGGGCCCCACACTCCACTGTCATTCCCCGCGAAAGCGGGGAATCCAGTACGCCGCGGCTTCACGGCTCGAGCAGCGCGGCCTCTGGAATACTGGATCGCCCGCCTGCGCGGGCGATGACAGCGCGAATGTGGCGGGCGTATTCGTTGGTCGCCGCACTGGTCCTCGCCATCGCACTGCTTCTCACCCTCGCATTCCCCACCCGCGCCGACGTCGCCGTCCCCCAACTCACCGGCCGCGTCGTCGATCAGACCGGCACGCTCTCCAGCAGCGACATCGCCTCGTTGTCGCAAAAATTGCGCGAGTTCGAGAACCGCAAGGGCAGCCAGATCGCCGTCCTGATCGTGCCGACGACGGAGCCGGAAACGATCGAGCAATTCTCGATCCGCGTCGCGGAGGTCTGGAAGATCGGGCGCAAGAAGGTCGACGACGGTGCGATCCTCGTCGTCGCCAAGAACGACCGGCATTTGCGCATCGAGGTCGGCTACGGCCTCGAAGGCGCGCTCACCGATGTCACCTCGCGGCGCATCATCGACGAGGACATCACGCCGAAATTTCGCAGCGGCGATTTTTCAGGCGGCATCTCGGCGGGCATCGATCGCATGATCCGCGTGATCGACGGCGAGCCGCTGCCGACGCCCTCGCGCAGCGTGAATTTCGGCAGCTGGAACGACATCGAGCCGCTGTTTTACTTCGTGCTGTTCGGCCCCCTCGTCGTGGGCGGATTTCTGCGCGCCATGTTCGGGCGTCTGTTGGGTTCGGTGGTGGCCGGAGTCATCGTCGGCGTCCTCGCCTGGTTCGTGCTGGAGTCTGCCGTGATTGGCCTCGGCGCCGGTGTGCTCGGCGCCATCCTGACCTTCATCGCGGATCTGTTGGGGGCGGGATCAGGCACAGGCCGCTCGCGCGGCGGCCCCTGGTCGAGCGGCTCCTCGTCCGGCGGCTGGAGCAGCGGATCATCGTCGAGCGACAGTGGCGGTTTCAGCGGCGGAGGCGGCAGCTTCGGCGGCGGCGGCGCCTCGGGGAGCTGGTAGCAGTCATGAGCATCAAGCGCATTGCCCGACATCTCGTGCAGCATCATTGGCGGGCGAAGCAGATTTTTCCGCGAGCCGTGCTCGATCGCATCGAGCAGGCGATCAAGCGCGGCGAAGCCACCCATTCCGGCCAGGTCCGCTTCGTGGTCGAAGGCGCGCTCGACGGCGGCCCCCTGTTCCGCAACCAGCCGGCGCGCGAGCGTGCGCTCGACGTGTTCTCGCACTTACGCATCTGGGACACCGCGCACAACAACGGCGTCCTGATCTATCTCCTGCTCGCCGACCGCGACGTCGAGATCATCGCCGACCGCGGCATCGACGCGAAGGTTGGCGCCGAGGGCTGGGAGACCATCTGCCAGGCGATGGAGGCCGATTTCAGATCGGGCCAGTTCGAACGCGGTGTGATCGCCGGCATCGAGGCGGTGTCGCGCGAACTGGCGCGCCATTTCCCGCCGGGCGGCCCGCATCCGAACGAGCTGCCGGATGCGCCGGTGGTGATGTGAATGCCGGCTGACGCCCCACACGCAATGACGATGTGGACGCAGCGGACGCGTTAACTCTCTCGCCGTCGCACTGAAGCGCCCGCTTCTTCAGCGCGCCGCGAACGCGACGGCCCGGCCGTTGCGCCGCCATTCATCTTGCCCCGATTACAAACTGTTTCACGCCCGCCACACCGGTTCCATTTTCCCGGCCTAATTCGGCCCCGGATGAGTTCCTAAAATTTCGGTAAGCGGATCCGAAGGTAAGGATTTCGCAAGCAATGAAAGTTACCAAAAGGTCAACCGAGACTGGAGTATTTGAGCCGTGAGCGAACCATTGCCCGAGCAGGCTGCCCAGGATTCCGGTGCTGTCGACGCCGCAGCGCCGCAGGCCGTCGAGGCTGCCGCCGGTATCGACGCCCCCTCGATTGCCCCCGACCACGAGGCGCCGCCCAAGCCGGATCCGGTCAAGGCGGAAGCCCCGAAGGTGGAGCCGCCGCGGATCGAGGTGCCGAAGTTCGAAGCTAAAACCGAAGCCAAAGCCGAAGCCAATCCCGAGTCGAAGCTCGGCAAGCTCATCGTCATGTCGCCTGCCGACCGCACCTGGGAGCGCGAGGAGTTCGCCCCGCATGTGAAGGCGGACGAGCCGCGCGAAACCGGTAGCAAGCGCCGCCTCTCGGCCATGGCTGCCGCGGTGGCGATTGCCGCCGGCGTCGGTGCGATCAGCGGCGCGCTCGCGACCGCCGGCATGATGCATTTCGCTTCCCCGGCCCAGGCGCCGGTACAGGTCGCCGATACCAGCGCGCTGGATGCGTCCGTCGCACGGATCGATGCCGACCTCGTCGCACTGAAGGCCAATGTCGAGCAGAGCTCGAAGACCGGAGTCAGCCAGTTGAGCCGGACCAACGAGCGCCTCGACAAGCTCGAAAAGGCGCAGGCCGAGCCGCTGGCCAAGATCGCCAAGCTGTCTGAGACCGTCGACAAGCTCCGCGCGACTCTGCCCGCCGCACCTGCGCAAGCCACGGCCGCACCGGCCAAGGAGACCACTGGCTCGATCGCGCCCACCCAGCTCGCGACTGCTGCGGCCGCACCGGCTCCCGCTCCCGCCGCGCCCAAGACCGAGATTGGACGTCTCCCGACGGTCGAGGGCTGGCGGCTGCGCAACGCCGGCAACGGCGGTGCGCTGATCGAGGGCCGCGACGGCCTCTACGAGGTCTATCCCGGCGACCCCATACCCGGGGTCGGCCGCGTTGATGCAATTCGCCGCCAGGACGGCCGCTGGGTGGTCGTCACCAGCAGGGGCCTGATCGTCGCGCGCTGAACATTCGATATTCGACCGTGGCAGAGGCGCTTCACCACCATGTGAGGCGCCTTTTTTGCTTGAATAGGCGTCCCTGCGCGGTGTTACCTGAGGCATGAGCCGCGCGCTGCGAATTCTCGTTGCTGCCGTCGCATTGCTGGGCGGTGTCGTTTCGCTCTTCGCAGCGGAGAACACTGCGCTGACGCGCGGCATCGCGATCACCGATCCCGATCTCCTGCGCAAGCTCGACCAGAACAATACGCTGACGATCCCACTTCTGCTATCGCCGGAGCGGAACGCGGACGTCCCGCTCACGACCGAGCTGATGTTCGTGTCTCTGCCGCAGCTGAAGGAGATCGTGCCGGCTATCGATGCGGAGTTCGAGCGCTACATCGCGCGGTACAACGTGACATATCCGGGCGAGACCATCGGCGTCGGCGAGGGTTTTGATGCGCAACTGTTCGACCTCGCCAATCTGAGATCGCACGACACGCGCTTCGTGCTGGCCGGGATCGTCAATCGCATGGACCGTGCCTATGTCTCTGAAGGGTCCTGCGGCGAGATCCGGCTGATCTATCGTCTTACGCGTTTCGACAGCGGGCCGGATGGCGGCAAGACCGCAACGCGCCTGCCGATGACGTTCAACCTCGTGATGAAGGCGCGCGATGTGCGCCAGACGGACGGGAACGGCAAGTCGATCAGCTGCGCCGATGTCGCGCGGCGCTGGCTCGACAATGCCGACTGGCAAGATTTGATCGGCAGCCGCCTCCCGCCTCACGACGCCATGCTCGACCGCATCGAGACCAACATTCAGGTCTCGGTCGCACCGAAATCGGCGCTGCACGATTTCCGCTCCGACTATCTGCTCAAGGTGTTCAAGTACGACGCTGCCGGCAAGACCTTCGAGGAATCGACACTGGAGAACCAGATCGACCGCGACCGGATTCTTGCTGACGACGTGCTGCGGCGCGACTTCAAGACCTGGCTGCTCGCGCCCGATCATCTTCGCGAGTTCGATCGTGGCACCGTGCTGATCCCGGAGAAATTCCTGGCCAAGGCTGCGGTGGTACCGACCCCCGCCGGCCTCGATGCCTCGGCCTTGCAGCCGGAGTTCGGCATGATGCAAGGAGAGGGCAAAGGCGATGGCGTCTTCACCGACAATGACGTGGTCAGCGCGCTGAAGCAGGCGGCGGCACGCGGCGTCGCCATGCAGAATGTCCGCTCGGTCGCAGGCTTCCAGCGCCGTCTCAACGACGTCACCTGCGCCGGCTGCCATCAGACCCGCGGCATCGGCGGATTCCATTTTCCGGGCGTCGATTGGCTTGCTGACAAGCCATCGAATTCCACCATCGTGCCGGCCTCGCCGCATTTCTTCGGCGATCAGCTCCGCCGCCGCGACATCCTGACCGCGTTCGCGGCCGGAAAACACCCCGATTTCTCACGCGGATTTGCCAGCCGGCCGCAGACCCGCGGCGGAAGCGAGCTCGCCGGCACCGAATATCAGGACGGCTGGGGCGCGCATTGTTCCCTGCAAGACGCGGGATCGGGAACGCGGGATGAGAGTTTTACGTCATGGAGCTGTGCTAACGGTCTCACCTGTCAGGCTGCCGCGGCCTCGCGCCGCATCGGCATGTGCTTCATCAAGACGCGTTAGCGCGTGATCCGACCCGGAGGCCAGCGCAAAGTGTGTAGCGGTTTTCCGAAAAGATCACGCGCAAGATAGAACTAGAAGCGATTCGGATGATTCATGGCGGATACGAGCGAAGCCAACAAGGAGCGCAATCGCGAGATTGCGCGGAATGAAGAAGCCAAGCAGGTCACCGGCAGCATCCGCGTCAGCACCTGGGCGGTTGCGGTGGCCGTCATTGTCGGCGGGATCCTGTTCACGCTCGGCTGGCTGTCGCTGAGGTAGCTTTTCTTCGCCTCTGCCCGCATGCGGGGAGAGGGGAAAGAAGAAGCCTCACTTCGCGTAATTCGTCATCCGTTTGCCCGGCAATAGCTCATAGGCCGGCTTCCAGCCTGGCAGCGCGGCCATGCGGCCGAGCCAGGCATGAACGGCCGGATGGCTCTGCGCGAAATCAAAGCCGTGCTCGTCGCTCGGATAGTGCAGATAGGCCATCATCGAGATGTCGGCGACCGTCGGCTTCGCACCGATCGCGAATTCATTGTGCTGGAGGTGCCCGTCGAGGATGCCGAGGAAATCCTCGAGTCGTCGGCGAAAATGCTTCAGCACCTGAGAATCGCTTTTTTCGGTGAAGGCGCGCATGAAGCGATAGGTCGCCATGTAGCCGGTGAGCTTGTGGTTGTCCCAGAACAGCCAGCGCAGCAGCTCGAACTTCTCGTCCTCCGTCTCGGCGCCGAAGCGGCCGTATTGCTCGGCCAGTCTCAGCAGCAGCGGCGCGGTCTGCGTCATCTTCACGCCGTCGATCTCGAGCACGGGAATCTCGCCCATCTCGTTCACGTTCCGGCGCCACTCCGCCGTGCGCGTAACGCCACCGGCGAAATCGGTCCAGACCGGCTCGAACGTCTCGCCGCAAAGCGTGAGCATCAGCGCCAGCTTGTAGCTGTTGCCGGATTCAGGGAAGTAGTGCAGGCGGTAGCTGGGCATGGGACCTCGCGGCATCGGTGTGTTGCCGATTGTTATAGCGAGATAGCCCCTCACCGTCATTGCGAGCGCAGCGAAGCAATCCAGCAATGCGTCCGCGGAGACACTCTGGATTGCTTCGCTGCGCTCGCAATGACGGGGTTGGAGCGACGCGCTCCTAACCAACCGCCCCCGACGACCTCAGCGTCTTGATCGTCGCCTCGTCGTATCCCGCCTCGCGCAAAATCTCGTCACTGTGCTCGCCGACGGCGGGCGGCTTGCGCGGCTGCACCTTCTTGGCGCCGTCGATCCAGATCGGGCTGTTGATGGTCAGCATGGTGTCGTTCTCGAACGGCACCAGCACCTCATTGTCGAGCATCTGCTTGTCGTTCGTGATGTCGTCCAGAATGGCGACTACACCGAACACGAGGCCATTGCCGTCGAGAATCTTGCGCCATTCGGCGAGATCCCTGGTGGCGAAGGTCTCGTCCAGGATCTTGATCAGCTCGACCGAGCGGGCGTGGCGGTCGGCCTTGGTGGCGAAGCGGGGATCGTCGATCAGATCCTCGCGCCCGAGGCAGCGCGCCAGCGTCGGAAACTGCTTCTCCTCGTTCAGCAGCGACAGGATCAGCCAGCGGCCGTCCTTGCACTGATAGTGATTGGCGACCGCATTGAGCGCGCGCTCGCGCGGTCGTCGCTCGCCGAACTTGGAGCCGCAGAGCTTTGCCTGGGCCAGCACGCTTGCCGCCCACACCCCGTTCGCCATCAGGTTGGAGGCGACGTGTGAACCTTTGCCGGTCTTCTCGCGCTGATAGAGCGCAGTGACGATGGCCCCGTAGAACGCCATGGCGCAGGGATGATCGCCCATGCCAGCGACCGAGCGCGCCGGCGTGGTGTCGGTGTCGGCGCGGACGAGGTCCATCAGGCCGGAGCGCGCCCAATAAGCGTTGCTGTCGAAGCCGGGCTTGTTGGCTTCCTCGCCCTTCTCGCCATAGCCGGTGAAGGAGGCATAGATCAGCCGATCGTTGAGATGGGCGAGATGGTCGTAGGTGATACCGAGCTTGGCGCGCACCGGCGGCGGCATGTTGGTGATGAAGACGTCGGCTTCCGCCACCAGCCTGTAGAGCACGGCCTGCGCCTCGGGTTTTGCGAGGTCGAGCGCGATGCTCTTCTTGTTGCGAGCCTCCAAGAGCCAGGCGAAATTGTGCTCGCCGGTCGGATAACCCGGCAGGTTGGGCAGATTGCGGTAGGGGTCGCCGGTGCCGGGCGGCTCGATCTTGATGACATCGGCGCCGAAATCCGACAGCACGGTCGCGGCCGCGGGCGCTGCGATGAAGCTCGCGCAGTCCAGAACCTTCAGCCCCGCAAAAATGCCCTTGTCCATCGCGGCGTTGCTCCCTCGCTCCTGTTGTTTCCCGCGCGCTGGAATTGGCGCAGGCCAGTGATGGGAGCATTAGACCGATGTTTCGACGGGATGCAACGGCGCCGGGCGCAGGGCCTCACTCCTCCCCCGCAAGCAGTGCCGCATTGCCGCCCGCTGCAGCCGTGTTGATCGTCACCGTCTGCTCGGTGGCGAAGCGCGCGAGGTAGTGCGGGCCGCCGGCCTTGGGGCCGGTTCCGGACAGGCCGTTGCCGCCGAACGGCTGCACGCCGACCACGGCGCCGATCATGTTGCGGTTGACGTAGATGTTGCCGACGTGGACGCGGTCGATGATAGCCTCGACCGTATCGTCGATGCGGGAGTGCACGCCGAGGGTGAGCCCGTAGCCGGTGCGCTCGATGGCCTGCAACACGCGCGCGAGGTTCTCGGCGCGATAGCGCATGACATGCAGGATCGGCCCGAAGACCTCCTCGGTGAGCTGACCGGCCTCCTTGAGCTCGAAGATGTGCGGCGCGACGAAGCAGCCCTCCGGCGCCTGGCCTGCAAAGTGCAGCCGCGCCTCGCGCTTCATTCGCGCGATATGCGCATCGAGGCGCTGCTTTGCCTCCGTGTCGATCACCGGCCCGACATGCGTCGCGACGTCAGAGGGATCGCCGATCTTGAGCTCGCGCGCGGCGCCCGCGATCATCTCGATCGTGCGGTCGGCGACATCCTCCTGCACGAACAAGAGCCGCAGCGCCGAGCAGCGCTGGCCGGCGGAGCGGAACGCGGAGGTGACGACATCGTCGGCGACCTGCTCGGGCAGTGCGGTCGCGTCCGCGATCATGGCGTTGATGCCGCCGGTCTCTGCGATCAGCGGCACGATCGGCCCGTCCTTGCCCGCGAGCGTCCGGTTGATGCTGCGGGCGACCTCGGTCGAACCGGTGAAGACGACGCCGGCGATGTCCTGGTGTGCGGTCAGCACCGCCCCGATACGGCCGTCGCCGGTGACGAGATGCAGCGCGCTCCTGGGGATGCCGGCCTCGTGCAGCAGCGCGACGGCCTCATATGCGATGCGCGGGGTCTGCTCGGCGGGTTTTGCGACCACGCTGTTGCCGGCCATCAGCGCCGCCGTGACCTGGCCGAGGAAGATCGCCAGCGGAAAGTTCCACGGCGAGATCGCCACGAACACGCCGCGGCCGCGCAGGCTAAGCGCGTTGCTCTCGCCGGTCGGGCCCGGCATGGCGGCATCGTTCCCGAACAGCTTGCGGCCCTGCGCGGCGTAGTAGCGGCAGAAGTCCGCGGCCTCGCGCAGCTCCGACAGCGCGTCGTCCAGCGTCTTGCCGCCCTCGCTTTGCAACAGCGTGATGAAACGGGCACCCCGGCACTCCAACAGATGCGCGGCCTGCTCCAGCGCTGCCGCGCGTGCGCCCGCCGGCGCCCGGCTCCAACTGGCGAAGCCCGCGCGCGCAGCGGTTACCGCCGCGTTGGCCTGATCCGGCGTCGCGTTGGTGACGGACTTGAGATCGGCTGCTTCCGCCTTGACGTCGGCCAGCAGCCGGTCGAGCGCGGCACGCTCACCGAATTCGATGCCGCGCGAATTGCGCCGCTCCGGCGCGAACAGATCTGCCGGCAACGGAATCCTGGGATGAGCGGCCTGTTGCGGTCGGCCGACGGCGTCCGCCGGGCGCTGCAGCAGCGCCGAAACCGGCACGCGATAATCGGCGGCCTGCGCCACGAACGAGGAGTTGGCGCCGTTCTCCAGCAGCCGTCGCACCAGATAGGCGAGCAGGTCGCGATGGCTGCCCACGGGCGCATAGGTGCGGTAGGCGATGTCTGGGTGATCCTCGGCAAGCTGCTCGTAGAGCGCTTCGCCCATGCCGTGCAGGCGCTGGAATTCGAAGCCGCCGCTGTCAGCGGCAAGCTCCAGCACGGTCGCGACCGTCAGCGCATTGTGGGTGGCGAATTGCGGGAAGATGCGCGGCCGCAGGCTCAAGAGTTTCGAGGCGCAGGCGACGTAGTTGAGATCCGTCATCGCCTTGCGCGTGAACACGGGATAGCCGTCGAGGCCGCGCTCCTGCGCGCGCTTGATCTCGGTGTCCCAATAGGCGCCCTTGACCAGCCGGACCATCAGCTTGCGGTCATGCGCACGCGCCAGCGCATCGACATAGTCGATCACCGCGCTGGCGCGCTTCTGATAGGCTTGGATCGCCAGGCCAAATCCGTCCCAGCCGGCAAGTGAGGCATCGGAGAGCGTCGCTGCGATCACGTCGAGCGACAGCTCCAGCCGGTCGGCCTCCTCAGCGTCGACGGTGAAGTTGAGGTCGTGGGCTTTGGCGCGCTGCGCGAGGTCCAGCAGTTGCGGCACCAGTTCGGCCATTACGCGCGCGCGGCTGATCGCCTCGAAGCGCGGATGCAGCGCCGAAAGTTTTACCGAGATCCCGGGTCGGTCGGGCAGGGGATGGTTGCCAGCCGCTTTGCCGATCGTCTCGATGGCACTGGCATAGGCGTCGAAATAGCGCCTGGCGTCCGCCGCCGTACGCGCGCCTTCGCCAAGCATGTCGAAGGAATAGCGCGGCTTCTGGCCCGAGCGCGGCCGGGCCCGCTCCAGCGCCTGCTCGATGGTTTCGCCCAGCACGAAATGATTGCCCATCAGCCGCATCGCCTGGCGCGTGGCGGTGCGCACCGCCGGTGCGCCCAGACGCTTCACCAGCCGGCCGATGGTGCCGTCGGGCGTCTCGCCGGGCTGGATCACCCGCGCCGACAGGCCGAGCGCCCAGGCCGAGGCGTTGACCAGGAACGCGGTGGACTTGGTCTCGTGGTGGATGAAGTCGCCCTCGCCGAGCTTGTCCTCGATGAACTGGTCGGCGGTGCGGGCATCGGGCACGCGCAGCAGCGCTTCCGCCAGCACCATCAGCGCGAGCCCCTCCTTGGTCGAGAGCGCGAACTCCCGCAGCATATCCTCGATCCCGCCGAGGCGGTCGTCGCGCTTGCGGATCGCCTCGATCAGCCGCGTCGCGGCGCGGTCGATCCGCGCATCCTGCGGAGGGCTCAGATGGGCCGATGGCAACAGGCGCGCAGCAATGTCGGCGTCGTCAGGGGCGTAGGGAGCAGTGAAGGGCGGTGGGATGTTCGGCATGGCGTGTCCTGTGGCGGAAATTCAGGATAAAGCCCGCATGACCGTAGTTCGATAGACAATTTAGCTGATTTGCCTTAGAAAATGAAGATCTTTCACCATTAAGCCTCGTAAGATATGGAACTTGATCGCATCGACCGGAGAATCCTCTCGATTTTGCAAGAGGACGGGCGCATCGCCAATGTCGAGCTCGCCGAGCGCATTGGCCTCTCGCCGACCTCGATCGGCGAGCGGCTGAAGCGCTTGCAGCGCGAGGGGTTCGTCGAGGGCTATGGCGCGCGGCTCAATCCGCACCGGCTCGGCCTCGGCTTGCTCGTGTTCGTCGAGGTGCTGCTCGACAAGACCACGCCCGACAATTTCGAGCGCTTTGCGCGCGCGGTGAAGCTCGCGCCCGAGGTGCTGGAGTGTCACATGGTTGCCGGCGGCTTCGACTATCTTGTGAAGGCGCGGCTTGCGGACATGACCGCCTATCGACGCTTTCTCGGCGAGACCCTGCTGTCGATGCCGGGCGTGCGCGAGACGCGGACCTATGCGGTGATGGAGGAGATCAAGCGCGACGCACCATTGCCGGTGGGTTAGCGCAGTGCTGTCGCGATTGTCATTGCTGTAGTCGGAAAGGCGGTCTTTGCAGGAAAAATAGTTATCCTTGTGCAATCGCAACGCCTGTCGTCGAATGCACCGGCCGTCTTCTTAAATTTTTTGGCCCGCTCCCGGACAGATCCGGGAGGCAGCAAAGGCTGGCGCGGGCTTATACTTTGAGGTTCTCCGCGGAGGTCTTGCCCCGGTTTGCGATCTCTTCGTATTCCACCGTCTGTCCCTCGTTGAGGGTGGACAGACCGGCTTTCTGCACCGCCGAGATATGCACGAACACATCCTTGCCACCCGACGCAGGCTGGATAAATCCATAACCCTTCGTCGGGTTGAACCACTTGACCGTACCTTTAGCCATCACGACTTCTCCGCGGGTCTTCCTCCGAGATCTCGAACCGCCAGTCCCCGCCAACCAGCCGGTTCGGTCCTAGCAGGATACGCGGAATGTGGCAGGCTTGGTAGCTCAAACCACATCGGCATTTCGCCGAATTCCGCTCAACTTCGCGGCGTTTTTGCCGGTTTTGCCCGTTTCGCGGTCAAATGGCCCAGACGCGTCTCACCAACCGTCAATACGTCGCTGCCAGATAATCGACTATCTTGCCGACATCGGCATCGTCGATCGGTGCGCCATAGACCTTGATCATCTTGGTCACCTCGGCCTGCCAGAAGCCCTTCTTGTCCTTCATCGGCGGCTGCGTGGCGATGTAGTCGGACGAGTGGCAGGCGCTGCAATTGCCCTGCACGACCTCGAGATTGGGCCCCGGCTTGAACGCCGCGATCTCGTCGGGGGTCTTGTAATTGACCGGCGCGGCAAACGTTGAACCCACGGCCGCGGCGAGGGTGAGCGCGATGGCGAGGAGAACGGTGCGCTGCATGATCAGTCTCCTTCAGGCCACCGTCACGCGGACGGTTTCGACGACATTGCGCAAATAACCCGCCGGGTTCCAGCGCGGCGTATCCGGCTGTGTCTCGCCGCCATTGCCGGTGGCGCGGACCTTGAGCTCATGGCTGCCTGCCGCGAGCTTCACCGGCAGCTTCCATTCGCGGAAGGCGTACTTGCCGAGGTCCCTGCCGAGCTTTGCGCTCACCCAAGTCTTGCCGCCGTCGGTGGAGACCTGGACCTCCTTGATGCCCTTGCCGCCGTCGAAGGCGATGCCGCGCAGGGTGGTCGCTCCCGCCTTCAGCTTGGCGCCATCGGGGACGCTGGTGATGAAGGAGCGGATGGTGAAGCGGTTGATCGGGATCGTCGCCTTCGGCGCGGTGCCCGGCTCGACCGCGTTGTTGGGCGTGTCAGGGATGCGATAGGCCGACTTCATCCAGAAGCCGTCATAGACGTTGTCGATGACGGTGATCTCGTTGAGGTGCTTGACCCAGTAGGTGCCGTAATAACCGGGCACGATCAGGCGCAACGGGAAGCCGTTGAGGAACGGCAGGTCCTCGCCGTTCATGCCATAGGCCAGCATCACCTCGCCGTCGGTGGCGTGATCGATGTCGAGGGCCTTGATGAAGTCCGGCGTCTTGTCGTTGACCGGCCCGTCCATGCCGTTGAACGTCACCTGCTTGGCGCCGGTCTGAACGCCCGCCAACTCCAGCACCGTCTTCAGCGGCACGCCGCGCCAGCGCGCACAGCCCATCGCGCCATTGGCGAGCTGGCCGCCGGCGACGCGCGGCTCGAAGAAGCCGCGGCTGTTGCCCGAGCACTGGTTGACGGCGACGATCTCCGTCGCCTTCATCTTCCTGATGTCTTTCAGCGACAATTTCAGCGGCTTGTCGACCTTGCCCTTGACCTCGAGCGTGAACTTGTCGGGGTCGAGATTGTAGGGCAGGTCGGAGAGGTGATAGCGCACGAAGAACGCGTTGTTCGGCGTGATCGGGCCGTCATTGAACACCGCAAACGGCGTCTCGAGCTGTGGCGGCCGGCTGGTGAGGCCGATCATCGGCCGCTTCTGCGGATATTTCACCAGCGGCCGTTCGCCATTGGCGAAGGGCAGGGTGACGGTGTCGAGTGCCAGCGCCTTGGTGGAATTCAGTGTGGCCGCAAGCGCGGCAAGCCCCGCTCCTTTGAGCAGGTCGCGTCGATCGAACATTCTGGTCTCCTCCCGGAGCTTTTCGTTGGACCAGCGGTCATCACCGTAAGACCCGTGCTCATCTGTCGCAACGATTTGGATGATGTCAATTCGTGCTTTCGCAGCAAGCCCATGCCGCTGCGTTGCAGCAGGCCGGTGTTACGCGGCGCGAGGAGAGAGTGGCGAGTCGTGGCGGCAGCGGCGGTGCGCTCGCCCTCTTCTGCTTGCGGGAGAGGTCGGCGCAAAGCGCCGGGTGAGGGCTCTTTCCTCTAGGGGATTGTCCCGTCGCGGAGAGACCCTCTCCCCAACCTTCCCCCGCAAGCGGGGGACAGAGCGCACCTGTCGCTTGGCTCGCGCCTCACGCCGCAACGCGCTCGCGTCCATCGACCAGCGCCCCCAGCTCCCTCACATCAGCGATCACGCGGACGGCCATCGGCTCGTCGCGGCCGCGGATTGCGACCTCCTGCTGCGGCAGGGCGTCCCCTGCAAGGTCCGCGGTGCGGCGGACCTCCTCCGAGACGATGGCCTCGCAGGCCAGCGTCTTGGTCATGTCCTGCAGGCGGGCGGCGACGTTGACGGCATCGCCGAGCGCGGTGAAGACGATGTGATCGCGATAGCCGATGTCGCCGATGATGACCTCGCCGCCATGGATGCCGATGCCGAAGCGGATCGGCTGGCGCAGATCGTGGCTCAGGAGCGCGTTGAGCTCGTCGATACGCATCGCGATGCTGCTGGCAGCCTTCAGCGCCTGCCGGCATGCGGTCGGCGGATCGGCCGACAGCCCGAAAAGCGCCAGCATGCCGTCGCCGACGAACTGGTTCGGCTGCCCGCCGCTCTCGATCACGGCCTGCGAGACCGCGCCGAGGAAGCGGTTGACGATGAAGACCGTGTCGAACGGCAGCCGCTTCTCGGCAAGCTGCGTCGAGCCGCGCATGTCCACGAACAGGCTGACGAGATAGCGTTCCTGGCCGATGCGCGCCGGCGTCGAGGCCTGTCCATCCGCCGCATGCGTTTGGGGCGTGAAGAGCTGGAAGAAAGAGAGGTCGCAGTCCGGACGCAGCTGGCACGCAAGTCGGATCGACGGATCGGCGGTGCCGACGCGAGCGAGCACGAAGGCCTCGCGCTGCGATGGCTGGGGCAGGGCGCCATGGTCGCCGATGATGCGGATGCGGCAGGTCGAGCAACGGGCGCGGCCGCCGCAGACGCTGGCATGTGGCACGTTGTGGCGCAGACTCGCCTCCAGCACGGAGAGACCCTTTGGCACGCGCACCGTCTTGCCGTTGCCGTAGGACAGGACAATCGTGCCGCCGCGCCGTTCGCGCCAGGCGCGCACGCCGCGCGCCGCCAGCGCCAGTCCCAGCAACCCGAAATATCCGACGGTGAGGCCGCCGGTGATGCGGTCGAGCGTGTCGGCCTCCGCGACGGTGCCGACCTGGCGACGTGCGAGGTTGTGCGTGCGCCATTCGCCGTCGTCGGCCTCGAGTTCGACGCTACGGCCGCCCTGGTAGATGCCGAGCAACGACAACGTCGGGATCAGCACGGCGGCCGCGAGCAGATAGGGCGCCGCGCGCGTGAAGAACGGCTTGAGGCGAAGCCAGAAATAGATGCCGATGCATCCGTGCACCCAGGCGATGAGAAGCAGGATCGTCATCTGCCAGAGCCGGCCCGGCGCCGCGACGAAGAAAAGGTAGAGCTCCTGCGGATAGAGCTTCTGGTGTCCGTACAGCGTCTGGCCGAGGCGCACGCCGATCACATGCGCCATCACGAGAGCCGGAATGCTCAGTCCCAGCACGAGCTGCAGCGGCTCGATCGTCCGCCAGCGGAACTGCCGTCGCTGATACAGCGCGTAAATGCCGAGCCCCATATGGGTCAGCGCCGCCGTGTAGAACACGATCGCGACCGGCAGGAACTGCCAGAACAGGGTGTGGTAGTAGACCCCGATCTCCATGGCATCGACCGAGATGTTGCCGAGCGCATGGTTGAGGAAATGGCTGACCACATAACAGAACAGGATGATGCCGCAGATGAGCCGCACCTGCCGCGCGCTGGTCGCGCGGACGAGTTCGGGCATATGGACGGGAGCGGTGGCCATGATTCGGTTGTATCAGTTCATCGAGAAGAACAGCCAGCGTAGCGTTTAATTCCCCCCGCGGACAGCTCGCCCGATCACATGCGCGGCAAGCCGCCACGGTCGTCCCGGACAAGCGCGCCCCAGGCGCGCGCCGACCCAGGACCCACAACCACAGGATTGTGCGGTACCGCGAGCTGGCAACCGCGAGCCTTCGCCAAACTCCTCGCTGTGGTTATGTGGCCCGGATAAGCGCTCGCTCCGCACGCTTGTCCGGGACGACAGCGCGAATGGGCTCCCCGCATTGACTCCCCCTCCCAGGTTGGCGAAAAGCGCGGCCGTGACGACAGCCTCTGACATCATCAAGCCCCTCCGCGGCGGCGCGCGCCGACCTCTAGTCATGGCGGCAGTGATCATCGCCGCCATGACCGTGCTCCGCATCGTCTATGCCTGCGCGATCGAGCTGCGCACCGATGAAGCCTATTACTGGACCTGGTCAAAGGAGGCTGCGCTCAGCTTCCTCGATCATCCCCCGGGAATCGCCTGGCTGATCCGTTTCGGAACCGCGATCTTTGGCGACACCACTCTCGGCGTTCGCTTCGGCGGCATCGTCGCGATGCTGGTGATGCAGCTGCTGCTCGGCGACCTCGTCCGCCGCCTCACGCATGACACGCGTGCGATTGTCGTCGCCGTGCTGATGCCGGAGGCTGCGCTCTATTACGGCCTGTTGATGGCCAAGGTCGCGCCCGATGTTGCGATGATTCCCTGTGCAATGGCGATGGTGTGGTCGCTGGTGCGGCTGGCGCAGAGCGGCGATGGCCGCTGGTGGCTCGCGGCCGGCCTGTTCGCGGGCCTCTCGGTGCTGTCGAAATTCACCGCGATCATGTTCGCACCCGCAGTGGCTGCCTTCCTGCTGGTGCCGGACTGGCGCTGGCGTTGGTTGCGCAGTCCCTACCCTTACCTCGCCATGCTGGTCGCGATCGCCGCGTTCTCGCCGGTGCTGATCTGGAACGCACAGCACGACTGGGCCTCGTTCCGTTTCCAGGGCGTGCGCGCCACCGCCAGTTACGGCATCTCGCTGCGCACGATCGGCGACTACATCGGCCTGCAATTCGGCCTGGTCGGCTTCGTCATGCTGCCGGTGGTGCTGACGGGCCTGGTGTTGACGGCGCGGCGCGGCTATCGCATGCGCGAGCCGGTCGCGATCCTCTTGTCCACCGCGGTGCTGGTGCCGTTTCTCTATTTCTTCGTGAAATCGCTGACACTGCGCGTCGGCGACACCTGGCCGATGTTCATGTGGCCGGTGGGCTTTGCGGCCGCCGCGGTGAACCTCGCCACGATGACGAAAGAGGGCTGGTCGGCCCGAATGCTCAAATCGACACTGGTCTGGGTCAACACGGCGATCGTCTCGGGCATCGCTTTCGTCGTTCTCGTGTTTCTCTATTACGTCGTCGCGCCCTGGAATCTGCTCGGCAAGATCGATCCGATCGGCGCCGAGGCCGGCTACGAGCAGGTCGCCGCGCGCGCGCAGGCTGCACTCGACGAGATCGGCGCCACCTGGATCGCGACCACCGACTATCGCACCTATGCCATGATGCGCTGGTTGTTCCGGGGCCGTGCGCCCGTGATCCAGCTCAACGAGCGCGGCCGCTTCCAGGATTTCCGCGATCCCGGCATGGACAAGATCAGGGGACATGCGGGGATCTACGTCGGGCGCGAACCGGACGATCGTTCGCCGCTGTGGGAGCGTATCCCGGCGAAACGCGAGCAACTTGGCGAGGTCGAGCGCCGTTGGCGCGGCCTCGTGATGGACACTTATGTGCTGGAGAAGCTGACCGGCTGGACCCCGGAGCTCTCGCCGCCGAAGAACTCGCCGCTATTCCAGTGGAAGGTGCTGGCGGGAGAAACCGAAAAGCGGGAGCGCGCCTAAAGCGCGATGAGATTTGGATGAATCGTCATCGCGCTTTAGCTTGTTGTTTACGCATGATCTTTCCGGAAAACCGCTTCGCACTTTTCCGGATCATGCTTTAGCGCGGCATGCTCCGAACTTCCTTCTCCTCTCGTAAGGGGAGAGGGTGCAGCCAGCACGTGCCGCGAAGAAACTACTCTTCCCCGTCCTTCTTCCGCAAGAGATCCGTTGCCAGATCCGACAGTTTCGGCGGCGGCAAGGCCGCGAACGGCAGCGGCCGCGTCACGTCGATCGCGGCCAATCCCAGCCGCGCCGTCAGCAGCCCGTTCAGCACGCCTTCACCCAGTCGCTGCGACAGCTTCGCCGCGATGCCGTGGCCGAGCATCTGCTGCACCAGGCTGTCGCTCGCGGCCATGCCGCCGGTGATGGCGAGATGGGCGATGACGTGGCGGAGCAGGCGGATCATGCCGAGTGCGCCGGGACGACCGCCATAGAGATAGGCGAGCTGGCGGATCAGGCGCAGCGCGGCGACGAACACGAACAGCACGTCGATCGCGGCGCGGGGCGAGACCGCCGTGACGATCGAGACCTTTTGTGCCGCTGACGAGACCAGCCGCCGCGCCTCGGCATCCAGCGATGACATCAACTCGCGCTCCGCGAGGCGGATCATGTCGGCGCCGTCGATGATCTCGCCGGCATGGCTTTCCAGCGTGGCGCGGGCGCGCGCCAGCTGCGGGTTCTGGTGCGCGATCTTGAGCAGGTCCTGCACGATGACGCGGCTCTCTTTCCGGTCGTCGCTGGCCAGCACCGCGGCGGCGCGCTGATGCAGCTTCTCGATGGTCGCGAGGCGGGCCAGCCCGAACGCCTCGCGCCCGATCACCACGGCGAGCGCCAGCGCAGTGACGAAGGCGAAGGCAAGGCCGATGAAGCCGAGGCTTTCGCTGCGCGCAAACAGATCCTCGATCAGGCGGATCACGCCAAGCCCGGTGCCGAGCAACGTCAGCCCTGCGAGGCCGGACCAGAACAGCGTGCCCCAGGGAACGCCGCGCCGCGCCGGCAGCGCAGCTTCAACCGGCACCGGCAGCGCCATGAGATCTGGTTCCGGCGTGATCTGGATCGTGTCGCGACCGATCCGCCCCGCTTCATCGGCCTCGGTGACGAGGACGCCGGGATCGTCGAGCCGGAACGTCGCCGGCCGCCGCGGCTGGGATCGGTCGTTCATGCGAGCTTGTCTCCGATCAGGAACTGCAGGGCACGGTCGAGGCGGATGTGTGGCAACACGGGCTCGTCGTGGCCCGCGCGTTCGAGCTTCGGCGGGCGGAAGCGCAGGAAACGGAAATCGCTCCTCTCGGCGGCCTCTGTCGCGAGCCCGCGGAACGCATCGGTGCCGCGGAACAGCGGCTCGGGATCGTCGGGCAGATCACCCGGAAAGGTCGCAACCTCCGTGTTGCCGTCGAAGAACTCGCCGCCGGCACTTTCGCCCGCGGCCGGCGTTCCCAGGATCGACGGCAATTTATCGCGGCCACGCGCCACCTGCGCCTCGCGCGTGGCACGAACGGCGGCGAGCGCCACCACGTCGATCGCCGCGCCGGTGTTTTCCGCCCGCGCAACGGCACGGGTGACCGCGCGGCGCAGCACGGCCTCGAGCCGGTCGTGACTGGAATGATGCAGATGATCAGCCTTGGTCGCCGCGAACAGGATGCGGTCGATGCGCGGCCGGAACAAGCTGGAGAGCAAGGTGCTGCGGCCGATGTTGAAGCAGTCGAGAATGCCGGCGAGCGCCGCCTCGAGGTCGTGCAGCGCCTCGGGGCCGGAGTTGAAGGCGGCGAGCGCGTCGGCCAGCACGATCTGGCGATCGAGCCGCGCGAAATGATCGCGGAAGAACGGCCGCACCACGACGTCCTTGTAGGCTTCGAAGCGCCGCACCATCATCGCCCATAGCGATCCCTCAGGCGCCTGCCCGCCGGCGGGCACATCGAGCGGCGCAAAGGTCAGCGCGGGTGAGCCTGCGAGATTGCCGGGCATCAGGAAGCGGCCGGGCGGCAACAGGCTCATCGCAAACCGCTCGTCGCGGCAGGCGCGCAGATAATCGGTGAAGAGCTTTGCGGCCGTCAGCGTCGCCTGCTCGTCCTCGCGCGCTTGGGGCTTGAGCGTTGCGAGATGGGTGTGCCACTCGGTCGCGAGATGCGCGCGCGGCGCTTCGCGCGACAGCGCCAGGCTTTCGGCGGACCATTGCTCGTAGCTCTTCTGGAGCAGCGGCAGGTCCAGCAGCCATTCGCCGGGATAGTCGACGATGTCGAGCGTCAGCGTGCGATCGGCGCCGGTCGGGCGCTGGTAGTCGATGACGAGCCTGAGCTCGCTGATGTCCACGGTCGAGTTCGGCCAGCGCCGTTCCTCGACCAGCGCGCGCAGATGGTTCTCATAGGCAAAGCGCGGCACGGCATCATCAGGCTGCGGCGCCAGATGCGCCCGCGCGATCCGACCCGAGTCATAGGCTTCGAACACCGGAAACCGGCCGCCGCGCGTCAGCCCATGGATCAGCGCGGTGATGAATACGGTCTTACCGGCGCGCGACAGGCCGGTGACACCAAGCCGCACCGTCGGATTGAAGAAGTGCTCGCCATAGTCGATCAGCGCCCGCGCCGACAGCCGCGCTTCCTCGACCATATCCTGGAAACTGAATGCCATATGAACGTGAGGGGATCTCGGGCGAGGGATACGCAGAACGGATTAGTCACAAAAGTGGCAATTGCCTGAGGAAAATCAAGCTTTCATACTTCCACCGCCTTTGTCGGCAAATCAGCCGTTTGAACGATACGCCGATCCCGAAAGACCCATGCAAGAGGGCATTGCCACGCTTTGCGGATTGCCATGACCGTCTTCCAAATGAAACAGTTCGCGTCCGATTCTGTCCACGCTGCAGCCGACGCGATCGGCTGGAACTACGACCGCGCCGAGCTGATCGCCGACGGCATCATCCATGCCATCGGCGTGCTCTCCGGCATCATCGCCGCGACCGTCCTGGTGGTGCTGGCGGCGGTCTATTCCGATGTCACCGACATCGTCGGCGTGTCGATCTATGTCGCTGGTCTGCTCTCGATGCTGGTGCTGTCGGCGACCTATAATCTCTGGCCGGTGTCGCCGGCCAAGTGGCTGCTGCGGCGGTTCGACCATTCCGCGATCTACCTGCTGATCGCGGCAACCTACACGCCATTCATCCTGGAGCTCAAGGACAGCGCGTTCGCGCTGGTGCTGCTCGCCGGCGTCTGGTGCGCGGCGATATCAGGCATCGTGCTGAAGCTGCGCTATCCCGGCCGGTTCGACCGAGTCGCGGTCGGCATCTACCTCGCGATGGGCTGGAGCGGCATCATGCTCTACGACGCCGTGGTCAGGGCTCTCCCTGCTCTGGCGCTCGGCTTCATCTTTGCGGGCGGCCTGCTCTACAGCTTTGGGGTGATCTTCCACGCCTGGCGCCGGCTGCGCTTCCAGAATGCGATCTGGCACGGCTTTGTCTTGGCCGGCGCGGCATGCCATTATACCGCGGTGCTCGACCTCGTGTTGAGCTGACGAGGACCCGCGACGCGGAAAGAGCGGCGCGCTATAAAGCGGTACAAGACAAGAGGAGACGTCGCATGCAGGTGACCGGCAAGGTCGTGGTCGTCACGGGCGGCGCAAATGGCATCGGCAAGGCGCTGTGCGAGGCCTTTCACAATGCGGGCGCGGCCAAGGTCGTCGTCGCAGACATGGACGCCGCCAATGCGAGGGCGGTCGCGGCCATGGTCGATGGCGCCGCCTTCAAATGCGACGTCGCGCAGGAAAAGGACATCGCCCACGTCATCGAGGAGACCGAGCGGCAGTTCGGCCCGATCGAACTGTTCTGCTCCAACGCCGGCATCGGCGGCGGCTTCGATCCGATGTCGGAAAATGCCGGGGGCGCCTCGGATGAACCCTGGCAGCGCAGCTGGGCGATCCACGTCATGGCGCATGTCTATGCGGCGCGGCATCTCGTCCCCCGTATGAGGGCCCGCGGCGGCGGCTATTTCCTCAATACCATCTCGGCCGCGGGCCTCTTGTCGCAGGTCGGCAGCCCGGCTTACTCGACGACCAAGCATGCCGCGGTCGGCTTTGCCGAGAATCTCGCGATCTCGCACAAGGCCCACAACATCAAGGTCTCGATCCTCTGCCCGCAGGGCGTCGACACCAACATGCTGCGCTCCATCCCCAAGGGCCCGCAATCCGGCGACGGCGATCTCACGCCCGAGCAAGTGGCGAAAGACGTGCTCGCCGGGCTCGAGCAGGAGACATTCCTGATCCTGCCGCACCCTCAGGTGCTCGGCTACATGCGCAAGAAGACCGAGAACTACGACCGCTGGATCGGCGGCATGGCCAAGATCCAGGCCAAGATGCGAGAGGAATTCGGCAAGTGACCGCCAGACCTGACGTTGTCATGCTCCGCGACCCGGCTACGCCAAGGCTTCGCCGGGGTCGAGGCCCAGGGGCGCCGAAGCTTTAGCGAAGGCGGCAAGCGGGGCATCCAGTACGCCGCGACCTATCGATTGAACCATTGACGTCTCGGAGTACTGGATCGCCCGGTCAAGTGTTCAGCCCGGGGACATGACCGACGGGTGTTCGGGGACATAGCCGACACATCCTCCGCTCGCCAAGTCGATGATAGCGACTTGGTGGGCGGCAAAGAAGATCCCGTATTGCGCATCGTTTGCCGAGGGGCGGATGGCGAGGCGCTCGCCACGGAAGGCCTGTGGCACTTTCCAAAGACG
>Ga0209489_100109_pt1 | contig 117933 bp, 62 predicted proteins | sample SiratrowhiteBW_FD_187527 | JGI IMG/M metagenome (GOLD analysis project Ga0209489, IMG submission 187527) | Root nodule microbial communities of legume samples collected from California, USA - Siratro white BW (SPAdes) (version 2) | ecosystem: Host-associated > Plants > Roots > Nodule | place... | reverse complement strand
AAAAAAACAAAATAAAAAAAAAATTAAAAAAAAAAAAAAACACACACACACACACAAAGGAAAGAGCCATTAATAATAAACCTGAGTGTTACTCAGAGTAGCTTCCTATCTTAAATGATTATATATACATGCACAACTTTTTAGCATTAAGGTTTGGCTCATTGAATTTAAATAGTTGTGCTTAAAAAATGTCATTTTGGTCAGTTACAGTTTTGAACACATTTGGTTGTATAAATTTATCTGTAATCCACACAGTTTGCACATAACTTATCAATCACAAAATGTATTAGTCTATTATTATCGAAATTTTTTTTTCTTTGTATTCTGTCAAATGATCATAAAAAAATTTAAATTTTAAAGTTATATCAATTTGTTTTCTAAAATCAACCATGACCTTTATTTTTATCAATGATCACTCTCAGTTTTTTTTTATATACTGACATCTTATTTGGATGATAAAGTTTAAAATTCTTATCCATTATTATATTATTACGAAGTCGTCTTATGTAAGATACTTTAAACAAACAAATAAAAAAATTGAATCACTAATCAATTCGATATCTGAGATTTAAGTGGGGTTAGATGGTATAACAAAGGGAATAAAACAAGAATAATTAGTTGCTAATAACATTATGTGTTAACTTCTTAACGGGGGAGGATTATTTAATTATGGTTCAATATTTCTAAGCATCTAATATTAAGAGTTGGTCATATAAGAAGTACTTTTTGGAAAAAAAAAAAGTATATGAATATGAGATAATTGTAATTATAATACAATTAATTTGAAAAAGGAACCAATTCAATTGAAAACCGCATGAATTAAAATACAATAGTTTAATAAGTTTCACGTTGTATCAATTTAGATTTATGCTCTTAAGTAATTGTATCCTAACTAGTTGTAATTTTTGTATTAATAGTAAGTGTTTGATCCATGGTGTTTAAATTAAAGTCACCAGTTCAATCTTAAATGAGACAATTACATAAAAAGAAAAATTAATTTAAATTGCATTAATTATCTTATAGTAAAGATTAGGCCAAATAAGTCATAACTAAATCATGATATTTTGAATTGAATTATTATACCTTTAAGTAAAAAGTGGTGTGTTAATTATCAATTATTACTTTCGTCCTTATAGTAAATACTTGATCCAAAAAATATTTTATAGGTAGAGTTACAAACAAATTAGTGACGAAAGAAAAAAAGGATGTTCAAGGAAGAACATTGTGATAGATGCAAATAAAATTTATTTGTAAGATGTGTGTGATACATTCATTTTCGAGCACACGTGTTAATTGTTGAGAAACAAATCAAAATGGAAATGAAAATCAATAGAAAACTCTTTGAAGAAAACAAATATTTCTAAAGGTTAACATGTTTGACTTCTTCTAACACAAATGCAATTGATTATGAAGATTATGACGGAGCAAAATAAAAGTTATAAAAACCTAACGAAAAAAGGGTAGGTTGATATGACCAAAACAATTGACTGAAGCAAGAGAAGCAATAAACTTCAATAACATATACAAAATCTTCACAAAAGATATATTTGGAATGATTAAAAGACAAGTCACATATGGTCAATTGACTTTCTATATTAAGTGCAAGCTATGATAACAGTTGTTAATGTAAATTATTTTAGTTCAATTGTATCTTTATTTGCTTAAAGTTGATTCTAAGTTATAAAAACAATTGTTATGGAACTAGTTGTTATCAAACTATAAGAAATAAACATGCAAGTTATATTATTGTCAATTGAATATTCTTTTATCCTCTTATAATTTAATTTTACTTATGTACTTACCCACAAATTTTGATATTTTTTACTTATGTATTCACCCATAGATTTTGATATTTTTAAAAAAATGAAATCATAGATGAGAAACTTTGAAGACAACATTGTCAAAGAAATCACAAGAATGGTACTTAAACAACAAAAAAGAGTTGACAACATTAATAATCAAAAGAGAAAAAGAATAATAATAAATAGTTTTATAAAAAAGAACATTATCAATAACTAATGATTACTTCTCCACAACTCAAAGTTTACATAAGGATTTTAATGTAAAAACACTTATTTCTTCAAATTATAAAAGCTTTTGGTCATCATGATAATTATTTTTAGATAAGGGTGTAAAAATTTCTCTTATCGTTATTAAAATACATTGTTTTTATTTGTATATTGGGTTATAAATATGTTAAGAAATTCAAGTAAATGTAAAAAGTTCAAGATAAAATAAGAAAGAAAACGCAAATCTTAAGATTTTGTAATAGAGATTGTGAGTCGTTATGGTAGATTGACTTGTATAGTTCATTAATATGAAATCTCTCAATATCTCTCCAAAAGCCTTTTACAATGCTCAAGATCTTATTATATCATAGTATTGCAAAACTACTTATATTAATGGGAAAAAAAAATTAAACTTATAAAAAATTCATAATTTTATATAATTTAAATTAAATTATAAACTTAAATAAAATATTACTTTTTATTATGAACAATTACTAATAGATACAACTGAAAAAAAGAAAAAAAAAAGGTTGAAGAGTTGCCTTAAAATATTTGTAAGTAACCCGAACAGGTGTAGATGCTGCAGTTGCTCTAACTCGAGATGATTGAATCAGTATGGATTCAATGACAGGTACCGAACCAAACATTCCACTATCTTAACACACTTTTTCCTCTCCCTAATCTTTCTCGATCGAAAAAACTATTGGATTGAATTTTAACTTTTGCCAAAACCTTTATCCATCATGATTGGATGTTTGACATGTATGAAAATAGCTACATTCACAAAATCTAAACACATGGTGTTTAGATGAGTTCGTGTTACTTTTCCAATAATATGGTTGCAAGATACACTTTCTCATTTGCTACTATTATTCAAATATATCTACACGGATTCATCGAATTTCTGCAGCTCAATTTGCATACCACCATGATTTGATCATGATTTATTCATAATTTATATTGTGAACTCAATCAATAGCTATATTTTTTTCATCTTTCATGATTATTACTAGACAAATCTTACATTCCACACTGACCACTATGAGGTAGACACTGAAACTACCTCAATTATTCCTTTCTTACATATAAGTTTTCACAGTACAAACACAATATTAGTTATTACTAATAGAAGGAGACAACTTATGAACACACCACATTTTCTTCACTGCCCCTCACAGCTCTAGAACTAAGTCTGCAATGCACAGAAAAAAATTTGAGTTAGGGTAGAAGAAGCAACACACAAGACTGAAACTGAAAATAGACATGCTATAAATTACTCTCTACTTTCATCAAGTGAATTATGAAATTCTATAATTGAATTGGAATGCATATATATAATATTATGATAGCATGGTTAAACTGTGAAATAAGGCTATGAAAAGTTGTTGCATACTTACAATCTGCATCTGTTTTGATCCAGTACTCCCTGTTGGCAGATGAATCTTCCTCTGGATGCACCAGATCATTTTTGTTGTAGCCTCCATCATTGAGTATTTTCTTCTTCTTCATGTTCTTGTGGTGTTTGGCAGATTTTTGTGCAGCTGTTGAACTTTCAGGGTGAACTTTCTTTCGGAACATGTGGAGAATCTAGAAGCCACAAAACATAGCTGGAATCATGACCAGAATAATAGCACATGCCAAGACTAAGACCATACATAAATAAAATGTTACTTAAGGCAAAAAGAAGAAAAAAGGTGAAAAAGAAGATTAAAAATGCAAAGCCATAAAACTCAATCTGAAGAATGCTGATTATGGTAATGCACAATAGTTATACATTTATTCTACGTAGATAAACAAGAGCAAATAGCAAGTTATGGTTTGTTAGTTGTTTACCTTATTCAGCTTTGTTTCTGCAGAAGCAGAATCAATAGGCCCTCCATTTATTGAAGTAGAATTTTTAGAATGAGCATGGAGCATTCTTTTTTTCAGCTTTTCTTTCATCAGGTTCATGGCCGATTTGTCCAGTTCCTTCTCAGTTCTTTTTTCCTCCTTTTCACATTTTGCACTGAAATTCTCCTCAGCTGATTTGCTTCTCTGAAACAGCTCCCCAAGTGATGTCCTGTGTTCTTTCTTTGCTGCAGCAGTTGTTTCAGATAGTTCAATAGCTGTTCCAAAGAGATATCCCTGGAGTGGACAAATTGCAGCTCCATTTCCGTTTGATTCAGTGCCTTCTATTGGCTTTCCACTGAGTGTTATTATGCTGACATGGCTGCTTCTGCCAGTGCTAACATGGCTGTTTCTCCCAGTGCTGACATGGCTAGTCCTCCTAGAAGAATCAAAGCTGACATCATCCTTGGTTTCAGCCCCCAGCACTTTCTCTAGCTCATCATTGATAAGCTTAAGATCATTCTCAGTCACTTCATCTTCTTTTTCAGTTATGCTCTCAACAGAAATGGGAAATGATGGTGTTGATGGATCAGACACTTGTTCTGAACCAAGAGTTCCAATTGCCAGGAAACCAGGGAAGAATTCCCCCTCATAGTCTTCATCCACTCTTGCTGCTTCTAGACCAGCAAAAGAGTTCCTAAGGTTGTGACCCTTTTGAGCATTTTTGGAAAGTCTGATTCCGAGGTTTGGTTTCTGATAGATTTGTTCATCATCAAATGGTGGTTGCCCAGAAAGACAATTGCAAGAATTCCCTGAAACAAGCAAATTTTAAACAAATATGGTAACTGAAGGGCAAAACATGAAGTAGAATCCCATTATAGCATTCAGTGACACTCTGCCTAATTCTGATGTTATGCTAGTATATCACAAATGAGAGAACATATTTTTATAGACCAACCAATACAAGAGATTTTATGCGCCTTATTAGTTATTACCTTAAAGATTTAAACAGTCTACCTTTTTTGATGTTCCAACTTCCATTGCCAGTCATTCTAATATATTTTTACAATACTTCAATTTTTTGCATAGTCTTTATATGGTTGTACCTAGGTATTTTACTGCTGTGTCTTCATAAGCCTACATATTTGTGGTCACATGCGCATGCAAGAGAATGTTTGAATTATGCCAAGCTACCTTCCATAATTCCTAGGTCATCAGAAATCAAGTTATCTATTATCTAGTATGGCATATTTTGCTTTCATATACTACCACTTGTTTTTTACTAATTTGACGACCATCACATAGTTAATGCATGTTTGGAGGAACATGAACATGTGGCTTGCTAGCAGCATATATATGACTTACCAATGACCAAGTCCTTGAATGGTTCACCACTACTCTGGCGAAATTTCCTGTGCATCCAGCCTAGTAACTGCAGCAAAATATATGATGAAACCAACTTAGAAGAGTATGCACAGAGAATATTCTGTTCTGCAAGGCATGATTGATGATGGATCTTACCTTCATCTTTGATATTCAAGAAAAAATCTTGAATGTTGGTTGCCAAACTTGGGAAGATAAGGTAATTGAAGGAAGTGTCAATGGTACTTAAATGATATCTTAAAAAGAACATATAAAATATTGGCGAAGAATCAGTGATGTCTTATAGAGAGGATGCAGCAAGAAAAACATAGAGATACTTACAAACATTGTTTGCTGTTATATCTCAGCATTAAATCAAGTGGGTCCTAAACACGCTAATCTGATCATGTGCAAGGTCGACTAACAGTAAGGCTTGCATGATTTGGTGTAGAAAATTTCACTTATCAGTATTCTTTTGTCCTTGTTAAGAGTTAAGATGCCATGCATCAACTCCCTCACCCTTTGTGACTTGTACTTGAACAAGCACATTAACCATATCAAATAGTTTGGCACTCGTGTGTGTGCCACATTTTGTGCCTCGTGCATCTCATTAGTTGAGTTCAAGTTTGAGTAGTGTAGTGATGACGAACCATTGGTTCTTGTGATTGGATAACACAAAATCATTGGTTGATGCCTATAGAGCACACATTTGACAAACAATTGACCAACAAGTGTATCTTTTCTCCTTCAGACAGGAAGTTGGAATAGTCTAGACCATGGTAGAATCCAGGGCCCCATCAAAGTGTCTTGACACGTTAGACTTTAGACCCTTCTAAATGATATGCTATGTTTCCTATTTCCTTTTCAATTATTCTCTCCCTATGTGTTACAATTTTTATATCAGTTGTTATCTTTAGTATTGCCATGTGTGTGAAGCAAATTGTCCATTGAGCAATGTTGCACATTAGATGAATAATGTGGAATGGCACGTTTTATTCTTGAAAAGAAAAGAAAAATTAACATCAAACAGTTTTGCCATGTACAAGAGAGTGAGTTGGGTTTGGTAGAAGACCAAGTTGGCACACTTGGCGACCATTTACACCGTGTTATCTTGGAGCAGTGATCATAAAATTCATGATTCATAAAATCTGCACCAAATGGTAGGTCAGGGGACCCCCTTCCCCCGTAGAAGGAATATGGTATGTTTTGTGTCGTTAGCAATGTTGCCATATGGTGTTGCAAATTCACTAGGTACTCCTCTTTCCACAAGAAAGTTAAATGTACTTTCCCTTTGTTGTAAATTTTGATCCACATCTTTGACTCTTTCTGCCAACATGGTTTCATAATGATTTGGTTACTGCTGTTGCATCACTTGGATAAACAAAAATAAGAAGAAAAGGGAAAAAAAAGGTTCTTTTGGTTTAGATGAGAGAAAGAACAGTGGAAACAAATAAATTGAATGTAAAGGTCTTTTTTTTATGTGTGTGGGAATCTAGTTCTGATGAAATAGATTGCATTTATTAGTCCATGATTCATTGAATCTCAACTTGTTGATGTTTCTCACTCTGACTATTTCTGGAATGCTCAACTTGTTGCTTGCTTATTGCACTCTTTACCTATTTTGGAATGAGTGAAAATTATTAGGAATCTTCCAGGGAGGACCCCAAATTTCTCTGTTTTCTCAGATCTGATATTTTTTCCTAACTCTAAATATCTCTTCCAGGGAGGACCCAACTTAAGGATGCAGAAGAGTTAAAGGAAATTTATTTGATTAAGGTCATGTTTAAATACATTTTTTTTTTAAAATAGAAAATAAAAATGTAAAATGTATTGTAAATATTAATTAAGTAGGAATAAACTTAAAAGACAACTAAAAATTTCTTACAAAAGAAGCATGTTCCTGAGATATTTATTACCAGCAAAATGAGGAATAACATCACAGATCCTTAAAACCAGAGAAGTGTCAAACTTGGCAAATTTCTTCTATAAGTGATTATTAAAAACATTATCTTTCCAGTCAGTCATTTGTTATCATTATCTATCTTGAATTTCATCTCATTTTTCTGATAAAATGTAATATATCTTGCGTTTTTTTATCTTTTTCTCTAATAGACAAAGAGAACAAATTATTATCTGTCAAATCAATCATATTTTTTAAAAAAACTAATATAAATAATAAAAAAAAATATAAGAAAGAGTATGTCTTATTTTATTATCAATTCTTAACTTCCAAAATATATGAGAACTGATTTTAGTATTACAAAATTTTTCATTCTATAAATAAATAGTGTTAGGATCAAGAAGGTATAACTCAAAGTCCTAAAATGTTGACAGTAACTAGGTTATCTTTTCTTATCAAAAACAGTGGTAGCTATTGTTGGTATTCAAAGTATTGCAAGTAGACCAAGATTGAGTTGTGAGTGCATCTAGAAAAGTGAAGAAAGCAATGCAAGTAGGAGATGTTGGAGTATGGTACAGTAGCATAAGAGCAGCACAAACAGATCAAAATAGTGCTCTTTCTGCATGATTCTGTGTGATCAAATAATTAAGCAACCTTTTACATCTTTAGGATTCGAATGAAACGATTGATATGTTTGTGTGACATGTCACAACTGTCCATGGGTAATTCAACAGTCAAAATTTGCTTCACTTAGACTTTTTTTTTCAAACCAAAGTTGTCAAACCGTGTTAAGATAAATCAGAACACTGTCATTTGACAGTGAGAGACAATAATTCCTCAACCCTTTGTTTGATTATAAACTCTTATCAGAAAAATAGGTTGTATTGGAAGAGTAAGACCCTTTCACATTACTATTTAATCATAAATTATCATATGATAAATTGGTTGATTTTTATAATAATTAGTTAAACTTTATATTAAAAGTAATTTTTGACTAATCTATTATTTGGTTTCTTTTATACATCAATCATGGACATTACAAAGCTATTCAACTGAATTATTTTTGAAACATGTCTGGTAATGGTAAAAAGTGGATAAGTAAAAGAACAAAGTGAAAAATGACATATTTTACTGTGTTTTTTCTATCTCATTTTCTTCCATAGTTCCCATTACAGTCATATCATGAAAATATTGGCTGTAGCTAGTTTAAAACTCAAATTTTAATTCATCTAAAATACAATTTTATTTAGCAAGATTTGAGAATTTTATTGCAAAACTTAAATATTAATTCAGAAAAAGCTTGGGATAAACACATATAAATCTTTGATTAACCAGATAAGACTAGTTTTTACAAAAAATCAACACTTCTATTTTTTTATGATTATCAAATTAAAATTACATTAAATATAAAAAATTCTCAAATAATAGAACTTGGTGGATATGTATAAGTACCCGCAAAGAAAAATTATAGTATGGATATTTATCCACCAAAATTTTATATATGGAAATTGACTGTTTAATATATATTTTTTAAAATAAAATTATTTTTATACATATAATATTTTTTTTCTTTACAAATGAAAAAATCATAATATATTTTTAATGTTCTGAAGTTAAGTTTGAAAATCCTAATTTCTTATTATATGTTGTGGTGTCGTTTTCAAGTTTAGTGGTTGAAAAATGTCACTGATGAATTATCTGAAAAAAATTCATGTTTATAATTAGTATATGACTGATATTTTTGTTTAATTGAACTATATGTAAGGAAACGAATTAATTTGGGCAAGGTATAGAGATATCGATTATGAAACATTTGTTTCTAAAATAATAATGTTAAAATAAATACTTAAAACCTAACCCGAATTCCTATTAATGACATTTTTATAATTATATTTTAGTTTATATGACTGAAATAAATGGTTAAAAATTCAGAATAAAGTTCTATTTTTTTGGTGAGTATGATTTGAATATCCCAATGTCACTTTCGTTTTATAAGAAAAATATTATTTTGTTATGTTGGGAGATTGACAGTTTCATGTCCATAATTATGCGATCATGCCAATGCCACGTCACAGAAACCGAGGTTCTTCTATTTATGCTAAGCTAAAGAATTTAAACAAATGTTTTTATTTTTGTACGATTCAATTTATAATAAGTAAATACTTTAATACATATCTAATATTGAATTTAAATACAATTTTAGCTTCTCTATTTTGTTTTATCCATAATTTGACATCTTTATTTTAAAATAGAAACAGTTTATTCTATATTAAAGAAAAATCACAAATTTTACTTTTAGAAAAAGAAAAATCACAATTTTCGTTCAATTTTTAATTTTTTATCTATATTTATTTCTTATATTTAATTAATTAAATTACTTTTTGACAAAATTTTAAAGTAATTTATATAACTACTTAATATTTTCTATTTTATTGATCATTTAGGAGAAAAAACAATACTTTAAGTATAAAATTAATGATTCATTCGTTTTAAATTAAAAGGAATATACTTTTTAAATAGTGTAAAATTGTTCGATTCGACAAATTAGCTCTAATTACCATATGGCGTGCTTGAAAATATTGGTATATATGCCTCACAATGAAAACAAAGACAGGTTAGGTGTTCTTGGTATCAAAATATAATTGGTGATAATCCCATTCCCCTTAATTATGATTGAACTCATTGTCTTGTTATTAATGCTCAAATTAATTATATCATTCTTTCTTTAATGCCTTGTTTGTTTTTTTAGATTCAATGCCAGATAAAAGATGTGTCAATTTACATGATGATAGGTGATTGAAGGGCTGAAAAGTGAATTAACAATTTTCAGGTGATAAGAGTTGTGTGTTAATCGGTAAACAAAGTATAAAAATAAAAGGTAATTTCTAAAAATGACTCAAAGGGCAATTTGAACCCATAAAAAATATAACTACTTTTTTTTTTACCTTCTATCAAATTAATCGTAAATTTATTCTCACTTATCAAAACAAGCTTATAATTTATACTTTCTTTTTTTTCAATTCTTTTTCATTCTTTCACCTTCAATTATCACACGTAAACACAAGTTTATCTTAATTTAAGAAGTAAAATAGGTTAAGTGACCAACACCTTCAATTCTTAAAAAAGTGTTTCGCATTATTTGAGAAAGAGACAAGGATTTATGAGCTACTTTGACCATAATCTGAGTTAATGTCACAATTTGACGTACTTTAAAGTAACATGTTTGAGTCTTCTAATTACACCCACTACATGCCAACACGTAGCCAAAAAAATGGACGTTTGAGTAGATTCAAATGCATAAATACCAATGATGCTACAAATTGTCTCCTCAGGTTTTTAAAATCATAGGAAATTTAAAATGTGTGAAATTTTAACTATTATAATTAATTTCCTTCCTTTTCAAAATATTTAACTTAGCTAAAATAAATTAAATTTATTGTAGCTTAAATTCCTTTTTTGAATTAAATAATTCGGTTTCCACCATATTTAAAATTTATAAAAGATTATTTAAAATTGATATTTCAGTATAGTTATTGAAAGGAAAAAAAAAAGCACGAACCAATATTTAAATAATAAAAAATTTCAACGATTAATTGTATAATTTTCATGGATAAACAATAACTATAAAATCAAATTCCAAATACTTAGTACTTTTATTTCAATATAAAAATGTTGCCTAATTAGAAAATAAATAAATATTAATTAAAAATAAAAAAGTAGAACAATTAAGTCCTCATTTGACAAAGATGAAAGGAATAAGTTAGATGAAGATAAAATTGATAAGCGAAAATGAATAACAAAAAAAGTAGAAATTAAAAGTGTTTGGTTAAAGACAAATAAATGAACGAATGAAAATAACAAGAGGATAATATAGCAGGCCTCACCCAAATTCCCCTTATAGATATGAGATATTTTTGAAACACTTAAAGCCATATGTATAATATAAAATTTAAGATTCTAAACTTCAAATAAGACAACATTCATTCAACCAGCAATGAGCCTTAAATCTCAAAATCCTTTCCAACTGCACTATTAACTCGTTTATAATTTATAATCATTAAAAAAAGCTAAGTCATTAAACTAACTATAACACATTTTAACAATGATTACCAATCACACACACGTACATTTTGTTTCTGTACAATCAATCACTTACATGTGCATTATTTTTTGTTCTTCCACAGGACTTGCTGAGAGAATAGTACTCTCCTCAATGTCAGTCAATGACAAGTTGTTTTCTAACCTCCATCATAGTTTTCATTTTTTTTTTTAATTTGAATTTATTTAAAACTTTAAGGCATCTCCAGAAATGTGAAAAATTAATCAATGATATTTCTGCATTGGAATAATTTTCTGGTTGCAACATTCCTGTGAAGTACACTTTCAAAAATATTAATACAGAACTTGAAACAACAGGGCCTTATTTCATTTTCATGTAAATTCAGCATTTAAATTTACCATAAGTATGAAAGAATACAGAATAAAAATGGATATTATTAAGGTCCACTACAGTAGATTTTGCCTGAAAAATCTGGAACAAATGTTGAATGGCATTAGCAGGTACCGTCCATATAATCTACCAGCAATTCCTGGACCATGCCTCTATCTGGCATCTTCCCTGCGGCTCCATATATAGGTGCCAGGCCTCCACTTATTGGACCTGGATTCTCTTTCACCTGAAATTGGAAAGAAAGAAAAGAGTGAAACACAAAATACAAATACTATTGAATGTATTGTATTATCAACCAGTGAACTGTTAAATCATCTGCCATCTGTTATCTGCAACCATCCTCTACTAAAACTCCATATAAAATGTAATAAATGATTCATTTATTACTGAGATAAGCAACTTACAGTTTTCACAGATTCCTTCAAATCATTGAGAAAGTCTTCAACAATTGGCACATGTTGTAGTGTAACACAGATGTGGAGGCTGATTCAGACACACATGAAAATATATCTTCAGTTTCTCCGAAGTGAACATCATATGTACTAGAAATTTAATGATGGAAATATGGACAGTGCCGCCCCACTAACACCCCAATCTCAAAAGCCCTACCTGTTGGGTCTCTGTAAGGCATTCAAATGCCACCCTTTGGATGTCATAACATCATTGACTTCAAATATATCCAGAACATCAGATCCAAAAGCCACGATTGTCATGTCGGGTTTTCCAACAATAAACAACTCAGCAATCTCCTCTATGCTGCAGATATAACATGATCATTACATTCAAAACTTTATACAAGGCACAACATGACAGTTTATTCAGTATCTCACCCTTTCTGTATTCTTCTTGACCCTTCCATAATTGCTTTTGTATTTTTCAAGTAACCTGAAGAACATAACACACCAGAAATTGGCCGTACATCAGACATTTGGATCAGAATTAGCAGAAAGGGAAATCAAAGTATTATGTTGAAGCAGAACAAAGAGGTTGTGGACAATAAGTAACCTTCTTTCCCTAGAGAAATCATTGCTGCCCACGCACCCGCAATTAGACTTCCAGGCCTACTTCCAGCTATGGTTGGAGACACATACAACCCACCAGACCACTCAGTAACTGTGAAGTTGACAATTACTAATTAGTTGAAAAATAGTAAGGGAATTATTCCAAGGAAGAAACAAAAAGATTTCCCCAGAAAGATACATGACTAGCCCCACTATCTGTTACCAAAAAATTAAAGACTAGCTCCTGTCTTAAGTTAATGTCACTATCTATCATCTTTCCCTTTCCTTGCAGGTTGTATACATGCAGAAGCACATTACAAAAATAACCCCAATTGCAACGAAAAAACATTAATCAGAATCAAATAGTAAACTTACCGGCAACAAATTGATTCTGCACAGTCCAGAAGACAAAGAAAATACTTTAGTAATCAGCTACAAGTAAATCAGCAACTAATTTTCCAATAATAGAAATTCATGTAGTAGAGAAGGTAATCGATATAATAGTAATGAAAGGGAGGGAAGGAGGAATAGAGATAAAAGAGCATTACGATATATTTATAGAACTTTCAACTGTTAGAATAGAAGCTCCCATGACAACAGCCATGAGCAAAACCCACATGGTCAAATAGATACTTTACGTTGCAAAAAAAGATGGTTTACACTTTCTTAAATAGTTTTCTAATCACACAATCAGAGAGATGTCCCACACAAACAACACAAATACTTTTTGTTAATACGTTTTCCTATAAATCAAATTTCATATGTTCACAAGGTCAGTAAACTTGAAATTGTTTTGATTCCAATAAAATTAAGAGTTGTATGTGAGATGCACTATGAGAGGGGTGATTTTAAAGAATATCCATATGAAAAATGACGTACTTGAATTTCAGTTATTGATAATTGTTTAATGTTTATGAGCCAAAGGACTTGCCCTGTTATACAATTCGTCTTTTATCTCCTATCTCTATAATTGTATTCAGAAAAATAAACTTTTTTCTCTAATATCCATAAGAAAGAAGAAATGCAAGAATATTTCATCTACCAACTCTTCATGATTTCCTAAGGAATGTCCATCGTGCTATAAGCAAAAGCCAACAGAAATGATGAGTCAGACTCTAGGATGCAAGATATCATCTGTAAAATGTCCCTTTGACCAGAAAATAACTTGAGTTTGTGGTAGGAACACCCAATTAATCAAATATGATATGCTAATTGCTATTTTCATAGTATTGATGGAAATCAACTCAAGGAAAGAAAAAAAAAAAAGATTTTGAAAGAAAGTATACTTTCTGAACATTAGAAGGTGTCATATTCTGTGAGATGTTTCCAGAAAATTTGCACAAATTAACAGTAAAAATATATTCGGGTATAAACTAAAAAGACTACAAATAATTTATCAGTTACTGCCATAAGCATTTTGAGTAAAACATTGCCTTACCTTCCTGATTTCATGGTTTCTATAAAGAACTACACTTGTTCCTTTGGGAGCTAAACCATATTTATGTACATCCACTGATATTGAAGAAACCCCTTTAACAGAAAAATCAAAAGGTGGAATGGGGTACCTGGGAAAGAGAAGGTTGAACATGAATTAAATTATGCTGAAAAGAAATAACAACAAGCGCTACATAAAATTTCCAATATAACAGAGCCTCTTTCCCCACTTTGTAATACCAAAACAAAGTAATACCACACTAAGAATGTAATACCAAATCAAGGCCAAGGGAAGACACAACAACATCGAATGATGGTTCAGTAATGTAAAATAAGTCATGCCAACTATACCCAAGCTCACGAGCAAATGGTAATACGAAGCCACCAAGGCAAAGGTCCACATGGAAACAAATACCAAAGCTTGATGCCAGATGACCAAGTTCCTACGGAAGAAATTGGCAAATTTTATGCATTTTGTAACTGAAAGAAAGTTGAACTTACATTCTTTTTCAGCATTAGATGAAAAAACTTACTTCGATGGGGTCAATTATTCCATGAGGAAACCCAGGAGCAGATCCAACAATCTGGTTTACATGACAGTCAGTTTCATTTGGCAATAAGAATTTAGTATATCAGCAGTTTGCATACCGAATAAATTCCTATAGCAAGAATTCTGAATCTTTCAAATAAGAAAAAGAAAAAAGTACATACCAAGATGGTATTTTTGTTAATATGGCGTCGAATTGCTTTCACATCCGCTTTAAAATTCTTGTCAACTGGTACACGCCATAGTTTGATATTAAAATACTGTGCAGCCTTGTCATATGCTGAGTGTCCAGACACGGGAATAATCCTATAATTTTGTAGTTTAAAAACATATTAAAAATGATAATTTACCAAGTATATAATGATGCATTATTGGTGACATACATTTCAGGTCTTGTAATTCCTTTCTTAGATTTCATATAGTCACGAGATGATTTGATAGCTAATAATATACTTTCAGTCCCGCCTGATGTCATGTTGCCACATACTTGTCCGCCAGAACTATTTTCCTTACTGCCAAGAAGTGCCGCTGTCATTGCAACCACTTCTGCTTCAAAGCGTCCAACACTCTTGAATACATCCAAATGCAGGGGATTGGTATGTGCAAACCTGAAATGCCATCAATGTGAATTTTCAATACATGAATACATCAATATCAGCAACCAAGCTAATGGGCATGACTATGACCTTAAACAATATCACAAATTCCAATTGAAAGCAAAATATTCTATACTGCAAGTAACTTCTGTGCCTCAACATTAATTGATGCCAAAACTTATTTTGAAACTTGTCTATGAGACTCAGAAATATATAGAACTAGTCCAGATTATGACCTAAGCATGTAATGATCTGAGTAGCAAAGAGGAATCATGTTTAGTTCTGAGTGGCAAAACTCGAAGTATTAACCAAGTAAATGACAATTGTCAATCAGTGTACTAAACATTCATATTAACACAAACATAAAATACAACTGCAAACTCTGTAGTGTCTTACTAACATTGAGCATGCCTCATTTATCACAGAAAAATGTTCATCAGATTCACTTCCTCCAATGTAGCTGCAAGAAATAAACAATAAATACGTTAGAAAAATACAGAACTCATCAGACTAAGTATTACTAGCATACACTGTACCGGAGCATCCCAAGAACAAATACTCAGAATTTAACATTTTACCAAAATTACTAACATACACTGTACCGGAGCATTTGCCTTGCCAGACCGGATCATTAATTTTTTCCTCTTTCATTTTCTCAATGACTGAAATCCCTAATCCTGTGCTTGGCAACTCAGTATTCCAACCTACTCTTTTAGATTTGCTATCAGATTGCAACTTATCCACCACCTGAGTTCAATTATCAGATTAATAAGTAAATCAGTTACCAATGATGATGATGATTCATGATTTAAAAACAGCAAAAAATTGTTAAACAAAGTATACTCGTACGAATTGAAATCAGTGTTTGGATTTGACATATAATGACACTGGACAAACTCAATCAGTTTCTTTACCTCAAGCACACAAAACTCACATATTAGTTCTCAATACAATTTTGCTAATGAAACATATTCATGAACTTAATTCACCTCCATTTTTACCCCCATACCAAACTGACCCTAAGAATGAATGTAAAGCAACAAAGTTCTTATGAAAAACCATTTCCACCCCAAATTTTAAGAGGATAACAAACTAAAAGTACTGAAAATATGACATAACAAATTCTGCTGTGATATTTCATCGCAGGGAGATATGGAGTAGAAAGCATTGAATCGTTTTAAAAACTCAATTCCGTAATTATCCCTTATCCTCTCTAACATTACCTCTTTTCTCTTCCATTTCGTCATTGTAACAAAAAAATTAACCTAACCGGGCCTCGTGATAAAAAATGGAATGAACTGATACAAAATTCTCCGATCTCGAAAAGTTTTAGCAATCTCAAAACCACAGAAGCTGAACTAACCACTAATCTGATAAAAAGACATATGCAAAGTGAAAAAATATCTAATGAAACTAAACTCATTGCCACTAAAACCACAACAAAACAAAACCAGTGCTCGATGAAAGAAACAACGCGCATGCATGCGAAGTTGACTCCACACACACGGCAAAAACCAAACCAAAGCCCAATCGAATCCAATTCAATAGAATCACACGGGACCAAACCTTCTGTTTTTCAGCATCTATGTAACCCTTCACGCCAGGAACCAATCTGCGAATTGAACCACGGATCACGCATTAGATTAATCAAAATCACACATAAATAATATAAATAAATATTAATATTAATTTGTGAGATATAGCATTGCATGGAGTGGTGTTTTGTACTTGACGGCGTTCATGATAAACCCTAGGAGTGTGGCTTTGAGTCCGTTCTCGGAGAGGAGGCGTAAGAATGAGCGAAGCGAGTGAGCGAGAAGGAGAGAGAGGAGAGGAACGAGAAGCAGAGCAAGCGGTTCGTATTGAGAGAGGAACGAATTCGCAGAGACTCTGAAGCGAGAGATCGAAGTAGAAGAAGAATCCATTGGAATCGGCGAGAACGAAGGAAGGTGCCAACGGAGAAGGAAGAGAAAACGATAGTAGAAGAAGACAGAGAGAAGACAGAGAAAGAGAGAGAAGAGTAGAATATTATATACTGTTCAGTGTAGTTTGTTTGGTGAAAGAAAGAGATAACAATGGTATCAGGTTGCGTGGACAAATGGGATTTGTGTTGCGTGGCGTGACATAAAACATCGTTTTAAGGTAAAAATGTCTCACTAATTTCAATTAAACATGTCTTTCACAATCATCTTGTTTGGTTTTGTTTGACCCACTGTTGAATTTTTTTTCACCTTCATTAATTTCTATTTGTTCTATGTTTATGTTCATACATTAATCTCTATTTGTTCTATGTTTATGTTTATAGTACATATTGTTCTATGTTTATGTTTATAGTACATATTGTTCTATGTTTATGTTTATAGTACAATTTGTAGGTTTTTGTCAAGGTTGTTGATTTCACGTTCAACATGAGTTTTTTTTTTTTTTTTTTCAATTCATTGAATATTTCAAATTTTTTTTTTTTTTTTCTTCAATTCATTGAATATTTCAAATTATTATTCTTGATCGAAAATGTGTTAGTTAAATACAATGAACCTAATTAGTTATGTTATCGTAACTCCTCTTTATAACGGCAATAAAAGGCATTAAATAAATTATAATAAAAGGCATTAAATAAATTATAATTGTATGTTTTTTTATATTTTTAAAAAACATTTTAATTCGATGGAAAAAATTAGACTTTTAATTGTTAATTATTTGAGACAAATTCTTACTCCACCCCATGCCTTTTTTCTACACCCCCATATAATATTTTAATTTCATAAGTGTCCTTAATAAAATAAGGTAAATGCCCCTCTCTTAATAAAACAGTCTCCTTATCTCTTCCTTCCCTTCCGAGCACCACCATTCGCGAACATCACTGTATTTTCTCTCCAATATTTTGTCCACGGTGTCATTTTCTCTCCAATATTTTGTCTACGGTGTCATTTTTAAACGTTTGAAGGGTGATTAAACAGTAGGGAAGACATTCCGACGTGTGCAGTGTTTATTGAAGATAAGGAACAACGAAGAGGTAAGATTTTTGTATTTGATGGATTTTTTTAAGTTTCTAAATGGGCACCTGGATAAGGCATCCGATTCTCTTTTTTTGAAATTTGAGAACCGGACACCCAGACGTCCGATCCGTAAAATGAGAACCAAATGTAGTGGAGGGGGTGTCATTCGATGTGTATGATGTGAACCGGATACCACCCCATCCGGTTCTCAAAAGTTAAAAGAAATTGCAAACCGGATGGGTACTGGGTTGACCTCATCCGGTTCTCATATTCAACAAAAACAACGAACCAGATGAGTCCATCCGATTCTCATATATGCAGATCGGGAAAAACACAAATTTGTCGTCGACAACCCCCCAAACCCTAAATGAACTACTCTAATCATCAATATCACCTACTAGTTGCTAATAAACATCACAAATTGCTTATCTAATGTTTCTTTGAATGATTAATTGAAGATTTTGAAGAAACGAAGGAATGGGACGCGAGAGGGAAAACTGAACCGGACGATAGAGATGTTAATCGGATGGAGGAAGAATTTGTCCCATTAGAGGCACACCGGAGAGCTTGGACAAATGGCGGCAGTCACGATCACTTAGAAGAATGACGACACACTTTGAGAGGATTAAGTTTTGTAAATGTGAGAATCGAATGAGATATTGGCCATGCAAATAGAAGTGAATGGGATGAAGACTACTTCTATTTTTGCCACATTTAAGTAAAGGGTATAATGGACATTTCAAATTTGGTATGGGTTACCGGAAGAAGGTATGAGAGTAGAGAAAGAATTTGTCTTACTTTGATTGAACCAAATTCCTTATAATTGCGAAAACAATTAATATCTATTCTATAAGATGTAGACAAATTTATTCATTAAAATAAAAATAATAATGAGTGCAAAATTCGTATTTTTTTAAGGACAACTTTCATACCTGTGTATACTACTAATGTATACATGTGATAGAAAAAAAGTTACAGTAAATAGAAAAAAAGTTACATGTATAAATACTGTGACAATAACATTAAATGTCATATTCATGTATAACTTTAACTTTTTGTCCTCTAATCTTATTTAATTAATTTAATTAAATAAAAAGTATTTTACAAATTTTTAAAATATAAAGTAAACAGTGTAATCCGTAATTGATTTTGTAACTTAATCTCGAACTTAATCTCGAATTGCTTTTCATGAAAGTTTTAATTTTTTGTTCTTAATCTAGTATATAGCTAAATATTAACTAATTTACTTAATTATATTATTTTTCTTGTAACATTTTGTTTTTAAATAATTATATTATTTATTTTATTACTGTCAACTTGTATATTAAATTCCTATCTTAAAAGTATTTGGTATCTTTTATCTTGAAAGTATTAACATTGAAAACAAATCACATATTTTTTCTAAAAATATTGAAAATAACTAAAATAAAAATAATGATAAAAATAAATAATAATAATAATAATAATAAAAACATTAATTTAAACAAAATTTATTGAAAGAATTATATAAAGAAACCTTGTCATGTAAGAGACAAAAATAAATAAATAAAAGATAATAAGAAGTTTTAAACCTTTTAAAAAATACTTGTAACTCTATGTCATTCTAATTGATAAGATAGATTAATTCTTTTATATTAATATTGGTAAATTTATATTTAGTTTGTTAACTTTTTTATTTATTTGAATTACATGTTAGTTTCTTTTCTTTGTTTTTTTTATTTAATTGATTTCAAATCATATTTTGTTTATTGATTTATAATCTACAGTTCGGACTTAAAACCTCCAACAATCAGGCCGAATACGAGGCCCTGATAGCGGGACTAGAGTTAGCCCGTGATATGGGGCCGAAGGATGTCATCTGTAAAACTGATTCACAGTTGACAGTGGGGCATATAACCAGAGAGTTTCAGGTCAAAGACCCATTGTTATTAAAGTATTATCACAAGGTAAAGTCATTGATGAAGACCTTCTCGATGGCCAAGGTCGAACATGTTAAGAGAGAACGAAACGCCCGAGCAGATATGCTATCCAAGTTAGCCAACACCAAAAAAAGAAGTCATCAGATATGTAGTACAACAATTTTTGAAATCACCTAGTGTAAGCAAGGAGGAATTTGTTTGTTGCGTGACAGAAAGGAAGGAGGCATGGTTCGAGCCCATACGAGGCTACCTCACCACAGGACAATGCGAAAAAGAAGATGAATGACTAATGCGAATGAAGAGTAGTCGATTTACAATGGTAGGCACAGAGCTGTACAGGAGGGAATATGCTTGCCCATTATTGAAATGTGTCACCAAAGAACAAGCCCAATACATACTGGAATAATTACATCAGGGAATGTGCGGCCTCCACACAAGATCAAGAAACACCCTTTCTAGGATTCTGAGAGTCGGGTATTATTGGCCAACTATGGAAGCTGACTGCGCAGAATACTCCAAGAAATGTGAAAGGTGCCAAGAATTTGGTAATCTCATCCATACCAAACCGGAAACGTTGCATAGCATTATGCCACCATGGCCATTTGCAATGTGGAGAATGGATATTGTAGGCCCTCCCTCCGAGAAAAGGACAGTGCAAGTTCCTCTTGGTAAGAGTTGACTACTTCACGAAATGGATTGAGGTCGAACCCCTGACAACCATCACAACAACAAAAGTCAAAGGATTTGTATGGAAGAACATCATTTGCAGGTTTAACATCCCACATACCATAGTATCCGACAATGAGAGACAATTTACAGACCATACCTTGATGACCTACTATGAAGGACTGGGCATTCACCATATAACCAGCTTAGTCGAACACCCCAGACGAACGGTCAAGCAGAGGCCGCCAACAAAGTGATCCCAAAAGAGCTGAAGAGAAAACTGGGAGTAGCCAAGCGTAGGTGGCCAGAAGAGCTGTTGGAAGTATTGTGGGCATATCGTTGTACACCTCAGTCCACCACAGGAGAAACACCATACAATATGGTATATGAACGGATGCAATGATACCTGTTGAGGTGGGAGAACTGACCATACGGCGCCAGTTGGAACACACGAGTCTTAATGATGAAAGCTTGGCAACCAGTTTAGATGTGATCAGCGAGCTACGAGACAAAGCCCAAATCAGAAAGCAAGCCAGTAAAACCCGAGCAGCAAGGAGATGCAATACCAAAGTGAAACCAATGAGCTTCCGCCCAGGAGACTTATGTGGAGAATGCGCAGCGAGGCAAGAAAAAATGACAAGTTTTCGACTAACTGGGAGGGTCCTTTTCGTGTGGCAGCAATGGCAGGGAAAGATGCGTATCGCTTGGAACGTCTGTCCGGACAAGCCATTCCGCAAACCTGGAACGCAACACATTTGAATTTTTATTTCAGTTGAATGAATGTACAAGGGGTACTCTTTCCTTAACCAGTGTTTTGTCCCTAAGGGTTTTCATCGACAAGGTTTTAACGAGGCCCTAATAGTTAATTATAATATGAAAGTTATCTCGAGCCTTAATCGCCTCGAAAAAATGTTGCATCATCATTCCTACCTCCCACAATAGCCAAAGAATGAATTAAAAAGCGCTTAACGGTCACTCCTATGTGATAGTCATCTCATTACAGCATAACCGATATATGTCCGGAGCCATTTCACTCCAAGGTAAAACTCTAAGTTAAAACCGAGCAGTTCACTCCATGGTGAACATCACCAAGTAACTGCTCGTAAAACATCTCAAAGGCCACAATCCTCGGGCAAGACGTCCGATAAAGAAGCAATAACGATCCAATAACATCGCGACTACTTATAAAATTGCAATAATAAAATAGGAGTCAAACGTTAAAAGTGAGTCAGAATCTTTCATTGATATAACAAAATACATCCCGATTAGAGGTTACAACCATCGAGTCTAAGTTGCTTACAGAAACTATACAAAAAAATGGTTTACAAGCAAAAAGAGAAAAGCGAACAAGTCTTCCATCATTCCTCCCAGCACCATCACCCTCCTCTTCTTCCTCTTCCCCGTCATCCTCGCCTACAGTCTCCTTGGGCGTGGGATCCTCAGCAGCAGTAGGTATGTCTTTGATGGGTACCAGGCAACCATTGAAAATATCCTTATTCGGATCCATGTTGTTTTGCTCTGGCACACCCTGGCGAACAACTTGGCCAAAAGCCTCCTTATGTAAATCAATTACATAGTCCTTCAAGTCATTAAGTTCAATCTCTAGTTGCGCCTTCTCGAATACTGCTTCGTCATGAGCTAAAGTGGCTTCGGAAAGGGATTGTTCAAGTTCTCCGACATCGGTCGAGAGCCTCTCATTTGATTTTTTTTCACCCCTTCGGAATAAGTTCTTAAAGCATCATTCTCTTGTTCCACTTTCTTTAAATTCAGTTCAGCAGTCCGAAGCAGTCCGTAGAGCCTCACCCAGGGTAGTGTTCGCCTCGCGAGCTTCCTTGAAAGATTGAGTTGAAGCTGACAACTCCTCTTTTATCTTTGCCAGCTCGGCTACACCGCCCTTTAATACATGGGCCCTGATGAGTTTGGTTATAGCAAGAGAACAACTGTGCATCTCCAGGCAGGTGTTAACCAAATCAATAGTTGAACACCCACTCAGGACCTTCTTCTCTGCAGTTGAGAGGGCAACACTAGTGCCTTTGGCAAAATTAAGGTTCGAGCCAAACAACCGGTCCACCAGACCCTTATCAGCCTCAACGAAGTCTTTGCTGGAAGAAGGTGCACTCAGCCGAGATCTCTTCGGGGAAGGCTAGGAGGATGACTCTTTTTTGTCTTTTCCCTTCTTCTCATCCTTGAACTTATCCTTGGACTTGCGTTTTCTTTTCTCAGAATTTGGAGGAGGAGGAGCTTGGTCAGAAAAGGGGGCGTGAATGTTAGTTGTGCTCCCACCGACAACCTTCTCGGTGGCGACACGATCTTCCTTTATTTTCTTTAAACGATCAAGATAGGCAGGTCCCAGTTAAGCCATTACACCTGCTATACAATATATAAATTCAACAGAGTTAAAAATCGAGACCATGATGGTTTAATAAAAACGAAACATACCATATAAATCTACCCAGTGGTGCGAAGAAAGATAACGCTTAAGAATGGAGCGGACATTGAGCTTCCAAGGGAGCTGGTCCATTATTTCAAACATTCTCTTGTCGTCCTCGGTCGCGGGAGACCTCGACCAAGATTGATGATAGTGGACAGGATCCCGGGTCCAGTACAAAGGAAATTTGGGAGTATCCCCATCAAAAAAATAATGCCTATTGACGAGAGTTATGACAAATTTGAAAAAAAAATCCTTAAAATATTTATAAGAAGGGGAGAAGGGCGTGAAAAGAATGTTATGAGACTGGCTAATTAATGAAACCCACTTGACAGGATAGGAAGGGCGGGTACTGTAATATGAAAGAAATACGTGGGGAGAAGGGTGAAGATGGAACATCTCGGCAAGAAGCCGAAACGCTTGAAGTGACGCCCAAGAGTTAGGATGTAACTGCGTAGGCGCCACGTTCAGCGCGCGCAATACGCTCGTCGTAAACTCGTCAAAAGGAAGACGGATGTTTGAATCAGTGAACATGCAGAGGCATATATAGAAAAAGTCATGATCGTGACCTTCTCGACCATTACACACATTATCTATCGGAGTGCAACGTTCAGCGAACAACTCCGAACTCGTTTTGAAGTAAACATGGGCACTGCTGCAGCATAGGTAGTAACCATGGATAACCACCTATATCTAGAAAACCGACTAGTAACCAGAGAACTCGCCCACTCATATCCTTGGCGGCGAGGCAAATTGCTCTCGGCAATCTTAGACGGGAGCATGCCAATGGCAGTAGGCTGCTCAAGTGCCTCGTCGCGATCATCGCCATACACCTCCTTGAATATAAGGGGCAAATCCCCGAAAACTCTTGACCTCACCCTAACGCTCGACGAAGAACTACCAGTAGACTCAGAGAAACCAGACAAGGACGACATCTTTACCTCTCGGAATGAACGCGCTGCACCTAGCCACTATGATGTTTTCAGGTTGTCGGATATCGGAGAACAAGAGGAAGACACGTGAAATAATCCGTGGCCCCAACACATCTATTTATAAAATAAGCTCCTCTCCCACGAAAAGGTGAACAGTACACGATCAACTTCCTACCGTCAGATCAAAAACGGCACACACCCCCAACAGGACACCTCATGTCAAGGTAAACTTTCCCGCTCAAAAATAAAATAAAAAGGAGAAAATAAGGAAGGACAAAAGGTGTACTAATTAACTACGCTCAGCATTCGGGGCATCCGAAAAGTCGCAACTTTGAAAAACAAACCTTTTCGCTTGTGTCGTCGCTCAAGCTTGGGGGTCAAGTGTACCATTCGGCTTAGAACGACCTCTTGTCGCCCTGAGATCGCCAGTCCACAAATCATAGGCGAGTACCTAAAAGCATCAGGTTGAGAAGTATGCTGCTTACGAAAAACTTAAAACCACATGCTACCTTTGTGAAGTCAGTCTGCAAAAAGCTGACATAACATAAGTTTTAAGTTAAATATGAATCCTATAACCGTGAACTTACTTGGGTGTCGGAGTGTAATCGCAGGCACACCTCCCAAGTCGAGTGGGCGGACACCAATCGGATAAAGTAAGCTTGGAAGATCAGCACAGAGTAGGCGGTGAGTAATAGGGGGACAAATAACTTAGAGAGAAGCCTACTCAAGAAAAAGGCGGAGACCATTCGGTGATCCTAACCTTGTCCGGAGGGTCCCTCAGATCTGTGTAAGAACACAATCCATTCTGGATCGAACTATGTTGGATATTGTAAGGACCCTGTATCTTTGATTCAAAATTACTACTATAAATGAATCAAAATGAATTTGCTATTGATTATATGGAAAGATGGCTGGTAGTTGGTACTGTTGTGAACTTCCTTTCATAAAACACGAAAATCCCAACTAATGCTTGGATTTTATTGCGTAATTTGACATTGGTATATTTGAAGCTTGACGTTGGAATCATAGATTTTTGGATTGTATGAAGATGAGTTGGAATCACATTCCTCATCATTGCAACATTGTATTGAACATGGAAGTTGAGTTGGGAAAATTATGTTTGTTGCTGTTAGCTTATTTTTGCATTTTTAATTAAATAAAGCCCTATTTCTCAGGGTTGAACTAGTCTGGCAGTTAGCTATTTTTAAGTATGCATAGGTGTGCGTGACCTACTTTGTAGCCATGTACGTGGATTCAGTTTTCAACGTTTTTATGTAAAGGCTTATAAAAGTCGTATTGTTCTAATTGAATAAAGCAGAGTATTTTTTACTCACAAACAGTATATGCACAAGTTGTGCTCTGAGTTTTTTTTAACAATTGGTATCAAAGCTCCGTAAGGGGCCTGATAAAGTGTGAACCGGTGTGAACTCGAGTGAAAGGAGTGTGGGATCTGGGAGACAGTGTGAGTGCATAAGCAGAAGAAAGAAGAATGTCTGGGTTAGAGAAATTTGTTCAACCGGCCATCCAGAAATTTGATGGTCATTATGAGTTTTGGTCCATGACCATGGAAAATTTCTTACGTAGCAAGGAGATGTGGCAGATTATTGAAGATGGGATACCTGTGTTAGGTACCCACCCCACTGAGGCTCAACAAAAAGCTGTACTACGTTGAAAGACTTGAAGGTAAAAAATTACCTATTTCAAGCAATTGACAGGGAGATCTTAGAAACCATTTTGGACACAAGTACGTCCAAGATGATTTGGCAGTCCATGCAACAAAAATACCAAGGTTCAAGTCAAGCGAGCTCAGCTCCAAGCCTTGAGACGTGAGTTTGAATTACTCACCATGAAAGATGCGGAAACCATTGATCAGTATCTGGGACGCACTCTCAGTACTGTCAACAAGATGAAGTCAAATGGAGAGGTGATGGACTCAAGTACTGTGGTTAGTAAAATACTCAGATTACTCACCCCAAAGTTCAACTATGTTGTATGTTCAATAGAGGAATCTAATGATTTGAGTAAGCTAAGGCTTGATGAACTCCATGGAAGCTTACTGGTTCATGAGCAGCGAATGCAGGACTCTCAATCTGATGAACAAGTGCTGAAAATTACTCATGATAACAGATCAGAAACAGGTCGTGGACACAGTCGAGGAGATCGTGGTTGTGGAAGAGGTCGCGAAAGACAATCACTAAATAAAGCACTCGTAGAATGTTTTCGGTGTCACAAACTAGGACACTTCCAATACGAGTGCCCACGAGTGGAAAAACAGACTCATTATGCAACGTATGAGGAATCATCAGGGGTAGAGGATGAAGTACTATTGGTAGCATATGAAGCTACAAATCAATCTGTGCAACAAGAAGATTGGTTTCTTGATTCTGGTTGTAGTAATCATATGACTGGAAATAAACGGTGGTTTACCAAGATACACGAACAGGGATTGTGCAAAACCGTAAAACTTGGCAATGACACCACTATGGCAGTAGCAGCAAAGGGGGACATTCAAGTTTGTATCAATGACATCTCACATATCATCATAGATGTATATTACATACCAGAACTTAAAACCAATCTTTTAAGTTTAGGGCAACTCCAAGAGAAAGGTTTGGCTGTCTTGATTCAACATGATACCTGCAAAATTTTTCATCCAGATCGTGGATTACTTCCTCATACTAGCATGAAAGGAAATAAGATGTTTTACTTAACATCTTCAATGAACCCTCACAAATCACAGTGCCTTCATGTAAGTGACGTTTCGGAACAAGAAGCACAACTCTGGCATAAAAGGTTTGCTCATCTGAACTTTCAAGGACTGTGCACACTTGCCAACAAGCATCTGGTAACCGGTCTACCTCCTCTAAAGTCTCCCAAAGAAATATGTACCTCATGTCTCACTGGCAAACAACATAGGGACACTATACCGAGACAAAGTTCTTGGAGAGCCTTGAGGAAACTCCAACTAATTCATGCTGATGTGTGTGGTCCTATTTCACCCTCGTCTCACAGTAACAAAAGGTACATTTTGAGTTTCATTGATGACTACTCTCGTAAGACATGGGTTTACTTTCTGCATGCAAAATCTGAAACATTTAGTGCATTCAAAAGTTTCAAGGCTCGTGTGTAAAAAGAAGCCAACGCTTCCATTATCTGTCTAAGAACTGATAGAGGTGGTGAATTTACCTCTGAGGAGTTTGCAAATTACTGCAATCATCAACGGATTTCAAGACAAAAGACAACAGCTTACACTCCACAACAAAATGGAGTTGCAGAGAGAAAGAATCGCACTATCCTAAATGCAGTCTGAGCAGTCTTACATGATAAATGTGTTCCAAAATTATACTGGCCTGATGCTGTCCGGTGGTGTGTTCACGTCCAGAATCGAAGCCCATCATCTGCAATAAATCACCAAACTCCAGAAGAACTTTGGAGTGGAGTCAAACCACATGTGGGCTACTTTCGGATATTCGGTTGCATTGGTCACGTTCATATTCCAGATCAGAAGCGGAGCAAATTAGATGATAAAAGTCAACCGTGTATACTTCTGGGGGTAAGTGAAGAATCAAAAACTTACAAACTATACAATCCTATTGACAATGAAGTCATAATAAGCAGAGATGTAGTGTTTGAGGAGGATAAAAGCTGGAACTGGCATGACAATATAAAGGAATGCATGGATGATACTCGAGAAGGTGAACCCCCAACTCTAGAAGATACACCAGTAGACTCTGCCCTACATGAGCCCCCAGTCAGTCATGACACCAGTTCAGACCACTGATCAATCCTGATTCAGACTTAGAATCTCATCATCCTTCAGCTGAAGGGAGGGCAACAAGACACATGCGACCACCAGCATGGATGACCGACTATGAAACTAACCTGTCGATAGCAGAAGAGGAAGAAAGTTTACTAGCCATGATGATGTGCGAATCTGAAGATCCTCCCTCATTTGAAGAAGCCCATACAAATCCAAAATGGAGAGATGCAATGCACGCTGAAATCAACACAATAGAAAGGAACCACACCTGAGAACTCGTGGATCTTCCAAAAGAATTACGCCTATCGGTGTGAAGTGGATATTTAAGACCAAACTCAATGAAAGTGGTCAGATCGAGAAATATAAGGCCAGATTGGTGGCCAAAGGTTATGCTCAGAGGTTCGGAATCGACTATACAGAGGTTTTTGCCTCAGTCGCTCGACTTGATACAGTGCGAGTCTTACTAGCCTTGGCAGCTCAAGGCACATGGGAGGTCGTCCAACTTGACATAAAGAGTGCTTTCTTACATGGTGAACTTCAAGAAGAAGTGTTTGTCCAGCAGCCTGAAGGTTTTATCAAAAAGGGCAGAGAAAATCAAGTGTATCGGCTTAAGAAAGCTCTTTATGGGCTTAAGCAAGCTCCACGAGCTTGGTATAGCAAGATTGAAGCATATTTTGCAAAAAAAACACTTTGATCGATGCTCCAGCGACACACCCTATTCGTTAAAAGGATTCATGGTAATATTCTAATTGTTAGCTTATATGTTGATGACATAATTTTCACATTAAGAGGTCGATGCAATTAGAATTTGACATGACAGATTTGGGAAGAATGAGGTACTTCTTGGGAATTGAAGTTATACAAAGTGATGTGGGAATTTTCATCTGCCAAAGACGTTATGCTCGTGAGATGTTAGCTCGGTTCAATATGACAAAATGCAACCCTGTTCGCAATCCAATTGTACCAGGCACTGCACTATCCAAAGATGATGAAGGAACATCAGTTGATGCCACCAAATTTAAACAAGTTGTTGGTAGTCTCATGTACCTAACAGTCACCCGACCAGATCTAATGTTCGGAGTGAGCCTAATCAGCAGGTACATGGCTACTCCAAAGGCATCACATTGGGCTGCCACAAAACGTATTCTGAGGTATGTAAAAGGTACCATTGAGCACGGTATTCTATATCAAAAAGGGAGGAAAGACCGAAATCATAGCCTATAGTGACAGAACTATGTTGGGGACTTAGATGACAGACGAAGCACTTCTGGAGCAGTATTCATAATAGGATCAGGGGCTATATCATGGGCTTCGAAAAAGCAGTCAGTGGTTAGCTTATCAACTACAGAGGCAGAGTATATAGCTGCAACAGCATGTGCCTGTCAATGCATTTGGCTTCACAGAATATTACAACATCTTGGGATCGGAAAAAAGGAAGCAACCACAATTCTCTGTGATAACAACTCCACTATTCAGTTGTCCAAAAATCTTGTCTTTCATGGGCGTAGTAAGCACATTGCAGTAAGATTTCACTTTCTTAGAGATCTAGTTAATGATCACGTGGTTCAATTGAAATACTGCAGTACTCAGGAACAGGTGGCAGATATAATGACTAAGGCTGTGAAACTTGAACAATTTGAGAAACTTCGACAAATGCTTGGAGTAGTTGACGTTACTACAGTAAGCTAGAGCTTAAGGGAGGGATTGTTAGCTTATTTTTGCATTTTTAATTAAATAAAGCCCTATTTCTCAGGGTTGAACTAGTCTAGCAGTTAGCTATTTTTAAGTATGCATAGGTATGCGTGACCTACTTTGTAGCCATGTACGTAGATTCAGTTTTCAACGTTTTTATGTAAAGACTTATAAAAGTCGTACCGTTCTAATTGAATAAAGCATAGTATTTTCTACTCACAAACAGTATATGCACAAGTTGTGCTCTGAGTTTTTTTTAACAGTTGCTTTGGTATTTTTGGTGATTAAGTTGTTGTTTCTTCTATTAAAGTGACTATGAAAATGGTATCCGAGTTCTTTGTTTAAAGATTATATATACTGATTCCAATGATAGAGACAAATATAAAGACTTATTGATTGCGAATAAATTTTATTGGCAGATAGTTTTATTGGGCATATTTGACCTTATCATTTGAACCTTTAGTTTCTTGTGAAACCGTTGTGATATTCTCGTCTCATCTTCGCCCACACACTTATGCACTTCACCATGGAGTAAAAGAAAAAGAGTATGAAGCATGTTGCGTCAGAAAAACACTTATGCACTTCACCGTGGAGTAAAAGAAATAAGAGTTAAGCGAAGAAGAGTATAAAACATGTTACGTAAGAAAAAAAAGGAACCCTTAAAACCGACGAGTGAGAGGCAAACAAAGGAGTGGAGAGGACAACAGTTTTACAATTTTTTGTAAGACATAATTTGTTTCATCCGATTAATTGATTATATAAGTTATTCCTTTTTTGGGTTCTTGAGGTTTTAAAGTTAAGGTTTGTGTTTTAAGATTGTGTTTTGGGTTTCTTGTTGAAGAATGAAGTTTGGGATTTGTGAAATGTTTGAGCACCACACAGGGGTTATGTCACAACATATAGGAATATAGTAAATCCTAATTTTTGGATAAACATTTTATTTGGTGTAGACCCTAAATATATATTGGACTGGATATAAATGAAAAGGTTCTTGTCCAGTCACATAAAAATATAAATTTTTGTTGTAGTTTTTCCTAATGGATATGACTTTAAAATCCTATAAATGCATTTGTAATAGTGTTCATCTTCTTGAACATCAGATCTTGTACATACCTTTTGTAATGGTGATTTTATTATAAACTTCGACACTTACTTCTTGTACTGTCCAAATTATGACCTACATTATACAATTTTTTTTTTTAAATTCAAAAAGTACCCTTAACATTTTAATTTTGAAAGTAACTTATAGAATAGGATTATAGGATTGTTGCACGCTTCTGTCACTCTGTATATTGACTTGAGAAATCGGGAAAGAGAGGTTCCAACCAATTCGGATCTATCATGCATGCTGTTTTTAAAATAAAATTGTTAAGAGTATTTGTGAAATTTTAAAAGAGTTGTATAGTGCAGGTTCTAATTTGTACACTGTAGGAAGTAACTGTTACGAATTTAATATTGCAAATTACAAATGCATTTAGATGATTTTCATTTTTCATATTTTAAGAATAGTGATGTATTTGGAATTTAGTTGTTAAAGCTGAAGGTTTTAAGAATACGGGATGTCTCATTCTAAATTAATTGATAAACATTTAATTTGATGTAAACCCTTGAATATAGATGTGGATCTTGGTATAATTTGGAATGTTCTTTTACATGGTTTGGTTTACTAGAGATTTTTGTTGTGGTTTTGCTTTTGAAGTCCTACAATTCCATTAATGCATTTGTAATATTCTTTCTCTGGATGTTCTTGTAAGTTTATTTTCCATTGTATGAATTTAATATCATAAATACATTTGATGACTTTTATTATTTATTATTTTAAGAATTGTGATGGTTGTGTCCTGATAAAATTCAAAAATTTTAAAAATGAATCTATAATTTAGTGATTAAATGTTTATATATGTATTTTAGATGCATTTGAAAATTTTAATATTTTTAAATAAATATAGCTTTTTGAAAATTTTATTCTTTTTTAATTTTACTTTATTTTAAAAACAATACTTATTCCTAGTTTCTATATTTTTTTACATTATATACAAACGTCTATTATTTTATATTTTATATGTGTGTAACAAACACACGCTCACCGTTCTCTCTTTCCTTTCTTTCATATTAGGATTCTATCAAATTCTAACTTTTATAAGTACTATATTTAAATCTCAAAATAAAGCTACAATACTTGTTTACATTTTGTCAAACACTGTTTGGAAACAAAAATGGTTGTATGATTACATAAATACAAAGATCAAAATCGAGTTTATCAGAACATAGATGCTAGACACTCTTCGACCTTAATAATGCAATTCAATACTATTTTTTTTACGAAATATTCAGTAACATGTATATCTACCAATGTTATTTTTGTGATGAATTTTCATAAATTATTCTGAAACATTAATATGTTCAGCTTGAATTCCTAATTTTTGTTTTAAAAGAATTCAGTTTACTCTATCATAAGGCTTTTTAAATAATACTAAAACTTCCAGTGTGAAAGAACTTTCTATTTGTAATTACAAAGTGTATATGATTTTTTCGAATTTTGGAATTAGGACAAATTATTTTTAAATAATATATAATTATATTGCTTGTTTAATTTCTCCTAAAGTTTGATAATGTTTTTTTATTTCTTGCTATTCAGAGACTTTTTGTTTATTTCTTCTCAATATATGTTTATTAAAAAAATATTTTTCTTCTTAAGTGTAAGAGCTTCTGATATTTTATTATTTTCTTTACTAGAAACAACTTTATCCACATTCTAGTGCTCCCCTTACTCTAGACAACTTATCCTAATTTCATAAAGTTTTCGAGTGATCAAATTGACTTAGAAATCAAAAGACCCTTTACTTCTATTTATAGAAATTTTACCACTCCTAAGAACAACAATGATTTGAATAAACTACTATATTCTCACTATATGTATAATAAAATAACAAAGTCGCTAATTATGGTTTATAAAAACTATAATTTATTATTAATACACTTTTCCTATTATTGCCTTTATAAAAAAAATAAAAAATAACTTCTACCTTTTATGCATAAATCTATCAAGTTGTAGGATGTAGGCCTACTTAACAAACTGACAATTTTTCAATGAAAAAGATTAGTCTTTATGTATTTTTAAAAAAATAATTAACTAAATAAAATCTCCTAACCTAAATTGAAGATATTAAAACAGAGTCCAATCAAATATTAATAACACAAATTAAAGATGTGAAATATTGGAAAAGTTAAAAATAATTAAAAAGATTTTTGGAGCGTGAGATGTACTATTATCAAATGAATAGGTTTATTATTCAACAATACTATTTCTTGATATTATTATCATCTTAAATACAAGATAAAACTAACATTTTCAGCGTGATGTATTATTTAATTTATGTATTCTTTCAATTTTTATTTTATTTTGATTGTAACTATATTCTTACTTTAAAATATTATTAATTTGTATATATAAAATGAAAATTCCTATTACATATTATTATCGATATAAATTTTAGACTGTAATTTTAAGATATTATTAAAAAGTTAAATATGGAAATAATTTGTACAGAATGAGAAATCTTTGTTATATATGTATATATTGTTATAATTAACACATTTTTAAATTAAAAACACAGTCCAATATAAATGACTTAAAATTATCTTAACCAAAATTAATTTGATAATGTTAATTTCATTCAAAAATCAACTAACCAAAATCATAATTTCGCTCTTATTATATTATTTAAAAATTTGGGCTAATTGCAATTTTATTGTGGACTATTTGAGCCCAATCGTAGGCAAAAGCCCCTTCCTCTTTCTCCGGCGTTAGGGTTTCTTCCTCCTCCAAACTCTGTCGCGTATTCTTCGTTCTTTCGATTCAAAACATGGCTACAAGTATGTTTACGCTCCCACCTATTTAGGGTTTCTCTTTCATTTTTTTTGTTCACTCACTTAACACAATTCGGTGATGTCTCGTTTTACGAATGCAGCTACGACTAGATCTTTTCTCCAAGTCGCCGCCACGGAGGAGGCTGCGCCGCCTCTTAGAGTCGTCCAGATTGAAGGACTGGTATCAATTCTATGCTTTCCAAACTTCAATTGCTCCGCTGTTATTCAATTTTTGTATCTATGGGCTAATTTTGAAGGGTCTTTTGTTAAGCTTCAGTTTGCTTTTTTGCATCTGTTTTCTCCAATTATATGGATTTTGAAATGGCAACATTGATGGGGATCTGGTAGTAGGATTCATGTTATAGGTTTACCTCTATGTTGCTTAACATTGGAACATGGAAGTTTGTAATGCTTTTGTGGCAGGTCCTCGTAGTGTAAGAGAATATTCATTAATTCTTTGCGTTGACAAGGAAATACTGACACCAATCTGGTGGTTGAATAGGTTATCCTTAAGATAATTAAGCACTGTAAGGACCACTCGCCTTCTTTAGTCACTGGACAGCTTCTTGGGTTGGATGTTGGCAGTGTTCTTGAAGTTACCAACTGCTTCCCCTTTCCAGTATGATATTGCCTTACTTTTTCTTTTTCCTTTATCCGTTTTTGATACCTTGAACATTGCTCTCCTAAATTTATCTTTGTTTTATTTGCTAAAAATTGCAGATGAGGGAGGAGGATGAGGAAATTGAAGCTGATGGTGCTAATTACCAGCTGGAAATGATGAGATGCCTGAGGGAGGTTAATGTGGACAACAATACTGTTGGATGGTATGTATGATGCAAATACCACTTTTCGTACGTGATACATGCGCTTTTAGTCGTTTGTTTAGTGTGATGGAATTTTGGTTCAAGACGTTCTTTCTTTGTAACCATTTTGTTCCTACACCTGGGATAATTCTTTGAATCTAGGTACCAATCTACATTGCTGGGCTCCTTTCAGACTGTGGAGCTTATTGAAACCTTTATGAATTACCAGGTAATGTGCCTTTCAATTTATTTATTTTTTTCATATTTTTGCTTCGGCTGGGATTTCATGGTAAAATGACATTATTCACACAAATGCTCCCATAGTTTGATATGTACAATAACATGCATCTCATGACTATTCTACTTGGGTCTAATGAAGGCATTGGGAGGCGATTACTATATCATAATAACCTGTGAAACTATAAATTGAGAATGCCCAACTGGCCAATGCAGGATACGGCCTGCACCACCTAGGATTTGAACTTCTGAATGGGTTCCTGCGATGAATTTATGATAATGTTGCACAATGTCATTCTTGACCAATTGTGTCAGATACTGGCACAATTTGTTGGATGAGAGATACTGGCACAATTTGTTGGATGAGAGTTACTCCTCGTACAATCCACCGGGAATTTATACATGCTAAGCTGTATTATATTTACAAACATGCTTATTATATTGCTTTGAATTAGAATTAGTTTTTTTTTTTTTAAATAATAAGGGAGGTTGAGTGGAGTATGCAGAATGACAAACATAAACAATGTTTGTGTATAACGAGATGATGTCAATATCATGCCTTTTCCAATGTTCAGGTTTCCTGTTACTTAAATTTATAATAAAAGTGGCTGCTGGTGATTTCTGATATTTAAAGCAGAAAAGTTTGTTTTTTTTATCCAGTCCTTGGTGCATTTTTTTTTTCTTTTGGCTGAAGACGATATTTTGAACAGTATCTAATCCTGTGAATGACTTTTTGATTAAAACTTACCAATGTTTTTCAGGAGAATATTAGACGTTGTGTTTGCATAATATATGATCCTTCAAGGTCTGATCAAGGTGTTCTAGCTCTGAAGGCCTTGAAGCTTTCTGACTCTTTCATGGAACTATATCGCAGCAATAATTTTACTGGAGAGAAGTATGAATTGTCTTCTGGATGTCTTTTTGTCTATAAGTTGAACAATTTGATTTCTTACTTTTCTCTCTTGTGAAATAGATTGAGGGAGAAAAACTTATCATGGGTGGATATCTTTGAGGAAATACCGGTAAGCTTTTCCTGAAATTTGCCTTCCCTTTTTTGGTGGTTCAACCAAATAATTCTTCATATAATGAATTACTAAATCATGGAAGTCTATACTTATTAAATCATGTAAAGCAAGTAATGTGATTGAATTATAGTAAAATAAATTTGTTCTGGTGAATTAGAATGGTAATAATCTTCTTCATATCTGTTAATGCAACAGTTAAGAATGAGCTAGACATGCTACTGGCCTTAAGATGAATAATTTGTTGCATATATGGAAGTGTATTAATTTGTTTTGACTTATTTTTTTAGTAGGTTTCTAATTAATGACGACCATGCTTCTTATTTTTTTAATATATCAGATCAAAGTTTCAAATTCTGCCCTCATCAGTGCTTTCATGACAGAGCTGGAACCTGATACTCCAGTCACCCAGGTGAACTATGATTTTAAGTAGAGATTCTTTTGGTTATTTTAAATTTATTTTATGTTTACGTCTTTTTTTCTTTTGCCGTTGCAGTGTGATTATGATCGTTTGCAATTGTCAACCAGTTCATTAATGGAGAGGAATACGGAGTTTTTAATAGAATGCATGGATGACTTGTCACTAGAACAACAAAAGGTTATTTTAGGTCCTCTTTTAGTGGTTCGTTGTTTTGTTGTTTAGAATGTATGGCTGAAATTTCTTCTATTTTAGTTCCAATTCTACTATAGGAGCTTATCTCGTCAACAAGCTCAGCAGCAAGCGTGGCTTCAAAAGAGAAGGTACGCTCGAGTTTGTCTTTGAACTAGTATCTTCAAAGTAAAAACTTCATTATGTTTTCTTTGTTAGACTAGGATGCATAGATTAGCAGATGGTCTTTTATGTTGTTTTATAAAATAACTTGTGATGCATGTACATATACCTATGATTAAACTGAGTTAACATTAATTTTTGCAAACAAATAAATAGCTACATGAATATGGGTTGTAAGCTTTACAGCATTTTTTCTAATTCTGTACCGGGATATATTTTGGCTCCTTAATATAATTAAACTGTAATTTACATGAAAATAAGCATTTTGTATTTCTAAAAGTGATTCGAGTTGAATAATGACAGCTGACAAGCTCCTATAGTCGAAGCACTGTTCAGTTTTCACATGTGATACATAAATACCTTGGTATTTTTTTAACCGTTTTCTGCTTTCTGGTCAAGAACTTTGTTAAACTTGGTATTATACCTTGCCAGAATTTCAGAAGTAAAAATCAATCCATAACCATTTACTTGGATTGGACGAGTACTATTACATTATGTGTGTCTCATTGCATGTCATTGGACAACTTATAACCTCCATTATTATCATAGTTGCCTGAATCTCAATATGATTCGCTGTTCAACAATGTAGTCCTGGAGGTTGGAAGCATAATTGTTTATTGGGAAGAATTGTACCCTGTGATTCCCTTGATTGCTACTGAATCAGCAGAATTGCAGTTTTTTTGTGTCATGCACTTTTGGGGTTGAAGTGGTAAACTTTTACAGCTCTCCCATTGAATATAAGGACAAAATATAAGGACAAAAAAACTCAATTATTATATTTTCGAAATGGTCCCCTCGCTCTACATCTCTCCCATTGCATGTGCTATGGGTATGATATGATGATCAATATATATGTTAGGAAATATCGATTTACTTTTTTTTCTGTTGGAGGGGCTGGACCATCGCAATCATATACTTTGCTTTATGCTTTATAGTGTTTGATTTTCTCATATCCAATAAATGATAAATGAATGTATGGTAATTGTAACACAATTTATAACTTTATTTTCAACTGAACATTATGGCAATCCAGTAGTGTTTTCACATATCTGCTTAGCAATTTTAATATTGTTTTTCTTGGGTGTCTTTTAATATTTTAATGGTTGCAAGAGATAGCTTATACCTTCAATTATTGGTTCAGCATATTATATATTTTGTTTTCGTAATAATAGGGCGGAGAACATGGCTCGTAAAGCTGCTGGAGAAGAACCTTTGCCGGAGGAAGATCCTTCAAATCCCGTTTTCAAGCCACTCCCCGAGCCATCACGGTTGGAGAGCTTCCTCATAACAAATCAAATTTCCAACTACTGTAATCAAATCAATGGGTATGTGACTAGATTTTGATGATGACCGTGCTCTTTTTTATTTTTTTTTAATTTTTTTTTTCATGTTTGAGGAGCAAATATACGAAGTTACGGATTTTAAGTTTCTGACTTTTATTTCTTATATCATTGTCTTCTCTAGCAAGTTGAGTTTAATCGTCCGTACATTTTGCGTGTTCTGCAGGGTGTCAGGACAGAGCTTTAACAGACTGTATTTGATGAAGGCTTTGCACGAGGATTGAGAAAGCAATTTTTGTTTGCAATTCTGATGGTTTAATCCAATTTCTTTTCCATATAGGACGAGGATTTTCTGGTTAATTTGGCAGTGTAATAGAGGATTTATGATTTTAAGGCGACGCAATTTTTGTTTATTTTATGAACCCATCCATTTATATATGTCTGTATAATCTGTTCTTCTGAGATACATGCAGTGCCATTTTTTTACTAGTTATTTGAGTTATGCCACAAAATTGAGCATCCAGTTGTATTAACCAGCTAATTCATTATTTTTGTGGAAAATATAACACCTTATATTTTGTTACAGAAGGAAGTCTCTTTGGTTTGAAGTTAGAAGACCAATGCTCGCACTTTCTAATGCATTTAACGGCAGAAAATTACATTTCTGAAAATCCAAATAGGCCCTGTAATTCGCTGGATACATATTTAAGGAATAAGCAAATCTGAAATCACTCGAATTAATCTTCTCTCTAAATGCGAGAAATATTTGAAAAATTTTAAGTTTTTTGAACGCCTTTATGATTGGTTGGGAATTATTAATTTTATTAGGTCTTATTACTCATTTAACGACCATTTCTTTCGATATACAAGGGGAGACTTGTAAAAATTGAAAATTTCCAATAAGTCCTCAACCATTCATAAAAACAAACATAAAAAAGGAAGTACGGTTAATATTCCTCTTCTACGTATGTCCTGAATAAAAATTACTTCTACACAACTTAACTTTTGGTTCTTTAATTCCATTTTCTACCTCGGTAACCTTTTCTTTCCTAGAACTCACCGAAAAATAATAATAAAATTCTGTTTTCATGCCTTCCAGTGAATAACGTGACTACTTCTAACAAGGTGGCTAAATTGATGTCGTTGTAACATGATTAAAAGCTGGGTAAATGAAATCCATAAGCTTATTTCAGTAAAAGAGAAATCAAGAGTTGAGAATGACGGATTTATACGATAGTGATTTCCATTTATACGAGGAAAATCTGCTTGTACTTAAAAGAACAATCCACATAAACCAAATGGCTAAGGAAATTGAAAAGGATACACAGCATAAAAGGGAAAAAAAATAAATCTTAATAGTTAACATAATTTTCTATATGACAAGCTAGTTCATCAGAGAAGCATATCTCATCAAAACACTTCCATCCTTTGAGGAACTGGGGTCTTAATAACCTGCAGTATTTGCACCACTTCAGCCATAGTTGGCCTGCTAGAAGGAATCTGAGAGGTGCATACCATTGCCAGCTTTAGAACAGGCAATACCTCATCTTCTGGGTACTCATTCATACTTTGATCCACACACTCCAACACATTTCCTTGCTCAAGCAGCACCCTCACATGGTCATTCAGTATAAGCACATTGTCTTCACCATACTCCACTGGCCTCCTCCCTGTCACCAGCTCAAGGATCATCACCCCAAAACCATACACATCACATTTCTCATTCACCCTTAGGCTCTGGCATGCCAATTCTGGTGCCACATATCCTAATGCACTCTGAAACCTATTGCTCATCACATGCCTGTCCAGCTTTGTCAGAAGCCGAGCCAACCCGAAATCCGAGATCTTGGGGTTGCAATTTTCATCAAGCAGAATGTTACTTGGCTTTATGTTGTAGTGGATGATTGGAGGACGGAAAGAATGGTGCAAATGAGCAAGCCCCTTTGCTGTTCCAAGCAAAATTTTGAACCTTATAGGCCAAGAAAGAGGAGGACTTGAGGGAAGCCTCTCATGTAGCTTGGCCTGCAAGCTACCATTTGGAGCAAACTCAGTTACTAAAAGCTGTAATTGAGGAGTCCAATAGTACCCTTTCAATGCTATTAGATTTGGGTGCCTTGCTTTCCCCAGGATTCTCACCTCCCTATCAAAGTCTTCTGGATATTGGATTATGTTGGTGGATATAAGCTTCTTGATTGCCACCATTCTACCCTGTGATCCCAATGGAACCTTGTAGAGGGTTCCAAAGACCCCTTCTCCAATCTCTGATGCCTTGTTGAGCAAGGACTCAGGATTGCTGATCCAATCAGGTGAGGACTGGGAATCAAATAGAATCAGCTTTCCTGTGCCTGGACTCCCTGATCTTGAAGAGCTTGAGCACATGCTTTCCAAAGCATTATCCACAAAAGATAGCCTTCTCCTCACAGAAACATTAAGCAGGCTAACAGCAATCACTCCTAATACAATCACAAAGGAAGCAGATATTGCTACAATAGCAGATACACTAAGGAACCTGTGGCGGTGGACCGGTCCAGAATCAGATGATTCGTTTCTTTGCCTCTGAGGACCTATTTGGTTGTTGTAGGCATTTGGGTCAAGCACTAGTGGCTTGGGAACATTCATCTTGCAAGGACCCTGCAACAAGGGTGAGCATAGACCCAGGTTTCCTTCCAAGGAACTTTTGTCCAAGTTCTGAAATATGCTACCTGTAGGAAGCCTCCCTGTGAGCCTGTTGTATGATATGTTCACAGCAAGTAGACTTTCAAGCATTCCAAGCTCCATTGGTATCTCTCCACTTAGTTCATTGAATTCCAGTTTCAGGATTTTCAGCTTGTTGAGCTTTGACATAGACTTTGGAATTGAACCAGTCAAGTTATTGTGAGACAAACTCCTGCACAAAAATAGATAGAAATTGTTATCTTCCAGAAAAAATGTGCAGAAAAAATAAAACTTGGCTTGAGAAATAGGATGATGCATACAGCAAGTAAAGAGAGCTACAATTCCCAATCTCTTCTGGAATGTTCCCTTGCAATGAATTTCCATCTAGTTGGAGCACAGCTAAATTGCCTGAGTCGCATATATCTGCTGGAACTGAACCACGCAAGGCACTGTTGCGAATGTCCAAAACTGCTAGATTCTGAAGGAGACCAAATTCTGGAGGCATCTGTGATTGAAGATCATTCCAAGACAGATTCAAGTAACTTAGTTTTGAAAGAAGACCAGTTTCTGCAGGGATATGCCCTTGGAGATGGTTATCTGAAAGATCCAATTTTGCTAGTGTTTCCAAGAGCCTGCTTGATCCTCCTGGAATTGAGCCACTCAATTCATTGCGGGACAAGTCTAGTTCCTCCAATCCTAGGCCAAACAAACCCCCTGGAACGGTGCCATTGAAACCATTGCCTCTGAGCTGGATCACAGATAACTTTGTGCAGGAACTTAGTGATGATGGAATGGTTCCAACAAGCTTGTTACTTGAAATGCTCAGATGAGACAGTGATCCTAGTTCCCCAATTGACTCTGGGATGCTTCCAGTGAACTGATTGTTTGAGAGGTCAAGGTACTCCAAACTGGTAAGGTTACCAATCCATTGAGGGAATTCGCTGGTGAAAAAGTTATATGATGCCTTGAAATAGCTCAAAGAACTAAGCCTCCCAAGTGAATCAGGTAGTTCTCCACTGAACTGATTCTCACTAAAATCCAACCTACTCAGATGCAGGCAGAATCCAATATCAGTGGATAAAGGACCTGAAAACTGGTTACCTCGTAGTAAGATCTCCTTCAAGTTATGTATGGAGGAAATTCCATTGGGTAAAACACCAGATAAGGCATTGTTTGATAGATCCAAAGTTCTAAGCCTGGTGAGTGACCAAATCCCATTAAAGTCCACATTCCCAGAGAAACGATTATTGGAAAGATTAAGGTTATTCAATGAGGAACATCTAGACACTGAGCCAGGAACCGGCCCATCGAACATGTTCCTAGCCAAGGAAATGTGCCGAAGGGAAGAACAAGTGTCAAAAAAGTTCTCAGGGATTGATCCCGAGAATGAATTCTCTGAAAGATCAAGAAACTTTATCGAATTCATATTCACAAAAGAAGTAGGAATTGAACCAGAAAGAGCATTGTGACTAAGGTTGAGCCTCTCAAGAGTGTTGGAAAGAGTAAGAGATGGACTAATACACCCACTCAAGTTGTTATGAGAAAGGGACAATACCGTGAGATGCTGCAACTTCTCAAGCCCTCTTCCAATCTTCCCAGATAATCCCAAGCCATCCAATGAGACCTCAGAAACTCTTCCACTCCGAGGATTGCACTGCACAAACTGCCATGAACATGGACTGATGTCATCTTCATTCCATGAAGCAAGATGAGAAGAAGGGTCTTGAAGGTCTGATTTGAACACAATCAAGCCAAGAACATCATCATTCAACTGCACAGGCACGTCATTGTTTCCGAAGCATGTCAGCAAGTAGGAAACTGAAATCAGCAAACTCAGAACTCTCGAGTGAAACTGAAAAAGATTCATTCTTGTTCTTCTTTCTCTGATGGGGCTGATGGAGTTATCTTTCTATCTTTAGCAGTTAGCTATGACTATGGCTCATTTCTCTTTGGGATAACATGGTACGTGAAAACTGTAATGACTGGTAGATGTTACACTACATTTGCGAAAACGATATTACATGTGTGCTCACGAGAAGGAGAGAAGAATATTTTACAAAAATGGCTATTGAGAGAAAGCAAATAATGGTGAATATGGTGTTGTTAGTGTAGTCCGTGATCAAACAGTTTTGGTCCAACAAACGTGGCTAAGCTACTGACAAATTGCCACCCCATTACACCTTACAAGGCCTTTGTCCAAACAACCCTTTGTCGTGTCCTACAACTTCTACCTCCTTGTGTGAGTTAATAAGCCCTTTTTTAGTGTAAATTGAAGAATAGTTTTTTGAACATGTGTCTACGTGTTAACTATTTCCTGTAAAGTTTTGTAGTTTTACTAACATTCAAACGGGGAAGAGTTCTTTATTCGTGAGAATGGTGTTGTTGAATGATATGATGCTTTGATCTTGATGCTTCTCTGAGGAGGAACCTTTTTTTGGTTGAAACTACTGATACTGTGACACTTTCTTCTCTTGTCTCTACAAGATGCTGTGTGGTTTTTGTTTTTCTCTGCTGATTTTAAAACCGAGAAAAGAAAAATAGTTACTCTTCAATCTAGAGAAAAGAATCTTGAATGTGGTAGAATCAGTTCTGATTTATCAGAGAGACTGTTGTTCAAATGAAAAATAATATTTTATTTGCTGTATAAAAAACCATATAGCATGGTAGAAAATTTTAACATAGATTCAGCAAAGTGTATAAAGAATAAGAAAGTGAATGATAAATTTATATAGAAGAAAATTAAATAATGCAACTACGTGATGAGAAATTTTTTATTGCAAATATTGTTTAGCCTGAGTCACAATCACTCTATTATTATAATAATGCATTGCTGTACGTGAAGAGATATATATAGCAGTAGGTGACAAAAACCATGTTGCTATCTTGTGAAATGAAAATGAGAAACTGATTCAAATTTACCAGAATTATATGTGTAATTCGTGAAATAAAAATCGTAATTGTAAAATTTCTTGATTTCTAATAAACTTTAAGTCATGACAAAAATATATTTTAAGTAATATTGTTAATCATCTCTTATTTGTTACTACAATAATTGTTTTAAGTTTATTATAATATATAGAAAGTTTGAAAAACAAGATAACGTAAAACGAACATGTGGGCCTAAATATTCTAAACAAAATGTTACTATAAACGTATTAGTTCATATGCAATTTGTTTTTATCTTCTTTTTCTATGATGTTACCATCTATAGCCTTGTTAACTTCGTATGTGCTCATTATCAACTTGTTCTTCTTTTTTTTTTTTTTTTTTTTTTTTTTTTTTTTTTTTTTTTTTTTTTTTTTTTTTTTTTTTTTTTTTTTTTTTAATTTACATTTTCAACTTACCTCTCCTTCAATGTATTCTGACAACAAATAATGAATTAGATTGTAATTATGATTCAAATAATGTCAAAGAAATTATAAGTCATACTCTAACATCCTTAATATATATTTAATATATGTTGTTCTTGAATGGTTTTCGAAAATTGAGTTAGGTGTGCTCCATATTTAGGTTTTTAATTTTTGATCTTTGAACTTTCAGTTAGAAGATACTAAGTAAAATGTGTTTCAATACTTAATGACAATATGAGGATGTTGGAAATCTTAAAAATTGAGATGGAAAACATATTTTTTATTTAAAATATTTAATTTATTACTATTTTTTTTTGAACAGTTGTTTTATTAAAAATCGAACTTATGATCTTAATTTTGATAATAATGATTGGAGACTTACCGTTACATCAAAAGTTATAATTATTAATTAGGGTGTAATACTTTTTACTCAGAATTATTTAACTGTGACTTGTTTCAAAAATAATTAATGTGACCTGTTGCAACATTTATTTTTCAATTTTTTTTATGGATACTTTTATCTTTCAAAATTACATTGTGTAAGCATAATCTCACAGACTTCACAAGACTTAAATGCATATGTGAAAATTTTCACAAGTCAATTACCTACAATTTTCACTGTCAACTTCAGTGTATTTCTATTATACAGTGCTTTTTCTGGTATTTGACTACACTAGTAGTATGTTTCTTAGATTTAGTATACTTCTGATTGTTTGAAACTAATGCAACTTGTTAAAAATGTATAATTAATGTGCATCTTTACATAGAGAAAAGTTGAAATTTTATGATTCAATATCATCCATGTGGTTATATTGAAAGTTTGAAAAATCCGTGCAATGAGTGAATATTGTACATCTTCTTTTGATTATGAATGAAAGTGTACTATAATCCATGAATGTACAGAAAAATGGACCATGCAAGGACTGTGTCAGGATGAAGCAAAGTCATCTATTAATTGTACTTTTCTAGTGAAACCTAGGGTAAGAATCTTCTAGTGGGAATCACATATTTTTGGACTTTAATTTCTGTGTATGACAACTCTAAATGTTTTCATGTTTTTAATTAATAAAAACTTTATGTTAAGTATAAAATAATATATATATATATATATATATATATGTGTGTTTTTTATACTACCAGTATATACTATTTATTTGTAATTTTTATGTGTGAATGAAATTATTTTTTATGTTTTTTTGTTCAGAGCATGAATTAATGTAATAGTTATTTGAAAATAAAAATTAATATGCTTTTTTTTATTCCTATGAAAGAGAATGACTATTTTATGTATATTTTTTTTCCGAGGACAATAAGGGTATCATCTTATTGTGAAAAGATTACCAAAACAAAGTTATGAATATGTAATGTCGAAGTTTTTTTTTTTTTTAAATTATCAATGTAATTTAAAATTTTAAGATAACCATGATAAAAAAAATCACATTAATAGCGTATTATAATTCTAATTAAATGACAGAGTAAAAAACTTTTACAATATTAAAAGATATTTTATTTATACAACTTCCTTTTCAATCCATAATAACCAGGATAGTTAGCATCATAATATGTACTAGTTTTTTTTTTTTTTCCTCTTCCTGATATTTTATTTTTGTGGGTTTGTCCCACTAATTGGAAACTTTAAAAAAAATTATTAATAATTAAAAAAAAGTGTACGCTTGTTTGTTTTAGCTTATTATTCTAAAAATATATTTAAAAAAATGAACCGATCATCCAAAATGTGTTATTTAATATAACATTTTTTTTAATCATTTACGTATAGTTCTTTAAATATAGCACAACTGTGAAATGATATTCAACCACAAACTTAGTAATTACGAAGCTTTTTTTATGGCTTTGCACGTGTTACTTTTGGTCAAGGGTATGTTTAAAAGAATAATAAGAGAACCTTTATTTTAATTTATTTTGTAATTTGAATTTTTTGACGATAAACACTGTTCATGAGGTACATGAAATGATGCACCAACATCTTATCACGTTGAATGAACATTATTAACATCACAAACAAAAAGTTAACTCACCTTTTGAGATTGACTAATGATACACGAGTGTCTTTTTATTTTTAAACATAAAATTATATTTATAATTTCTCATTATATATTTCCTATTACATCATATTATTTATTATACTTAATATACGAAATTCAATCAAATGTAATACAATTTCTAAAAATATTACTCTTTTCACTTAAATAGAACTATATTTCTTTTCGGTAAAAAACGCAATACTTATATTTTTTTTCCCTCTCTCATATAATATTTATATAGTTTTAAACTTTTGTAAGTTTTAGCTTTTCGTTAAATTTGTAATTAAATCCAAAGGTTGGAGTCTCGAGGGACTTTTATAGAACCCTAGAATTTGTTGGATACCATTATTTATTGAATGCAATTGAGTATTGGCTTTGGCATAACCATCCTATGTTAAGGAATAATCTATTATTTTGCTGTTCAAAAAAAAAAAAAAAAGGAATAATCTGTTGTTTAGTTGGCTTACTTGTCTCAAAGGTCACAAATATGTCACAAAAAAGTAAGAAAATAGAATATTATTATACGATAATTAAATATTTTTTGGCAAAATATGTCACAAAAAACTAAGAAAACAGAATGGATAAAATATATGAGAATTGAATTTTTTTGGAAAAATATGTGAAAAAGTAAAATTTATAAATTAATAAAAAAATTCATACATAATATATCAATTTAAATAAAATCAAAACAGTATTCCGTTTTACTTTACTAGTTTTCCTAATAAAGTGTCGTAGATAATTATTTAGAATGCACATATATCTATAACAAAATATAATTTAGTGTATATAATTTTTTTCCTAAAATCATCTTCAATTGTAATTGTTTATTCTATGTAAAAAGATATATAACACAGTTATTTTCCTTAATCGTTTTATATAAATTTTATTTTTTGAATAAATACAAGAAAAAGTTATATATATTTATTTTGTTGGTGTGTTGTGGGTCCAAGGAACATGGGTTGCGCGTGAATGTGGTCACAAATCATAAGAAAAAATCCAAATTTGATTCACGGGATTCTTCTGTCACACTTTCTCCCCCTTTGTCTCTTTGTCCCCATTTTTTCTCACAACAACAAAATTGCATCTATCAAGTTTCAATCTTTAACAAAAGGGTACTATAATTTCTCTCTTCTAAATCATGGGTATTCACAAATTTTGAATCTTTATGATAAAATGTCTTGGTTACACCAGTTAAAAGAACAAGTCAAACAGAAAAGACACATTTTTTTCTTTTGCCTCAAATTTTCCCTATGAAAAATGTGCTGATTCAACACTAAAGACACAAAATTTCAATCTCTTTTGGTAAGGTTCTTATTATTTAGATAAAAATTAAAATATCAGTTACATGCTAGATTCAAAACAATCTAACTATAGTAGTTAACAAAATTTGAAATAGAATAAATTTAAAATGTTGTGTGTTACAAGAACCATTGATCCTTGAGTTATGGTAAAATTCTCCTTTTGTGACAAGACACTGACTAAGGATGAAGATTTAACTCACTTTGTTCATCACCAACTTCAACTTTATTCATTCTGTTCTTTCCATGTCTACCTTTTCAACTCTTGATGATTATTGGTACTTTGTTGCTCGAAAATGGTGGATATTCTTAGTCACCTTCCTGCTACAAAACAAGCATTATTCATCATATCCATCCTAAGCAATGTACGTTGTGGTACATTGCTTTGTGATGCATAAGTAATTTATATGACTTTAAACTAATGTGATCATGATTAGTTCCTTGTTCTTCATTTCTACAGAATTCATGAAATGGGTTATCAAACACCAAAAGTTGGTTAGTGTCCTTTATTAACTTTGGAGTCCACACAATGACCTCTAATTAGGGTATTTGTTATCAATGTGTTTTCTTTTTTTCCTTTGCATGATTTGTTTCATCAACTTTACCTTAATTTCATGCACCTTATCTCCTCATTATCTGCATGCCAGCACATGAAACCAGGAACCTTCCCTCTTTTCATTTTTGTCTGTTGTTCATTGACTCTTTCCATTAAATTATACTCTACCATGTGCTTAGAACAACAAAAATACACCACCAGAGAGACTTGACACAACTTGTTTCATTCATTTATACTCAAGCTTTAAAATGCAAATCTCCTCAAATTTATTAGGAGCTAAGAATTCATTTTTTTCTCAAATTTTTTAAGTTGTAAACATACCTTAGTCGTGCAAATAGTAGTTTTTGCAATGACTTGTCTCAAAGTTATGAAGGGCAGAAGAGAATCAACAAAGCTCAAAGTTACATCTTTGAAAACCCATTCAAGATATAAACATTTGGTTTAAAATGTGAAATTATTACTATTGTTTCATTGTTATTATTATTATTTTTTTATTGTTATTATTTTTATTCTTATCACTATTTTTATTATTATTCTTATTGTTATAATTATTATTTTGTTGTTATTATTATTATTATTATTATTTTCTTTAATTCAAGTTGTTAAGGAGTGAAGATAAGATGATTGTCCTATTTGCATCAAGTTTTATTATACATTAAAATGGTAGTTTGTAAGCAAAATAGAAAAAAAAAATATTAAAATAGTAATTTTTGCGACATTAATTTCAATATTTTGATGATGATACATGAATAAAATTTTGCAGGAACTTGTATTAAAGAGAAAACCAATAGGAATCTAACTTTTATGAAATTCATCTAATAAAAATTGGACAAAGAAAATGAACTTCCAATCGACAACAATTGACGGAGAAAATTGGATTCCCTAAAAGAAAAATTAACTTTAAATTTGGAGGAGACACAGGATAAAATTCACCCAAATCATGAAAAAAATACTTACGGATGAAAATTCCACCTTTTGAAATTCCACTCACAAATTTGATCCAAAATGAGTTCACATATTTCAAAAATTGAATGGTATAAATATGTTTTCAAAAGATTAGAGAAATAGAGAAAATGACGTAATAAAAGACCTTAGGACAAACTCCATTGAAGGTATTATTAATTTTATGGCTAGCGCACAAGTAGAAATAGTATAATTGATAAATTAAGTTTTTGTGTTTATTAACTAATGCTAAAGACCTTTATATTATTTCAGTAGAGAGATTAACTCTTATTCTAAAATTTGAACAATAAATTAAAGAAGATGTTTATAAATCTTTAGCTAAAAATTCTAATCCAGGAAGAATCCATGCAATAAAAATGACTAAGGCATAAAGTAACATATCTAATATAAAATTCCATATTTTTTCAATTTTAAGTTTATAACTTTCAAAATATTTTCCAATACAATGAAGCCATAAATGATGAAGCCATACTCATGAAGTATAAAGGCAAAACACAAGAGTTATGAAAGAAAATATATATTAAATCAGAAGAAAAAACTATAGAATCAACATTTATTATATTCAACCTCAATGTATGGTATATTAACTACTTCAAGACATTTGAAACATAAAAAGAAATGAGAAAGAAATTGTGAAGTTTGAAGATGGAAGTCTCTTTCAAGTTCTCCACAATACTGTCAAAAGTGTAAAATGCTTTCTCCTTATAGCAGAATCTTCCTTTTATCTTTTGCTCATAAAGTAAACTTTCACTCACCCATATGAAGTGTCCATGAACAAGCTAAGCGAGCTTCCAAAATGTAAATTTCCTCTTCACAAAAATGACCTTTGATTATAACTATCAAGGATCCGCAATTACATAATTTCTCTTTTTTTGTCCTCTAATTTTTTCCTTTTTTACTTTTTCTTTGCATTGATTATGCGTTTTTCTGTTGCAAGATTTATGGTGGTTGATGCAGGAAGGGAGAAAAACTACCAAGGAAAGAGGGGAAAATGTTAAGCAATTTGTGAACTGTGAAGGTGAAGACGGTGGAGCCAATGAGGCAAAGGAACCAATATTAGCCAGAGTGCACAGCAGAGGAATGGAGAAGAAATAAAAGGTAATTTAGGAAAAGAGGAAATTATAAATTTTGCATTGACTTAAAAATGAAATAATCACCATCTTTCTATCCATTTTTGTTTCCTTTCCACATATAGCATCACATTTTTTTAAGAAAAAACATCATGCCCGAAGCAATCAGTGACGTTTCCTTAAAAAATTACACAGCAACTATCAAGAAAAGTAGATAAATGTTTCGAACAATTTAACATACCCCATTTTCATATAAACTCCACTAACTAACTTGCATTTATTTTTTACTTAGTTAAGTCTACATAAAACTTATCTACGAATGAAGAATTTGTTCTAATCATTTATCTAGAAAAAGAACATTCAATATGCCAAGGCTCGGCACACCTAAGAAGTTGCTTAGCCAAGCACCATTTGCTTTCCAATAATATAAACCAAACTATAACCAGTGTTGGATGCACACATGAAGACAATGTATATGACATCAAAACGATGCAATTGGTGATTTCTGCAGCTGGCATTCACATAAAAAATTCAGAAATAAAACGAAGGTGAGGCATGATTTCATTGTACAACTATCTTATGATGCTGTGGTCTTGATTAATCAGACTGACCTACATAAAGTACTGTGAAAGGGGAAGGACCTAGAATATTAAACTGCTCTATAAATCAACATCAATGATTTTTCCTAAATCAACTAGCAGGAATCAAGATGAATAGTAGGCATCAAGATATTGATATTGGTGCCTCCTATTATACTGTAGCAAGCTTGCATATGTCCTGTCCCAGATTCCAATATACATACACTCATCATCAGGACTCAGACAAACCCCAGAAATTTCCCCAAAGAAATCAATCTCTTGCCGTTTTTTGTAGTCTGCCTTTGTGCTATACACGTGCACAAAATCTGCAGGCTCAGCAACCACCATATATTGACCATCTGAAGAAAACCGAATAGACCGGGTTGCCCCTAGGTTACCCTTGAGAATGGCAACAGGAGACGATAAGTGTCTAACATCCCATACTCTGCAAGTCTTGTCCTGATTCCCCGTTGCAAAGGTACATCCATTGGGATGCCATGCAGAAGCAAAAGAGTAATCTCGATGACCAACCAAAGTAGCAACAGTCTAAGAAATCAAACAAATCACAAAGATGTTGGTGGAAGTTTTGGAAAGTATAAAACTACAAGGTAATTTCATTACATTCGTATCTTCATCTCCCTTGGAGATACTTAACAATGAATACCCATATGACCATATCATAGCATATATGTTCAATGAAAGTTTTACTTATTTCACGTTCACTACTCATATTTGATCCATTAGCAAATGCGTGAACTAAATCAAAGACAAAAAGAATGTACTCGAACGAAAATTTCCAATAAATGTATGATCAAGAGAAACCAAGTACCTTCCCATTCTGAGGATCCACCAGCAGTCCATCTAGGTGATCTCCGACAACAGTCATAAGCTTACGGTCTGGACTGATTGATGTGTGCTGCATAAATCAAGGCAGATCAAAACCGCATTTTCTTGGATGTAGAAATGATGTGGAAAAAATAGTTGAAATTCATACAAATTGTGAATGCAACTGCCATGCTCGAATCTTGAACATCAGTTTAAGACAATCAAACAGTAAAAGAAAAAATTTAACAACATAGATACCAGTTAACTTCAATCCATCTTGGCTTTAATTGATTATGCTCTCTTTCCTTTTAATCAAGACATGGAATATGGAACCTGAATTCCTGTGGTATTTTTCAAAATTTTATCCAAATCTTATTTCAATATCTCACTTATTTTCCTACAAGGGAAAGATTATCCCCATATAAGTCCATTTGGAAATCAAAAGCTTCCTCAAAGGTCAACTTTTTGGGCAAGATATGAGTTTTGTCCAAGTGGGTTGAATCAGTTTCTTCGTGTCCCCTTTCAAGGGCTTGGAAATAAGAATAAAATAAAAATCAAAACAATATGGCTGTGTAGTTTGTAGGGTGTATGTGAATTGAAAGGAATACTTGTATTTACGATTACAAGGGTACATCACATCCTTTAGAATATCGTGTATGTGGCTTCTCTTCAGTGTTCTGCACAGTTATTGTTTCATGGAATCAACATATAAGATATGCAAAGATATTAGACAACATTCCTATACTAACTAGGTTTTACACTTATAGGACTTCAGTGCTTTGGTCTCTTTGTTTTGGTTTTCTTTATCAGTTCTAAGAGTTCTTATCCTGCAACTTTTCTACTGTTTTCTTTTTCTTTTTCTCTTTCTAATATATTATCTTTTAACCAATTGAAAAAACAAAGAAATACAGAACTATAAGAAAGGGAAATTGAAATGAACCTGAATGGGAGAATAACTAGCTAACAAGCAGCAATTGAAAAAGGAAAATAAAATCAAAAAATGTACTGCATAATTCAGATTTCTTAGAGAGTGCTCACATTCACTGGCCAAGAGAACTGGAAGTTATTCAAAAGCTGAAACCTTTCTGTGTCATATTCTCTCACACCACAATCATTATTGGAAGCAATAATATGAGTTGCGCCACTGCAAAAGTTTTCATGTCAAGCAATGTTCATATTCCAAACTGAGTCAAATAAACTTGGTATGAAAAATACCTCAAGCTGTCATATATTTCAATTGCATTTGTTATAGCATTATCATCATGTGTGGTCCGTGTACAAAAGCTTACTCCTTTCTGATCCAAACGCTGCATTCAATATAGACATTATAAGGTATCTCACATAATCTTAATCTTAATACGATAAAATGGAGAATCAGGAAGGAATAGTAGGCTTGTATAGTAGCAATAATTCCTATTACATATCCAATAAAATGAAACAATCAATCTATATACTAAGCATATATTGCCACCCAAATGGAAGGAAGCCCCAAGAGGAAAAAGAAAGTAAAAAAAAAAAAAACCACGATCATAGAATCCCAAATATCAAATAAGGCAAGTCGTGTGAACTAAGGAAGGTTTGACCCCCCAAAATCAAGGGTGATTAACTACATACAAGTTAATCCTAGTGATTAAGTTGAGTTTGATTGAGAAAAAAAGATAGTATTCCTGTAATTATTAGTAAAATAGAAAATGAAAATCAAGAAACACTTTTTTGAACCTAACAGATCCAAACAGACCTTTTGTTCACAAGATTCACTTGTACCTCTAGATTTTAGTCCTCAAAGTCAAAGTTCAACAATATTTAACAGGGAATCTAACAGAAAATGAAATCTAACAAAATGTTTCCCTCTTTAGGACATATAAGGATCACAAGGATAATATCAAAAGATGAAGTTTTTGTTCGATAAGAGTGACTTTAGACGCAAACTTTTGGTAACTTCATGCAAAAGAACCACCTATCAACAAAACCCTTCATAGCACTGATTCCATATTGATAACCTGCAATTCTTTTAATGAACAAGTAGCACTTTATAACCACCTGCCTTATATTTTACATGGGAGAATTTATTCACGGCAAACCACATATTCAAGAAAATTTAATGTATCCCAATGAATAGATGTTCAAGCCATATATATAATATATCATTAATACATACAAAGTCATTCATCTTTAATGAAGTATCAGAAGCATAAATCATGTGGACTCACCTTACAAGTAAGCTCTCCTTGGAAGCCACCAGCAACAAGAAGATTATCCTTGACAGCCAATGTGCTAATCTGGGTCTGAGAAAATCCTTCCAACAAATTTCCTGCATATCTCTACAAGACCAAAGAATGCACAGTTAAGTAAAGCAAAGAAACAACATATGTATACTTAAATAAAGCATTGCTGAAGCCATTTAGATTGTGTTCTAGTATAAAATTAGTTATAATTTGCACTCAACTAAATTGTTTTCTCAAATGAACCATGTTAAATTCTCTGATTCATTAACCAACCACACATGTATACTAAACAACTTAAAGGTTTCCTATGTTTAAAAAAAATATAGGTTCTGCATAAGTCTTGCATTCATAAAGCACGGAAAAGACACAAATAAATAACACTTCAATTCCTCTTTCTTTATAAATGAACAAGATTGTGTAAGAGACTGCATTACCTCCGTAGGGGCCACATGCCCAGCAAAATTGATTATCTCAGACAAACTACCACTTATAGATGACCAGTGATTAACTGAGTAGTTGGAGACAAGGTAGACATCATGTTTTGAAGTTGCCCATACCAAGTTTCTCAGCTGCATGCCACAAACAAATGTCACTAGGATAGATTTTTTTTTTCTTCTTCAGTAAAAGCCATTGCATTAAGCTTGAAAATTATTTGAAAAAGGAACTCAAACCTACTTCTGTAAGACCACAAACTATACAAAGAAACAGTACAGTTACGTCCAATGAAAATGGACACATGCTTGTTTTATTTTTATTTAATATAAAAAACAAACTTTATCCATCTTCTACAGGACTGTTGTTTCTCAATATCCACGAATAAAATCAATGTACAAGAAGTACAGCCACACACAATCCACAACATTCTAGTTACTTACATAAGACAGGAAACCACCAAAACAACATATATCCATGTACACGCTCGAGTTTCAACTTTCAAGTCATGTTAAAGCAAAGTTTATCAGCCATTCAAATCGCAGGAAAATAACTAGGTACATGCACCACATGAAAAGAGTCAACTAACCTGAAAATGAAGGATGGTAGGCTTAACCATTCTTGTGTTATAGAAGAATTCATAGTAATTGCCACCCTTCTCCATCTGCTTGCACTCCTGGGACCCCAAATAGGAGAAAAAACAAACAAATAAATAAACTTTGAAAATGAAAACTTAGTCAAACGAATTCACTGTTATTTCCCTGCTCCCAACAACCCTAAAACAAGGACAATAAAAAAGGCAAAGAAGAAACAGAAAGGAAAAGACCTTGTCCACAGCATCCCCAGATGTAAGAATGTTTTCAAAATTCCTGTAGTGCTCAAGCCTTGTCAACCTGTACCTTCCCCTTGATATGTTCAACCTCTCCCATGGAATTCCCTGAATGTCCTTTCCCTTTCTTGCTTGAGCAGCTGATGTATCAGTCACCTTAGTAAGCTGTTCCAATCACCAAACACACACCCAAAAAGAAAAAAAAAAACAAATTTCCTCTAAGTTCAATGAATACACACATAAAACAACTAAAAAACTAAAAAATAAAAATAAAAATCCAAACCTAAAAAAAGCATAGGAAATGAAAGAAACAAACCATTTCATATTCATCAAGAGCAGCATCCCCACCATGGTTTTGGTAACCAACTTCGTCAAAGAAATCGTCTTCGTCTATTTGATCAAAAGGGTTCACGTCATCATGGTTGGACATGGTGACTTTGGGGCATCCAAGTTCAACCCTTTTCTATAGATTGCAGTGCGTTCGTGCATTCGTTATAGGAACAGAAAGGAGAATGAAGAAACGAAACGAAAGAAACACGGTTACCTCTTCTCCTGCGTCTTAATATATCAATTCAATATAAAATTCTGAGCGAAGGAATAAAGCAATAAATGGGATAAAAGGGTTTCTTTCCCTATCCTGAGAAAAAAACCAAAATATCCATATAAATATTTAATATCTTACCAAGAATGCAATTATTTTTTTTATTTTAATACGTAAGTCCAAAGAAACGATATACATCTTGTAAGGAAAGTATATCGAAAAAGGAAATGCACAGTATAATTTTAAGAAATTAAAATATCAATAAAGTATAAATTTTGCTCTTACCAAAAATGTTACGATACTATTTAATGCAATATTAAAATCTTTAAAATAAGCTAGCTATCTGCATTTTAACACACTTCTATTATACTTCACAGTTTAATGACATGCCTTAACAGTGCAATGTTGTTTTTATTGTAAGTAAAAAAAAATATTTTACTGTTTAAAATTTTGACAAAGTTGATACATTAAATATTAAATATTTCTTGAAAAAATTATTAAATATTGTTTAAAAATTTATTAAATGGTTGGATTTAGTTAAGTCGATGTTGAAGTAAAAAGGCAAAGGGTTTAGAAGTGGGAAAAGAATGTTAGTGGTGATAATTACTAAGGCATTGGGTAGTATTGATTGCGTTGCGAATTGCGATGGGAATGTGGATATGAATTGAGAAAAGAGACATTTATTGATTGTGTTGTGTGTGTGGACAAGAAAAAAGAAAAAAGAGATGATGACAACCTCGTGCTTATGGGACATTTTATGTTCTTCTTCTCTTTTTTCTTCTATTAATTTATTCATTATCTTCCACCGCACTACCTAATGTCTTATCCCTACCTCTTCTCACATCACTAATTTTTAATAATAATATACTTGTTATTATTGCATAATAGTAATAATAATCTACTACTCTACCTTCTTCTCTAGTTTCTTCACAATTATTGGGGATTTCTACACTAGTACTAAATTATTGCACCATTCACAACCAATTTTACAGGTCCTGTGGTTTTTAGATTGTATGGTCAGTGTATTAAAAGTTTTGGACGAGAAAAGACACGATCATTCAAAAAGTGAAGACATGCCACAAACCACAATCAAAAGCTTCCTATTTTATTCATCAAACCTACTCACTATACCTCATCGACAAACCAAACAGAAACAACAAATTTTGTGGTTTATAAAGAAACAAATTGACTTCTTTAATCTTATTAGTTACACCCTACTTAACACTCTCTCCATTGCCTTATAAAGAAACAATTTATTTTTTTATTCTAATTTTAAGGAATATGAATCAACTTTGAGAATATATTAATTTGTATACATTTAGCTTATTGTGAAATATATCAATGAAATGTTCACTCATTAGTCATGTAAATAGATGCATTTATGTAAAAAAAATTCCTTCATCATTCCATCGAAAGTGTAAGTCGGACTATCTGAAAAGTATATACCTCTTAAGTAATTTGTAATGTCTTTACTATTCATTATTTAACCGAGTATTTTAAAATAAAATTTAAATTAACTTATTTATTTCTTATATAAAAGAGGAATGTAGCTTGTAGACTTTAATGGACACGACAAATATACATTCACTTCATTCATCGGAGATAGGTCGTATCAAATGAAGCCAACAAGCTTACTTAATAGAGACGAAATGGCATTGGTAAATGATATTTACTGTATAATTGACGTGAATATGCTGCGCTGTGCTACAGAGTTTTGACAGAGACAAAAGAGTTGAAAAGTGTCACTTCTTATGTGTTGGTGGGGTTCTTCCAGTTACATTACACGTGCGATTGAGTTTGACATTACCATTCATTTTCATATACTTTAATTTACACAATAGTAACCTCCCTAACATACAAAATTAATACTTGATAAGGCACGAAACGGAATAATTAAATGAAGAATCCGCAGAAGTAAGCTGCGTGAATGTAACTATTGGCGTTTACATCTTTACATCTCTACAATTTCTTTTAGCTCACTTGGACTTCTTCCTGCACCTCTCTGCCAGAAAAGTTGAAGTTTATGTATTTGATTCTAGATTATAAAATTCGAAATATGTATCAAAAATATATTTCGGATCATACAATCTAAAATTATATTTAAGAGGAAGAATGCATGGAAATGGAGAAGAATTACCCTACTTCTCTTTTGGCTGGGCTCCTATTACTTTCGGTCTAGAGTAGAGTAGTGCATATTTCATATGGAGCCGTTCCTCTTCTTTCCAAGATTAATGCTTGTAAATGAATAATGAACTTCATCAAATGTGCCAGAGAAATAAACTTCAACGAGTGTAGTGATAATTAGCAACTTGCAAAGACTTGTGTATATCTACAAAGGCTTCACTTTACAAACCTCAACTGCAAATCCACAGTCCATAAGCAGCAATAACCATGCTCTCTGCTGCTCCGAGAGTCGGTCACTGGGGCCTTTAACTTCAACAAGCTTGGCCTCACCACTGTATTCTCCATGGAAACGCCAAAGCAGCAAATCAGGCATCCCACTAGACCAGCTACGATAATCTTGAGCCAGAAGTTGGCAGAGAGATGCCAAACAAGTGCCCCCCACGCACGTAACAACAGCGCGAAGCTCATCTAAAGAATGGCGGTCCCAATTAACTCCTCTACATGCTGTTCCAATATGTGTTTCCCATGACTTGATAAGAAACTCCTCAGCCATGCCATCACGAATCTGCTGCAGATGGGGTTCTATGGCACTCTTTCTTGAAGTATAAAAACCATCAGTACCAAAATCTAAAGGAGCATTCTGTAAATTCAAAGACCAAAACCTAAAATTACAATGAATAAATGTCTGTTCATAACGAACACTAAATACGAGTCTTCTAACAATATTTTTTTAACCCTAATTGAGAAAAAGGCAAAAGTAAAATAATCAACATAAAGAGCAGCTGGTAAAAAACGATGGCATCAGGTAAAGGAAAGCGCAACGAGGTCAAAAGGTAATTCTAGCATAGCACAGTTAAACGAATATCAGGCTTCCCTAAAGCATCTTCTGAGAAGTGACTTGAAAGACAACTTCATACTGTGAACTCGAGCACTGGTCAAAGGCTAAGCTACATACACTGGTAACGTATAGGAACAACGGAAAGTGGACTAGAGACAGGTAAAAAAGGAAAAGCGGAACTTGAAAATGACCTTTGTCAACAATCTATATATATGCATGAAACTGAGGAAATTTTATTCCATATGATCCCCAAGACATCAGACAGGAAATATAGTAATGCAGCACAAAGTTGAAAGCTGAGAAAGATGGGAGGGTTAGTTACTGAATAAAATGTACCTGAAATCTAGTATAAAAGACATTTGGTACGTCAGCATATATGACCTCCCACATAAGTAGTCCAAAAATGGTTAACCATATCCCACTCTCTGTGTGAACACCCTGCCATCCACCTCCATCCCCACTATAGTAATGCAAAACAAGCTCTTCCACTCCACATTGTTTCCCCTCTTCATTGTAGTACCTACTCTTTCCTCCCAAATCAGAATTCAATGGTCTCCCTTGAACAAAAACCTGAATCATTACATCAGCACAATGAGAAGGCCATCTCAAAGAAAATCAGTAATGTCAATTTGGCTAGAATAGGACACAAGCAAATTGGAAGTGAGAATTAATGGTTCATAAAACTATTTACCTGAGGGATCTTCTGCAGTGCAGACCTAGAAAAACTAGGAACTTTCCAGCGCCTTGGTGGCTTACCTAGACGAAGAACCCGCCTCTGCAGTGCCATTCTTGAACCAGCACGTATCCATGGATCCAGCAACCCGTTTTCAGCTACTTGAAGACTCTCATCAATGAAGCCCAGGTGCTCCAAATCAACTGACAACCTCAGTGTCCAATATCCTCTTCTTATGTTAGAAGGGAAAACATTTAGCAGCAATCTCAGCAAATTAATAGCGTCAGCGTACCTGAGAAAAAAATGTCACTTCTTCAATGTGCCCATTTACGCAAATATATATGCTCCATCTATTTCTACATAAATGGAAATCAAATAACCCTGAGAACAATCAATGCCGCTGCATCAGGGCATTTCAATAAATGAAGAAATTTATTATTCCTTCTAGAAGCTGGATCATAATAAGCAATGGCATATCCCACATTAAAGAAGCATCTCAGATTCATGCTTGCTTAACATCCTTATAGCTAAGGCTGTTATAGCAACTATGGTGCGAGGAATTGACCTTACTATTTGCATTTTACAGAAACTGTGTTTGTCAAGTAAATACGACAAAAACTGGTTGGAGTAGACGGGGAAGAATCTCTAGTGTTGCGTAAATTGTAGAACATACAATATATTTGAATGTATTTAAGCCATATCATATGTTGGTTTTTTAAGGATTTCCCATATCCTCGTATCTATTTGGATTAAACTATCTCGGGTTCATAGTTGAACTACGATAGTTCACAACTAAAGAGCCTTATAATGCTAGATACAATCATCCACTTTTTCATAGGTAGTAGACTAGACATGGGAAGTGAGTCCTTGTCAAGTGGTTAGAACAGTAGAGAAATAATTGAAGATAATTTGCATTGATTTATTGTAATTCAACTGCCCCACTGATTTATGTTTCCCATTCCTAAACTGAATTCTAATAATACCATACTACACAAGCTCCAAAACACTTTTGAGATGATTTTCAAAAACTTCACTATCATACATGTTTAGAACAGGCCATATGGGTTTTGATGTCATTATGTATTCATTTGACCAAGATTTAAGAGTTTGCTGATAAACCTCAAAACTCCATACCTGCGTTCTTGCTCAAAGAAGGAAATCCCCACTGTGACCACTTTGGAGTATACCCATGATGCTGTAAATAAGTGCCGAATTGAAGATACTGATTCAGAAGTTGAGTACCGGTCTGGAAAATCAGTAGATACAAAGGATTCAGCTATCTTTATGCACCTTAATACCACTTCAATTTTGTTTGCATCAAGAGCTTCATCCATAATTTGTGCCACTTCAATAGCCTGAAAACCTAATGTCACACGTGGAAGAAGGAACGGAAGACCACTAACATCTCTGAACTTGGACATGTACCTCTTCATAAGAGAGCAGGTTGCTACGATTTGAGAAAATTGGTTCTGATATTATACAGCTGTAAGCTGGATACTTAATTTTTCCCATATCCACAAGTAGAAAGGACGAAAGATCCTGTTCTCCATTTAAGAAGAAAAGTCTCTGCAAAAGGAATTACATCAGATCTAAATATTATCCAACTTGACTAAATCCTTTAATCAAAACTAGTAGAGATCAAAGACGCACCTCAGTACGCCACATAAGAGATTCAGCTTTTGAAGAAATCCTAATACAAGAACCAGATCTTTCCAAAATCATAGTCGATAATTGTGACCTGCATGCAACAGGAAGAAAATATTAAATAAAACACTATTTGACTCAGCAAATTATAAAAGCACAACTAAAAGTTTAATACCAAGGTACACCAGTATCTTTAGAAATAATGGATGAAATCATATGCTGCTTCTTCATCCCATGACCACCACCCTAGAACATTAATAGAATATACTAAAGTTAATAGCTAGTTTATAAGAAAACTGACAAGGAGACACAGCAAATAAGACACATCAAATGCATTACCTGACCCGTAATTAGTTTATTAACATCTATGTTTGTATAGAGAAACAAAAAAGTTCAATTGTTTGGCCCGTATCTGTCCACACAGCTCTCTTACTATGTAGTCATCAGAAGCCAATAATCAATTTAGGAACTTCTACTATGGATACAACCAAATTTAGAAGGATCCATCCAAAAAGCTCCACTCACTTATGACAGGAGACACATTATGCTCGGGATGCGCTCCTATATAAGAATAACAAACTAAGAAAACAAAAGTAAAGCAAAATAAATAAAAAAAAAACAAAAGGTTGGGGATGTGTAAAGAAAATGTAAGAACTGAAATATTGGCACTTAACTTGCACAATTGACCAAACAAGTACAAACCATCCATTTGACAACGTTTTGCAATACAAGACAAGGTATGCAGCTCAACAAATCAAAATCAATGCAAATCCTACTGAACTCATTTTTTCCTAAAACTTAAAGGCAATGATCTTTGTATTTATTTAATTTAGAAAATAACAAAATAAAGTAATAACCTAACGGGTAGGCACTGAACATCAACCAACTTCATTGCCCAACTTCAGTAACTTCTTGGAAGCAAAGTAACAAACGGTAAACTCAGACCTTCAAAAAACAACAAAATTTGACCACGGCAGATTTCACAACAGGCAAATTCATATCTTCATGTGTATCAAAGGATACACTATTATTTAATAAAAGAAAATTGACACACAGGTAACTTGCACACAAAGACCAACTGCCTACTATAAAAATTAATAAGCAAAATCTAAGAAAAACATTATTTGCACAACTAGCTCAATCCATTCATAATGAAGTTTCATATGAAAAAAAAATATACATATACATACATACATACATATATATATATATATATGTATATATATATATATATATGTATATATCGCCCTGAAATTAGCTATAAATTCTTACCTTTCTTAGTGAAATGCACCAAATTTCACGCAACTCAGAAACGCTGAGGATATTCAAGATATCATTCACATCACTCATACATAATTGATTTGCACCTTGGATAGAACATATATATTCTTTCTCTGCAATATGTATATCAAAGATACAGGTTAAAAAGGTGGAATAAGATTTAATAGCAAATCATCAAATCATATTTGCAAGGAAAGAAGAAATAAACCTTACGAACTATATTGAATTACCAGCTAGTTCCTTGACTGCCTTTTGAGTATCCACTATTTCAGGATATGATATGCTAGATATGCGAAACCAAGGTCCTTCATTAAAACCCAATATGAAAAATATATCAACTCCAAATCAACAAAAACTACCAAAAAAATTAATAGGCAGTTCAGTAAATCACTTCAACCAATAGACATTTTTTCTTATAAACACTTGGCACACAAAGATCTCTACTTATATACAAACAGAAGCATTTCTTTCAGAGACGAGTGGGACTGTCACAACATGAATAATCAGGGTATCAACATTCGGGATGTGAGTAAATACTATATAAATTTTAGTGTCCCATGGAAGACGACTGCTTAAAATAAGTATCAAACAAGTTTAATTTCAAAATTCAAATAACCTTTTCTAGTGTATAGCCGGATAAAAAGCCTTTGACTGTCATTTGAGAGTGAAGTGAATGAATCTGTCCAATCATCCATAGATGAGACACTGCTTAAAATATCTGACAGAATTTAAAATAAAAATCACAAGTATTAATACCCATATAGGTTTTTTCATCTTCTGTTAAAAGGTGAATATTACTTCTTAACACCTCTTGTAGCATAAGACAAAAATTCAGCTGATACTTTACAGATGAAGGAGGATTCCTGCTTGCAAATTCAACAACATGTTGAACATTTTTCCATAAGCATATAAAGGTCTCATCAGCATACTTGCTTTCACCATCTGCTGTTTTGTGGCACGTAACCTTAATTGGAACAATATCAAGAGAATGTTTTGGAACAGATGTAACATGCCCCTGGGACAAGTTCCAAAGAGAAAAATGATGAGGCTGAGTATTAAGTTGCTTAATCCACAATCTTTTGAGTAATTAGAAGGATTATCAAGTGATCTTTAGTATAAATGACTAGACTAAACAAGTAGGCCAGTAATTTCAAAAGAACACCAGAAAGTATATAATTAGAGCACTTATCCAATAATTCTAGCAGAATGTCAGTCATTAGTAATAGGTGGTTTAATGGGTTATGTTTCAACGTCTTTAGTTTCATCTATAAGCTGTCAACCCAAACGTACCCTGTTCACACAACAAAAGTAATCACAAACTTAACCTTGAAACCACCTGCAAATTCCCTTAAATCTCATATACATCCAATGAAACTTCAGCCACCCATTATCAATGTCTATAGAGTATAAAGGCAAAGTGAGAGAGCAGGAGGGAGTTGTGAGGGTGGAGGATGGTGCAGTGGTGGGAGTGGATCCCAGTGAGGCAAGAGAAGGGGTCGTCGTCAGAATCATCCTTGGGGAGGGTCGGGGAGACATGTGTAGAAAGGTGTTCATGTCGGTGAATTCCTTGCATCACTTAAGAACGCCGTCAATGAGAGCAGTAAAGGTAAAGGCCTTAGGCTTTATGAAGACAATGGTGAAAGACTTGATAAAGAGGACTCACTATATTGTATTGGACCAACCATTGGACACTATTCTAACATACTTCTTAAAAAAAAAATAGTTTCATAACTAGACCTTATATTTAACATCTTAAAAAAAAATAGTTTCAGAACTAGAACAATCGCATGATGCAAAACTCAACTCTTCAAGCACCTCCAATTTCAATAATCCAATTGACACAAGTAAAAGCAAAGGAAAAGTGACAAAGGCACATTAATACCTGAAATCCAAGGCCATAGTTGTCAATAAGAGGAGATAGATACTGGGCCAGCTCGCGGGGAAGAAAACCTAACGACTTACAGCATGCAGAGTCCCCAGAAACAACCTGAACCAAGAGCAACAATGAGCTCCTTGAAAATACATACAGAATATACCACTATTACAGACGAAAGAAGCATCAAACCTTGACGGCATTGGGGTCCTTAACATTTTGAGGGTCCCTCAAAAGAGAGACGGCGGTTCCAGCGCACACTTCTTCAGGATCATCAGCATGCCTCCGACCAACGATGAAAGTCTCAAGCGTGGCGCCAAGCACGTCGTCTGGTTTGGCATCATCAGGCAGCCCACAGTCCACGGTAGAGGAAGATGAGGAAGTGGCACCAATTGCAGAATTAACTCCAGTCTCGTGATCTTGAGGCAGTTCTTCTTCCTCACCTTTTTCATCTTCCTCATAATCGTTGTTTGGAAGACTCTGGAATTTAGGTTTGGAATTGGATAGGGAAAAGTTTAATTGAAGGAGGGTACGTTGGGAAAGCTTTCGTTTAGTTGCTGGTTTTGGTTGCGAAAGAGAGAGACATGCATCTGAGAGTGAAAATTGAGATGAGAGATAGTTTAAAGAAGCACCGATGCAAGCGAGAATATAAACGTGAATAACGTGCGTACATACCGAGATGAGAGTTTATGCGGTTGTAATCGTCACCGGGAAGGTTGCGGCCGCAAACAGGGCATTGTACGTCGCCGTTTTGATCTGGTTGCTGCGACGGTTGTTCCACAACCTGAAAATGAAAACGAAGATACGCGTCACTCAAAACATCAGCAAAAAGGAAGAGATTGGAAGAGACGCGAAGCAATACCGGGTTGGGGTTAGGGTTAGGGTTAGGGTTAGGGATGGGATCGGAGAGGATATAGTGGCGATTGGGGAGAAAGCGCCGCCGTTTGCCGATTAATCGAATCAAGCTTTCTCTGCCGCTAAGCACCATTTCTACTACCGCAAGCTGCACAAAGAGAGAGGGAAATAACGAAACCCTTAAATCTCCCGCCACTTTCACCGTCTTTATATGATTCAGGAAAAATAAATATATGAAATTGATTGAAGTCCCAACAATATAATTTTATTATTATCATTATTATTTTACATATTTTATTTAAACGACATTATGGGGAAAACACAAACATGCTTTTGTGTTTAATTTTTTGTTACACAACAAAGGAATACTTATCCTAATTAAAATAATATTTACCTCAAGAGTTGCTTAGAAAACAGTTGACATTTCAATTATCACGGTCATGAAAGATAATATTGTCGTCATATGCAAGTATAGATTATTAAATTATTATTATTATTATTATTATTATTATTATTATTATTATTATTATTATTATTATTATTATTATTATTATTTTATTATTATTATATACGAACATTAAAACATAAATGTATTCCTAAAATCATTTATTCTCTTTGTAGTATTCTCTCTCTCTCTCTCTCTCTCTCTATATATATATATATATATATATATATATATATATATATTTCAATATAATTATATCATATTCAATATTCAATATTCAATATTCAATATTCATTTTTAAATTTTAAATATATAGATTTATTATTATATATATTTAGTAAATATATTACTATAAAAGTATGTAATAATAGAATTACTATATAATATAAATTAACAGTGTATAAATTCAATAATTTGTTATTTTTTACCCATCATACACCACACACAGTGACTCCACATCATGATGGAGGACTCGACTACAAATTTGAGAATAATTGAGAGCTCATTAGCACAGTTAAATATAAGTTTTTTTTTTCATTGGTATGGAAACTGAATAATTGAGAGAGCTCATTAGCACAGTTAACTATAAGTTTTTTTTTTTTTTTTTCCATTGGTATGGAAACTGAACCAATCCATCAATTTTATTAATAACCTCCAGCGACCAGTTTGTTAACATAAAGGTAAGAACATTTAATAATCGGTAAAGAAGTCGTTAACCCAATCTAAAACTAGTGAAAATTAATGCAAAAAATTGTTTTGAATTAAAAACGTAAGTTATCTTCTTTATCTTTTATTTAATCTAAAATATTTTCAAGTCTAGTAACCAATACACATTTTAAAACTCAGATATGATTGATTTTAATTGATCAAATGTATAATTTAATCATTATATAAATGTACAAGTAATATAATTTGATTTCTCATAATTTAAATTATTTTATTATTAGAATATTACTTAATATTAAATATATAATTCCATTACCACCAATAGTTTAATCACAGTTATATAATGAATCTCTTAACGAATTCAATTCCACCGTATTTCCATCTAATTTCGTGTGGGACTCTTTTCAAAAGGATCATGATCAAAGTACAGACCTGCTTATCCATATAACAGAATCATCCTAACAATAAAATGGATTTACAATGGTTTCTAAGGCCGTCATAGTATTATTAGGGCTATGCGAAAATTTGTTAACAAGATTTGTATAAATTGACAATAATAGGGCGAACAAAAGAGTTCACGACAACAATAGTCACTCTTTCCCAGTTCAATATTGGAGAGATTATTATTTTAATTTAATCCTATGAAACTCGAGAGAAGCATCTCTGCAAAATTCAATGCCCAGTCGTTTATAATCTGGCCGGGTCATACTATAATTGATGGTGCATACTTCTTTTCAACAGTCACCAACCGGTGGGGATTTTCAACCCCATCGTAGGTCCAATAATCTATAGTTGTTTACTGCGGAACCAAAAAAGGAAAAAGAGACATGCTATTACTGTTAACTAGTCGAACGAGTTTGTTGGACTACTGAATCTGTTGCACTACGAGTTCTGCTCAGAAATGGAGCATAGACGCCAGATAACTTACTCAGCCCAAACAAGCCAGAACTAGATCCATTGGTTCTACTCTCCTGAAAAGACATGCCCATACTAACAATGTCAAAACTCAAAAATATATATTTAAGAAAAATAAAGGCAACACGGACAATAAAATCATACAAATAAAAATTTGAATTACAACTAGAGACCATTGTAATCAAATGGAAAAGATTTTTTTTCATCGCAAAAATCGCACCAATAAAAATATAACTCGGTTTTCCAAGGAAAATGCAGCATTTCACAAATACGAACACAAACTTGTCAACTGTTAGCCACACATCACACAAATACGTAAATTACAAATCACTAAAGATTACCGTAAAATGCACATTTAATGAGATCGATCACTTTTTCGCAGTCAAACATACCAAGCATCTCTAAGCAACTAGCCATACACCTCTAGTAAATTAATCTGAGTTAGCAAAACAGAAATATTGCAAACCTGGACAGATCCACCAGAATTTGATGGAGATGGTTGACCAGTTGATATTGTTGGTGGCGCTCCAGCCTGTTAATAAGAAAACAAAATGGTAGGAAAAACTAACAATTGGAACAAATAGTGAAGCAGCAGTAAAAGCTTTCAATTAAAAGTAAAGCACAGTTACAAAGACTGCATAACTTAAGGGAGGAGAAAAGTGACACAACCCCTTGTGCAATAGAGGAAGGAATGGGAAAGTCTTAACAAGGAGCATGAATAAACAATTGCACCAATAACAACACCCTTAACTTGGACGTGTTTATCTGATTCTTTCCAAATACCAATCGCATTACTAGATTCAGGGTTTAATTGGTTGAGCAAGTGACAAAGGGGTAGATTGAAAACAAGTTGGAATGAAGAAGAAAAAATTAAGTCATGGCCGAAAGTGAAAATAAGTACAATTTGTTTTCCAGCTTCTCATGTTTCTGTTGAGTAAGCTTCATCTCAACTCCCCTACTATCCACCTACCGAACCATGCAGATACGAGACTATGCCTACGCAGCAAAAATAATTTCTATATATATATATATATAGAAGTTACCTTTGCTGATGGCGTTACAGATGGTGGCTCAATAGATAGCCAAGAGGAACCCGACTGTGAACCCTGTATAATACAGATTACATAGTAAGCGTAGGAACAATTTTCAAACGAAGTGAACGAGCAAAAATCTTCGCGTGGGGGTGAGGGGACTACAATACAAAACCAAACTTGATGACTGCATTCATTCTTTGGCTTACAGCTTTATTTTTCTAGGCCCATGAACAGAATATAATGCAAAACTAACAGCGAGACATCCTATAAATTCCCATTAGAATATACCAGCATGTCTAATTGAAAATAACAGTTCACCAAAGGCATATTGCACTGATAAATGAAAGTGAGGGAAAATGCTTACCCTAGAAGAGGGTGAAACTGGTGGTAGCTCAAGGGCTGGCCTGGAAGAACTGGATGACGGCTGCTATATAATAAAAAAAATAGGTGTTAGTAAATTCTATAGTCAAAAAAATAGAAAAATAATCAAACCGAAATCTAAAATTCAGACTGCAAAGCCAAGACAGACAAATGAAGTCCATTGCAACAAAAGTTTGGTTCATGCCTGAATATACTCTGTGGTTCTGCTATTTTCCAAAGTCTTTGTAAATTGACACAACATGGTTACTCCTTCAGTTGTGGCCACCTACATGGATTAAAGCTAGTAAATAGTAAATCACGGATATAAAGCATACTCAACATAAAAAATTACATTATGCAGTGACCTAAATCATATTGACTATACCTGCTTCTCTTCTATTTCTTTAATTCTAGATTCCTGAGAAGAAAAGCAATCAGGCGTAAGTTAAACAAGTAACATAAAAATTAAAAGAAGTAACTTTATTCTAGCAATTGATTTACCAGAACACGGACTGCAACATGAACAGACTTGAAATTTCCACTTATCGTATCTGCCTTCTGTTGGGTTACAGATATCTGTAACAGAAGATATCTATTGTTAAACAATGAAGAAGGAAAAGAGATCATACAATCTTTACTTACCTCCTCCCTGGTACTTTCGGTAAGGGCAGCACATTCGTCTAAACTTTCATCTAAACGGTTCATTCTTGAAGATAATTTCTTCTTTACATCCTGAAATCATTGCAGATAACTAAATATTATTCATTCTTACTATTCCATGGTAAAAGAACTGTTAGTGTTATTTTGAATGCCCAGAGAAAGTCAGAAAAGTAATCAGCGCAGAAAACAGGCTTTAGAAGCATTATCTTTTATAGACCACAAAAGTGCCATTCAAAAATTTTTTATAATGGAATGATACTAATTTTAATGATGAAAAATAATGCACTTAAAACTGCCAGAAAATATTTACATGAATAAAGTTCAACTCAAAAAAAGGCTTGAAAGAGAAATAAAGCTCAAAGACTATTTGAAAGCATACATAAAAGAGAGAATAAACTAGATTTAGTAGCATTTCTTCGGTCAAATTAGAGTTCAGCAGGTTTACTACCAAATCTAATCATAAAAACATTATATTGTCATTGAAAAAAGTCCAATAAAAAACAAATATCCTAATGTCCACTTCTAGTTTTCCAGAGGATTCGCACATGAGCTCAATATTAAAAAATGAAAACTAAGATCCTCATCAAGTTCACATGCTTTGTGAATTTTCTATTCCAAAAACATCTGAATACTACATAGTTGTATGTCAAGTAATATTTACCCATTTGCTACTTGACATTTTGCTTTATGCTATGTAGCTATTCTACCCAACAGACAGTTGTCATTCATTGTCATCTCCAAAAGAAAATGCCTGGTTTTGACACAATATCTAAGAAGAACAACTAAAGAATAGAAAGGAGAAATTACATCAATTGTTCCATACAGCTTCCCCATCTGATTACCAATAGATGTGCAAGCATCGGACAAACTACGTTTTGTTGCAAACATCAAATCAGGAAGCTTCCATCCCTGCAGACACAAGAGTCATAAAATTCAATACGAGTGGGAAATCGAGAATTGAAGAAAGTAAGGTAATTAGATTATAGTAAGATTAATTCTTAAAAAAGATAGAAGAAAAGTGAACAATATAAAATTAAACTTTTAGCCATAAAAGCTCCCAACCTAAATGTGTCACTACAGCATCCAATTACTTAAATCAATGATTGAGAGAATAAAAGATATTACCTTCCACCGGACGTATCCATATCCCACCACAACAATAACAATTACTGTTACATATTTCCTTCCACCTGTGCATTTCTCAAACAAGTAAGAAAATAGCACAAAAGTCAAAAAAAAACAAGGAAACATTGGTTAGCTTGTGCAAAGTATGGAGAAATAACAAAAGGCCGCCACAAAATGTAAAAGTAGTTAACAGCACCTGTTCCACTTGCATTTACAATAGTGATTGATCTATCTCTAGAAAGAAGTTGTAGTTCCTGTCGAAGACTGTTTACCTGTACATCAACAGTTTATTAGCATATTCAATTACCCCATATTTCTGTATATTTACAAATAAACCACTTGTCTTTTAGCCAACTCAACAGGGAAATAAAAATCCCAATTCAACTACTAAAAGTTATATCTCTTATCATGTAAACCGAGAAATGTTGTCAAGCTTTTATTATTCAATTCATAGACAAGTACAATGTTAAGGTTAGCATTGACATTATATACATATACTTTATGAATGAGACAAATATAAGTAAAAGACTATATGCATATGCTCAGAACTCAAGTCATGTATAAGATTCACTGAATGATGTTCTGCATGATGCATGAGAGTAAAGTAAACAAAGAAGTATCCTAATTAAAATTAAATATCAAAAAGTAAAAGGCAACAACAACAATAACAACAAAATGCAAACCTGAGCCATCAAAGCATCATTATGTGGCAGCTTTTTAACAGCTGGAGCAGGATCTTTGCTTTTAAATTGATTCCAAACAACCTGGTGAAAAAGTCCATAATCAGTAAAAAGCCTGCACATATCACCAAGAATAAATGCTAGCTGCCATATACTCACTATATTGATGGAAATTGAAACCAATCACTAACAAAAAATAATAGCATCCAGAAGATTACCGACTTTAGGATTTCAAGATAAAACACAGGTTGAAAGAATATGACTGAACTTCTCAAGTATATATCACAACAAACTGTATCCCAACATGTGGAATAAGCCAAATTGATAAAGCAGGGTTCTAATGAAAACCAAAGATCGGTAAAACTATTTATAGATCAATTGTTTAATGAGTTGAGCTAGAATGATAGCTTAACTCTTTTATGTCCATTAGCATAGGTATAAGTTTTGAACTTCTCCAGCTCATGACAGAAAATCAGGAGGTACATCCAATAGTTAGGAGATGAAAACTTTAAAGAGGATCTCATGTATCATAGTAAGATATATGGTTTATACATCATCGCTCAGTTGGAAAAGTATGATGAAGCATAATACTTCCATAATTCAGCTAGTGATTGGTTATGTAACCATTCACTGATGTACTACAATAGTACCTGCCAGTTTCTCACATATTTACAGTTTCTCACATATTTGCTTCATCACAGTCAAAATGATTTCTAAGATAGTCATTTTCTTCGCCACGAACTTCCTAATTTATTAACATTTTTCTTACCAGCTAAATTTGTACAGAAGGGTTCCTAAACACAGACTGGATTCATTTTTGCTTAAACGAGTTAGAGCATTATGATATCATGCTAGCACATTATTTTTAATGTTTTATTAGAATTTTGAAATCCAATTCCCACACCATAAACCAATTATACCCTCCCTACTCATATCCACAGTTCCCGTAGCTACAGTATATACTAGGTCTCCTCGAACTTCCGTTAATTTGCACAGTATCCCAAACATACCACTTTGGACACCGAAAAGAGGAGAATCGCAATTTATATGTGAAACAAAAGACAAGAAAATCATAAGCATCATTCCTCAAGTGGGAAAAAAATGCATCTATCAATTTACCCCCATCAGCATACTACATTAAACACACACCCTTCACCAAAAAAAACTTACAACAAAAACAACACCACCCAGAGAAACAAGCCGAGCTCTCGAAAACTAACCTTGGCAGCACCGTAGAAGAGACCGGGAACGTCAGGCAGACTGCGGTCTTTAGCAGCAAACACTGAACCAACAACACCTAAAAGACAAACGAATTTCAGCAACCGTTTTTTCTAATTGTAGCCTACAAAACACCACGCACACCCCTCCGAGAACGTCACCGTTAACTAATCTCGCATATTCCAACACTCAACATACAAATGCAACACAACAACCCTACCAATAGACAAATTCTGTTCCATCGAAAAACAAATAAACCTAAATTGCGATGGCATAAAATTCGGATAAAGCAATTGAAATTGGGGAGATTAATTGGAGGAAGTGATGAGAGAGTGAACCTGCACCGACGATAATGGTGACCTTGGCGAGTGAGAGAGCCATGTCAGCAAGCAGCTAGCGCACTCTGCTGCGAAGCATTTAGAGCGAAACGCTGCGTTTAGGGTTGACGATCTGCGATTGTGCGTTTAGGGTTCTTTTTCGCGGTGGTGCGAATTGATCAGCGAGGGAGAAGAGACAAGGAAATCGAAGAAACCCTTGGCTTTGTGGCGCATTCACTGCTCCTACTTTTCCTCAGTGGACCCAGCTTTTGAACTTCTGAAACAAATAAAATAATAGTATATTAATAGTATATTCCTTTTCTACTTGGGCTTATAATTTTAGGGTTAATAATTATAATTATGCATTTTGTTGGTTAATTATAATTAGTTTGAAGATTATATCGTGTTAAGTTTTTTCGTATGTTTTTATCATTATACATTTTATCTATTAAATGAAGATTATCATTAAATGATGTTTTTAGCTCAACATTTTATTTCAATATAGGTCATGTAAATTTTTTGTCAGTAGATATTTTTTCAGTCAATATTAATTAATTAAAGTTGGTTCTTTTTATCAGTATAAGTTGAGATTATTTTAAAATCAATATTAGTTAGGATTTTTCTAATCAATTTTGAAATAATTGTTATACCAACTAGATTTTGTTTTATTGATACCAATAGTAAATATATTTTTATTTACATTGATAAATATTTTTATTTTGTTTTTATAAAACATTGTCATCTCTCAGTTTAATATTAATAAATATTTTATTGTCAATATCGATAAACTATTTTTTCTATAAATGAAGTTAATATTTTCAATTGATTGTAGGTAGTAATTATTCTTTGCCGTTGTATCAATTTATTATTCTTTTATCAACTATGCAAATGTTATACTTTATTAATAATTTGTTAGGATTTTTTTAATCTTCATTGTAAAACTTTTGGCGAATGTTACGTAGAATTTTGTTTACAAATATCAATCGAATTGAAAGAATGTTTTAGTTAATATTGATAAATAAAAAAGTCAAAGAAAAAAATCTCATCCACCAACAGCACGAAAATAATCTTATCCATATCAAACTAAACAAAAATTATTAACGCCAACTAAAAATAAGTGAGAAAAGAGTTTAACAACTTTGAAAATAATATCAATAAAAATTCAACTAAAAAATATTCAAATTTTACTATACTTGATGGTGATTAACATATTTTATTTAAATAAAAAAAATAAAAATATAATAAATTTTAAATATTCTATTCAAATTAGAAATTTAAAAAATAAATTAAAATACGTCAGCTCAAACTAATTCCAAAAGTAATAATAATAATACATTATGTAACATTTACATTATATCACGAATGGAAATACATAAATATTTAAAATACAGTAATAATACATAATTTTGGTGTTTGAGTGATGAGCATTTTGGTAATGTAAAATTTCCAACCTCTTTTTTTGTTGGGACTCTAATTTGAACAAATTTTAAAATGAAAAAACTATTGAATTGTAAACCTTTTCTGTCTTGCTGTCTGTCTTAAAAGGTAATATGTCTTTTGTATATAAAATCTTATTAAAAAAACATGAAATAATTCTCTTGTTTTTAATACAAAGCAAAGATGCAAAAGTTATAAAGATCTTATTCCACCTCTATCTTTTATTCTCTCATTTTAAATAATAAAAAAAATTACCAACATTTTCTACAATAATACATCCAAATTATATTTCAAACTAATTATATAGAATTTTAAATAATATAATTCAAAAGTGTGTAATCTGAAATTAATTAAATCCAAAATAATATTAAGAAAAAATAAAATTTTGGGCATGAGACAAGAAACCATGAAGGAAGAAAACACTTCGTAGGATTCGGAGGAATATTCAGTTTTCTGGAATGGGCGTCTAAAGGACTCCGCCATAGTTACAACCAATTCAAATTCCTCAAGGGAAGCAGATACAGTGGAATTAGTGTTGTGGGGTAGTGGAAGAATCAGTGAGAGTATCACAGTGATGGCGAGAGTGGGTAGAATGAAGTTGGGTTCAGAAGGGTTGGAGGTGTCTGTGCAGGGACTGGGGTGCATGGGAATGTCTGCGAACTATGGTCCTCCTAAGCCAGAAACTGATATGATTGCTCTTATCCACCACGCTGTTCAAAATGGTGTCACTTTTCTTGACACTTCTGACATCTATGGTCCTCACACCAACGAAGTCCTGCTAGGAAAGGTTGATTCTTTGTGTTGTTTGATATAATAATTCTTGTGCTTTGGCTTGAGCATGCGTGTGATGTGATATATCTTTCAACTGGGGTGCTCTAAAAGAGCAAATAATCGACAAGTTTGAATTTTTTAGGAAAAAAGATTTAGTCTTGATACCATATGTATTTGCTTGTTGCAGGCTCTGAAGGGAAGGGTGAGGGATAAGGTTGAATTGGCTAGCAAGTTTGGAATCAAACTTGCTGAAGGGAAAAGGGAGATTCATGGGGATCCAGCATATGTGAGGGCTGCTTGTGAGGGCAGCTTGAAGAGACTTGACATCAATTGCATTGATCTCTATTACCAACATCGTATTGATACTCGTGTGCCTATTGAAGTCACGGTTTCACCCTTTCTTCGTGCTTTGCTTTATTTGTCTTTTCTTTGCATGACATGAAATTTGTGTTTGACATGAGATATAACCATTTGTTCATATATGTGAAATGATGACTTCAAGTTTTTGCCTTGCTTTTGAGTTGTAAGATTGGGGAGCTTAAAAAACTTGTTGAAGAGGGCAAAATAAAATATATTGGTCTGTCTGAGGCCTCAGCTTCAACAATCAGAAGAGCACATGCTGTTCATCCGATAACAGCCGTGCAGTTGGAGTGGTCACTATGGTCAAGAGATGTTGAGGAAGAAATAGTTCCAACTTGCAGGTTTGATTTAATATACAAACATTTATGTTCTATAATTATCAAGCAATTCTCTTTCTGAGGTTTAATAAAACTGCAATTACCTGGGGTATAACTTTATGACTCATTTTTTACTTCTCAGGGAACTTGGCATTGGAATTGTTGCATATAGTCCTCTTGGGCGAGGATTCTTGTCATCAGGAACAAAGCTGCTTGAGAATTTGACACAGGATGATGCCCGAAAGGTTTGTGAAAATCATGCTATTACTGAAGTTCTGAAATCCATGTCAATTACTTATGCGTCTTCATGGCTTAACACAACATTTTTTGATGATAATTTTATATGATTAGACTGAACAACAGTGTGACCAAAGAATAATGAAAATAGGAACAGATTTGAAATATATAGTAACATATGATTTCATAGCATACTATGGACCATTTCTGCTTCCCTAGATCCAGGTTTTAGGATTTTCCTCCCTGACACCTTTATCTTACTATCTAAATCAATGAAATTGCGTTGTTTTATTTTTAAATTTATTCATTGATATAAATATAATATTGTATTGTATGTGTATTTAATTCTATTGCAGTTTCTGCCCAGATTCAAACCTGAAAATGCAGAGCAGAACAGTATTATATTTGAGAGGGTTAATGAACTGGCTACACGAAAGGGATGTACTCCATCTCAACTTGCATTGGCCTGGGTTCATCACCAAGGAAAAGACGTGTGCCCAATACCTGGAACAACCAAAATTCAGAACTTTAATGAAAACATTGGGGCTTTGTCTGTCAAACTGACACCAGAAGAAATGGCAGAACTTGAGTCTTTTGCTGCCGCAGATGTTGTCAAGGGTGATAGATACGTGGAGGGGGCATCTACATGGAAGACATCTGATACTCCACCACTTTCTTCTTGGAAAGCAGTATAATGAAGTGCATTGCTTAATGATTGTACTGTTGCATGGCTCTGCTAGTACCTTATGCATTTGCTGTTTAAACGAATTTTTCTGTTTTGAACTCTGCTAGTTTCTAGCAGCAGTTGGTGTCTTTTTAAATGGTTTGAACTCTGTCAGATGATTCCATATTGCATAAGTTGTGTACACTAATCTTTGAGTTCAGTGGAAATGAGTTTATACAAATGCATGATTATGGCTTTATGTTCTAAAATTCTTAGCAATTTTTATTATGAAAAATGCAAATACAAATATAAATTATTAGATCATATTTTTACTAAAAAATGCATATGAATTTCTTAAGTGATTATATGAACATCAACTGATTTTTAGTTTTGATTATTCATGTCTTGTTATACAACCAGATTTAACATTCTACATATTACTAAAAAGAAGCTGAGTTTGGTGTAAATCACTAAAATTTATTCACTAATACACTTATAACTTTTATTTAAATTATTTTAAATTTTAACAAGTAGTTCTAGAAATGATAAAATGTAATCAAACACCTTTTTAAATGAATGTGTAAAATAGAATTTAATCTCAATGCTTTTCGCTTCATTTATATTATTTGATAAACAATTTATATATCAGTTTTATCTATCTCTACTCATCTGAATTTCACATATATTGTAAGCTAACACGATTTAGGTCACCTCTAAAATCTTTTGATCACACATACATAGATATATACATACACACATATATAGTTGTACCTAGGACATGACCATAGTATTAGAGTTGAGATCAAAACTTTGCACTAAAAATCAATGAATAGTTATGAAATATTATACAAAGAAGATATATCAATTCTCAAAATCAAACTGAAACGAAAATGCGGCTAAATAGCAGCATCTTCTGCCTGCAACACCTTCTTCCTGAGTTCTGATTCAAAATAGTGCTTTAAAATCCATCTGGAAGAGTGCCAACTTGAGACAAAAAAGAAACAAAAAGAAACATAGCATCCTTGTCCGCCACACGCTAGGAAATGGAATCATTGACTTGTGTAGTGTCCCTTTTGATTGCTTCTATTCTCCTAAGAATTCCCTTAACTGCTATATCAAATGCATCTTCAACGGTCTCTAATCTAGAACTTGGATAACGATATATTATTCTCGGAATAAGTCTTATAACCTCCTTTTTCATAGCCAACACTTCACTTTTTGGAACCTTAGACAATGTCTCATTGATCATTACCCTCTTCTGTGTGACATCTGTTAGAGGGATGTATACAGAGTAGCTAGAACCATTCTTTGGTAAATGCCACAAATATTGGTTATATGCTGATTTTGGATCAAAGAAAACAGGAATGCAACCAGCCACAATTGAGTCAAAAGTTGATCTCCTAGTGAAGGAATCCCCTGGAGGCTGGATACAGAAAACTGAGCTTTGAAACACCTTTGTCACTCGCACAGGATCATTGCAAGTGTTATGATTATGAATATCACGACAATTTAGAAGTTTGCAACTCCTAGAGGATTGGCATTGTTTGATTATCTCATTTCTGATGGATGAGGAGGAAGAGTTAGAATCATGCCTTGGAGCACCTGCAAATGAAAACAAGTAAGGCCTTTTCACATTTCTCATTTTCTTCTGCCACTGAAAAATCTCCCTATCCTTACTGGGATGAAAGTAAGTTGGATATGGGATAGGAAATTCATTTTCCTTTGAACCAGCAGATTCAATCAGCAAAATTGACATGTTTCTTGCTTCTGGCAAAAGCATTAGTTTGGTGCCCCAATCATCATCAGTATCTGTTATTCTTCTGAAGTCCCAACTAATTCTCCCTCCAGCAAAGAAATGATCCCTACCCCACATTCTTTTCCACTCAGGTTGTTGTGCAACCCATTTCACTAGTTCTTTTGGTGAAGCATCTCTTGTTGAAACATTGAATCCCCCCCAAAGGTACTGTCCCACATCAAGGCCAGCATAATAGGGTACATATATAGCAGAAGCCAGAGATGAATCCTTGGTTAAGCACTTGTAGTGCTTCATTGTGTTATGGAAAATAACTTCAAGAGAAAATTGGTTAGTTGCATACCAGTTTTCCTTCAACAGAACCTTCTCCTGTGATTTCTCAATAACCTTAGGTCCAAGGCCTAAGTTGGAGATGTAAGGGCACATATCAATCCATCTCATGAGAGAGTGACAACCCTTCAGCAAATCCTCATTGAACCTGCTAGGAAGATCATAAACATAGATATATTGACCAGAACAAGAATCCAAATTTCTTGAGGAAGGATTTGCAACAACTTCAACATTATCTCTCTTATGCACTTCACCTTGTGCTGCAAGAATTTCTGATACATTATTTTGATTTGCATGGATTATTTTCTCAGGACAATCAGCAGTTTCATTGAAAATGAAACAAGAATTTGAGGGTTTTGGCATGGTTTGCATCTGTGCATGGTTGGCACTATTCATGTGGAAGAGCAAAAAATTGATGCCACCATCACTGACAGTCACATAATAATCCAAGAGAAGCAATGAGAAACAAAAAAAAAAGGGTATCAGAAACACAAACCGGAGGCTATCAAAGTATCTCCCCAATGGAGGCATGGCCATGTTGAGTGTTTGGCCTTTTGCCATTCAGTAAAAGAACTTTTTTTCTCTCTGATGATAGGAAAAGAGTGATTTTGAAATTCAAAGTTCATACACAATGCATTTGGGGACACTGTCAAAGGAATGAACGGTGGTAATCTTGAAAGAAAAGAAGGAAATATACAATTAAAATCAGTAATGAATATTTCATTTCTCCATTAAAGAATAACTGAACAACAATGGAAAGTAATTAAAGTGTTAAGATTTTATTAAAGAAGCCATTAAGGAATAAAATCATTCAACGGATCAAAAACCATAAATTTGTCAATCATGCATTAATGACAAGAGATGATGTGGTGAGTCACTGAAGGACATCATCAACATCAACAAAGAACAAGGATGATGTACAACTTGCATGTTTCATACAACTATTTATTTCACAGTCTTATTACAATATGTACACACATACTGGTTTACCATTTTCTCTTCAAATATATCTTGTATGTTTTTATATCAAATCAATATTTTCTTGCTCTTTTAAGTAATTATTTAGTGTTATTGGCATATAACCTATATATTTTGATATCAAATCAATATTTGTTTACACTAAATAATTATTTAATGCCAAATTAATAGCTAGGTAAAGTAATATAATTAAATACATTAATTTAAATTTAATTTTAATATTAAATCATAAAATAATCTAAATTTTTATATAAGAATGGGTCTCAATTATTTATACTAAACTCGTTATTCAATTTATATAAAAGTGATTTTTTTTGGTTAGTTATTTAACAAAATCATAATAAAATCTAATTCAATCTAATTTGATTAGACTGAAGTAAGTTGACTTATCGAGTACTTGATTCAGTCAATAATCATATTAATATATTTTTTTAAGATGTTTTTATTTTATTTTTCATGAGCTTAGTTTTATTTACATGTTTATATATTTTCTCTAATTTCAAGTCTTATATATTATCTTGGATATTTTACAAATACAAAATTTTCAAATAGATATAAATAAATCTTAGCATTTCAATAATAAATTTAGAATAGTGATCGAGTCTAAACGAATATTTTTGTTTATTTTTATTTTTTAAGTTTAAACGAGTTTTTTTTTTTAATTCTGATATAATAACGTCTTAGCAATAATTTCTATTTGTTTTTAAAGTATTAATTTCTAGATGAAAACTTATATTTTATTGACATATAATAATGATATAATATTTAATCATATGATATATTGTGGAACTTAGATAACAGTTCGGAGCCGTACCTTTTATTGATATTTAATAATAATAATAATAATAATAATAATAATAATAATAATAATAATAATAATAATATTATTATTATTATTATTATTATTATTATCTTTTTGTTGTAAATCTTATTAAAATTCACTATTTTATAGTTAATTTCTTACTGTCAATATTTTATTTTATTTTGTTTAGGTTTCAAAGATAACATTTATTTTCCTTAATTATTTTAATTAATATTAAAATGTACTCAGTCAATATTAATTAAATGCTATATTTATTACAAGTTATCATTATAATATAATGATATTTTATTACTGAAACCAGTCTTTATACGTTTTTCTACAAAGTTGGTGGTTTAAAGTTGTAGAATATATATATATATATATATATATAAATTAGATGAAGGACATAAATTAAAAGGTAAAATAGTTAATACAAAATTTTTATTTTAAAAATTAAAATCATTTTTACAAAAATATTAATACAGTATCATGGTTTTTTTTTATTGGATTGGGCATAATTCGTAATTAACTTTATTTTAATCATTTTAGCAGTGACATGCAACTTAATTATTGATAATTTTTATTATAAGATATTTTTTTAAGATGTTTTTATTTTATTTTTCATGAGCTTAGTTTTATTTACATATTTTTATATTTTCTCTAATTCCAAGTCTTACATATTATCTTGGATATTTTACAGATATAAAACTTTTTAAATAGATATAAATAAATCTTATCATTTCAATAATAAATTTAGAATAGTGATCGAGTTTGAATGAAGATTTTTGTTTATTTTATTTTTAGTTTAAACGAGAGTTTTTTTCCTTTTTTAAATTCTGATATAATAACGTCTTAGCAATAATTTCTATTTGTTGTGTTTTTAAAATATTAATTTCTACATGAAAACTTATTTAATTGGCATATAATAATGATATAATATTCGATCAATATATATCTTCCTATTTTACTCCAGTTTCGTTTAGGTGCCATAATAATAATAATAATAATAATAATAATAATAATAATAATAAATTATTATTATTATTATTATTATTATTATTATTATTATTATTATTATTATTATTATTATTATCTTTTTGTTGTAAATCTTATTAAAATTCACTATTTGGGTTTCCAAGATAAAATTTATTTTCCTTAATTATTTTAATTAATATTAAAATCTACTCAATTAATATTAATTAAATGCAATATTTATTACAAGTCATCATTATAATAAAATGACATTTTATTACTGAAACCAGACTTTTAATAAGTTTTAAATAAGAACTATATATGTTTAGATTTTCTTCTTTTATTAGTAAGATAATTTTTTTAAAAATTATATTTTGTTCTTATTGTGTACGTGATTATAATCCATTAAAGGGTTCAAATTTTCACATTTGAAACTTTGGTACAAGAGGTAAAGATTTTCATTGACGACTGAAATTTATTAAAGTATATTACTAGTTCTTTATATCTACAAAGTTGATGGTCTAAAGTTGTAGAATATATATTTTTTTAAATTAGATGAAGAACATAAAATTAAAAGGTAAAATATTAAATAGTTTATACCAAACTTTGATTTAAAAATTAAAATCATTTTTATAAAAATATTAATACTGTATCATGGTTTTTTTATTGGATTATTAATTCTATTTTAATCATTTTAGCAGTGGCATGCAACTTAATTATTGAAGAAATTATCACTTAAAAGTGGAGAAAAAAATTGGGATGAATCGAAATGTTCTATGATCTTAAAAAAATAAAATTTACAAAAATAAAAGATAATTTTATCGAAGAAACATCTAAAAGCATGTCTAATATTAACAGTTTTATAAAAGTTTTAAATTTAATACATAAGTATTATAATAACACGTTGGTATGAGACAATAAACTTATTACAATTTAAATTTGAAATTTTCAGTGAGAGCATATTGAATGAATATGTTTTAATAAGGGTCTTAAACCTAAGAACTGGTTATTAAATGTAAGACTTTGGTGTTGTATAAGAGTTAGATTCTCAAGAACTAAAAAGTTTAATTATAAAAGTACGAGTATATAAAATTCACCATTGGACTAAAACTTTCAAAATGATTTTAAAATAATACAACATAATAAATTTTAATTAAAAGATATTAGAAATGAATTTTAATTTAACTCATTTTCATAAAATCATTTTGTAAAATAAATATTATCTTTTACATTATAAATTGATATTATCTCTACTCAAAGTATCCAAAAAAAAGTAAAATAATTTTCTATAGAAAAGTTTTACATAACCATTACAATAAAGATATTCTTAGAACTTTAAGTCTTCAGAATAAAACATTAGTTTTCAATGTCAGCAATAGAAGTCCAGAAGATCAATACAAATGGATATCTAATTATAATAATTGAATTAAACTTTAAATTGTAATTAAAAAAGTTATAAAAGCGTAGATGAGATTTTCTTATAGGGGCAAAATTTTTAAAAGTTTCTCAAAAACGATATCACAAGATAAAATCTAGTTAAAGTAAAATAACCCTTCTTAAGAAAAAAATAGGCCACATACTCTAATTGGGCGAAATAATAAGGTAACAAAAAAAAACAATAAAAGAAAGTTTACAAATTGTTTCTTAAAAGAAAATTTTGAAGTTAAGACTTTAATAGTTAGAAAGGAAAATTTAGAACCAACCATACATTCCATATAAGACACACATTCTTGAAAACGAAAAACATAAGCAATTTGACAATAACACCTTTTAGTTACTTATAATAGGAACCTTGCTTTAAGTTGATACTAAATCATAGGTCACATTTTGGTGGATAACTATGCTTAAATTGTGTCTTTATAACATTCACATGACACATTGCAAGGTTTCTGTGGCTCATGTGACCTTAAAATTTATTCAGAATATTTCAATCAAACTACTAATTAGACATTAGACCAACTTGTTGGCTTGGCCTACCATAAAACCAAGTCATGTGAAAGTGATTCAACTCAAGTCAAAATAAAAGCATATTTAAACTTATATTCTATTAACCTAATAAACTATTTTCATGTCATGTTTTCTTTAGAATAGTTGTTATTGCCACTTGGAATAATTGGGTTTACTTGGAGACTTTGGCTCTTGCTTCACACCATGCACTTAAAAATACTTCCAACACTTTTCTGCCTTGTGATGATGGTAACTTTTTCCTAAGTAATTTTATCTTACCTTTCAATGCACACATAAGTCAAAATTTTGTTTTCTAGTTAAGATTCCCCAAAAATGCTTCACTTCACAAAAACATAAGATCTCTTATCATATTTTCACACAAAACATGTAGCATTATTGAAACTAGTCTTTGACCACACCACCCAACCCAACTGATGGAACTTCAAGCAAAAAAAAGTTAGTGTATTTAACAAAATCATGAAACAAGAAAGGAAAAAAAAATAGATGGGCACGTGCTTAAATATTACTTGCAGAGCTCCCTTGTGATTCACTCTATGATGTAGATATACACAAGTAAGCTCAATGATAGAGTCTGATTAAGTTACCTAATGATTTCAAAATGACACACTTATAAAGGACATAAAGTGAAGGGAACAAAAACTTGATGATGCAAAGATGTGAAAAATCTGCAAAAGAATGCCTTAGTACACAAGTGATGCTAGTTAGGAGGAGCCCACTTTGGAATATGGTGATTATTATGATTATTTGGGAGCTTGTAGAAGAACAAAAGTTAGTTTTAAAACTCACTACTAATCATACTTATTGTTATTAGCCTTGCAAACTTAAAAAGTATTTGCAATTTTGGTACAAATTCCTAAAGCAGGTTGAGTTGCACAGTTTAACCAACTACCCACTCTATTACTCTAACACACCCACTCCATTATCATTTATATATACACTATACATCTTTATCCCACATACCAAACTTGGATTGAAAATAATTTCTTTCCCCACGTAAATCATTCTAACTTGCTCATAAAGACAACACAGGAACCTAAATATAACCACATTCTAGGCACCCCTGTTGATAGATAGCTATCTGGGCCAAGCTTTGGAGCATTAGAAGTTGGTGCACACACATAAAGTTTTGATTTTGGGAGAGATGAGAAAACGCATGGAAAGAATAGTTGTTCCCTGCTCTTTCAGGTGTTCTTCCCATTCAAGTGTGGAATTGGGTGCACCCAAAGGACCAAAACAAGATTCAAAAGCCACTATTGTTTCAAGTAGTCTCTTCTCTCTGCATCTCACTATCTCTCTATTCATTTTTTCTTTTTGTTGCTGTTCTTAAGTGATTGGAGTGTTGCATGTAATTTAGAAGGACATGACAGATCAATCATCAGAGCCACAATGAAGAGAGGCAAAGCTTCTGGCTTTCTGGCTCTACCAAAGCCTAATTTAGCTGCTGGCATACACAGAATAATCAATGGCATCAAGAAATTCTCTCAATTATTTTGTGAGCACAACAACTCTTATTCAATGCTTTTTTTATGAATCATGTTGGTCTTAACTACATGAAATTTCAATCAGTATAAATATCTTTTAAAATGCATATAGTTCATGGTAGGTGCATTATTCTTTTTCCTTCTGATATATAATTCTCTTTGATTTGATCTTTCTACTTGATTTTTAATGTGTTTATATGCAATATGATTATCTTTGGACTATGTGCTTCCAATTGTACAATTGAAAATACTTGACAGCAAAAGGGTGGACCCATAACATTAGAAAATGGAACATCTTTGAAGGCTGATTATGATTTTTGGTGCTAATATTCATTAGTCTAATAAAATATGTACATTATACTTGTTTATGTTGCATTTGTGACATCTTTGTATTGTGACATCTTTGTTGAATATTTTCTTCACTTGAATGCAGTTTACAAAGAGGATGTGGAGGAAATGGAACCTGAGATGGAGATAGGGTTTCCAACAGATGTGAAGCATGTGACACACATTGGAATTGATGGGTCAACCATGACAAATAATGTGAAGGGTTGGGATAATCTGAAGGCACCTGAATTGTTGTCTCTGTCTCCAATTTCATTCAAGCAATTTGAATTGGCCATGGCTACCCAAGCTCAGTGTTCTCTCATTGATGATCCTAATTCCTCAAAATGTGGTTAAAGATGAATGTTCCCTTTCTAATTGTAGATTAATGGTGATGATTGATGACTATGAACCCTAGGAGTTTATACACAACTGCACAAATTGAAAATTCTTGAATGCTTGTAGTCTCTTTTTCACTATTTGTTTTGTTCAGTTCTTGAGATTGCTCAAGCTTCATTACATAATTTTCAATATTCAAATCTTCCATTTTCAAATTGAGTTTTTTCTTTCTTTCTTTCTCTAATACTTTATCAATTAAAAGAAACAAACAAAAAGCTCAATGAGATTGCAGAAAAATTTGGTTTTCTGGTGGCTTAACTGTTCTTATATTGGTTTACATATCTATTTATATCCCATGTTCACCTTCTAAGTTATAGTTAAAATTTTAATTTAAGAAATCATATTGAAACATATAAAAATAACATGAAATACTCTTAATTTTAAGACAATGAGTCTTCAATATATAAAATCTTAAATTATAAGAATAAAAAAGTTTAAATTATTATTTTTAAGTGAAAATTGGAATTAATGGGTTCTACTTATATATAAAAGGAAAAAAAAAATTATAACGAGAGAGACTAAATTATACTATTTAAATCAAGCCTTCCATTATTTGGTGATTTTGTGAAGAACCATAATTGATTATAAAATAAATTTCTCATTATGAGCTATCTCTTTTCAAATCTATTGTCATAATTGTTAAGCTAAATATGTATGTTGGAATCTTCCGTATTAAAAAGATATATTTTGCTAAGCTTTATGAATTATTGAAACGAAAAAATATATATTTTTACGTAAATGAATTCGATTTTGTGTTATACTTTGTTGTGGGCGTAATATATATTGGTTTTATATATATATCATTGTTTTTACGCTTTCAAATTTATATTAAATAACACTTATATTTTTTATAGGCTTAAAATATATATTTGTTATTCTTGTATTTTTACAACATTGACATATTTTACTATTAAATAAATATTTATCTTTCTTATGTTTTTAATTAATATTATTTTTTTATGATTTTAATTTAGTTACATTCACTGGCATTGTTTTATTTAAAAGTATTATATTAAGTAAAACTTAATTAAAAAGTTTAAAAATTAAAATTTTAAATATTTTATAGAAAAAAAATGAATGCCAATTTATTATAAATGTTAGAAATTAAATGTCATTTATTAAAAATATAATAATTTTTTTTAGAGAATATCATGTATTACTATAAATATAAGATAAATCAACGTCTAATTTGGAAACATAAGTATTATTTAATATAATTTCATAAAAGAGGTAAAAATAAATTTACTTCTTTTAACATCTTTATTTTCTCTTAAAAAGTAAACAAAACAAGTTCAACATAAATTTAATTTTTTTTTCTTCTTTGACTTTTTTCCATTTCTCTCAAACTAAACAGTTGAAAAATCCACCTTTTTTCTCTCTTTGCCATTTCTATTTTCCTCATTTCATTAACTCTGTTTCCAGTCTCTTATCAGGTACACCTATTTTCATCAAAATCATTAAAATCTCTTAACGTGTTTTTATTTTCCGTTTTTTATTTTCATTACAAAATTGTCATCTTGTGTTGTACAAAAAAAATAAATAAAAGAAACAATCATAATTTCTGTATTTCATGTACAGATATTTAAAAATTTTAAACAAATAAAAACAAAGTGACACAAGCAAATGAAACATAAGGATTTAGATCGTGTTTTAAAAGTAAATGAGAAAAAATAAAAAGTGTATATTTTAAAATGTATAAACTGCGTTGATAGAAAAAAAAAAAAAAAAAAAAAAAAAACTAACACAGCCTCATATAAGAGTCCAATAAAATCTAATTATATGAAAACAGTTTATACTAAAAAAACTTTAATATAATAAAATTATACAAAAATTTGTATAATCATAAAAGAAACTGAAAAGACTGTGATGAAAATAATTAAAAATCTAGTATTCTTGAAATAATTATGAGTGATACAATCACCCTTAAACAGTATCATATACAACGAATTAAAAAAGTTATATAATGTAAACCAATAATTTGATGCAAACAGAGAATTGTATATTAATATAATAAAATATAATTTTTAGATTAATTGTAACATATTGTCCAAATTCAATCCACTGACACATTCTTTTCTCAAAAATTATAATTTTACATATTTATAAATTAAACATAAACATATAGTAATTTAGTTATTTTTCAAAAATACCATAAGCTTTATATTTTTATGGTTTGGTGTCTACTATTAACTATAGTTATTTTAAGATAATTTGTTTTTAAGTTGGTGTCGGTTGTCGTTGGTTATGTTATGTCCTTCTCTCTTTACAATCGCCGACACCTTTCTGTACTCTATTATTTCCACGCTTAAAACCTTCCATTTTCAAATTATGTAAGATTTAATTTTAAATTATGTTGTGAAGTTGATTTCTAAATGGATATTTTTTTCACAAAAAAGTGTTAATAAAATAAATTAATGTAAATCTTTCTAATTTTATCATCAATAATTAACGAGTTTAATGGTGTGTATGGGGGTTACGCGCTGAGATGTTAATATTTTTTGCAATTTTTCATAAAATATTATGATCACTTCACTTTTTGTGATTGTTAATTATGTTTACTTCAGTCATAAATTCGGGATTTATATTAACGAATTCATAATCAGTGTCGTTTGAATGAACAATTACATGTTAATACAAAATCAACCTTATTATAATTAAAATTAAGAGAATTTTAATTTATGCTTAGAGAAGACCCGCGAGAACGAGCTGGAAAAAAGACCTACCAACTAACCAAGTAATGCTGCAACGAAGGGCAATAAGGACATTTCACGTGTCCTCCTTGGGTGTCGGTGGAGTAATGTGGTTCTTTGCCTCAGAGCCAGTCTGTTATCACTTAAACATCGAACAGTTTGTGTCCCATCAACACAATATCCACCGTCGATTTCCATAAAGTGTTCGATCTATAATGTCACACGCATAACGCCATTGGAGAAGGACCTTCTACCAGAAGAAGCGTAGAGTTATTATTATTCGATCGATTCTCGCTCTTCTCTGTGTGTGAAGAGAGAGATGAAGCGAAACGCTGTTGCGGCAATCGCGTTGGTGGTGCTGGCGGTGGCGGCGGCGCGTGTGGAGGCGCAGGAGGACACAGACGTGAAGACGCTGGTGAAGTACAAGCACGGGAAGAAGTACTGCGACCAAGGGTGGAAATGCAAGGGGTGGTCAATTTACTGTTGTAACCTCACTATAGTGGACTATTTCCAGACCTACCAGTTCGAGAATTTGTTCTCCAAGCGGAACTCTCCGGTGGCGCACGCCGTCGGATTTTGGGACTACCACTCCTTCATTGCCGCCGCCTCGCTCTACGAGCCGCTAGGTTTCGGAACCACCGGCAACAAGACCATGCAGATGTTGGAGATCGCCGCGTTCCTCGGACACGTCGGCAGCAAGACCACTTGTGAGTTCTCTGCCATTCACATTTTGTGAATTTTGTTTACGGATTGTGTGCGTGTTTGTTTGGAGTGTGAAAAACTTTTTAGGTTGAGCTTGCTGTTTGGAGATTATGAGATCTGTGTGTGCTGTGGTGCTTGAGTAGATATTGTGGATGATTTGGATTTGTTGCTGTGTGGTCTGCTTTGGTTGCTATGCTGTTAAGCTTGATTTGTTTGGTACGGAGTCAATGCAGTCAATTTTTCACGCGTTCTCTGATTTTGAATGTGTTTTTTAAGTTTGATTTGTCGAAATAAACATGAATGATCTGATGTTGTCTGTCTGATTTTTCTTTGACGGTTGAGTTGTTGAATGTGCGAGTGTTGGATGAAAATAATTTGGTCGAGCGAGCAATTTTGAAATAGTGCGATGTATGTGGTGTTTGAAGCTTTCAATGATTTGGATTTTTTATTGGGTCTGATTTTTATCAGTATGCTGTAACCTAGATTTGTTTGGAACTGGACTCGGTGCTGTCAATTTTTTCATGCATTCACACAGTTATCACATTTGTAATTCTTGGATAAAGAATGGACCAATCAGATTTTTAATGTGTACTTTGAATCTGGCTTATTGAATTAAAACATGTAATCTGTCTGAATATTGAGTTGTTGAATGTGGAAAAATTGAATACGGGGAAGTGAATTTGGATCTTTAGTTGGTTTCACATGAATTGTCTTGAATGACTTGATTTGTGATTGACATATGGTGTCTGCTATCTTGAACTACATATTGAGGTATGAGGGATGTTTGGTGAGAGGATAATTAGTTGGAGACATCTGATTTGGATTTCTATGTTTGTGTTTTGAGAGTTGCATATGGTAAGGTGATTGATTTAGTGTTTTAATTGGACAACTGTGTGGTGTTGATTGATCTTATAATGCTGGTACCAGGTGGTTATGGAGTGGCTACTGGAGGACCTCTTGCTTGGGGTCTTTGTTACAATCATGAAATGAGTCCTATGCAGTCATACTGTGATGAGTATTTCAAACTCACATACCCCTGTACTCCCGGTGCTGAGTACTATGGACGTGGAGCTATTCCCATTTTCTGGTAAGCGTATGTTTGTTTGGCTGTACGGATAATAGAAGCATAGTTTCCTGGTTTTGGAATTCCCGTTTATTTTTCATTGTTGACTAAATTGCTTTTTAATTCATGAGAGATAACAAAAGGTAGCTAAGCTAGTCGTAGTTTCTTTCTCGTTCTTGAAAATTGCCATTCTTCTCAAATGTAACCAGTTTTTTTTCCAAGGTTTCTATAATATCCCTGAGCAATCTTTATCAAATTAATCACACTTGTCGAAGGGTTAACACACACCACAAGGTTATTTATTCTTAATTCGTAGCTTCCTCTCTTGTCTGAAAAAGTGGAGTTCATGGATAGCAGTTAGGTTCTGGTCTTATCACCAATTAAATGAATCCAAAGTACATCAATGATCACAATCATCAAACTCGCTTTAGCAAATAAACTAATTATTTTAGCAATCTAAATGACACATTTCATAGACAGATAGCTACTATAAGGTTTAGACCTTCAAAATATCATTTAGCTGCCCATTGTGGCAATTATAGTTCCTTCAAATCATAATAAAGTAAAGATAGGAGTTAAATGGGCATTACATTACAAAGTTTGAAGACTATTGTAATAAGAAAGAACCTGTCGCAACAGGAGATAAAGTAGGATAAGAGTCAATAGAAAGAAAAAACAATAATTTATCAGTTATTGGGAAATACAGAGCTGTATTTCTGGGTTTTTTGCAGATGATTTTGTAAATTATCAGTGATACCAATGAAGAATTATATGCATGTGCAGATTTTCTGTAAGACCAATCAAATCTTAAACCTGATTCCGTACCTTGTATTGTTCTGATATACTGGTTCTGTTTGGTCTGAATGGGTAAATATTTGGCCATAATAGCATAATGGCCATCTTATCAAATTAAGTAGCATCATCTAAGACTACTTGTATTTTATGCATATTGTCATGAAAGGCGGCTCTGGTCATTTTTTTATTGGAGCATTTTTTATTTGAAAGTTGAAACATATAGACAGTCAATAAGAAAACGATTCATTAGGTTTTATCACCATCGTTGTGCTTGTTGAATCTGGAAGTTATACTTAATGGCATACTCATCAATCCAGGAACTACAACTATGGTGCTGTTGGAGAAGCTTTGAAAATTGATCTTCTAAGCCATCCGGAATATATAGAGCAGAATGCAACCCTTGCTTTCCAGGCTGCAATTTGGAGATGGATGACACCAATAAAGAAGTATCAGCCCTCTGCTCATGATGCCTTCGTTGGCAACTGGAAGCCTACCAAAAATGACACTATGGAGAACCGCGTTCCTGGTTTTGGCACTACAATGAACATTCTCTACGGGGATGCTGTTTGTGGTCAAGGTGATGTGGACACCATGAACAATATTGTTTCCCATTACCTGTACTATCTTGATCTTCTTGGTGTTGGTAGAGAACAGGCTGGGCCCCATGAATTCCTTACATGCGCTGAGCAGGTTCCTTTCAATCCATCTTCCAAAGCTGCCTCATCAACTTAGATTACATTTATTAGCATGTGATGATATTGTTGTGCCAATCCCTTTCAAAGTGTAAGTTAATAAGGGTTCTTGAAATTATTGGTATGCAATAATTTGAACTCTATGGCAGTGTGCGAATTCATTTAGCTTTTTTCTTCGTTGTTGTGTAGAAGTTAAGTTATTTGTAATATCATACGTCGTGAAAAATTTGTATCTGGTATATATATACGTTGTGGGGCATTTTGTCATTATCATTATTACATAAACATTCCTTGGTTGCAATGTAAATTTGAGTATTTTCATTTCAAACAAATACTATTTATTCGGAGTCACCTTGGTCTTCATTAGTGACTAAAGATATGGATTATTCTAGCCATGTATTTAAAATTACAAGTAAATATCAGTGTTGTGCATCCGTAAGATGGAGGAAATCTATTAGTGTGCAATTGAATTAGGCTTAATTACTTTCTTTAATTTTATTATTCATTTATTTTATTTTATATGGTTCTTAATTTTTGAAAGTGAAATAATGTGATAATGTTTCATCCAATTAGCAGGAAAACCATTAATTAATAAATATTAACAGTTTAATCTTATGTGTAATGTAACTTACAACCGAAAGTAATGACAACTTGCAAGGAAATTGTTATATTATTGTATTTTTTAAGTTGAGAGACTTGGTTTTAAGGTTTTATTTTTGTTTTACTGAAGAACTTGATTGAACTTCTATTATAGAAGAATATAATTGAATACAATAAATTTTTATGGTGTGGCGAGGACGTTGAGAGCGAGCATTGGAAGCAGAATGGAGGAAAAGGTGGTGCAGTTGGCAAACCTACCCATAAAGCTTTTGATGCCCAAAACCCGATTACGTCAGATCTCAACATCTGCTCTCCAAATCAATATAAATCAATTCTTCACTTTCCGCAACTTAACAAACAATTGAATTTTAGCATAATAGTAAGCTCACCCAATAACAAGGGTAACATTTTTAAATTATTAAATATAATCTTATATTAAAGAATGTATTGTGTTTAGTGATAATTAAAATACTATGTCTAAAAAAATCTAATAAATTTAAATTATAGAAATGAAAACATTTAAAGATACAATAATCTAAATAAAAACAATTTATTTTAAGATGTTTCAATTTTCTTAAAATTATAAATTTTCCTCCCAAAACACAAACTTAGTTTTAGTGACACTTTTCTCGTATCGAGTATGGTAAAAAGGGAATACAAGTAAGTTTGTGTGTTGTCTGTTACAAGATGTTGATAAGCCATACCATATAATTGTAGAAGTAACAACTAACCCAGTTTTGAATATAAAATAAGAGAAAACACTGAATCCAGTGATTTTGATTTTTCAAAACCCTTAACAACTATTTTTTATTATAAAAAATTCTTAGAATGAAATTCTCCATAACTTAAGATTTGATCATGCATGAATAAGAAGTTTCTTAATGTGTATTAGGTATTGATAAAGATAGAGCAGAATGAAATTCATACATAAATATTTTTTCATATTTTTATGATTTTTTTATTAATTGGTTGTAAATTTTGCAGTTCAATTATTAGGATTTGCATTTGATTGAAGAGGTTGATAAAGATAGGTGAATTATAAGAAACATGGAAAATGAGTGTTTTATGTATTATCTTTCTGCCATGATATCATCTGTGGACTTTTTCAAAGTCCCACGTGAAACTTCCTTAAAAAATGTTGTCGGGACAAACTTTTTTGCCAGATTTACAGTCAAATAATTCCGAGTTTGGGAGATACAATACAAGGTTCATCACCATACATACTCTTTCTTCTTTAATTTTTTTTTTCCCGTAAAAAATTTAATCCAATGAATCAATCTTTAATGTTGGATCCAATGATAAATAACTGATAATATGAATAAGGAACATGTAAGTGAGTGACAAATTTTAAATTTAAGAAATTTTTATATCAAAAGTCTGATAAAAATTTTAGATTTTATTGTGGTAAATAATTGTATAAGTGAGTCATCAGGATTATTCGAAGAAAATGTATGAATATAGAAAAAAAAGTTGTTTGAAACTGAGCGAATGAAAAATTGTTAGAATTCCATAAATTTGAGTTCAACATTTTATTATGGTATAATTAATATATATTATTATGGAATTATGTAAAGTCTATAGTTATCCATTAAAATAACATGTAAGGAAAAATATTTCCGTTTATAATTTTACATGTAATCTAAATAAGATTAATTTCAAATCAAGAAATTAGAAAAAAAAATCCACTATGAGTTAAAAATTAGTTTATAAATATAAAATTATATTTACTCAATAATATTATTCTTATCCAAATTGAGTTGGAATCATTCGAGTTAAATTAGGAAAAGCTTTGAGAAAAACAACTTTAATCGAGTTAAATCATTGTCAGAATAATTAATGAACTTTGTTAATGAAGAAGAAATTTACAACTTGAATGATTACCTCTTAAAAAATCAAACCACGTGTATACACTTTTGAAAACTTAAAGACGTTGTCTAATCTCTTATAACAAAATCTGTTTCATACTATTTTAAGCAATTTTTATAAATTAATAATTATATTTAAAAATATGAGTGATTTAAATATAAATATTTTCTTTTGTGGAAATATAGATGTAATATCGATTTTTTTTAAATATTTTTCTTCATATGTAAATGTTTATTCAATTATTTAAAAATGCAGTTATTATTATAAACAATATTGCATTCAAATAATGAAGTTAGGGCATTTAAATCGTGGACTTTGTTGACTGAGTCACCAACATGCTCACGTTCTTGAGTTTTTTTAATAAAGTTGTGAAAATGAACCTGAAGGAAACAAATCACGAGCACCATTTATGAATAAAAAATAGATCAATCTTCAATGTTGTAAACTTAAGCAAAAAAGTGAAAATGGATTAAAGAAAAAAATAAATAAATGAAAAACACAGTAAGAACAAAAGTTTTTTTTGATTAAAAAGAAAATAAAAATAAGAATTAAATTGTAAAATTGTTTACGAATTTGTAACGTTGATTTTGAATCTTATATACGTGTAGTATCATTTTTCGTCCTTATAGTAAGGGTCAGAAATCAATCTTGTTTCTCAATTTTTAATTTATTCCATGTGTTCATAATTTTTCTATAAATGACATTAATTTTATTACTTAACTTTGTGTATGCTATGTTATCGTCCACATCTAATATAAGGGATGAGTTATTTTAAACATAATTAGGACCACTCTGAATAAATTAAAAACTTTAAAAACTGATGGAGGAAATTGATTTTTGTTCTTTATTATAAGAACTAAAAGTGGTATGAAACCTATAATCAATTATGTAACTTTTATGTATATTAATGATGAAGCAAGAAATAATAATAACAATAATAAATATTATTAATAAAAATAATACTAATAATAGATATAATTTTTCATTTCTTATTATCAAACAAAATTTTATTTCTAACTTATTTTTAATTCGAATCAATCACGATCCCTTCTCATACGTGTATGAATTGAGCATTAATTTATGGTAGAACGAAAAAGACCAATCTTTCAGGCAAAAAAATAAAACTTGAAGATGGTACTGCACAATTTTTGTAGTAAAGTCTCTGTCCTCTACATAGTCAATAATTGAACCCAATTAAGGTATTTAAGGGACCATGTTTTAAGCTAAATAAATCACAAAAAATATAACTTCTCCTAATTAATATATTTAAGGGATTACTGTGTAAGAACAAGCTTATTATGATTTAAATGTCGCTTCAAACTTACAATTAAACATAAAAGCTTTAAAAATAAAATAAAAAATTGGATTAAACATGACTTTAATCTCTTTTGAAATGATCAAACCTTTTCCATAAAATGATGTACAAACAATTAGGAAGTAAACTCGTACCCAAATTGTTGTTTTAAGGATAAAATCAAAGTTTTTTTTTTTTTTTTTATAGTACATGAAATCAATGTACTGTAACATATTTGATCGTTTTGGAGTGTAGCAGCAAAGAAAAAATGTCTTAAGTAATGATAAAACAACATTGAACTTAGTCAATTGAAGTGGTTGTTACGTACTTTAGCCATTTACGAAATTGAACACTCTCTTTGAACCGATACCTAGACAACTAGACCATCTTCATCCTTTATATCTACATAATTTTTATGATACAATTAATGTGAAATTGTTCCAAAATCTTTAAATAATTGAAACTTTTGATTAGGCATCTGCATTATTACTTTTTCAACTGAGTTTTTGAACTTGTCTCATTTCATTTAAAAAAAATATATTTCAAAGCACGGATACGAAAATAATTTTCATTAAATATTTGAAGAAAAAAATTTAGCTCATATTTAGATCCTCCCATTTAAATTAAACCAATTCGACTATAATTAAATTAAAAAAATCCAAATTCAATCAACGAGTCAACCCTTTTCAAATTTTTTCTTTAATTTGGTTAAACATCATTAAATCATTGGGTGAAGGCTTAGTGGTCGAAACCCTCTTAAAGTGGGGAGAAAAAAGGTTAATTTGTTTTTATTATTACATTTTTGGGTTAACGAGTGTGGGGTAGTTACATAATATAATATTATTATATGGTTTTCTGATTCTATGATCCTATCCATCCACGTCAGAGCAATGGAATCATCCGCACCGTCCACGCCACGTGTCGGTTTTATTTATGACAACCTTTGTTTTGTTTCTCCTTTTGTTTTTTATTTAATCTCTGAGTCTGCTATTACACGTTGTCGTTCTGATCCACTCTCGTATTTTGCCTCAACAAATATATTCCTCATTTTGCGTGGCGGAGAAACAAAACAACACCCATTGGTCCAAAGCAATCACCACCTGCCGGTGACGCACCCGCTCGTGACGGTAGCGCCCTCCACGTTTTCCTCAAACACCACCAACACCAACGACAACGCCTCCTTCGTTTCGTCTTCTACCAATTTCTGTTGCATTCGTGGATTCGGTTCTCGGTTTTCGCGATTCATTCTCAGGAGAAAGGGAAAGAGCGTTGGATCGAGAATCTCGATTCACTTTTTCTGTTCACGCTTTGATTTTACTATATTTGACATACGCGTTTTCGCTTCTGATTCACGCGCTTTTCCACAAGGTTACTGTCGCATAGGTTTGGGTCGATCGAATCGGATTTCATTGCAATCATGACTCAGGTTCCATTTCGAATTGCTTTGTTTTTGTTTCGTTTGATTGTGTTAGTTTCTGAATCTGAACATGTGGTGCTGTGATTTGTGATTTTGTGGTGGTGGCAGGCGGTGGAGGTGCTGAATAGGTATGGGACGGATATGGTGGGGGAGCCGAGGGGTTCTGATTCGGAGTGTTTGGCGGGGTTCGAGTGTTTTCTGAGCATTGTGAGGGCGCTGGGAATGGGATCGTGCATCTCGGAGGTTGGGGCTGGTGGGAGTTCTCCTCCTCTTCTTTCTGATTCCAATACGGATGGGAAGAGGAGGAGGTTGAGGGGTTCCTCATCCTTTGATTTCAAGGTGCCTGGGAGGATGTTCTCCAATGGGTCTAGCGAGGTTGCATCCGTGTTTTGTAAGCAAGGAAGAAAAGGGATCAACCAAGATGCTATGCTTGTTTGGGAGGTTAGCCCCTTTCCTTAACGTCTATTAATGTTGTTTTTGGATATTACTCCTTTAAACATTGGATTTGTATAATTGTATGCTTTCGGTTTGCGGCAATAGAAATGAAGGGTCTTTTATTTTTCTATATTTTGGAAGTTAAAAGGTTATATATTTGAAAGGCAACCATACTTGAGGAGGTGTTCTGCTTTTGTTACAACCTTTTTTTTTTTAAATGAATGAACGGGTTTGTAATGGCTGCATTTTAATTTTTTTTGTTATTTAGCATATCTTTCTGCTTGACCAAGTGTGCATGATTTAGTGTTTTAAAAAGAAATAATTTTTTCTATGTATTTGGATTAAATATGAGCTGATATGTGGTGCCTTTTAGACCTTTGTCTGACCTTTAACTATGTTCATTTCTTTTCCCAACACTCAGCAATCTTCTTAGGTAGTTGGTTGTGCCATGTCATGTCGCCAATTCCTTCATTTATTACTTTCTAATAGATAATTGTGTTCTCCACCTCATCCCACTTCAGCACATTTTGAAAAGTTTTTTTTTTTTTTTTTTTTTTTTTTTTTTTTTTTTTTTTTTTTTTTTTTTTTTTTTTTGTAAAAATGTCCTACATCAGCTGAAAACATGGCCGGAATACTCATAAAACTTGAAAGATCCCCTCTCCTTGAGTTAACTTTTGCGTTTGAGTTAGACCTAACCCATCTTTTATAGTTTCTTTCGATTTTTCAGATACTCACAGTTTTGTTGTTACAATCTGCTCTAAGACTAATGATATAGATGTTAATAGTGTGCACAAAAAACTTTGTCTATTTTTTCCTTGTGCAGAACTTTTGCTCGAAGGAAGACACCATTTTTTGTGGTGTTTTTGACGGTCATGGACCTTATGGCCACAAAGTTGCAAAGAAAGTTAGGGATTCTTTTCCTTTAAAGCTTAATGCCCAATGGGATTTGCATAATAAGAGTAGAGATGGACTCAGTGATCATAGCAGTGCTAACGGAAGTTATAAATCTGAAGGGAATGGATTTAGACTGGTGGATGAGAAAACTAGTCCTACCGATCATGATCTTGATGAAACAGATATTACTGCTACATTGAGAGAATCTTTTCTGAAAGCTTGCAAGCTCATGGACAAAGAACTGAAAATGCATTCTGATATTGACTGCTTTTGTAGTGGGACTACAGCAGTTACCTTGGTCAAGCAAGTAAGAAATATAAATTACAATGCACTGTTCTATTAATTATTTCCTTGTCTGTTTTTTTACACTTGGTTTACTTCTTATGATCTTTCAGGGGCTGGACCTTGTTATTGGAAATATTGGGGACTCGAGAGCTATATTGGGTACCAGAGATGACGATGATTCTCTTATTGCTGTTCAGTTGACCGTTGACCTTAAGCCAAATCTTCCAAGTACCTCTCTTTCTCTCTCCTCCGTCCCTCCTTGTGTTTGTTGGGAAAATTCTTTTCAGAGCTTTTCGTTTTTGGAAAGTATTTAATAAAACAATGTTCAAAATGTAATTTTAGAGAGCAGGAGTGGGGAGAAGACCTGAAAAGAAATGTTTTTTAACATTAGAAGTACGAAAAGACATAATAGTTTTTAAATCAGTTTAAAAAAAATTATTCTAATCTAACGAAGTATTTTAACCTTTTTAGAAAAACAGAAGATAGTTTTAAAAAAGGAAACAAACAAATTGATAATTTGTTATACAGCACTTTTCAGTACATAAGCCACCCGAGTATATCACAGTCGAACGTTTTGTTATGTTGGTTTTTACTATTTATCATTTTTTTTTTCTTTTTTGTTTTCATTTTAAAACAGTGCCTTTGGAGAGTACAGAGACTTCCCTCTGCTTTATGGAAATAATCTTCATTTTTTTTCCTAAAGAAATTCAAATGCCCTTGAGCTGAAATCTTACCTTTCTTTGTTTGTTTAATTTATCATGTCTAACTTCAATGCCTTTGTCTGTTTTGTCTTATCCGATATTCCGGTTTAGAACAACTTTGCTATTGTGAAAGAAATGTATTCAGAATTGGTGAAACTATATTTTCATTGTGTGATTTAACGAATGACTTGGCGTTTGTTTTGACTTCTGTTACATCACTCAGTGAGGCATATCTCTGTCTATGGATGTGTGATATGATCTTGTTTTTATGTAGGGGAAGAAGAGAGAATTAGGCTTCGTAGAGGAAGGGTTTTTCCCCTTCAGAATGAGCCTGATGTGGCTCGAGTTTGGCTGCCTAACTCTGATTTCCCTGGTCTTGCTATGGCTCGAGCATTTGGCGACTTTTGCCTGAAAGACTTTGGATTGATTGCTGTTCCAGATATCTCATATCACCACCTTACCGAGAAGGATGAGTTTGTTGTGTTAGCAACAGATGGGGTAAGGCCTTAAGGGGCTCCTTTTTTATGTTATTCTGTCTTCTATGATCTACATGTGTTGACATGGATTCATTTCAAAATCGTATTTGTAGTTAGCCAATTCTAGAATGAAAATATGAATTTGACTCTAAATAGCATTTGAACTGCAACTTGCAACCTTAAGTTAGTTAAAAAACCAAATTTGTACGTTTAGTGCCTTTAAATTGACATCGTATTGTTTGATTCCTTTGGGCAGATTTGGGATGTTTTATCAAATGAAGAAGTGGTGGACATTGTAGCATCTGCTCCACGGTCTACTGCTGCAAGGGCACTGGTTGAGTCAGCTGTTCAGTCATGGAGGACAAAATATCCTTTTTGCAAGGTTGATGATTGTGCCGCAGTTTGCCTCTTCTTTGATCCAGATACAGATTTCAAGTCAAATGATACCAAAGGCAAGTTGGTACCAGAGGCATCTGTTGACCAATCTGAGCATTTATCTTGATCAGAAGGGATTTGGAATGGAAGCTGAAAAACAGCTGCAATATAGCACAAGTTTTGTACCATGTCTCTCCCAAGCCTTGCTGGTTTTATAGAGAAGGTTTGGAAAATTGTGCTGCAAAACTCAAAAAGAGAAAGGATCATTGTTTTGATGATTTTTGGGTGGTTTTCTGCCAGTATTCTTTTCATTATTTATCTTTCATTTCCTTCGACAGCATTTGAGGGGCGAAAGAGGGGGGCTTATATAAAAATATATTTCATATCTGGAGGAAAAGGGGTACCGGGCTTTTTTTTTTTTGCTGGAGGTCATTTTCCTTCTCTGTATATTTGGTAGATTTGGAGTTTTTGTAAATCCAAGTCACTAGATTCATATTATATAGTCTGTTCAATCTGACGTTTTTCATTTTGCTTCATTACTAGGATGTTGTTTATATTTCCAATTTAGTCAGTGAAAACATGAGAACTGAATAGAATTGGATTATTTCCTATGGACCTTTTTGAGTCAGGTTTTTGTACCTCCAAGTGGTTGCTGTCAGAGATTAATGATATTTGTCAGTGTGATTCTATTGTGTGCAAAAATATTTTCTGAAGGAAATTTGTCTTTAATGTACATAAAAGCAAAACTGTATTTACCTTCCGTTTTGATTTATCTTTTTACACGATTTTAACTTGGTTTAAGAAGGAATAATTTATTTTTCAAACAAGGCTTATTCTGTTCTTTTGGGTAAAGCCATGCACTGTCTTTTAATTAGAATATGTCGAAGGACATAAAATTTATGATTATGAAAAGTATTCTTTTTTAATTTTGAAAATATTAATAACTTGTTTTATTTGAAGTGAGTTATATAAGATTCGATGAAACTGAAGAGATAGGAATTAAAGTGAAGATAATTTACAGGTTGGAAGCTTAGGAAATCTTTCATAATACTTTTTAATATTTTATTTACTATTTATTAGTTTAAACTCATTAGAAATGATAATTTTTGGAAGTGGGCAAGAGATATTCATTAAATTGAAAGTAGATTAGAAAATTGTATTTTATTCAACTGAAAAAAGTGTAGAAAAAAATCTTACGGGTAACATATTTCGGATTTCAATTACATATATGAAGAGAGTTAAGATAACATTACTCCCACACAAATTAAGCTTTCATAACTGCTATTAAGACCGCTAATAATGTGACACCTATTCATTTTGCTTTATTTAAACGATTACTTCAAAGTTCAGATAACACGAAGAAATCCCCAGCGTTGTCAACGGTGCTCTATTTAACTACTGTTCCATTTTGAAAGACACACATTCTCGAATAATTTAAACATGTTTTCTATGTACAAAGCAAAGTACATTTAAAAATGTGTTCGGAAATGTTGGTCCACGCGTATTGGTGTGAACAGACATCATATTTTCAAAAACAAGTTGTATAAAAAAAATCATGTTCCTTAATAATATAGAATTATTAGTGAGATTACCTCGTTATTATTACTAAGCAGAGCTTGCGTTTACTTCAGTGTAACTACACCGCATGTTCAGTCCACCCCTTTTGTTTGTTATTATTTCATTCTCTCACCAAATTCCCTTTAGCTTCTTGTTTCCCCACATGGCAGATGGTGTTGTTACCTTTCTGCTAACGAACGTGACACGTCTTCTTGAGGATGAACTCACACTGCTTTCTGGCGTGGAGGACAAAATCAACTCCCTCTGCAATGAGCTCAAGTTTATAGACATCTTCCTCAAGAGTTCTGAGGGCAAGTGCAGTGACAAAGTTGTGAAAGAACTGCTATGCCAAATAAGAGATGTGGCCTACAAAGCTGAAGATGTGGTTGACACCTACATTGCCAACATCACCAAGCACACCACCAGAAACCCACTGAGCAAGCTGCTCCACTTCAAGGAACGGTTCATGGTGCTTCACAAAGTCAACGCTGAGATAGAGACGATCAAGAGCCGTATTGAAGAGATTTACAAGAACAAGGAGAGGTATGACATCAGAGAAGGTGAGTTCCAGAGTGAAGAAGCGGCTGCAGCAGAATCACTCCGCAAGAGAAGGAGGGACGTGGAGGAAGAAGACGTGGTGGGCTTAGTGCAAGACTCCAGCTTTGTAATTCAGCAACTCATAATGGAAACTGATTCACGTCAAACAGTTGTTTCCATAATCGGAATGGGAGGGTTGGGCAAGACCACTCTCGCCAGAAAGATCTATAGAAACAATAGGGTCAATGAACTGTTTCCTAGCCGTGCATGGGGATATGTGTCCAATGATTATAGGCCTAGAGAGCTTTTCCTGAGCCTTCTCAAGTGTTTGCTTTCCACGCCTGAATATAATGATCTATTCAAGAAAACAACGGATGGAGATGGAGAATTAAGCGAGGAAGAACTGAAGAAGAAGGTAGCAGAAGTGTTGAAGGGGAAGAAGTACTTAGTAGTGCTTGATGACATATGGGAAACCCTAGTATGGGACAAGGTCAAAGGTTGTTTCCCAGATGACAAAACAGGTAGCAGAATACTAATAACAAGCCGTGACAAGGAGGTAGCACACTATATAGGAACAACTTCCCCCTACTACCTACCCTTCCTCAACAAAGACGAAAGTTGGGAGCTTTTCTCTAAGAAAGTGTTTCGAGGTGAAGAATGCCCTTCTAATCTAGAGCCTCTGGGCAGATCTATTGTTGAGAGTTGTGGGGGGTTACCACTTGCCATAGTTGTTTTGGCAGGAGTTGTTGCGAGGAAGGAGAAGTCAGAAAGAGAGTGGAAGAGAATGAAGGAAGTGAGTTGGCATCTGACACAAGACAAGACTCAAGTGATGCATATACTGAAGCTTAGCTATGACAGTTTGCCCCCACGATTAAAGCCATGTTTTTTGTATTTTGGAATCTATCCTGAAGACTATGAGATCAGTGCAAGGCAATTGATCCAACTATGGACAGCTGAAGGCTTCATTCATTCACAAGAAACTGGAGCTTCGAAAGCTGAGCTGGAGGATATTGGTGACTACTACTTGGATGAGCTGGTGGATCGAAGCTTAGTGCAAGTGGCAACTAGGAGAAGTGATGACGGTGTCAAGACATGTCGGATTCATGATCTTTTTCGTGATCTTTGCATAACAGAGAGCAGATGCAACAAGTTTTTGGATGTTTGCACAGAGGTAAACATCGATGCTCTATCCTTGAACAATCCTCGTAGATTGTCCTTGCAATGCAAAGTAGGGTCTAATATTTGTACAAAAAAATTTAATCAATCCTACACTCGTTCCTTGTTCTTCTTTTCTGAAGCCATGCACACACGTGGCATTCCAAAGAGTATCAAGAATGCTCGTGTGCTGTATTCAAAATCCAAAGGAGCAATGAGTTATTCACTGCATGGTGCTTTTAAGACGATGATCCATCTAAGGTATTTGAGAATAGACACAGGTGTCAGCCACATTCCAGCTTCTATAGGCAACCTTAGGAACTTGGAAACGCTAGATGTAAGATACAAAGAGACTGTATCCAGTGAAATTTGGAAGCTGAAGCGACTGAGACATGTTTATTTGAGAGGGGGAGCGAAGTTACCAGAAGTAGATAGAGAGAGAAAGGAGTGTCTTCAAACCCTGTGGTTAAGGGCTTTTGACCGAAAAATGGTGTTCATGCTGAACAAGGACATGTTTGTCAATGACATGTTTCCGAGGTTGAGAAAGCTGGCTTTGCACTATCCATTTCATCGTCCTTCACATGAACAGTTACCACCTGTGAGGTTACCAAGCCTGCACCACCTAAGCAATCTCCATAGTCTAAAAGTAATTGACTTTCTGGAACTTCCACCTCACACAAATGCCTTTCCTTCTCATCTCACCAAGATAACGTGGAAACAAATAGCTGTGGGAGATGAGTTCTCTTTGATGAGTGCTTTAGGATGGCTTACCAACCTCCAAATTTTGAAAATAGGAAGACAGTGCTCTGGGGTTTTGTTCGACCTTGATGTTGGTGCTGGGGAGTTCCCACAACTTCAAGTATTTGAGATGAGAGGGATGAAAGTTAGAAGCTGGAGATTAGACAAAAGTGCAATGCCAAATCTTCAACGTCTTCTCGTTGAAGACTGTGAATACTTGAATGATCTTCCTGAACAACTCTGGTGCTTGACTACCTTACGAGAAGTGCATGCTCTGTTGCCCTCTGAAAGATTGGCCAACAGTCTTCAACATGTGAAATTAACGAATGGTTGTAAGCTCATAATCTCTCATGCTCCTCCCAGTGCTTAGTCAGATCAGAATTCACTCAAAGATTCTTTCTTTATCTGTTCACACGTCTCTTACACATGCTACATTTCCATCTGTAGTCTTAGTTATTGCCTAGTTTTTTTTTTTTTTTTTTTTTTTTTTTTTTTCATTTTTATCCCACATCGTTCTAATGATATGATATCAGTTAGACCCCATTGTTATCTTTTTCTTGTTTTTCTTGTTTTATTATCTCACACTTGATAATATTACGTGTTAGACGATTAGGAGAAGAAATAATATGGAGATAATCATCAATAGACATCGAGTTAATAATATAACATAATGTTATATTTTCACTGTAAATCTTAATATAATAAATTATAAATTCTCACTTTTATATTTTTCAATTTGTCCATTTTTACGCAAGACTATAATTCACACTTCAACATTACGAATGATAAATTTTTTTGTCTTAGCAATAGATGAGATAGTTTGAATAAATATTTCACTAGATTGTATAAATTATTTAATAAAATGAAGTCATGAAGATATAATAAAAGAATTATAGATCAAATTCTTATTAATTTGTTTGGTGGTTATTATAGAAGATACAACGAACAGATTGATAGAGTCACTTAAATCTTAAATAAGAAATCCAATCATATAATTTCTTTTAGAAATTAGCCAGCACAGACATTATAAAGCATGCCAAAAAAAAAAGGTCATAGATAGCACAGAATGCTCTACAATAAGTAATTTAAACATTTGCAATTAAAGGTTGCGTTCCATGCGTAGGTTGTAGCATGTGAATTATACATTTGGCATTGAGACCCAAGCTAAGTCTAATAACATATACAATTGGTGGTTGCAATTTACAGATTCACCATGGGGATTGGGAACAAAAATTTCACCCACAGCGAAGGTCCCAATGGTCAGTGTCCTAGATTCCCTTGATGATTACATTTAGAAATCACGGAATTTCCTTTCTATTTTCAAATCCTGTTACCATAATTTTTACTTACTTTAGTATATGTATTTGCTGTTCCGTTTCAATAAACCAATTTATGAAGTAGAGGAAGTAGAAACAAGATCATGATCATCATCCCGTTGATGTTTAAAACGGAAGCAAAAGAAATGTAGTGGAAACCAACTAAATGCACTGTTCCCGTGCGCTCATCCCTCACTTTAATGCTTGAAGTACCTGACATACACCATCCAAAATATTATTAAATGACCAATTACCAAAAGAAATAATACAAGTCATTTCAAATTGCTCGTACTATACTTTTCAAACAATTAAAGAAGTTACTGAAGGGTTAGAAAAAAAGAGTATTATGTCCAATCTGAAAAATCATTAAGAAATGTCAGCAAAATTTACTTATATTTTATTATAGAAGTTTTCACAAACATCTACAACTATTTTATATTTTCATTTTCATTATTAAAATATTTAAAATACTAAATATCATAAAGAACTAAGATATGATACTCACAGTTGTACTCAGTCCATCCAATAGCCATATTTTCGAGGTCGTAGAAGACAAGTTTATTTGAAAGCACTAAATCTGCAACAAATAAATATATAGATGAAGCTGCAGATTATTGATAATAATTCTGCTATAATTTACATCTAGAAAAAAAAAACATCTGGAAAATTCTTCCACCAGCAAAAATAATACATTTATTAGCTTGTAAAGTACCGATTAATTTTATCTGCACTACATAAACATTTGCTCCACAGCAGACTCACAATTGGGAATTTAAGTTGGCATAGCACAAAGTATTCAACACTTGGTGGACAAAGATCTGGCTAGATGCCTAGGTCCCAAAGTAAAACCCCAACATACACGGGAGAGGGTCACCAGCACCCTATTGCTATGGCAATTCACCAAACGAGCCCAGAAAACGCATTTGTTTAATTTAAATTTCAAGTTTCACTTTCAAGTAGTCGTCGGGTTTCACCTTTGGAAAAAACTAGTTGGCCCATTTAGAGGTTCATATGATAATATGATTAAATAATAAAGACCCAGTTCATATGATAATATGTTCCACAATATGCATTTATAATGTATTTGTCTTATTTCAGAAATCAGATTTAACCAGGTTCAAATATGTTTCATCTCTAAATGCTGTCAAAAATTCGCCCTTTCTTCCCTCTTATAATGGCTATGGCAGTCTCATTCTAAGCTGGAAGCAGTATTCAGAAAATTAACGGCAAATAATAAGTAATGGTACAGAAAATGATCTTGAAGAGGAATACCTCCTAATAAGGTCATATTTTTGTTATCTCTTGATTGTGTCCCACTATTTTGCCAACCAATACACCAGAAATCTCCCTGCAGATGCACATCAGTATTTAATTCATAGTGTGGTATATGAAGATTTTGAATATAAAAATCATTGACATATAGAAAAAATGCTCAAAAGTACTGCACATTAATTAACGAGTGTTTTGAAAAATAATTTTAAAACTACTATAAGTATCTAAAAAGACAAAATAATGGCCAATAAGGCTTCAAAATAGGAAAAGAAAATCTGTCTGTTGCATTTGCAACTCCAGAACTCACAAAACTAAGTTCGATGTAGATGGAATACAAAGGTTTTTAATATGTACTGTGAACACTTTAAGTAGAAGCAACTTTTTCTTACTTTTAGACCAGAATACAGTTACATTTAGGGCACGATGCAGTTGGGTTACATTTCGGGACAAAGAACTAAACCGATTTTCTATACACTTTTCAATTAAAACAGTCCACCAATAGTCACCCCTATTTTTAAGGGGAGTCGAAACTGAATATAAATGCAAATTGTGACCTATCTTTTTTTTTTTATATATATTCACTTTCACACCTGAAAATTGTTTCAGATGGCATTATATGTCCAAACCATGTTACAGGTGACATTAATTGTCCCTTGGCGATTAAGTGTCCCGTAACAGAAGCCAAACGGGCCAGCTACAATCAAATCATGATGTTTGGATTATTACGCTCTTAAATAAAAATAGTTGTATCCTGACTATCAACTTTTGACCTAAATAATAAAAACTTGATCCAACAATTGGTATCACAGTTAAGGTCACAAGTTAGGTTCCTAGTTGAACAATTGTTCATGGAGAGATTGTTATAGGTTACACAATTGTTTTATATCATAAGCCAAGTGGACCGAGTCACAATCAAAATATTCGATTCCTAGTGGGACAAATGTCGAAGGGAAGATTGTTGCATGTGAAATTGTCCCTTGACTGAGGCCAGGAAGTCACAATCAAATCATGGTGTTTGGGCTATTACGTTCTTAATTAGAAAAGGTTGCACCCTAACTATCAGCTATAACTTTTGTCTTAGTAGTAAGTGCTCAATCCAACAAACAATGTATTCCAACAAAATTACTTTTAAGTGAACAATGTCGTTTGTACAAATGCAATCCACCTAAAGTACATTCAAGGATAAGTGTTTTATACAAATTTTTGACCTTTTTTAAAAGCACAAGTAGCAAATGCCATAGAGTTCCAAAGCAAAACAAAAAATTTCAAAATATTAATTAAAAGATGTCATGTTGATTATAGAACCCAAAGTGTATGTGTTGTTCTGCCTATCCTATATAATGGATGGGCACTCTAAAACCACAATCAGTAATTGTATTGGAATGCGGACCCAAACACAAAATTATACGAATACTTGAGAAAGGGATAACCAATGTGAGGCATGAGCAACAAATAATGGCAGAGAATGCTGACAATAGGTCCCAAAACAAGCCAAATAAAACCCTCATATATAACACAACAAAACAAAGATCAAATAGACTTGCAATATACTTACAGAGGAAAATAAGTAATCATGTGGATAAACCTTTAACGAGAGTCCATTTTCAAAATAAAATGTGACAGCTGGAAATCCATCATCAACACTGCAACAATAAATACAATAGCCATTAAACTCCTGAATGAAGCTGATATAACATAAAGGCATAGCGTATACAAAGGGAGTAGTCCAGTTATCAAAGCACTCCAACAATACGTACTCAATAAGAAAGTTCCTAAAACAAAATCTACAAAATATTGTAACTTAAACTAAAGAAAAGTAATGGAAGGCATCAGTCAAATCAAGTCATAAGCCGAATCCATATATTATTTATGAGAATCATGCGACATAATTTATAGGTTAATTGTCCAAAAATAATGAAGTTTATACCTTAACAAAAAAATGCATTTTATCTTACAAACATAGTCGATAGCAGTGTGGGAAACAAATGCCTTTTTACCTTACTAGTAGCAAAATTCCTGTACCTTGTACCGTAAAATTAAATTAAATTGTAATTTTTTTGAGAAAGTAGCAAAGGAAGGATATTATTACAAAAAACCAATGAAACAAAATATAAGAAAAAATTAATGAAACATAATATAACCCAATGAAAAAATTATTTATCTATAAATAGATATAAATTGTTCTAAAAGTAAAATGAAGAATTATTATCAGGTACCACACATAATTAGTTGAAAAAAGATATAATTATTGAATACTTCAGAATTAATACTGCATACATATTCACAAGAAAGCTAGTAATGTGATATCTATTTCCCCAAAATATACAGAAAATATAAGCAGATAGAAGTGATTTCACTTTGTAAATGTTATTGAAGTAAAAAATGAAACTTGTTTTGAATATAAATCAAAAGATATTTATGAAAGTACCTACATACACCTTCAAAAAAATAACCTATCTATTAAATAAACCATCTTGAGATTATGAACTGTTTGATTGATTAAAATGAAAATGAACAAATTTTCAACTTTTATATTTAAATTCATTTGTGACATGAAACGACTAAAAAGATTAAACACGGCACAAAACAAGACTCGTTAAGATTGTTTAAAAATAAAAACAAAATAAAATACAAAGCTTACGCAAATTAGGATTACGAAGAGAATTTACCAAAAAAATAATTAGAATATTTCATCAATGTGGATTAAAAAAATCTACTGCTACAGATGGGATGCCTCCTTTGAAAAAAAATCAAATGAAAATTAGAAGCCATAAATAATGAAAAATGGAACATATTTGTTTTATTGCAATGAGTATATTTAAAACATTCTTAATATTCAAATTCAAATAATATGATGCAATATTGTATGTTAACTTTATGAGATATAAAGTGTTATCGTGGTTATAATATTTGAAAATGAGATTTTTTATATTTTAAATTTTATATTAAAATATTTGAAAACATTGAAAAATTTGCATAATTTCTACATTCACAGTGTGATGTTGAAATGACTAAAACATTAAACCATTAAGAATTTAATATTTCAAAAAACATAATAAACATAATTTCTGAAAAATTTAAGGTCAGGCACAGCAATAATGCATTAATATGTAGTTGTTTTCAATGCATAACATTAATGCATCATGTAAAGTGGTCATCTTTAATTAGTGATTGAGTGGTTTCCCAAAGCTTTTCCAGTACCAATATAAGATTCGAAATGGCAAATAGACTACAAACCCAAAGATTTCCTTCACAAAATCCTTTAACATATAATATAGACTACATGTTAATGTCGTTGTTATTGCTATTATCAAGAGAGAAAAAAGAAAAGATACAGAGAGAGGATAACAAATTTTCAATGACTAAAGATGACACCACTTAAAAAAGGAAAAAAAAAATAAAAAAATTCAGGAAATGTACAACAGAGAAAACCAACAAAGAGCATAAAATCATAAAACAATCTGTTAACCAATACTGTAAAACCAGCAACGGAATTATAAGAAGAAACTTCAGAGCATACAATCATTACTATGTCCTACAGTAGCACGGGGAAAATAGAAAAAAGGTACAACCAAGAGTAGAACACATCTACCAAAATGGAAACAGAAGGATAAGACATCTACCAAGATGGAAAATCTATGAAAGGGAACAGAAAAAATTTTCTAAGTTGCAATTAGAAGTGGAGAGTGAACGGTCCTATCCTGGAAAACTTACTATGCCACGAAAAAGCTACTTTAAGATTCAGGAATATAAGGTCAAACACCGACAACTAGTAGAGAAGCCAATGCTCATGACGGAAAGATTAAACAATGCCAAGATGGCATTAGAATTGCCATATTGAAGGATGGGAACCAGTTCTAAAGAAATAATAACAACAGAACAATGAAATGAGTGTGTGAAGAATAGAGTTCATAGCAGAGGACCTGGTCTGGTTAACTTAAGATTTCTCACCAGACAATTTTCAAAGGAGATCAAAGCAGAATGGAATTTGTCAAAAGTCAAAACCACTTTTGATTTGTTTTCTTCCAATCTTTTTTATTACTTTACCACACATCGTTGAAGGACAATTCTACCTAAAACAGAACAGACAAACACTCACCTCCCTGCTATTTTTGTGACAAATGCCATGCACCATGAACACCTCAGTTAAGAGATAACAGTATGGAATGAACCACCATTATCAAAACCACAGTACTTAGGCCCTTCCTTCCAAAAGTAGCCATACAACAAAGAAATCTTCTAAAGCCTGTATGCCAAAGTAAGCTACCAAAATAACTGAGCTTGTTCCCAACCAACAACAAGACACAATTTACACGCAATATACATGCATGCATACTTCTTTTCAGATGTGTGTTCAACAAAAAAATAGATTGTGTTAAACCCCCAGCTATAGTATCAGTACAGTATAAGGATTAATGAACATGCACGTTATGCATCATACCTCTCGGAATATTGAAAGCATGTATACTCGTCATGGAGAGTCTGAACTTTTAGATCAGGTTGCTGAGAAATTATCTAACAGGAGAAAGCAATTCAGACAAGTGTATGATAAACTGTTATGTAAATTTAGTAATTTACAGAAAATAAGACTTTCAGACAACAAAAGGAAACTGTATATTGATTGTGTATTTCGTACATTCAGTGATCTCCCTTTTATAGGGTAAATGACTATGCATAAAAAGGAAATAACAATAATAAAGAGGAAGGGAAACAATTTAATGAAATTTTGAGATATTTCACCTCCTAAATGTTTATAATATTTACAACCCTTTTATATACCTTGGATACTAGCGGCTCATAAATCCCTTCAGGCAGATAGGCCAAGGTTGTACCACTGTCAATTATTGTCCCTTTTCCGTCCCCTTGTGCCGAAGTATCTGTTGATAGACTAAGGAAAGTTTGGCCAACTTGAACTGCTGTCATATTGACACTGTAGTGTGGCCTAAACAAATTTTCAAATGTCATATTTTCTCAATTATAGATTTCAGTAAACCAATATATTAATGGAAGAGAGACTATAAGTACCAAATTTATTAAGATCCCATTTAGTTAAGGTTATGTTTGACCCTGCTTATTTTTTACTTAAAAGCTATTTCAAGTTAAAGCTAAAAATAAGAAGTTTAAATATATAAAGTAGAAGTTGTTTGGTCGTCTTAGCTTAAAAACTCTTTTTAAGCTAAAAGATCTGGTTCATTGTTCCACATCAATTAGTTCAGGAAGAACGGGAGAAGGAGGCTAAGGAATGCAGCTCATTAGTAAAAACTACTGTAGTTAGCATTTTTTCAAAAGCTATTTTTCCTCCCTTTTTCCTTTATTAAAATTAAAGTCCTCATTTTTTTAAAGGGGAAGAAAAGCCGAAGAAAAGCCGAAAAAAGTTGGCCAAACAGTACCTACATTTATGGCCTAGATGCTACTTATAATGACTTGGGGAAGCTTCCAAGGCTGATATGTCAATTCTGATAATAGTAAACAAAAATATCTGTGCATAAAGAAATTGACCAAAGTCCAGCATATCAAGCATGGACATTAACATTTAACAAAGATATTTTGTTCTCCATTTAGAATATGGGGGGCGAAAGTTCCGGCTTTTATGGTAGAAAACCACAGAAAAACAATGAAACTTCCCTTACTTTTGCACCATTAGAAATCCTACCGCCAGAATCAACTAACATGAGATTAATTTCGTATTCAAATTACAGTTTTACTAAATATTCACTATAACTTTAGCTTCTAACATCAAATCATCTTTTAAACCAAAAAAATCTACAAACACCATTTAGAGTGTAGATGTTGAGAGATGTCACCAATGTCTTTAGCAGAAGTCGCTAATCACCATGTATACGGGACAAGCTAGATTATAGATAAATGTTATTCACATGATAAGACAACAAAAATCAAACAAGACTAAAAGAAAAAATAAAGATGGATTTATTAGTCTTCAGTAAACAAGATGTAAGGTTTAACACAGAGCTCATGTGAAGGATCTGGCTTAGTTGTGGGATAAAAATTGTATAGCCGGTATACATACGCAATTAAAGTTTTTGAGAAAGAAATTAACTTTACAAAGTATGATTTGGAGGACTTTCTGTATGATTCAAAAATCTTAGGTTATATATAAACCACTAATGATAATAATCAACAAGCCCAAATATGAATTAGAAACTCTGTGTGTGACAATCAGTAAAAGCTATTGAGATCCCACAAATGTAGATATGGCGAAGGTAGAGCTTATAAAGGTTTGGGGAACCCTAAAAAAGAAGTGTTCTACTATCACAAACATACTACAATATTTGCAAAAAATATAATGTGGAACTAACAAAAACATGATAAGAAAACTAAAGAATTAATCCTCAAAACAGTAATTAATAACACCATAAGAAAAAGTAATCTAATTCTGAAATGCATTAAATGAATGGCATACTGGTCTGGTATTAATGGAGTCATCTTCACTACAGGTTGCACAACATGCCCAATAGCAAATATACCACCTCCATTTACTCCATTTAAACAATGAGCAAACATCTTTTTCACTTTGCCAGAAGAAGCAAGTTGTGAAATCATTGAAGAATTAGCTTTTCCAAATCCAAGTATTCCGTCAAGTGCTTCTTCATTTGCAGAACTTAGATCTCCAGATTGTCTAGCACCACACCTACAAAATATTCATTTTAAATATCAATAACACCAAAACATTTAATTATCAAACGGAATAATAATCACCAGAAAACATTACAACCTAAGTGCCTCCAGAATCACATCAAGCTATCATTAGAAAAGGCATTTCTAGGAGTGTTCCATATGATAAGGTGTTCTATTCACTGCCTCAGTATTTACTAAACCATTTTATTTACGGCATGTTTGATAAAACTGAAAATGTAGCAGTTAAAGATTTTCAATTCAAGTTTAGCATTTCCCGATCCTAAAAAGGATAAAATAAAGTAAATTATAATCCACAAAATAGTTTCTGTTGATACATCATTGACAGGACAAACTGCTGAATTATTCAATATTTTTATGCATAAATTTATGTTCTGCTTGAGTAAGGTTCAAATTACACAACTTAACTACTAAAACTACAGTAAATTCCAGCTTGGAACGCAACAAAAGTAACACCGCAAGAAGAACGAACGTCATCATTCTTCTCACTCTCAATCTTACTCAAACAGACAGCTGAATAAAAATTATAATCAAAGCCGAGTATTTTATCAGGCACCAACATCAGTTTTGGCGAATACTTAACAAATTTGTATGCTTCTTAGTGAAATAAAACAACTTTGAAAAGTAATACCTGCACACCGAGCGGTGCATCCACTTTATGTTAAGAAAATATCATATATGAGAAATTACGTTATTGCAAGTTTGCAAAAGCATCACGTTAAATTTCTATAAACACACATGCATGGTTTGAGTTCATTACTTCTGAGAAACTAATATCCACTAGCAGCAACAGATCAAAAGTAATAGCATGCATTACTCGCACATGAAACCTCACCCAAATATAATACTTCCATTAGCTGAATCGGTTTTGAGGTCCCCAGACACTTGCTCGTAAAGCACAATATCCTTTACAAAGTTACCAGCAGTTGAGCTCCCATCACCATATATCTCCAGATATGGACAGGTAATATTAGGAGTGCATGCGGACAGAAGACCTCCATTGACCGCTTTGCAGAACTCTTGATCACAGGTAACCAATTTACCAGAGGAGGATTCCTTTATGTCGTAGAGTGTAAGGTCCATCTGTGATACCAAAAGAAACGAAATTCAAATGAATAAAAACATCAGTGTTAACATGAGGAGGCACACAACTAGAACATACATGGTAAGGACAGTAAAAGACAAGGTTGACCCACATAGCTACCAAGGCACAAATAAAATGATACATGGTAAGAGAATGATGATCTCGCAGACTTAGAATGCACCTAAGGAAGTGTTTGGCACATAAACAGAATGTAACAAAGCAAAAAACATCCTTCTATGCTTTATTCTCTTTGGCTCCAACTACTCATGGTGTGTTTGGTAATTGGTAACAAGTTGATGTGCACTCATTGGTTTTCTGAAGCAGCAAAGAGTTGTTTTTATGTTGATTTCAACCTGATTGTACAGCCAACATAGATTTCTACGTTATTACAGAACAAGCACTTAGTGAACCCAAAAAATACCACATTAACCCTGCGTTCTAAAAGTAAAAATAGTACATTCTCTGACAGTGTAAAAGGTTTTTACATGTCAACTAACCAGAAACTGCCATGTAAGGTTAGTTTGTAGACTTTAACAATAACTATCTTTAAAATCATCCCTAACATGATTTCAGAATGGCAAACAATGTAAAAACTCTCTACACAGTACATAGATTCCAGGTTTAATTACTCACTTCCTTGTACCTGCACATCTTTACGTTTCAATCCCAACACCTAGAAGCTACTCACTTTTGTCCCTACACATACACTTTTAATCCGGTTGAGTCTCTGTCATCCAAAATTGTAAGGACTAAAATGGATTCATAAGTGTATGTATAAGGAAAAAAATGAGTTAAAAAGTATGAATGCAGCGACCAAAATTTGTAGTTTGTAAGTGTAGGAGCTAAAATGTAAAGCTTGTATATCTATAGGGACAAAACTAGCAATTAAATCTTATTAAACTCAAGTTCTAATCAATTCTAATTTTAAAATGGACAGAAACAAAATAAACCTAGGCAACCACGTTAGCCAAGTGAGGAAGGCAGCAAAGTAACATTAAGCTAAACTAAAAATACGAAAATTCAAAATAAATCTCAATGTCGTGACTTCAGTTTCTAAACTTAACTATTCATTGTCATTTGTGCTCCTAAAATTATGTTAATATCATCCTTGAGTTATAAGATATTTTGAATTTTAGACTAAAATGTGACTGCATTTTTCAAAGACTTTTTCTATGAATTTCTACTGCTTTCAAATACTAAATGACAACGTCTCACACTATCAACACCCTAAAAAGACGAAAAGCTTACACCAAGGCTACTTCTGCTGGGGCACTCTTTGCACTGAATGCAATTGACCCACATAATGTCAGTGCCAGTGTCCACCTGCAAGTAGTAATTTTTCGGAGGAGTTCCAATCCCAATTTTAGCATAGTAAAGCCTACAAACAAAAAACACAAACACAACAAATCAGTTCAGAAGATGATCGAACCAAAATTGAAGAAAGGAAGAAGGAATTCATTGATAGCAAGCAACGGACGGACCCGACGGCGTCGGGGCGGCCGCTTCCGCCGAGGGGGAGGTCGACTCCGGCGAGGAGGGAGAGCTGGCGGCGGTAGTCGTGTTCTTTGAAGGCGGAGAGGGAGCGGTCCTGGTACTTGCACTTGACGTTGAAGACGCCGTGGGCAGCGCTAACGACACTCACCGGTGACGGTGACGGTGACAGTAACAGAAGAAACCAGACGCATGCGGAGACGAAGATTGTTCTTCTGCTTCCGCGAAGCATCTCCATGGTCGTGGTTGTCACGCGATGCAGCGAGTGTCTGTGTTTGTTGGGAGAGTGAAGAAGACTCGAGAGAGGGAGAAGGAGGTTGGGGTCCACGCGCCAGCACGAGAATGGAGAATCAATTGCTGAGTGATAGAAAATAAAAATCGTAATATATATGTAAATATAGAGAAAACGGTGGAGTGACCGTTTGGAATTTGGATAATTATATTTTTTTTTTCTTTCTGAAAAAGAAAGTTACAACAAATTTATTTATCTGTTAAAATAATAATAATTAATTAATTAATTAATTAAAAGTCTACTTTTCTTGGTGTACGCGAAGCACGTGATAACTACCCATGCTTTCTTTCTGCACCCAAAATAAATGTTTTGGGATTAGGGAGTGATTGGGTTATTATTTTATAGAGTATGTTTTATACTCTGAATAGATGGATACTTTGACTGATTAAAAGTCTTTTTTTTCCCTTGAAGTCACGTTTAGGATCGTGTTGGACACACTTTGGTTATGAATATACCCAAAAATGTATTATTGTGTGGATAAATCTCGTATCATATTCTCGAAACTAAAATTTGACGATTCAAACATGTTTTAGATTGTTTAGAATATAAATGAACGTGCTTTTAATCATGTGTTGATGTCAAGGATATATTAAAAAATTATTACAAATCTTTATTGAAATGGCATTTTTCTCACTAAAAATGGTTTTTGTTTCGATATGATCCAAGGACATCTTTAGCACACCTTGTGAGTCTCTTAAGGGAGATTAAATATATCTAGAACGCATAATTTTATGGAATTTAATATATATATATTGACTGAGTGAATTTGCTTTTTTTTTATAATGCATGGCAACCAAAAAGGGAAAGAAATAGAGAAAATTGCATAGCTATAAAAAGGGGATTCAGAGTATGCATAGCTTTAAAACTCTCACTCTGTGTTCTCTACTGCAAGAAATTTGCCATCATTTAATAAGCAAACAAATCGATTTGAGTTTGGTTGCATATGGAATCTGCTTAATAAAAAGAGAAATAAAAAGTGTAATCTTTTTATTCAAAGATAGATTTAAGAGTATGAGCTTACTAATCTTTTATTTAAAGATTAACTCTATTTTACAAGAAATATACATTTAATAATTTTACTGGCATAATAATAATAATAATAATAATTTGTTAAGATTAATTTGTTAAGATTATTAAAACCAATCCTATATTTATGAAATATTATAAATAATAATTTACAGATCAAGTTAAATAATTTAATTATTTATCCATTAGTTAATATTTAATACTTAAATCCAAATATTTAGAAAAATAATAATTATGTTAACAAGTGACAAAACAATGATTTTTTGACATAAAGTTTAAGATTAAAGCACGAAAACATTTTTAAGGCATGATTCCTATCACATTATATCAACTTTTAAGGAGAGTATACAACTGTAGAAGAACTGAACTATTCGAAGAGTCCATTAATAAAAAATTCCGTTTTAAGTAGATACCAAAATCGGGAAATTGAAAGTTGAATTTCCAATCGCTGTAGTGACGTTTCAAAGAAGTTTACTGGAAATGTGACAAGCGATGTATTATAGCGCAACGTTTCGTACACGTTATTTTAAGAATAATTTACGCACAAATTGATATGATTTATATTCTAAGAAAGTCAATCCTTACTTTACAGTACTCACAAATTTAGCAAATAAAAAAGTTGTTTGACGTCGGCAGTGTACAAAAACTCATCAAGTTAACTCGAGTTACATTATAAGAATAGACGACAAAATATATCTACCGGCAACGCCACACTAGTATTGTTTCTTTAACATATTCCATTTCCTGCAGGAGTTCCTTCAACATCATTGTAAACAGGTGGGTCGAGACCATGAAAAATATCAGCGTTCCAACAGTTTGTTATAATATTACTAAATATCGACTTCAGCTGTTTAAAAAACTTGTATATAAATAAAAACTCCTGGAAACAATAATTTTTTTTTCTGTCATACTTTTCTGTGTTGCGTATTCTCATCAAAACAAATTAGAAAGAGAACAATATTTCCCGCCAAACATGAATCGAGCAGATTTCTTTCTTCCCACGAAATATTATATAATGAATGAGCATTACTGTTTTACAACCTGCATTATGGGACCCTTGAAAAGATTTGTATAACCCAAAACTGATACCTTGATCAATACTCATGGACTATACTCTCAACCAAAAAATAATTACTGAAAAAGGGTGTAAAAAACAAAATTTTTTATATCATCCCTCACCAAAAATTACCAATAAAGCAATTGGCGACCCTACGTACCTGTCTATGTGACAGGCAACAAATATTACAGAACTGGTACCCATGAAACATAATACGGTTGGCACATAGATGGAGACTATAAAAGGAGCCCGCGAAAGGGAAAAGGGAAAAAGGGGTAGCGGGAACAACACAGTCTTGGCAAGAATGGGCACTTTACTCCAAAAAGACAGCCCAGAGCACCAAACAATAAGATGAACTAAAACTTGGAGAAAGCGCTAACTCCACATCTTCCTCAATGCATCAGCCTCTCCATAGTCAATAGGAGCTTCTATGCACAGATCTCCAAGCACTTCAAAACTGCAAACTCTTCATGATCATAGACCAACTGATGATCACAAAGCCCACAAATGCCTCAAATATAGGCAACCCTCTGATTTTCTCCTAAAGAATGGGTAACATCTGAGAACTTGAGAATAAAATAAGCAACAGTAATAATGTACATTCAGAAGCTTAAGAAGTTGTGGCAGCCGTTGACTTCTCTAGCTTTTCCTTTTCAATTTCTGCCCTTCTCTGCTCGGCATGCTGGGCAACACCATTGGCGAGAGCTTGATAATTGAACTCAAGTGTCTGGGTGAGGTTCTCAAACCTCAATGGATCCGATGATTGTATCACTACAGTAAAAATTATTTTGTAAGGTGAGTGTGTCACATGATGACAATGGGAAACACTAAACATTTTAGCTTACCTTTGATTGTATCCACAAAGAAAACAAAAGGATCAACCTCATCAATTGGGGACTGCAACTCTTCATCATCACTATAGTCATCATCTGAATCATCATCATCCTCATCGGTCGGCCGGAATGATTTTGCCTACATCCAACAGATTCAGAGATTAAACAATAAATTATAAATAAAAACCAGTAAACCAATATTATAAAACAAAACAACGTATAACAACGGTCTTATGAATAATTATGTTTGGAAGGGGTGAGGATTTTT
>Ga0209489_100108_pt1 | contig 118064 bp, 58 predicted proteins | sample SiratrowhiteBW_FD_187527 | JGI IMG/M metagenome (GOLD analysis project Ga0209489, IMG submission 187527) | Root nodule microbial communities of legume samples collected from California, USA - Siratro white BW (SPAdes) (version 2) | ecosystem: Host-associated > Plants > Roots > Nodule | place... | reverse complement strand
AACTTCATTATCTGGATTCATATTCATATACTCTACTTCCCCCAGAAAAACCAAATATAAAAACTTTTTATGCAGAAAACACAGTTATGTAGTTATGCAAGCATGAATATCAGAACACTATGGCTCTAATACCAGTAATGCAGGATCGATAAAAGTAATGCAAATGCAGAGAAGAAGTTGGTGATGAAAACTTACATGTATGCAGCAATTCTGGAAATACTTCATTATCTGGATTCATATTCATATACTCTACTTCCCCCAGAAAAACCAAATATAAAAACTTTTTATGCAGAAAACACAGTTATGCAGTTATGAGAATTACATGTATGCAGCAATGGAAAAGAAACACTTACATGTATGCAGCAATTCTGGAAACACTTTAATTATGATAAAAAATTTGTCTCGTAATTATTATCATAAAACAATTTAATTTTTTTATAAAATGAATTATACTCTAAAAATTCTTAATGAAATCGTCCTACACTCTACAAATTTTGTATATTTCTTTTCCATCTCCTATAAACGTTATGAGGAGAATAACAATGACTTTTATAATTTAATAGTTTAATATGAAATAAATGAATAGCAACCCTGCATCAGCACGATGTCATAGTAAAAAGAAACCAAGGAAGAGGAAACCTTTAAATTTAAATGTAGATTTAAACATTTCACTAATGATTGTTACTTGTTTCATGCTCAATATCTACCTCATCAAATCAATTAATGCCCTTCCATACGGGAAAACATAGAATATATATAGGAAGCCGGTTTCATAATCAAATACGATTTTTCCTAACCATATATATTTTTTTTCTAAACTTACTTATTTAGATAATTTTTAAACAAGTCATGCTTGATGAACGATTTTATAAGAAAGGAAATATACTTCTAAATACTAATTTTGTCTTTCTTTTTATGTTAAAGTTATTTTATAGCACGGGTTTATTTTCTTTATTTAGAAATCATAAAGTAGTGCTTTTAGTTTTACTATAAAATTGTGTTTATAAATACAATTTCAGACTTCTTTATTATCTTAGGATGAAGTGATGTTTAAAAGAAAAAACTAAGCCACACTTAAAAATAAAATATTATGATGTCATTTTTCCTAGTACGTCTTACCAATTAATTACATAATTTTTTCAAAAACTACTAAACTCGATCATAAGAAAATTACCAAAATGGTGGTTTTGCCCTCCTTTCCCAGGCAAGGCTTTTGTTGTATTATTCTTTTAGATAATTGTCATGCATGTGGGCAGCTTACAAATTGAATCATTCTAATACTTTTTTCATTAATTAGAATTAATGTAAATTCAAGGTAAATACTATCTATTCAATAATAATGAAACTCATATATTCCTGATCTCAGGTGCAAACCTTATCTTAAAAGTTAGTTTGGTAAGATTCCATTAAATTTAAAATTTATTTATGATATAGTATCAGAGTGTATTCTAGCAAAGTTATTGAGCCTACACTAAAAAAAAAATTATTTAGAAACCAATATTTAGCTATCAAATGAAATGATTGAGACCAAAATAGTCATCAAATTAAATTTTGGTTGCTAAATAACTATAAAATAGAAGTAATGATTGAATTTAGTAACCAATTAAATTAAATAATTGGTATCTAACATTAGATACCAAAGTTTTAGTGACCTATGTCATTAGATTCTAAATTGGTATCTAACCATGCTATTAGATTCTAAATTGGTATCTAATTAAGTTAGAGACTAATTTAGAATCTAATGGTATAAGTCACTAAAACCTTGGTAGCTAATATTAGATACCAATTATTTGGCCTCATTGGTCACTAAATTCAATCATTACTTCTATTTTGTAGTTATTTAACAATCAAAATCTAATTTGGTGACTATTTTGGTTACAATTAGTAACCATTTCATTTGATAACTAAAAATTGGTCTCTAAATAATATTTTTTTTAGTGCTATCAGGCCACTATCGAACCACTTTTACGTATAAGTTTTCCTCTTGAGTTGAAGAGTCTCAAAGTAAGATTATAAGAAAGAGATGAGATCTTTTATAAGTAAATATAAAACTCCCCTTATAAACCAATTTTGTAAAATGGAATTAGATTTAAAGTGCAGTATTATACATGTATATACATACGAATTTCAACAAGTAAAAAGAAAAGTGTAAGTAAGCTTTTGTCTTAACAAATATAAGAGTCCAGAAGATAGGTGAGGGAGGCAGAATATATACGAACAATAATCCAACACAATATTCAAACGGTATTGAGACTCTCCAATGGAGGTCTCATACATATATTTGCTCCACTTTTTACCTTCGAGACTCCACATAAAGTTGTGCATAGAACCTCCTAGTTCTGTGAACAATGACCAAGCTCAAAGAAGCTGCAAACAAGCAAACCAGTGCCAATATTCCACACGTGAGTGAGAAGCAAACGTTTCCCTCGCAAAGAAGCAACTCGTTGTTATTTAGGCTTTGCACCATTCGGTGCTTTGCTTGTTGCTCTGCATAGTAGTCATATATTGTGCTTGCCACAAAACCAGACAAGAAGAGAGACCCTGCTGGGCTAGCCATAGTCAGAAAATTGTACAAAGTTCCAAAGTTTTTCACGCCAAATAGCTCTGAAGCTGCTGCTAAAGCAATTGACCAGTGAGCACCGTATCCAAAGCCGTTTGCTATTCCCACCACGTAAACGTGTCCAACCAATCCCATCACATAGTACAAGAGTCCCAAAGACATCATCGCTTGAATCACTGCCAATGCCACAAGTCTCGGGTAGCCAAAATTTCTGTTTCAAAAACCATGAACAAAAGCACACGTTCTAAGATGAAAATTCTTATCTTTTTATATGGTTCATCTTATCTATTTTTGCTCCATATAAATAATAGAAATAGCATATATAGTAGAGATGGTATACGTACCTTACTATAACCTCTGAGAAGTAGCCGCCACCAACGCGACCAAGGAAGTTGGATATGCTGATAACTGACACATAGACATTAACGTTGTTGTCTCCCAGTGATTGACATATCTGTCCCATGTTATTTATGATGGTCAAGCCCGAGCCAGCGCCCATGACTAGAGAGAAAAACATGACCCAAAAATCAGCCTCGGCCATTGCTTGTGACAAGGTGAAATCATCTCCTCTACTGGGTCCATTTTTCAGCTTGATTTTCCTCACAGCTTTGGTAACAGCTTGCCAAAGTCTAGCTTGAATCTGAAACATGTCCCTTGGCCCTTCTGACAAAGGAAGCACCTCCAACTTCGGAGGAACATTCTTCTCATTTTCAACGTGTTTGGTTACTTTGGTAGTACTACTACTAGTAGTACTAGTACTACTCTCCCCAATCACTTTCTTAGACTTAGTTGCTTCTAGCATTGGTGGTTCCAAGAGGGCTTCTTGGTCAGCACTCTGGGGTCCAGAGAAGAAAACCAAGAGGATGGGAACTACGATCGGAAGCAATATGAGAATGATCAAAACGAGTGCAAACAACGAGATGGTGGTTTGGTCCAAATGAAGGACGTTTTCTAGCAACAAAACTCCCGTCAAGTAAGCAGCCAAGAGAAGGCAAATGCTGTATATGAACATGAAACCTGATTCATCAGAGGCTCTAGATTGCTTATAACTCTCAACGGGTCTGATGATGAAGATGAGGGCTAGTGAAACCATTGCAGGTCCAACTGCAATGATGAAAATGATAGAGGCTTGATCAGGGAGTTTGAGCATGGCTATGATTTGAGTCCAGATTGCACCGCTTAGGCCAACGAAGCCCTTCAGAATCCCCACCACGTGGCCTCTGCTCTCGGGAAAACTTTGGACGCTGGAAACCAGTGCTGCTGTGTTGTAATATGTTGACCCATTTTGTCCTACGAAGATTAGAACACATAGCTGCAAATCACCACCACCTGGTTAACACGTTATTTTACGAGCATGAATTGGGTTGAAGTTTCTCCAAGTGTGGGAACTCGCAGCACAACCCAAGATGAAGTCAATGTTCAATAAGCACTTAAGAACCTCAGCTACTATCAGTTTAATAATTATATAATGAAAGTATACTAACTTTCAAAATCACTTTTATAAAATTAATAAACTTTGAGCGTTTTTTTAAATTCTTTTGAAAATAAAAATACAATAATTTTTTTAATTTTGATAAAATATTTATAAGATATTTTTATTTTTCTCTTTTATTTTTACATCATAATATATATAAATAAAAAAATAGGTAAAAAATATAAATAACGAAAATATTAATCTTAAAAATATATTTGATAAGATTAATAGCTACCTATTAATTTATTTGACTAGTTTGATTAATTCTAAGATACCTGAATTTATTTCAGGAAGTCCTAACTCATGAGTTATATAAGTTAATTACGCTAGTTTTTAGCTTATACTTTATCTAATTTTCTTCTTTTATTATTTTTACATTTTAATATATATATATATATATATATATATATATAATTTTTTTTACTTATTTTTATTTTATATCACATGATTAATTATTCTATTATTTTTAATATTTATTAAGTTATTTTTATTTTTTAATTTAATTTTAATTAAAAAAGTAACGTTTCAAATTTAAATATAAATATAATATTATACAAGTAAAAATTACACAATAAAAATATAAAAAAATAATATAACACTAGTTTAAATTGAAAAAAATCCAAAAATAAATAAAAATTAAATTTGACTAATCGAAATAAATCTATTAAATTTTTAATAAGATTTTTTTTTAATTCTAAAATTATAATTACATAATATTATTATCTAAAAAAACATAAATTTTATTTATATAATAAACCTCATAAGTAACTAGTTGTATTAAATATTTCCAATACAAAAAAGTTAACTTGTTCTCTTAAATATTTATAATTCTAATAATTAATTTATACTAACTTTTAAATTAGAAGGTAACTTATTAACAGGAAGTAAGTTATGGAGAGGCAAAATTGTAAGCCAACAATTTTAGCAAACAAACTTAATAGTAAGAAAACAAATTGCATTCGTAACTAGAAGAGAGAATACAAGATTCATTCTGTGATAAATGATAAAGATCCTAGTAGACAGAATATGAAACAATGATTACAGAAAAGAGGCTTTGTTAGCAGAGAAGAGAGAAGGGAGTGTTTGTTTGTGAGTTTGGAAGTGAACATACCAGCCAGAGGGGCAAAGCAGGAAGACGGTGCGTGACGACAAGCCAAACAAGGCCATAGCCAAGAACATTATGCAAGACACCAACAAGAATAAGAGCTGAAATGGGGTACAGCTGGCTGAATCTGCCAGCAAGAAGACCAACGTTGTCACCCAAATCCTTGGCCACGCTCATGAACGCCACCTGCTTCTGGTTGAAACCCATGCTGCTCTTTATCACCGGCGATATGCTCCCGAACATGTACGAGGTACCAGCGAAAGACATGTCCCACATCGCGCACACAAACACCACCCATCTGTGCCTCACAAACCCCTTCACTTTCTCATGCACCCACACCATCTTCTTCTCCACTCTCCTCTTTCAATCACATTTTCAAACTCACATTATCTATTTATAAACGTAATTACATCTTTATTTAATTAAGTTACAAAAATGATATCAAATATCATTGTGGAATATGGTGCAAAAAAGTTGTGTATAGAAAATTAATCCATAAAGGAGTGAGTGAGACTTTTGGAGAAAAGGACACCAACAATATAAGTGGTTAAGAATTAGCTTCGTGTTTTTGACGTTTACTTTTGGAGGTCCAAACCAAAATATCACACTCTCACCATCAATCCTAATCAGTGTCCAAAATTTCAATAATAAAGAGTGAAAATATCTGTAATTAATTAATAAAGTTTCTCGTGAATTTACTTCCAAGCCGGATGTTTGCTATTTTGTGTAGATAAAGTGATGGCAGTTTGGTACTTTCAGTGAAGTTTTCTTCACTTAACATGGTCCTTATGTGTTCTAAGAGATTCTATTTCTAATTAAAAATTAATAAAGTCTGATAAAAGATGTTTCTGTCAAATAGGTGCGGGACCTATCTCACCTTAGGTTTGACAACTTGTATTCAGCTATTTAGTTTTTCTTATTTTATTATTATATTTTCCTTCGCATCCAACAGGACATAGATATTTCATGAAGAAAAAGTTTGCAATTTTGAAAATATCAACACTTTTTGTTGAAGAAATTCAAAGATATCAACGTTCGGGCCCAAAAAAGGGACTATTTGCCAACCTTTTTTACTTACCAGAACTCGAAAGGAAAAGGACCTTTTGGGTTGCATCAAAATATCTTCCAACTTTATCCACGTTAATAAGAACGGAAATGGATTTTATCATTTTAGGGATGATCACCCCCCTAGATTTTTCAAAAATTATGGATTCAATCCATTTTCAATAAAATAGGTTAGATTTAAAATTTATATTTATTTTAATTTAATTAAATTGATTTATATACTTTAATTTAATTAGATTAAATTTAAATTAAATTCACTTAATTAATTAGATTAGATTTGATATGAAATCGATTTAATGGACTTAACATGTAATTAATTTAACTCAACTGGATATGATTCTAATCTAATATAAATTTGGTTTATTAGTTGAACAAAGTTTAATTTGACTTGATTTTTCATCTCAATTTTACTTGAGTCTAATTTGATATAGATCCTATAAAACTCAACTTGATTTGAGTATGATGTTATCTAATCTTGATTCAAATCAATTTAATTTATATCTTTTAATTGAATATGGATTAAGTTGACTTAACTAGATCTGGATCTCATAGAACTCAAGTTGATTTGAGCTCAACCTTATCTTATCTTAATTGAAATTAGTTTAACCTGAACCAAACACAACTTGGTTGAATGTCAAGTCAACTTAACTAGACCTGAACCTGGACTAACTTGACTCAACTTAATATGGACCGCTTCTACTTATACCTTCAAGTAGTTCTTGGGGCACCTCTAAATTTTCTGAAACGGACACTTTTATACTGTGAAGACCATTTTACCCTTACACCCTAAATCTTCATAAGCCTTCTCCTTCCACCTCTACCATTGTCGTGCGCCACCTCCAAGCTCTCCCACAGTTCCGTTGTGCAGTTTTGTTGCCGATTTCATTCCGTAATCGTTGAATAGCACTATATTGGACAAGTATTTGAGGTATGCATGATCTATTGAAAGATTTGTAGGATATTTGGGGAGATTTTGTGACTTGGAATGAGTTTTTTCCGAACATATTGTGTTACGGAACGGCTTATTCCGCAATGTTCATTCGGATCCGAATACACATTGCGGAATATGTCGTTTTACAACGAATTGGGAGGTGCTGGAATGCGTTGTGAAACGACATATTTTGCAATGTCTTGGAAGTGCCCCAAAAACACTTGGAGGTGCAAGAAGAAACAATCCTTAATATGGGATTCAAAACCTGATGTGGGTCTGATGTCTTAGCCTAACATAGGCCAACTAAATTTGGCCTCATATGAGCCTAATTCGACTAGACTTGAGCTAACTTCATTATAACCTAACTCACTTGAATTTAAACCCACCTCAACTTAGCTTAACTTGTATCTAGATTGACTCAGCTCAACCTAACACAGGATTATATTAACATAGTTTTAAATAACTCTAATCCACATGAGATAGACCAAACATCTATATAAATAAAATTTGAAATTCTATAACTTTAAATAATTAAATTATTATCATAAAATTTCTAAAAATTTAATTTCTTTCAAAATTATTTTAAAACATACCTTTTCATAAAATATTTAAAATTTGTTCAAAAATTAAATTACATTCTAAAATTTTATCCTCATTATTAGCCTGTAGCTTTTTACCTCTCTCGCCATGTCAAACTCCCTTTATAAGTGGAGTTCTCCGTCATTACTAATTCTCCAAAAGTAATAATCAAAATTATTACTTTTGGCTGCAACCATCATTGGTAATTTTCTAATTTTCTTTTAAGAAATTTATTAGTCTTATATTTGAATAAAGAATCTCATAATTTTAATATATTTAAATACATTGAATTTATCTCATTTAAAATTATTTCATTTGTAAATATTTTATTTTGATAAAACAATTCAATTTAGTGAATTTTATTTTATTAAATATTTTAATATTAAATAATTATTAAAAGAATTCAAAAATTTCAATATTAATAGTCTTTTGTATTCAATCTTCATTGACGCTAATTTTTAGTCAAAATTCGTCAAATTTTTTTTATTTAATATTTGTACAAAATTTTTCAATTGATCAATATTATTTTCAGTTCGACTATAATTATTTAAATGATTTTGATAATTTTGATCAAATTTATTTTTAATGTTGACGACTAAGGATTTTTAACGACTTTTTTGTACTAATGTTAGATTTCTTCAATTGGCATCAGTAAAAAAAAGTAATCCTAATTAATATTGATAGAAATTTTTCATTAACAGTAAAAAATAATTTATAATAAACTATTGACAAAAAAATATCTTTATTGATAATAAACAAAAATTACCATAGACAAAAAAAAAAAAAACAATGACACATGTCTATTGAAAAAATTTAATTTAAATCAGCAAATAAATGGTCTTTTTGACATTGTTGAAAAAGCTTTAACTAATATCAAACAATAAATTATAGTGGTCTATAAAAAAATTCTAACAAATTAAATTGTAACAATCTAGAAAATCTATCATCTAAGTAGAAGTGGTAAAAGTGAAATGAACATTTGATTATTATATTATTAAACTGAAAACACGTATTTATAGGAAAAGTTAGTAATCAAGTCTTATTCCCACTTGAGCCACCATCTCTCTGAAACCTCTGACCTCCCTCTTCTCTGACTTTTCTCTAAGACTTCGCGTCTGTCTTCCATCAGTTTCTCGAGCAGAGCCCACCATTGGACTCGTGGCGGAGAACAGAGCAAGTCTATCCGATCAGAATCTCCAATAGAGTAAGTTCGTTTTATGCCCCTTCTCTTAGAGTCAGTTTAGGGTTTTCGCTTTTCTCTGTTTACTGAGCTTGCATGTGGCCTCTGAGCCATCGGACGGTGGCTCTATGAGCTCAGCTTCATAGTCTGTTAGTCTGATCGTTGATTAGAGGTCCTTTAATGCAGATTCGAGTTCCTGAGGAGCATAGGCTATTGGGATTGTTATAGAGAATTTCAACTACAATTCAGGTAAGGGAGGCTAACCTTAGTGCTTATTTGATTTACAAATTTAAGTCTTGAATAGAGAAGTTAATGATGGTAGTAATTGTACAATTTGTATCTGGTAAAGTTTCCTGCAGGTCTGAAATATTGAATTGAATGTTGCATGTATGAGATAGTTGTGTGAAAATTGATGATATGTTGATCTGTTGAATAGATAATTTGTACTAGGGTAGATCATTCATCGTGTATGTAGCTTGATTTTCACCCAATTTAGTCATCTGAGGCAAGCATGGTAACTCTGATATAGTGAATTCTGTTAAATTTTTTGCATAATTCGCCTAGGCGACACCATCTCGCCCAGACGAGAATGGTTTCGAGTAGCAAGTATACTCTCTGGACTGTTTTCGCCCAGGCGAGAAAGTAGTTCGCTCAAGCGAGGGTACAGTCGTCCAGGCGAGGAAGCCCTTGGAGCAAGTGTGCTCTCTGGAGTGCTTTCGCCTAGGCGAGAAATCTTTCGCCCAAGCGAGAGTATTTTCGCTCAGGCGAAAATAGACCTTGCTCTATGGACTACTTTCGCCCAAGCGATAAACTTTTCGCTCAGGCAAGGGGTATTTTCGCCAAGGCGAAATTGGTCTCGCCCAAAGCTAAAAAAAAAAAAGAAATTTTTTTTTTGGCTTTTGTTTCTGAATGTTTAGCTCTTTGGAATGCAATGTATGTATTTAGTAAAACCAATTAATTGATAATTTAAGTTTAATTATATTGATAGTTTAGTGATTTCTTTAGATGTTAAGATTGAAGTGGAGATTGAGATTTAAAAGTGAATGAATGCATGAGTAGAGATCTATATTGTAATGTGATATTGGTAAGAGTGTTGATAAAGTTTGTCAAAGCCTAAGTATAGTGTTTTCAGGAAAGAAAACACCCATGTCTGGGTTAGTTAGGAAGTGCATTGTCTAAGGATCGGGTGAATGATTGACATCCTGACTCTACTAGTAGTATGAATCAAATAGACGATTATTACTAGGTGGTGAGAGTCGAAGGAGGTCTGAACTGGGTGACTGCAGCTTGAAATATAGCTGGTCAGGAAAGTCTCAGGGGGACTAACCCTATCATACATGATTGATGATTCATTTGTGTGGAGGCTGGTGGGTTCACAGGGTATGACAGGTGCATATCTCGAGGTCTATTAAATGCACGAGTCTTCCGGAAGTAGAGTCAAGTTTATAGTGTGTCAGTGTCTTATATTGTGATGGTGCATGTAACTGAATGAAAGACTTGAGTGGTGTTAATATTTTTGTTTGAATTGAAATACTCAAGTATTATTAAAATTTTGGTTAGCTTACCTTTTGTTTTGTTGTACTTGTGTGTTGATATCTGTTTGCAATGATCGTGTTTTTGGCACGGGAGCAGATGGTGTTGCAGATGGATCTGTGGAGGATCATTTGGAATGACTGGTGCTTTTGGGCATAAGTTAAATTTGAAAAATAATTTGGAGATAATTTGTAATTATGTTTTAGTATAATTCTGAAGGTAGAATTTTTAAATACTTTAGTTTAAAGGATTATTGTATGTTGATGAATTTTAATGATGATTAGTAGAATGTTTAGTTTTATGTATGTTATTTTTTGGGTGTTACATTTATTAAATTACAAACTAATTTCTATTAACATAAGTAAAAAAAAAAACATAATTGACATTAAGTGAAAAATAATAATCCCAACTATGTCTGGATCTTATTCAAGTGGATGACCTCCCAATCAAAATCAAGTTAAAGAAAAAATTATAAAGAACAAAGAACATGAATTTCAGGACATGAAAACTTTAAATTCTTATTTTTTAGATGGGATTTGAAACTCTTTAATTTAAGCAAACTAACTATTCTAACAAAATTTTAGAATTTCAATCTCTTTTACCTTGTACTTGGATCTGGTATTTCATAAATTTTAAGATATTAAAATATATTGAATTTGAATTGTTTCATTTCAAATTATTTTTTTAAATATTTTATTTGGATAAGGCAATTTAAATTTAGTGAATTAATTTTCTTATTTAAATAAAGTATTTCAATTACCCCAATTTCAAAAATTTAATTAAATATCAAGTAATTATTAAAATTTTAAAAATATCAATATTGATAAGTTAATAGATCTATATTGATGTTATTTTTGGCTCAAAGTTCTTCCAGCTTTCTTTCATTTTATATTTACAAAATATTTTTTCAATTTATGTTAAATGACATTATTTTCAAGTAATGAAATGTTAGATCGCGTCATATCCAAGTAAGATAGTACTAGGTTGGGCTCATGTAAGGTCGAACCAAGTCAATTTGAGTCAAAGTCAAACTAAGTTGATCCAAGTCTAGATTGGGTTGAGTCGATCTAGGCTTAAGTTGACTTGAGTAAGCCTAGGCCAAGGTTGAGTTGAGTAAGCCCAGGCCAAGTTTGAGCCGAGTTGGCTTGAGCCCAAATCGAGTTAAATTGAACTGGGCCATCGAGTAGATTCGGCCCGAGCCTAGGTCCAACCAAGTTAGTATGGGTTGAGGTTGAGCTGAGTCAGGACAAACCAACATTCAGTCGAGTCGAGCCAAGTCCATATTCATCCAAGTTAGGACCAACCCACATTCTGCTAAGTTGGGCTAGGATCAGGTCGGTCCTAGTTTGATTGAGACCAGGTAGGGCCTAGCCTAATAAAACTAGGTCAAGCGAGGTCGAGTTGAGTCTGTTCAACCCAGTTTGAGCTGAGTCGGCTCGAACTAAGGTTGAATGGAGTCGGCCTTGGCCTAGGTCGAGCCTAGTTTGTTAGGCTCAATTGAGTTGAATCGCCCTAGGCTCAATCAAGCCGAGTTGGTTTAAGTCCAAGTCAAGTTGAGTTAGGACGAGAGATGTTGAAAATGCCTTGGTGCATGTGAACAACTCTATGCCTCACTCTTCGCCACACAATGTTGTAATGCTTGGATATTAGATTTCAAAATTGGACGTGGCAGCCACCCAAAATGAAGAGAATTATGTGTGTGGCTTTGCCATTAGTAGTTTTCGCAATGACAATGTGTTACGGGATGACAGATGTAGCAGAGGTGAAACCTCTGCTGATATATTTGGATTGACATCATTACAAAATCACCTTGATCGTGGTCACCTACAACATGAAGTTGTGGTTGTTTGAGGTGAAGTGGTGGGCAGGCCCAGGCGACAAGTCCATGATTGTGGTCACTTACAAGAGTGAGGAGAAAAATGTATACCGAATGAGGTGTTAAATCCGGTATACATTTCAAAAGTAAATGGAAGGAAGGATAAAATTGGATTATGTTATTATATATTAAGGGTAATTCAGAAATTTTCAATGTGGCATGGAGGTGCAGGGTGACATCATAGAGGTGTAGGAAGAACTTGTCGTGGGACCGAGACAAATCAGGTTAGGTTTGACCAAGTCGTATTTGGCCCATGTTAGGTAAAGAAATCAGGTCGCAGCTATATCAAACTAAGTTTGGTTATTCTCACATCAGGTCGAGTTGAGTTTACTCAAACCCAGATCAAACTGAAGACTGCTTCTTCCTGCACCTCCAAGCCTTCTTGAGGCACCCCCAAAATTTTAAAATATTCCAAACTTACCCTTTATGAAATGACGGATTTACTCTTGAGGTTTTAGAAGGAATACAACAGTAAACATGGAGGTGGTTGGATATAGTTGTGCAGAAATTGGAAGCATGAAGGTGACGGTAGGGTGTAGTGGCTGATTGGTGGTGCTCTGTAGCGATAGGCATTGCGGAACAGAGCATTTCGCAACTCATTTCGTATGAGATGCAACCCACCCCCAAATCGCAAATTGCACCAAATCCCTCCAAATACTCTACAAATCCAAAAATACATCATACATATTTCAAATAATCCTCAAATGCGTTGCTATTGAAGGTTGATGGAATAAAAATGGCCAAGAAAACGCACGACGGAATGGTGGCTGTGCTTGGAGGTGGCGCCATAGAAGTAAAATGAAGAGAGGTTCGTGGAGAAGTACGAGGGTTTTAGAGTAAAAGGATATTTTGGTCTTCACAATACTATTTTAAGAATATTTTGGTCTAAATTAATAAGTTTGGAGATAACGAATAAATTGATGAGTTTGGAGATACTCCCAAGAAATGCTTGAATTTGCATGAAAAAAGAGTCCAAACTGAATCTACCCAAAAAAGGTTTACCCAAACTAAAAGATGAATTTGAGAAATTCTTACATTTTAGATAAACTTTGATTTTTTTTATTTATTTTAAATAATTCAATCACTCTACTGAAATCTAAAATTAAAATTCCTTATCCAATCAACATATTTTATCATAAAATATTTCAAATTCTCTAAAAGAAATTATTGTCGTTTTAAAATGTCCTATCCAAATACAAGGTTATGTTATTTTGTTACAATGCATTTCAAATTGTTTACAAAACATAATTACTCTCTTAAAATTCTCCATCTAAACATACTTTAAGTAAATTTCGTGATTTCATAAGTGTAGTATATTTCCCTGCTGCTCTAAGGTAATTACCAAACAATTAGGCTAGGTTAAATGCAGCAAAATCTAATAAGAACGATTGTAGAAAATAATAGATAGAATTATTGATAAAAATAAAATTCTACCATGGTGAGTCCTTGAAACTTAAACATAACAATGAAGACACATAATAAAGAAAAACATAACAATGAAGGCACTCTTCTTGACACTAATCAAAGAACTAAAGCAAACAAAACATGAAACAAAACTATTCCATGGAATCAAAACTTGGAGCATACCATCCCAACTGGTCATTGATTTGTTTCAGTCTTGCTTCTTGACCCTTTGAATCTCCTAATGCAGTAGTGAATGGGTACACATAAGTTACTTTCATTGCCACACATCTGTAAGCAACCACATCACCTTTCACCAGAAACTCAAGAACATCTCTGCCAAATCCTCCATCAACTTCAGCTTCTAGATATTGACCTGCATATAAATTTTAGTAAAGTGAAGTTATAACTTGTCGCTTCCAATGCAAGATGTGTGATTTTCTAATAATCTCATCCAACACTTGATATGATCAACTAGGTGTTAATTTGTTCATATTTTCTAAAATCATTACCCTTTTATTAATGGATTAATATTTAGGATAATCCGTTATATTTTTTGTTAGATCAAAATGTGTTAATTCTGACTTATGCTAATAATTAATTGATTATATATATTTTTATATATATTTATGTTTGCTTACACAAATAATCAACTTAGTGAAAGTATAAAGGATTATATTATTCTAGTTGTATTTTCATAAACAGGTTTAAACAAAATAATCTATTAATACTTAAGATAATCAATTAAACTTATTGTATTGGATATTACATCAATTGTTTGAAAATCTATTACTTAAAATCATATCAAACTAACCTAAGATCAAATCCTCCTAATTCCAATTACACAGTCTGATACATTAATCTAAAACTGAACAAAAGAGGATGAATTGAGTTTGTATTACCATAGGGGGTATCTTCCACGGGCTGGAACTTCACATTTTTCTGGGTCTTTAGGATTGCTTCACGAAGTTTCTGAGAAATTAATGAACAATAACAACAACAATAAGTTAGACAAAAAGGAAATGTACCTAAGGAGTGACTATATGCCTAAATCACCTCCAAACAACCATAGCAAGAAAAGTTAGTCAAAATAAAGATCATGGAATTATAGGACACTTCTGAGGAATGCTCTAGAAACCTGAATAGCATCATCCAATGAATTTGCAGGAATCAGCCAAGGAAACGAAAAAGATGATGACTTGGGATTTGTTGATATACAACCTGGATTGATTGATGGACAAGGTCTGATCTTTCTGCAAGAAGAGAATGTTGGTGATAATAAACAAGAAATCCATTGCCATAAGAAAAAAACAATATATATGCAATGTATGATATATATTACAAAGTCACTAAATGCTCCAAAAGGGGCAAGGCATGAAGAATATTTACATACCCATTTTCTAGTCCAAGCTCCAAGCTCTTGGATTGAGAGAAAGGAGTGGTGAGGGAGCTTGGAGGGGATTGAGAAGTGAGGGATGGGATTGCATGAGAAGGAAAAGGAGAGGCTAAGGTTGCTGCAAGGGCCAAAGAGAGGAGATTAGGTAGGACCCTATCTCCAATTTGAGTTTGAGTTTTCAGTTTAGGAAGTGTTTTTGTGTAAGAAAAAGCAAGAGAAGGTAGAAGACTCATCAGACTCATCATTTATGGAGACCCTTTTGCTCCATCACTCTCTTTCTGCTTTTACTTCCCAAACAATTCACCAAAATTTGTTCCAGCCTTTGAAACTTGATCCTTTTGCTGAGTGCTTCTTCAACCTCAAAAGGGTAGTTTCGGAAAGAGTGTAACTTTTTTTCTCTGGGCCTTCCTAGGAACATTATTACTATTCACTTATTTGCCAAATGATAAGTGTTGTTCTAATTTTTGTTATTTATATACCACCCCTTAAGGTTATTTTTAAGATATTTTTTATGTTTATTTATTTTATAATTATATCAAATGGGCTAAAAATAAAGTAATAGTAATGTCCTCTAATTTTTATAAACAACAACTTAATATAATAATATATGTAATTATAAAATGTTTTTTAAAGCTACATATTCATTACTTTTTAAATTTATTATATTATTTTTTTAGCTTCTCTAATACACTATTCTTTCTCAAATTTTGTTTTTTTTCACATGTGAATATCAATTTTATATGCATACAAATATAGAAGATTTCACAAAAACATATAAAAGGTCCTCAATATCCTGATGTAATTGTGATGTGTTTGCAGAAACGAGGTAGAGATAAAATTTGACGTAGTAGTATTGTAGATCAGCTTCTCGGTCTCCTAAATTACTAATTTAATTTATTAATTAGTTTATTTTCTGTATTTATTGTAATACAATTTAAAAAATCTGCATTTATTAACAAATCTAAAAATTATAATTTTTATTCAAAACTCTTTTGATTTAGTTAATCTTTCTGGGCACTGTTTGTATTTTCTGAATCTATAAAAGGTTAGGGTTTTAGGAATTCTAAATCTGGTGGTTTTGGCGCTGAATGAGTGTAAGAATGGAAGAACAATCGGTGAACGGCATGATGTCGAGGTCGAAAACGACGCAAGAGTTAGCGATGGAAGGGCAGAAGTACCTCGAAGAAACCATAGAGTTCGCTTTCCAGATCCTCTCTTCCATGAACGACGAGCTCTGCAACCCTGTTCTCTGGTCCACCTCTCCCTCCGCCACTTCTGCCTCCCCCAACGGCCCCTCCGCCACCGCTGACTCCACTTCCGACAACTCCAATCTCCACTCCGACAGCGCCACAGCCTCTGCCGGTGCCGGAGGCGTCCTCGAAGAGGCCCGCTTGCGCTACAAGAACGCCGTCGCCGCGCTCCGGACCATTCTCACTGCCATTCCTAACTCCCAGAAGGTACCTGATTTCGCTCGTTCACTTTATCTTGAATCTCCATTACGTGTTTGCTTTGTTGTGAAATGCATTTTGACAATGAATTCTCTTGATTCGTGGATTTTGTGAACTGTTATTATGTGCCAAAACTGAATGCAATAGACTTTATAGAGCTGTGAGAGGATGGGAACGTACTAATCCTTTTACATTAAATTGTTAATGTAAAAGGATAATACGTTGAGTTGGATTGGATTGGAAATGGGAGTAGTTCAACGCTCCCTGTATTGAGATCTGAAAAGATTTCAAAAATCTAGTTCTAGAAATGGAGACGTCTTTAAGGTTGCCCTTAACTCACATACTTCACTTATTAGTAGTTATGAGATCAAATTTTTTTACTTCCTGGATTAGCAGTCGATCACAAAATGCTATTGTGGGATGACCACTATTCTGAATTTTTTTATACAGTTTATTATATAGGTCTAAATTCTCAATGATAGAAGGTTGTTAAATAATCGTGATTCATAATTATCAATAAAAAGTCGCCATACAAGAAAATACATGAGCTAAAGTCATTGTAACCACTAATAAAAGCCATATGTGTTTTAAACAAAACAGACAAGTAAATATCAACGAATGACACAGGGAACGAGTCTAGTCAGAAACAGAGGGACTGTGTCTCGTCATATCCAGAGACAGGGAGACTGTAGGTCTTGTCGCTGGAGAGAGAATAGATGTAGATGAATGCAGGTCTCACCCCTTTTTGTTGTGTTTTCCCCAAAAATCCTTGACATACCCCTTGCCTTCCAAGAAACAAGCCTAACAACTAAGTAAGAAGGATTTTGAAGTCACAGCATTGCAGTGGTATCCTGCTGCAATCCATGCTATTTCTCCCACAAAAGCTGCTGGAAAGTGGTCAGTGATGTGAGCAATGTGCGGCCCCTGGTTGCGCTGTGTTACAACAGCATTGTTGTGTCACTATGATGCACTATTGAGAACCCTACTCTTGATATTTAGGATGTATTGTGGCTGTCAATTGTTCACGTGAATATTCATTGAATACATTATAAAAACTAAGATCTTCCACCTTAAGATTAGTGCCATCCCTTGGTAATTCCAAGATTCATTGGTGCCACATCGTGATGGCCCCGGAGGTTTAAACTGAGATGTGGTGTTCAGTTACAGAGTCAGAAATCTGAAAGGCCTTAGTTTCAGAGTTCAGAAATATAATCCTAAACATGAGTTGTCCTTAAATATTTAGTGGCAAAGTCTTAGGAACGAAAGTAGATTTATGTGCACTAAAGTAGATTTATGTCACAGTTTGTAAGTTTAGGGAATCCAGTTGCTGAGTGTTGACCCATACAAGTTTAACTCATGGTGCTCAGTGTTATAAAAAAGACCATGGCACAAAGCTGTGACAGATTTTTTCTGGCCAACACTGCGTGGCAGTGGCGAATTGGGTTTTCCACTATGGCTTGTGGCCACTTTGGACGTTGTGCAATGTCCTTGTCGAACAGCCATGGTGGAAATTGCTGCCAGCCCTCAGATCAGGCTGCACTGACCCCAGGTTTCTTAGATTTTATATTTTGAAAAAGGGGTTGGGTCATACAATCTAGTCCAAACCCAATCCACAATTAAAAATACCTAAGCTAGATACCTACCTGTCACAACCTAAACTGTAGAGTTGTTCTGTTTCAGCAACTATAGCTGTTGCGCTCAGCCACCGGTGACACTTCTGCTGCCACTACCTGTGGCTTATTCTGTTGCTGCCTGCGATGTGTTCTGCAGCTTGGGACGTGTTCCACTGTCAGCATTCCACTGCAGTGCCATCGTTGTCCCACTACAGTGCCACCTCCCCTTTTTTCCCTTTCGTGGTTTCCTCTTTAGTTCTGCAGAGCCATCCTCTGCAATAACTAGTTATTATTTTGCTAAACCAGGTTTTTAGCTAATGGATTGTGAATTCAATCTTAATTCCTTGGACATTTTTCAGAGAAGGTAAAAAGATGATACAAATTCTCTATTCTAAGGTTCATTTGATGTCCTTTTTAAAAAGTAGGGTTATAAAAAAAAACACGGATAAGCTTTATATGACTATAAAAAAATCAATGACAAACTAATCTTTAAAATATTAGTTTTAAAGGGATATTAAACTGACTGGTACATACCACTTTGCATAAGTTCATAATTTGCTAAACATAATTCTGCTATATTGTGGTACCATAAACTGGAATTTGAAGTTATTGATGATTGGAGTAAAAGAAAATTATTCATAAAGTATATTGGTAGACAAACTCTCCCTAATGTAGATATAGAACGCACAGTGTAACTTGACACTTAAAGGATATTGGTAGACAACGTTTTGTTTTCATTCGTATATCACTTGTTTGATTAGGTATATGTTCGTAATATTTTTTGTGAGCTTTACAACTAAACTATGTCAAGTGAAGCTTTTATTTTCTGGTTCAACTAACGTGGTTAGTATTACAGTCAAAAGCATTTGATACCGGTTCAGCTGCTAGCACTGCAGATGACGCTGAGATTGTTAAGTTGCAGGAGCGAGCCTCATCTCTAAGAAGGGTAGGTTTGAACTAGGTTTTTAATGAATAATCTCTGTCTCTTTTCTTTATCGCTGTTCTTTACAACGGCTGAGCTTTGAAATTCTCGTTTTAGGGGCAGATTTTAGTTCGTTGCAAAGAAGCATTTACTTTTCCGTCATGTTCTCTTAAGATATAACGGAATCTAATGTCTTCCTTATTATGGGTTTTATATATTTTTAGCCTATTTCTGAAACAATTTATGACCCCTTGGTATTAGCTGAAGTGGTTGATAGACTGTCTTTTTTCTGTTTTAATTACATCAGTGGTAAACATTAAACTTCTGCCATACATGTAGGAGCTTGCCAACAAGAACTTGCTCCTGAAGACACTCATAGATCAACTGCGTGATCTTATCACTGATATATCAACATGGCAAAGTCCTTTTTCAACCTGAAGTTTGGGACGAATACTTAAATTTGTAGAGTGGTCGCGGAAAATGGAAACCTGATTCAGAGTACAGTAAATGACAACAAGGCTTGATATTTTCCATATGAAGATGTATCAGTTGATCTTTCAGAAAGCCGTAATGATGATAGCTTGTCTGAAAATGGTTGTCCAATGGGCTTGTAGATTTTTTCCTCATAAATTTTATAAAATAGCAACCTCCTAATCTTTAACAAAAGAAAATGTAACTAACTGCTTTCTTTTGAACCGTAGAGAAGGGTTCCTGTATTTTGAGATTAAACTTGATTGTATCACCATTTTTTTCATTTTATAGCTTGTTACTTAGGTGAATGCACTGCATTTTATGTTTCAGATCTATTTATTTGGTTGAGCATTTAGGAATGGAATGGCAAGGTGGTGGTGGTTCTTGGCGCATGTTTGGTTTTACAACTTACATCTAGGTCCTCGTGTACTTTTAACGAAAAAGCAACTAAGTATTATGTTGGTCTGCAGTAGTATTATATACAAATAGATAGTGGTGCTGATGCACGTTCAGCTTTTCAATCGTGCATCCAAAAACAAGGGGGGGTCGTTTTATGTGATGAGTATCTTCCACTTAGTTTAGGAGTTAATGATTGAATGTCAAGGAAATTAATCGGTATCTTTGTTGAAGATATTTCTAAAAGTTTGTCTGACAATTGAAAGGGGAAATAATATCATTTTAAAAATGAGAGAGTCCAGTTGTCCAGAACCGACTAACAGCAAAAGATATATGTTGCTTACAACTTTTTACGGGAAGAATGAAAAAATTATAGATATAATCAAGTGTCACGATCTCACTGACTCTTTTGAATTCTGCTTTATAGGAGAAATATATATTAATAAACTCTATTGAAGAATTAGGATCTTATGGTATCGTAAATCTCACTATATATCTCCTGTAGGGCAGCATGATCTGGTGTGATTTTTTCTTGGAATTCTGCATATTGCCGAAATTCTTCATCCAGAATATGTTCCACCTTTCACATTTTAAGCAGACTAATCCCCCTGGTGGATTAAGTATACAGTAAATACTCTGTTCTTACCATGTACAGCATTTCCACTGTAAGAGGGGTAGTGATGGTTGGTAAACACAAACTGTTATGTATTCGAATAATATCAAACGACATTATTAGTATATCTTAGCCACTTGCATATTGACTATAGTTGAGATATTCGCTTAAGTGGTGTAATGCAGAAGGATCATAATCCCTTTTCCTTGTCGGATTTGATTTTCCAATCCTTGTTTTCACTCCCTGGAAAAACAGCACAAGCGCCAAAAAACCGTTATATTTATTTATGATTGTGTAACTCATGCCGAATAGGTTTTAGAAAAATGCTGAATAAGTATAAATCTACTTTGCAACTGAAATGACATGTTGACAAATACCTTAGAACCTTCCTGTTTTGTATTTCATTCCTTTTTGGTATGGTATGCAGGCGAATGATTTTTAAATTTAGCCCTTTAGTTTTTATTGGATTCGTTTCATGGCTCATGCGACTAAAATACGCCATATCCAATAAATAATCAAAATTTAACTTCACTGGTTGGCATCTCTGACATCAAATTGAAACTAAATCTCTTAGTTGGTCAAAGAGGCAGTGCTTTTTGTTTGTCTATCCTTCCAGAATCGCTGTTCAAAAAATTCACATGATACAGGAAAATCTAAAAAAAAATTATGGAGCTTCATTTATATTATGAGTTTGTTCTTTTTACAACAGCATTGGAGTTTTCCATTTCGAAATTACTCACTTGCCAAGCCATCATTTTCTTGATTTTTATTTTTTTAAATTTCCTTGAATTCTATCAGCCAGAGACTTTGTCACCTTCAGAGACTTCCAGTCCTTTCACAGCCAACTAATAATACTCATAGCAATCTAGCAAACTCCCTTCACTCTTCTTTAGCATTCCACTTTCACAACAGCAAAATCTAGCACAGGAATTATCAGATGACCTAAAACTATCATAATTAGATAGAGAGATGGCCACACAACTTTGTTTTCTCTTTGTTGTTTTTTCCTTTTGCTTTGTCTTAATTATGAACTGAAGATCTAGTAGTGAGAGAGGATCTCATATCCACAATAGCAGATTCATCAGCCCCTAACTTGATAGCCTCTTTGCTGGCTCTTATGAACCTTGAGACAGCTCCCCGAACATACTCGTGAGCTTCCTTCACACTCATCTTCTTGCTCATTTCATCAGGGAAACTGCTCAAGAAATGGTCCCCATTAAGAACAGCTGCCAATTGAACTACCTCACTCTGAAATTCAGACAGGCCTGCATCTTCTTTTGCTTCACTGCTCCTTAGAGGGGTCACGTCCGGCAAAGTCACTGAAATGCATACATTACCTTGTCTTAGCACTTTGTTCTACATCATATAAGGTTTTAGTTTAATTTCTATGCAGTTCCACTGTAAAAAAATTTAAACTGTAAACCAATCAGAAATCATGATAAGTATAAACTTCTAACGTAGCTTCTACTAAAGCTAATAAACTGATCATACATGACAATTTATGATTGAATGATAGTATAAAAATCTTGTTCAAAGAGTTGAAGACTTCAATTTTTGGCTATCTATGTTCAAGTCTATAACTTTGTAATCCATATTGGAATGTATTATTGAGAAATTCAATTGATTAACATAAAAAGGGTAGATTGGATACCTGGGCAATCCGTTCTGGGTGAACTTAAGTCTCCAACAACATGCTCGAATGTCCCAGCCCAAGCATCTCTGTGAGTCAAAAAGTTGGAGGAAAGGTTGAAGATCTTCTTTAGGGTTGCAGGAATAGAAGAGTGCTCAAATTCTGAGTTTTCAGCAGGTCCTTTGGCACCACTAATCACTGGGAAAATGGACCAAGTAGTAAATTAAAATTAGTTGGCATGTCAAACTAAATCGAAAGCAAGTTGAAGCTTTAGAATCTAACAAATGCAACCAAGAAGATTTGGTAAACAAAGTATTCAGAACCGTATGTGGTTTGTATACTAAATTTGACTAGAAAACAACAATCCTTAGTCCTTAATCTCTCAAAACACAAGGAAAAGGACAAACATGTTCCTGTAGCCTCAAGAAGAGAAAAATCAGCCAACTACATCGAACTCAAAGTAACAGCACCGGAATACCGATAATCAGAAAGGACAATGGTCCCAGAAAAGTTAATGTGGCATCCAATGGAATAAAAACATGCCATACTCCCCATTATAAAAGAAGTGTTGGAGATAATTGTCTGACATCTCTATCATAAAAAAAATATGAGTAAATTGCTTTGACAAAAGAGTAGAAGCTAAAAAAGGATAGTTAAATCGGATTTTGAGATTACCAGTTCCTTTCTTGATCCAAGGAGAGATCATAATAGTAGGCACCCGAACCCCCAACCTATCAAACTTGAAGAAATAGGGAGCAGGTCCGGTGTTCCCATCTGGATTAGGAATGTTGACAAAAGGGGTCTTCACATGATCAAAAAATCCACCATGTTCATCATATGTAATGATGAAAAGTGTTTCATTCCACTGAGGGCTGGCTCTTAGAGCCTCGTAAACCTCCTTAACCAGCATTTGGCCATGTGCAACATCGTGAGATGGGTGGTCATCATTCGCCGGCAAGCCCTTCAAGTCAAAATACCGAGGCTCAATCACACTCAAGGGTGGAAGCTTCCCATTTCTGGCATCTCTCTTGAACTTCAAATCATACTGATGGAACTTGAACACGTACTTCAATTTCCTTAGATTCCTATAGAACAAAGTTGTGGGTATGTTCTGAAAGTAAATCCCAAAGTCTAGGCCATTCTCATGCATAGAGTCAAAGATGGTTTTTTGAGGGTACCCTTTGGCTAACTGCCTCTTGACATGGCTTGTGGAACCATGAGAGGTTGCTGAGTACACAAAAAGCCTATTGGGTTGTGTTGGACCAGGAATTGAAGAAAACCACCTATCAAAAACCGCAAATTCCTGAACCAAAGCAGCATAAACCGGCACAGCCTCGGGCTTAAACCCTTTCATCACAGTCTCAGAGAGGTTCGGAGACATGGACAATGCTTGTTCCACAAACCCATTCATGGAAGGGATTGAACCAGAACCGAACACCTGCTGCAACACATCTTCAAATGAATGCCCCGGATCCGGATCCACGAACTCCGCATCATCAGTGAAGCAAATTGAATCTTGCTTCGACCCTTTAGTAGAAACAGGGTTGCATTCATCTCCTGTTACCCCATTGATTAACGCGTTGATTCTCTCCTTCATCCACCCCAGCATGTGGTCAAAGGAACGGTTCTCCATAACCAAAACAACAACGTTTTTTATAGGTTGCTGTTGCTGCGCCCTTGCAAAAACACAGAGGAACACAAAGAAAGAGAGCACTAGAATGGAAGATCTGGATTTGCCCCCTCCCATTATTTCCCTCAAAGATGGGGCCTTTTGCCAAATGGGTCGTTAAAACAAAAAGCTTTCCCAACACTGAATGTGGAATAAGTGAATGGTGAGATAAATGTGAAAATGGAATAAGGCTTTTATCACTGAATGTGGAAACAGTGCAGAATGAGAATAAGATAGTTTGAGCAGTTATAGGGAAGAGTTTTAGTTACAGTGTTGGAGGAGCTTGATGCATAGATAGAGTGGTAGCAGAAGACAGAACAAAGAAGAAGAAAGAGAAAGGTTTTGTGCTACAATTCACTCACTCACTCACAGAGGTTCACATTCAGCATTAAAGAACAGTGGAGATGAAAAGTAACGCAATAAGTGGAACGTGAATGGAAGGTGTCGTTTTGTGATTATTCTGCGTAGTTGATGAGGATCTTACGTGCTCCTTTTTCGCGGGGTCAGTTTATTTTTCCTTTTTCAGTATCAGTTTTCAGTTTTTTGAGCTTCTTCTACTTTCGCACTAACCAATTTAACCTAATAGGATTTTCACCCATAATTCCTAATAATAATTAATATAAATAAAACTCTGTCTGAAATAATAATAAAATAATAAATTCAAATTTAAAATAAATAGGAATTTAACTACAATATTCGGATAATATAAATGTTTTTTGTACTGTACTGTCAAATCATAGATTATTATATAATTAAACATTACAATTTGTTATGTGATAATTAATCATAAACCAATTGAGTTTCTAATTAACTAATAGTATACGTTTAATATTATACATTTTAAACTATTATATTAATAAATTAACTACATACATTTAATATTATTGGAGAGTCCGTTTTACTGCATATTTTATATGTGATATTTGTTGACCACAATATACTACTTATTAAATGCGTTGTATGTTTCAATATATTAAAGTATTACTACTTTTAATGTTTAAAATAATAAGTTTTGATAGATATATTTTGAAATAAAAGTTTAAAATATAACGCATCTTATATAAAAATATAACAATTTATCTTTAAACTTTTATCTTTAATGATTTTTCTACATATTATATTTAATAAATATAATATTTGATTTTATAGGGAAAGTCACATAATATATTAAAGTTATCGAATATAATATTTTAAATTTAAACATAATATTTAATTTTAAAAAGTAAAAAATATTCTAATTTATATGTTTCTTGACTGCATATTGTATTTAACAGTTAGTTTAACTTATAATTAATTAATTAAGATATGTATTATATTTAAATAAAATTCAATCTTTATAAATCAATACATGTATAAAATATATGTTAAATATTATATTACTTTTATTATTGCTTAAGATAATTATTTCATGAAATAAATTTAAAAAATTTAAACCTGTCTTAATATACTAAATTGATAAACTTATATAATTATTCATTTACTCCTTTCTATTAATAAATATGTTTACTAAAACTATAATGAAGATTTATTTAACTATTCATTTAATAAATTAAAAGTAATATTGACTTTTAAAAATAATAAGTCCTCTCACACTCCGTAACATATTGATGTTCAACTCACCTCATCTTAAATATTTTTATAATATGTTATCAAATCATAGTTTGTTATACAATTAAAACTATCGTTTTGTTAGTAATTACTTTCAAAAAACATATTTGAATTGACAGATGACTTATAATAGAAAACTCTTTATATTAAAACCGTATTAAAATTTAAACTATAAAACATAAAGATATAGATATTTTTTATCTGGTCTCGTCTCTCTATTTCGAATTTAAATACCACAGAGTATTTTTTTTTCACCCTAACATAACATTTTCTAAATAATAAATAATGCTATTTGTTTCTATTTTATTTCATTCAGCGTTTTTTTTATTATTATTGAATAGCGTACAGCTGCACCGACTCTTCCAGACTAAGTCACGGATTCACATATTACATTATAAAGGATTAATTAAATTTTATAAATAAATTTGAGAATTTTAATTAAGTTTTCATTAAAAAAACTACTCTATTAATTATTCAAACTACTTTTACTTTTATCTAAGGATTTTATCGTTCGTTTTAAATTTCTGATAATTTTCTAGTGAATTCCCTCTAGAAGATTAAATATGAAAAAATAAAGTTTATGGACGCATTGAAGATACGAAGATGAGAATAACAATTCCCTCATCTCATTAAAATAATAATAATAATAATAATAATAATATACTACCTAAATGAAAAAAAAATTATTTTACGTATTTATTAAAATAATTTTGTAATAAAAAATGAATTAAAAATACTTAAATTTATAAAAAATTATAAAGCCACATATTCTAATATGATTAAAAAACAACCATTAATTATTAGTTAACTAAAGGAAAAATACTTCGCCTTCCTACTTGTATTAAACACATAAATTTGTCTTGGATTGTGCTGAAAAGGAAAAACATTAATAATTTGTGTGGAGAGCAATTAACGGAATTATATTATACAGAAACAAGTGAACTGAATTATTAAACTACGTAAGAAAGTTGTGTTTCTCGTGACACGAAGGAAGACAATTTGTGGTGAGCTGGAAGTATAGAAAAATCTTAAGAGATAATGATGATGAGTGTGGTAAGACACTAAAATAACTAAGCTTCATTCTTTTCCTAATATATACACTAATAAATTGATTTTACCTTATATTAATACTAAAATATAAATACAAAAATTAGAATAATATTAAGAATAAGAAGGCTTTGGAAAGTGGGAACATGAACGCGTTTGGTCCCACGCAAATCTGTGGGCAATTAAGAGAAAAAGAACAAAGAAATACATATCATTTGTTTGCATGCAAAATTTGGCAGTATTTGAATTTTTTTATCTTAAATTGATTAAGATAATATTGGTAGAGTGAATTATTACATGTGAATTTTATTTTTTTTAAGTTTGAAGTTTTACTTACTCTAATTATATTATTTCAATGGTTGGAAATTTCATACAGAGAAAAATATATTAAAAAATTCATATTAGATAAAATTAATTTAAAATATATAAGTAAGAAAAACCCCATTTTATTGAACCAAACTTTCCACTGCTAAAAAAAAATTCCAAATGAACATTTTAAGATGTAAATTGTTGTGACCCGTGAAAGTGTAAAATAACAAAAGAATTTCACATTTTTCCATTCTTAACCATCGAGGTTATGCGACGCTGTCGGTGCTTCTTTGTGGGCAGACAAAACACACCGAGCTCATGCTGATGTCACACATTATATACAAAATTTGTAAGATAATAATAATTTTTTTAACTCATTAATTTTGTTTGAACTGATTAAATATTTTTCACTGCTAAAATATTTAAAGAAATAACTTTCCTGCTCTAGAAATACGAAATATTCAACATCTTTTTATGATAAACCTTTATTAAAGAAAGAGAATCTTTCTTTTTTAACAAAACCTTTACTGCTATTACATTTTCTTTTCGTATTAGACTTTACTTAAACCACACTTCATGGCAAAGTAATGCTTTTACTTTTTACTTTTGAATAGTTTTACTTTAGTTTTTTTTTTTTTTTAAATAGAAGGAAAAGTGAAGATGATTTTTTTTTTCAGACTGTTTCTCTCTACACCTCCGTACCTTTCTTCCTACACCTCCATAATTCCAAAATTATTAAAATTAGTTTTAAAACTTATATTCTAGATTATATAATTTTTAGAGTTAGAATAATTTTTTTATATTTCAAATTATAAAATTCGGAGTAAAAATAACTGAAAAAGAGTGTAGAAAATGAAAAGAATAAAATGATACCTTTACTTTGATTATGGAAGTGCATAACGAAAGTACTTGGATACACGAAGAAGGAGTGTTTCCATCAAACCTCAACAAAATGATAATTATATTCTTGATAAAAAAGAATTAAATTAATTTTACATCCCTAATCTTTTTGATAAAAATTATATTTTAAATTATATAATCCAAAATTTAAAATATATATATATATATATATATATAAATCTAAAATGTAAAATGTATATTCTGAACTATACTATAAAAAAAAGTATTTAAGTATTATAAAAAATATTGAGATGCAGCAATGCAATAACTGGTGGTAGTGCATGAAGAATGCCTCATAGAGTGGTTATTAGAGGGTCAATGGGTTTTGAGAGACCATTTCGTGCGGTCAGTTTTCACGGTCACCATAGGTTTAACCTCTCTTTATATTTAATTATAAAATTTTGTAAACTAATTCACACATATTTACAAACTTTATTGAAATTAGTTAACATTCTTAAATTTATAAAATTACTCAGTTTTTTCAAAATCATTGAAATTGGAAACAATATTAATTTTTTTTATTTCTCCTTTGTATTAATCTTTCTCATTTGACATTATTTTTCTCAAAGTTCGCAATTTAGACTTTGGTTATGACTTCCCGGTAAATCTATCAATTTTCATAGACTTTTGATTTTGAATAACTTTTAGATGTGTATTTTACTAGGCTAGTATTTTAGATGTGTATTTTATTAGTTTAGTATTTAACATGCAGAGTTGTAACACATAAATTTTAAGGTTTAGAAATTTAAAATTGGTTGATTGAATTCAAAGTGAAATATAAAAGAAGAGTCTTTAAATTAAACACATTTAATATATTGATGAAATTATTTCAAATGAAGTGGATAAATCTTATAACGATGAAAATAATAAATTATATTTAGATGACATAAAGAAAAAAACTAATATATTTTATGTAATTTAATATTTAATTTACTTTGTTTATTTGGATTAGACTTGACTTTTGAGACATTTAATATATTATATTTTAACTAAACAATTAGTGATTTTTAACCCACTCGTATAACTTATTTATTTAGTATTTTTTTATAAAATGTTAGATGATCTTCATCAAGTTAAGTGATCTTGAGACCTTACATGAGAAGAACTTTTATTTTTCTTATTTATATTTACAAGGTTTAATGTTAAACTCGAGTTTGTCTTTAGTGTTAAAAGTTAAAGAGTGTGCCAAATTGAAGGCTATCTAAATAACACTGACTTCAATTTCTTTTTTAAGCTTATGAGGTTCATCGAATGAGTCATCTCCCTAAAATTAACCTCCTAAAAAGATAGTGACGGAAAATACAAGAAATTTATCCCCTTTAGAGAAACCTCTCATTCCAACATAAATCGTCAAGTAGATAATTTTTTGATATTTTAAACAACATAAAAGAAAATAGGAGGGTTAACAAAAGTAAAAATGACGTAAATACAACATCCTAAATGAATTGATTATGTGCTTAAACACGACAAGTTGAAAGTTTAAAAATAGATGAAGTGGTTATGTCTATTAGACGATGACAAGATCACAAATGTATATGCTTCATTTGACAAACGATAGAGTCAAGTTTCACTTCGTTTGATAAGTTAATTGAAGATTATTCAGATGATGAGTATTGATTAAGAGTTCCAGCTAACACACATGAAGAATATTCCAAAGTTTAAGTTTGAAGAAATAGAAAGTGTCTTCTACATATATCCTAAAATGATCTGTGTCAAACAACAACATTCAAAATCTCTTGAGATATGAGTTAAAGCTACAATGACCACCAACTTCTTTGGCACAAATAGTTTCAACTTTGGCTTAGTTTTCTATCCTGTACGGTGTGCACTTTCAACTATTATGTAATGTATAAGGATCTGTTACCGAGGAAGATATGTAAGGCAGTTATCAAAGAGCTTGCCTGAAGAGGAGTAGAGAATTTAATGTTCCATGCCAAGCATTTAACGACCAGAAAAGGAATGCAACAACTACTTTTCAGAAGCTAATAAGAAGACATGGTTCAAAGAGAGTAAGAAAGAGAGTCATATTTTGCAAGTGCTGAAACTCTATTGAATATTTCGTGCCCTAAAGCTTTGTAAGAACATTGTTAAGGTTCATTCCAACATACTAGTAGAGAAAGCTTAAACCTTGTATACGTCAAAAGACATTACCCTATCTAGTGAGTGAAAACTAGTTATTTGTTAATCACTCAGACTTTGTAATTGTCTTGAGTCAATAGTAGTCACTATCAAGACACTTTGAGCCAAAAGTGGCAAATGTCAAGAATATTCAGCGATGAGCCAATAATGACTAGTGTCAAGAACACTTAGTGTTGAGCTAAGAGTGACTAGTGTCAATAATACCCAGTGTTATCTAGGAGTGACTTGATCAAATAATACTCATTTGTACTTCATAGCAGTAAAATGCTTAGTGAAACTTGACTAATTGGTTAAGAACTAGATGTAGTTTGTGTGATCAGACAAACAATATAAAAATACTGAGTATTTTTTTTCTATACTTTCATCTTTTACGTTACATGCTATATAATTATTTAAATAACTAAAGAAAGAAGGAAAAATCAAGTCAATATTGCAAAAATCTTTAAACCATTTTTTAATATTCATATCGTTTGACAATACTTATACAAACGATATAAGCAAAAAACTACAAAAAATTTCTAAACACAATTCAATCATCCATTCTTGTGTTTTCTATTTTTCGCAGTTAGTATCATAGCTAAATCTTTAGAGGGTTAAACGTCTAACAACACTAAAGGAAAAAGATCCTATAGCAAGCACAAAACTACAATTAATCACTCTAGGAGCTTTTCTCTTTAGACCTTCTATATTCCTTGGAGAAGACTTTCCATATTGGAAAGATAAAATGAGGATTATATAAAATTTGCACACCATCAACTGTGGCAAATAACCATCAAAGGGATGTAAACATCACATCTCTAGAGGAGGACTTGGACGAGGGAGATTACAACAAGATGCAACTTAACAACAAAGCAATGTATACACTTATTTGTGCACTTTTCAAAAATGAATACAAGAAGTGTGCAGATTAAAAGGCAGCAAAGGGATATGGGATTCCCTAGTGGTTGTTGAGTCATTAGATGGTCTAATTGATTTCATGCATTAGACGATCTCATTCATTACATGGTTTTTGATGTTATGCTTTGATAATAACAAAATCAAGTTTATGTTTTAGTTATTTATTTTAATAATGTTTGCAGAAAAAATTAAATAATGTGTTAGAGTGTCAAAGTCATAATAGACGGTCAAAGTCAAATTAAACGGTCAAAGTCAAAGTAATACATGATAACTAACATGCATAAACTTTTAATTGATTATTTGTGAGAAAATGAATTTTTGAAAAAAAAATTATTCATAGATAAACTTAAAGTGAAATTTTATTTAAAAGATAAATTTTGATTTTTGATAAAGATAAAATTTGATTTTTGATAAATATACAATTTGATTTTTGATAGAGATAGAATTTGATATTTGATATTTGATAAAGATAAAATTTAATTTTTTATTCAAGGTGTAGCACTAGTTATAACACAATTAGATTTAATTTTTCCATGAATTTAGGAAAGGTATTTTGTCCTTATCTTTGGTAAAAGAAAAAAGAAAAAAAAAGAAAAGAGATTGCACCCATATGTGATATTATTTATGGCACTTCACATAGATCTAAAAAATATATGTTGACATATTCTATTATTATTTTAAATAAAAACAAAATTTAGAGAGAGATGGAAGCATAATTCTTGAAAGATTGAAGATATACTCACGCAACAAATTCAAAAATTCATGTATTAGAATTGTGCTGAAAACAGATTCAAGTTGCACATGTCAATTTCAGCATTGATAAATAGGAGCTAGAAGAGCATAACGAGAAGTACTAAAGCAAGACAAACAGTTAAAGATTAATCAAGAGCTTTGGATAATGAGCATCTAGAATAGAAAAATATTTTGCACTTAGGGTTTAAATTAGTTTTCATCTTATAAAGTTATACCTATTGCGCTTTTATTATTCTCTTTGAGAGTGTTTATTTTATTTATTAGAGTTCTTAGTCTCAGGGGGAGATCAAAAAGACATTACCTAGAGAGGAGATAATACTCGTGTTTTTTTTAGAGATGAGAGAATATCCATGTTTCCTGGAAAGGAGAGAATACTCATGTTATCTGGAGAGGTGATAATTCTTGTTCTAATAAGTTGATTAGTGAAAGTGTTGAAGTAGTTGCTTAACAAGATTAAATTTAGCTTAAGTTTGAGTGAACCAAGATAAATGTTGTTTACTTGAATTTAAATTTTACAATTGTCATGTGTGCCTATGAATTAATTTTGTCGTTGCTTATTTATTATCCACTGCAAATCGAGTTTATAGGCTCCATTTAACCCTCTTTTGGAGCCAACTGCACATCCACTTGGTATCAGAGTTAACCTCTAGGGTTAGATCTTAACAAGACAAGAGGAAATGATCTTGGATGACTTGATGGACTCTAAGGAACAATCTATCAATCATCCACCTTTATATAAAGATGAAAAATTTGAGCTATGAAAACTCAAGATGGTTGATTTTCTTAAGTATTGCAATGTTGACCTATTAGAAGTGATTGAAATTGAAGTTTCTTCTTTACTTGATACCTCTGGAAATTTATGCAAGGAATACTTGGACTAACGAATTGAAACAAAGATATCAATTAGATTACAAGGCAAAACCTATCTTGATTTGTAGTTTATCAGAAGAAGGAATTGCAAAAGTTTATGCTCTCTCAAGTGCTAAAGAAATATGAGAGACTCTCGCACTAACACACGGAGGATCAAAGAAGTCAAAAGAAATAAATTAGCTTTACTTAGAAGACATACGGAAATGTTTTCTATAGTAAAAAGTGATTATTGAAGTTTCATTTTCTAAAGTTTTTATTTGGACATTTTGTGTTGTGCATACATTGAATGTTGCCTTGAAGAACATATATGTAACAAAGAATGTTAAAGGAAATGATATTTTTTACGGTGAATGTAGTTGAATTACATAGATTATTGATTATGTTTCTTTTATTAGAAACTTTATCATGAATCACTCCATAAAAATTGGCTATTTTTATCATTTCTCACATTGAAGTTTCTTGTTACTACAAATACATGTTTTACATATGCTACAATAGTAAATAGAAGATTTAAATTTTTGAAATATTCATTGTAATACATGATTATAAAAAAAATAAAATTCTTATAAAGAGGACGATGTCAAAAAGACTTAAGTTATTAAAGACTTTGTTTTGAATGATATATGATGAGAGAAAATCACATATTTCTAACTTTCACATGTCTTATCTATAAAAACTTGTGATCTAAATAATTTTCCATTTTATTTAATGCATAAGATATTAGATACGATGATAAAAAAAATAAAGACAATTATATATAAACATAAAAAAGAAGAAATAATATATTAATATTTTATGAAATTGTTTATATTATACTAATACTTATGCACACTAAAAGTTACACATATCTTCATTATATAATTATTCTTAGAATTCTGGATAAATGTATGTTATTAATATTTTTTTTAATAATTTAATAGAATTCTCGATAAAGAATTTTGATATAGGAAGAATATATTTTGTATGTTAAATTTGAATAACATTTAATCATGATTTTCAACTTTCATATGATTTAAAAAAATACAATAACATTTATTTTATTTAGTAAACTATATATATATATATATATATATATATACATAAATACATATTTAAAGAAATTGTATCAAATATTTTTTTAGTATCATATTTGTCCATCATGGAGCACTTATTCGAACTACAAAGATGCGTTAAGTCTTAACTTTGGAAGACTATGCCACCTGCAACCTTTTCCACCACCTTTTTTCTTTTTTCATTAATAACCTCATCTCCACTTCCTCCTCCAACAACCTTCCCTATTTTCCCTTCAGCAACACTACCATTTAAAATAAATTAATAGTATTTTTTCAAATACCATTTCATCATCAAAGATGTTATCACCGGCATTAACGTCTACATTAATTAAAAAATATTTTTTTTATTATTTTACTTCACTTTCTCATATGAGTGTGTTTTGTAATTAATAAATAAATTTTAAAAGATCACTAAAAATTTTTAAAAGGAAAGTCAGTCGCCCTTATTCCTAAAACACTACAACCAAATCAAATTCAAACTTTAATTTTGACCTATATAAATAAACCCGTCAAACCTAATTAAAAGTATTATTTTTCGTAAGCTAATCTTAAATTTGTTTGACTGGTTTATATTTCTGCCTGAAATCAGCATTAATATATTGACGAAATCGTACTGTCATAACAATGGAAATGAAACAGAATTACCTAACTCACGTCAACGAAAGCAATTAAATATATTATACGAAATTAATCGATAACCATTTTATGTCTCATTTAACAGCAACGTCGATTGGTCGAGTTTTCCAATACTTCAATTTGACATACTTGAGTGTATAATTGGTTAAATTACATTCAATCTAATCTAACTCAGTTTTTATATGAATATGAATAAAAATAACAATTGAATTTATTTTTTCCGATAGTGTCCAAACTTGATCTTCATGAGAAATATTATGGATATAGATAATATTTAATTTTAAGTTAGATATAAGGAATGTATATATATATTTTTTATTTTAAATTATTAAAATATTTTTAAATTGTTTATATTAACTTTTCTTTTTGTTTTAAAAGTTTTATAATTTATTTTTAAGTCATAATATTTTATTATTTCTATTTTTTTTATAATTATTTTCACTTTTAATGAATTATTATTTGATACTCTCATATTTTATATTAATTTCTTCTTAAAAATTGATATTAGATAAAAGAAAATATATATCTTTTTGCTATTTAATACTTAAATATCATGTTTTTTTAGTGTGCCTTTTTTTATAAAAAATTATTTAATTAATATTTAAATGAGTTTAAGTATATACATAGATTTGAGTATATTATTTCTCTATTGGAATATGGATGTGACAAAAAATTAATCGAGATATGAATGTGATAAAAAATTCATACCCTATAGTTATAAGAATGATGACGGGAATGAATTTTTGATTTCAGGAATAAAGATAAGATAATTAATCTCACACTCAACTTATGTATTGAGTTTTATATGGGTTGGATGATAAATTTAATATAAATAACTCTATATCATAACAAGATTCACTCTTATAAACAAATTTTGAATTAATTTAAATAAAGTTATTATGATTTAACTTATTATTTTATTGAAATTTTTCAATTACTTTCTAAAAAAATTATATTATTTTTTTAATTAAATTAATACTTAAAAATTATAACTTCTAACACAAAAAAGGAAATTTTTTTATCCAATTAAATTTAGTCAATCCAGCTTGATATTTCTTTAATTAATTATAACTCAACTCAATTAATTTAATATTTCTTAATAAATTATATAATGAATTTACTCAAATAATACCAAAGTCAACCCTAAAAAATCCTACAATTAAGATCAATTGATATTCTCTCCAATTAGCTTAACAAATGGGTTTATATGCTTTTAAGGTATACATTGGTTAAAGATATTGATTGATAAAAAAATGCGTTAGAATAATTTGATTATTTCTCAATGTCAATGGATATCAATATGCATTTTTAATGAAAAATGTATTTTCTATCCTTAATCAGTTCTCTAAATATTTGTCTTGAAAGGAATTTGGACTCCACATTTCGCAGTCACATTTTAACGAAAAATAATTAATCACACGTGAAAAATTCATGGCAGTGATGGCTGTAAGAGTCAAAGGTTATTTTATTACTTATTACTTCTTACTATTACCAATTTCCAACAAAAAAGGGATAATTGACGTGCACGCTTCCAATTGGCTACATACCAGTATCTTTGAAATTCTCTTTCTCTTCTCCATCTCTAACTCTGTTTTTCTTCCTTTCTCTTCCTTTCTCCTCTCGCTGTAGGGTTGCCTTCTTCCTCTCATTTTCCCCTCTTTTTCCTCGCTTGGCGGAATCCTTTTTGCCGGCAGTATTTCCGGCCACCAAAACCTACGCCGCCTCCAATTCAACTTCGCCATTCGAACTCAATCAATCTGTTTCAATTCGGAGCTGTAGCTTGCTTGTGCGACTTTCTTAGACTTCGATTTTTAAGCGCTTTGTTTTCTGTGTCCGATTTAATGTTTGTTTAACTTTTTTCTTTGTTGCAGCGATATTGGAGCAGAGGTACGATGGCAAGTCAAAGCGGTGCCTCTCGAAGGAGTTTTTCCTCGACGAAGAAAGCCTCCGAATCAGGAGTGCCTCCCGTTACATCTCGAAAATCACTTACCTCTTTGCGACCTGTGTATGTTGTTCTTATTCACTATCTTTCTTGTTAATTTCCGCGGTTCTAATAATATGTGTTTTCGCTACCATGACCAAATTTATCGAATCGTTAATTTGAATTTTAATCTTCCTTAAATTATTATTATTATTATTATTATTATTTACTTTTTTTATGAGAATAAAATCCTTTTATTTTGCGTACGCTTGTTGATTTCTTCTGCTCTGTGTTTATTGTTTAAAGTGCTAACGTTGTAATAATTTGAAATATTATGGATTTTATAGCTGTAGCTATATTTGTGGTCTGCCGATGATTATCGCTTTCTGAGCACCTATTTGGGTTATGTGTTGCAATAATTGTAAAACTCGGTATTTTCAAAGTGTCTACGTCAAACAAATTTGGCTTTGCAAAGTCTTGCCTGATTGGCTGAGTGGTTGGTTTACAATAATGAAAATAAAGGACTTTGAATTTGGTAATATACTGGTTTGAGGTTGGTTGCTATGAGTGTACCATCAACTTTACTTGATTAAAAAATATTTTTAATGTATCATTTTGTTAAAGTCTAGGTAGGCGTAAAATAAGTACAAACAAATTGAATTCTAGAATACTTTTTTTTTTTAGAGGAAGTAGATTTATGATTTATGCCTTGACATTTATGTCCATACAAGAATTTCTCCTCTTCCGCCTTATAAATCTGAGTCCTATGCATAGGTTGATGATCTTGACATGGCTATATAGATAAGAATCTTTTTTCTTTAATTGCATATTTCATAACAGATCAGTTGATCCCTACAAGGTTGACTAGAGAAAATTGAATTTGTTTCAGGAGTTGTTAAATGCACTCAAATAGAGTTATTTTTAAGCAATATTATGATAGGTCCTTCATAAGTATCTAAGAACAGAAGATTTTTAGTTGAAAGTCCTATCAATTTAAATAATGGGATGTTCTCTCGTTTGTACATGAAATTGGATCAGGGCATTAGCAGGAGAGCGGACAGTGAAATCCTTGCGACTTACAAAGGCCCTGACAGTACCTGAAACAACAACCATCTATGAAGCATGTCGTCGGATGGCTGCCCGTAGAGTGGATGCTCTATTACTAACTGATTCTAATGCTTTACTCTGTGGAATCCTCACGGACAAGGTATAATGCATACTTGTTTTTCTCAATTTTTAACAAGAAAAAAATAAAGTTGACTCCATGCCTGGGCTTCTACAGTTTTAACTTACATGTTCTATTTGTGGTTAAATAAAGGATATAGCAACGAGAGTTATTGCCAAAGAGATTAACATTGAAAACACACCAGTTTCCAAAGTCATGACTAGGAATCCAGTATTTGTCCTTTCTGAAACTCTTGCTGCGGAAGCCCTTCAAAAGATGGTGCAAGGTAGTATATATGGAGAAACACTCAACTTTTCAAGATAGTTATTGTTCTATATCTCGCCTTTTGAATACATGGCTGATATTTGTTGACAGGGAGATTCAGACATTTACCTGTGGTGGAGAATGGAGAAGTTTTGGCTTTACTAGACATAGCAAAGTGTTTGCATGATGCCATTGCCCGTATGGAAAGGGCAGCTGAGAAAGGAAAAGCAATTGCAGCAGCCGTTGAAGGCGTTGAAAAACACTGGGGAACATCAGGTTCTGCTTTGTAAACCATTTTGTTTTCATGTTTTCTTCTATGATTTGTATGGTAGTTTACTTGGAAAACGGTTAGAGATTAGTTATGTTCACAGATTTTAATGTTACGTTGTATTTTATGCTAATTTGGCCTTTGCACAGAGTCCAATACATCATTCATTGAAACTCTTCGGGAGCAAATATTCAAGCCATCATTGTCTACAATCATTTCTGAGAATTCAAAGTAGGTAATACCTTCTTTTGTTGGAGTTGAAAAAATTATATAAATTTTAAACTGTCTGCTTGTTTTGCTTCCATCCTAGTAATTTAACAGATTATGGTTCTTTTAGGCTTGTAACAGTATCACCAACAGACTCGGTTCTGACAACAACAAAGAAGATGGTTGAATTTCATGAGAGTTGTGCTGTTGTGACAGTTAATGACAAACCTCGTGGCATCTTTACGTAAGTTTGTGGACTGACATGACCAGTAGTCCTCTTTTCCTGAAAAACTTTTGCCTTTCCCCCAACTTTCATTATGTACCCATAGAATAATTTTGATGACTGCTTAAAAATTTCAGTTCGAAAGATATCTTGTTGCGGGTAATTGCACAAAATCTTTCTCCTGAATCAACTCCCATTGAGAAGGTACTTTTTATTTACATTGATTAGAATAAGCAGTTTACTTTAGTTTTCCTTTTGCGTTCTTTGATTCTGCAGCATCTATATCTAGTAATGTTTAAGATCCTATATTTTCTATCGTGTTAGATGAAAAATTGGTCATTTTGAGTGTTCATCCTTTTCTTGTTGCTCTCATTTGCTAAATATGCAGGTCATGACTCCAAATCCAGAATGTGTAGTAATTGATACGCCCATTGTTGATGCACTTCACACTATGCATGATGGAAAATTTTTGCATCTTCCTGTGATTGAGAGAGGTAATGCTAATTGCAATACATATGGGACGGGGAAGATTTAATGGGTATATGCTTCAACAATTTTTCTAACTTGGTTTAGGTGGTTGAAAACAGATGGCAGTGTAGTTGCTGTGGTCGATGTGATCCATGTTACTCATGCTGCTGTGGCGACAGTAAGTCAGGTGTATTATCTCTCTATCTTAGACTTTGGAATCTACTACTATACTGTTGTTGACTAGAATATTAAATCTATGTTGCATGAAGATGGGATAAATGGCTTTATTCGTGACAGCGTTTAGAATGATTCTTGTCAATAAAATATTGTGACTTGTTCTTGATTTGTTTTTGTTGATATTTTTAAACGTGGGCTTATCTACTGTTCATGAAGTGGTAATATCTCAACAGAAATTATGAGTTCTTGATTGTCCACCTTTTTTTTCCTGAAATTGTTAAAATTCTAGTTTTGATTTTGTTCACCCTCAATTTTTTTCATCTTTATTCTTTCATTTACAAAATTTTCACAAGAGTATATATAGGATTGGAAGATGAGGAAAAGGGAGATAAAATATGATGGACCAAAACATCTGCAATATTTAATGGAATAAGACTAACAAATTTAAAAAAAATTGGTGATGGGTACAATTAGGTTGGAATTAATGATGATAGCATTTTCCTCCACTAACAGGTTGGGAATAATGAGGCTACAACCACCTTGATGCAAAGATTTTGGGATTCAGCCATGGCCTTAACTCCAAATGATGATGATGACGAAACACGAAGGTTATTTGCATCCAAGTTATTGCAAGGAATATTTCGTATTTTGCTATGTACTTACACACTTCTGATTATGCACCAGTGACAATTCCTTCAAATTGGCTTCTGATGGAGGAGAAACGGGGAGGTCCACTCCTTATCATTCATCAAGCATGGCTAATACATTTTCCTTCAAAATACAAGATAAAAAGGGCAGAATGCACAGATTCACATGTGGTATGCAAACTATCACATGTTATCGATTAACATTTTTTCCGCAATTTCCTTCTATCTCTGACGGCATATAGCTGATGGTTTCATTATATGCTTGTATATAGTCCTTCTATAAGTTTCACTTGAATGTGATTGGTTTGCATGTACGTATTGGCAGTTAGCTCTGTAGTAATAACTGGTAGGCAAACTTGTCTGCTTGACTTTTTGTTTTCAAGGAATGCCTACATTCTCCGAGTAACTTGCATGCAATAGCTTATTTCAAGACAATTATGTTTTGTATTGTCAGTTGAGTTGTTTGTATGGTTGCTTGCATGTTCAGATACCCGGAGCATGAAAGACGTTATCACTTCAATCCTTCAGAGACTTGGTGATGATATTGATCCTAACAACATACCTCAAATTCTGGTACTTTTTCAAGACACTATTTTATATTCTTCTTGAGATTGATTGTATATTTACTCTCTTCTAAGGTAAGCTGGTTGTATTTTCCTTTTTAGTATGAAGATGAAGATCACGATAAAGTTGTATTGGCTTCAGACAGTGATCTTGTAGCTGCTGTGGATCACGCCAAAACAGCTGGTTTGAAGGTATGGTAGGTTTGTCTGTGGGTCTGAAGTCCTGAAGGAAGGTTTTGTCTCCTTTTTTTAATATTGAAAAAGGAAATAGATTTGTAGACCTGAGAAAATCTTAGAGAAAGATGACGACTATCTAATTTAGGTTAAGTTATAAATTGAGATCCATGTTCAATATTACCTTTTTGTTTTAATCCCTACTTTAAAAAGACTACAACCATATGAAAATTGTTTACAAATTAGTCCCTCTTGTTTAATAGAATTATAAGTATTTGGACATTTTTATGTAAGTGTTCTTGTTCAAAGTCTGTCTTAGTCACTTTAAGCTAGTCCAAATAAGAGTTGTCTCTTGAGGGGTCTGTCCTATTTATAACCTATTTCTCCAAGTCCAAAAGCCGTATTCAAGTACTGAGTACCAAACTTTCAGTAGCTGAATATTCGAGTACTGAGTTCCAAACTGATCGTTGAAGTACCGAGTTGCTACTATTTCGGACTTGGTTGCTTATTTTGTGGAAATGACATGACACGTCATTGTCTGTTGGGCGACCAATGTTCTCATCTAAGAACTTACACGTTATTGTCTAGTAGACTACCAATGTTCTCGCCCTATAACCGACCTCACATATCCCGGATGGGCGACCCGTTTTCTATTGTGTATATCATTCTAAGAGTTATGTTCTCAAGCTTGACACTTTAGGGGGCAAAGTTCAAGATCAATAATGATTTCGTCTAGAGGGTGACCTATGTCACCTCGTATGAAAGGTGATCTCGAATGGACTCGCTCATTTGGCGAGCCTTAATGCATCCCCACAAGGCGACACTTTTACATGCCCTGTTATCAGCTCTGAATCACTTTTAGCCCAGGGATTCTAGACCCCATCTCCCTTGCCAACAACATTCGTGCCATCAAAGCCTTATACCCAGCTTGGTTGTTGCTCACTTTAAAAGAAAATCGGAGTGACCGATTAATTAGCACGTCCACTGGTCCTTCCAGGATTATGCTTGCTCCACTACCCTTTAAATTGGATGTTCCATCTACAGGCAAGACCCATTTGGTGCTTAATCTGATTGGGATGATCAAAGTTCTACCATAAAATTAGCGAAAATCTGATCTTTGATAGGTCCTATTGGTTCATACCTAAAATCAAATTCGGATAACTTGACTGAACACTTCACCATCCTGTTAGCAATATCGAGCTTCTTGAGTACCTGCTTAATGGGGAGGTCAAACATTATGATGACAATATAGCTCTGAAAAATAATGTCGTAGCCTTCGGGCTATTATCACCACTGCCAATGCTGTTTTCTGGCCATAATGGAAATGACGACTTGTGTATGCTTTTGGCCGGAACTGTTGGCACCCCACCAGCAAATTGTCACAAGTGGAAATAGCACAAACACAATGGTGTTGAAATCTCCTAACACTGGAGTCTCATGTAAGGTGTCGGCATGAGGGTGACATTATGGTTCGGGGACAACTTCTTGAGATAATTTTTCATATCGGGTCAAGTGCCCTTCCTTCGCCAAATAGGTGAGCTGATTTGACAAGGTGTAACACTTCTTTGTGTCATGTCTCTGGGCTTGGTGGAATTCACACCAAGCGTCACGAAGGTGCCCTAGCAACCGATCCGTCATTAGGGAAAATGGAGTCGGCGAGCAATATTGTTGTCTTGAAGGTTTGCTTATGAGAAACCGTGAAGGCTGGCCACCTCAATCTCTCCCTTTGTTGATGTGGTCTTTGAGTCACTTACGACATGTATCGTCGATCGTTGTGTCTCGATTCCTAGTGATCACCTTACTTCTTCGGTCTCCACTTTGGTCTGACATCTTTATGTCTTAATGGGTGGGAGCGTTTCTCTGCTACTGTCTTACGATTCATCACTCCTTCTGCATCTATGTGAATTGTAGCCCTATTTCGGATTTCATCCATGGATTCGGCCTTATTTCAAAGGAGGGATTCATTGAAATGATTAGCCCTAAGCCTTTGGATAAACACATCAACAAACATATCCTCGTTAGGCGGGTGGATGTATACCGAGATATCACAAAAACTGTTCAAATAACTTTAGTAACTCGCTTTCCTGCTGCTTGATAGTAAAGAGATCAACTATCCGAGGCGGTTTAAGTTTATTAGCCTTAAATTGCTCCAGAAACATTTGGGAGAAAACCTGAAATGCATTGATCGTCTTATGGGAAATTCTACCAAACCATTGTAGAGCGATCTCAGTGAAAGTTCCCAGAAACATCTTGCATTGGATAACATCTGAGCCACCTGAAATGAACATATGGGCCCTAAAAGCTTTCAAATAGCTCTTAGGATCTTCAAGACCAGTAAAAGGTGTAACCTTGGGTACCATAAAATGTGTCGGGATCTGCTCCTCCGTAATAGATTGAGAAAAGGGCTTAGGATGAGCTGGAACATATATCCGATATGGATCAACATGCCTTGGTTGAGACATCTATTCGCAAGGCTTACTGTAAATCTTCATTGGCTTTCTAAAGTTCTTAATGTGCTTTTAGAGCTTCCTCCATCAACTGACGCGATAGCTCCGTGTCTTCCCGTCTCCTGCACTGCCTGTGCTTCCTCACATAAATGCTCCTGCTCTGCTTTGGCCTCTGCACGTAAACAATCCTACTTTGCTTTGACCTCTGCATGTAAACAATCCTACTCTGCTTGGGGTGCTGCGCTTAAGCGATTCTGCTTAGCTTGCACTTCCTTTGCTCCCTGCCTTACCTCTGCATTGTCTCGTTGTAACTCCATGATGATTTGCATTATATTCTGAAAGGTTGGAATGCCGCCATCTTTCTCTAGTTGTATTGCATGTAGTGGGTGCCTCATGGTCACAAATATATGTTTAGGAAAATCAAGAGCTTTACCTTGTGGGGATAGGAAAAGTTTTACCTTGTTTCATAGTAGGAGCTAATTTGTTCTTATTCAAATTTTTTCTTAGGTCACTTCAAGCCAGTTCAAATAAGAGTTGTCCTTTCCCCTGAGGGGTCTACCCTATTTATAACCTATTTCTCCAAGCCTAGGAACCATATTCAAGTATTGAGTACTAAGTTTCCCGCGGCTGAATATTCAAGTACTGAGTACCAAACTGATAGTTCAAGTACCAAGTACCGATAAGGTCGGATTTCGATATTCCCAGAATCAGTTACTACTATTTTGGACTTAGTTGCTTATTTCGCAGAAATAATACGACACATCATCGTCTATTGGGTGACCAATTTTCTCATCCACGAACCATGTTATTGTCTAGTGGACAATCAATGTTCTCATCCAAGAACCTACACGTCATTCTCTAGTGAACGATCAATGTTCTCACCCAATACCCACATCATCCAATGGATGACTCCTTACTAGTGTGTATATCATCCGGAGAATTATGTTCTCAGACCTGAAACTTTAGGGAATGAAGTTTAAGATCAATAATGGTTTAGTTTAGAGGGCGATCTATGTCATCTTGTATGAAAGGTGATCTCGAATGGACTCGTCCATTTGGTGAGCCTTAAGGCATTCCTACAAGGCAACACCTTTACATGCCACTTTGTATGTATTTGACTAAATATCCCCTAGGTTAGGGACGGGTCGGTAGGGACCAAAAGTTCAAAAGTATATGTTGGGACTAAAATGTAGAATGCCGGTGATGTAGATTTTGGACCTGTCATTTATGGTAAAGATGTTTATAAAGTATACGTGTGTCTTGTAAAGAGTTTGACTTGAGATGGATGAATGTTGTAGGGGTTGAAATTGCATTTAGACTACGGAGGACCACGTGGTAATGTGAAAAGTTCTCGTTCAGGAAGTTATGCTTATTCAGATGCATGGGCCTCTGCATATAGTGCTGCTGCAGCTGGAGCTGCACTTGTTGCTGGCTTAGGCATATTAACGTACTTGAAGCGAGTTTGATTAAATGAAGAAACCAGTTATGTAAAAAGTGGCCAAGCTTAGCTTGAATTTTGAAGGGCAAGCTGTCCGCTAGCCATCTTTATTGATGTTATGAAATTTTGTTAAATTTCGCTACATATATACGAGGAAAAGGTTAAAGCATTTTTTTCTCATGCTGGTGTTGTTGTGCTTTCTGAAAATTGATTGGGATGGTCATCCCTTGCACTGCTTGTATACTTGTAATTTTAGGAATTGCAGCTTCATCAACCATGGTGACTGTGTACAATAACAAATAGCTCTGTCCATTTTTTCTGACATTATGAGTTCATAATATCAATCGATCAGAATTGATTTTATTGGTAGTAATGATATTTTTGTGTGATGAGTATTTGTTGTATGTCAATAAATTTGTGCAATGCTTATGCTGTGGTGTCTTCTTAACAATAGTTAAGAACAAATATGCATAATTACATGGACAGTAAAAAGTAAGTATAAAAAATATTTAAATATGTTTTTAATTTCTTCAAATATGACATTTGGTTATAGTTCTTGGGAAAATATTTGTTAGATTTAAATATGACGTTGTGTTTTTTTGTTTCTTTCTAGTCTTTTTTATTAACTATAACTAGTTTAATATTAAAATTAAAGAGTACTAATTAGTATAAACAAGACTAAAACATATTTTAAGATACCTATATTTTTAGGTATATAATTTATTTAAGTAACGTATTCATTATTTAATATCAATAAGACAATCATTTTTTGTATTTAACTATGTTGTAATTTTGAAAGTTTTGGTCGCTTATAAATATGAGGAAGCACAAACTCAACAACTACAAATGAATATTAAGTGTTGAATCTCTATAAACTATTGGATGACTTGTTCATATATAAAATCTTTATGTAACTCAGTATTATACATCTAACAACTTTGATCTTTTATATCGAACTTTGATAATTTAAAGCTTTATCTTAATTGTAATATATTCTCTAAATATTGAATATATTCTTATTAAACTCTATTACTTTATGAAAGTTAGGAGTAACATAATAAAAAATACTAGGAAAATAAAGTAGGGAGTGACAATGTAAAATCTCGATTACGTTTAGGGATTGTAAACCCTAAAAACTAGTACAAAACGATTACGTTTAACTCCCCTTTCTTATATACTAGTATATATGTTTCTTTTCTTCAAGTTTTTTTTTCGAAGTTACCTTTGTCAAAAAAAAAAATGTTTTGAAGACTGTCTTTCTCTTGGACAAGTCCCGTTTGCATATATCTCCAAAAGTTTTATCTTTCAACTTTTAACATCCTAACATAGCATTGAATCTTTTCTAGTGTTCATATTTCACAAATAATAGATCTAAAAATGGTTTATTTGACAAATGTGTCTATTTTTTTCTCAATTGAGTTTTTCTATCATTATTTTTTCTACATTTTATAATAAATTTTATTTTTTTCATTATTACATTTATTATATCTAATGATACGTTATGACTAAATGCATACTTGATTTTATTTTGATAATCGCGTCTCTTCTTGACATGTTTTATTAAGATATTTTTGTTTTCACTATGTAACTACCTGAGTCATTGTAAACTGCAATATTAATTACATCAAAGAAATGTTTTATAGTTCTCATTACTTCAGTTTGATCACATTGCTTTCAACTCTTTTGGAGCAAAACGACATTGTGCACTTATACTATTATTAGCATTGTAGCCCGTTAACCCTTAAGAGGAATGCACATAACCATTTCATTCCTAAAACTGCTATAATTCTTGTTCATAAGTTTTATTACTGTTAATCAGACCACTACTTTTTATTGCCGCAAAACACTTAAAACACAAGACAAGTATCACTGAAGAAAAAGTGCAAGGGAAACATAAGATGGATGGACAATTCTTCACAAGTTGAAGGAGGATTGGAAAATTTCCGAAGACTCGGGCATTTTTGAAGTAACAAATTCTAGGTGCATGTTTCGGATCATGTCTCATCTGTTATGTGTTCGTTATTCCTAAAAGCCAAACTACAAAATACTCAAAAGCTAGACCAAGAAGCGTGAGAGAAAAATGTTGAGTTCATTATTCTCGATTCTTAACCAAACATATAGTAAGGTGCCATAAATTGGATTTTTTTTTTCTATTTCTAAAATAACGGTATATTAAATCGTTATCTGGACTGCTCCTTTTGCTTATCTTAATGTTAACTCATGTTCATCTGTTTATGTATTTTGTTTAGAGTATTAGAAGAGAGATGCTTAATACCTTAAAGAGACAACTATGTTTCACTTCATATTTGCTTATCTTAATGTTAACTCATGTTCATCTGTTTATGTATTTTGTTAGAGTATAAGAAGAGAGATGCTTAATACCTTAAAGAGACAACTATGTTTCACTTTATATTCCATTGTTTCATGTGGAGGGAGAAAGACAAACGATTTTTTATATCTTTGCTGAATTATCCTTATATCTATTTTTAGCTTCATATTTTTTTTTCTAGTACTTACCCCTCTCTTTCTCAAATCAAAGAAGGCATAAAGACTCTTACCTAGATGAGACACGTGGAAGGAAAGAACATAAAAGAAAGGCCTTGTCCAAGTTGGAGTTATGAAGCTTACCCTCACAGAGTGATTCTTCTTGCACCGACTTCCTCCACCTCCATAATTTAAAAAAAAAAAAAATAGTCTTCATTAATGATAACTGCAATTCATATTTTTTTTTCACTTTACAGGTTATACAAACCGTAATACAATTAAAAAATAAATATATTGCGAATTGTACAACCCGCAATTATATTTTCTGCACCTTTTACATTGCGGGTTGTACAACCCGCAATATAAAACCCTTTTTAAATACATTACGGGTTGTACAACTCGCAATACAATTTTTTTTAAATACATTGCGGGTTGTACAAACCGTAATACATTTAGAAAAAATTTTGTATTGCAGGCTGTACAACCCGCAATGTATTTTAAAAAAAATTGTGTTGCAATGTATTTTTTTCACTCTGCGGATTGTATAAACCGCAATACATTTAGAAAAATTTTTGTAACCTTCATAATTTTATAATATTTTTTTATTAATAACCACCATTACATCACAGCAGCAGGTTTGTCAACCCACAACACAAAACTTTTTTTAAATATATTGCGGATTGTATAACCTACAATGTAAAAGATACACATTGTATAATCCACAATGTATTTATTTTTTAATTGTATTACAATTTGTGCAAAGGAGTAAAAAGAAAATGAAAGACCTTTCCTTTGCTCATATTATGAAAGGCCTTTCCTTCCCGTTATACTAAGGTTTGAACTCGGCTAACGAGTCCATGAGAAAGCCTTGATAAAGTCAAGCCCATTAGCATTAGATCTTATAACTCAATCCAACTTAAATATATCAAGTTATTCACTTAATTCTGTAAGTTGATAAATCAACTAAACAAAATTATTAATAATGCTGATACCAATAACAATGATAATATTATCACGATTATTTAATTTACCTCATTATTCTCTTAATTAAATATATATTTTAAAATATTAAATTATTCAATATTTAATGTTCAATAATATAATTTATTTTTATAAAACATTTTAGAAATCTAATATAAAAAGTTGTGAAATTACAAATTTTAAAAACAAAAAAATAAATTCAAGAACCTCATTTAAGATTAAATTAGGTTATCGAATAAAAAGAGAGAAAATTTCAATCCAACCCAATTCAAATTTCTTTTATTAGATTAAATGAGATGTGTCCATACTTAAGCCCACACACCCTCAAACCTTTGGTTACCCAAAACTAATGGGGAGGCAAAAGTGCTTAGGAAAACAAACACATGGGTACAGAATACCATGAAGGACAATTAAGGGAATCATCTGAAATCCTCCAACTAGGCCATCTACAGATGGTGGATGAACTTGCATAATAATACATCAGTAACATTCAATTGTGAAAGCAAACTTCAAGGAGCCACTGAACATTGCATAGTAAACCACAACTCTCTTTTATTACAGGCACAGTTAGAACTTTGGCTCCCGAGTAAAAACAAACCAAGATATTTCGATAAACTGCAATCCTGTGGAAGGACTTCAGAAGGTGTCGAGACAGTTTATAATGTTATTATGATATAGATAAACAAAAACACAGTATATAGCAAAAACATAAACTCCATAACCATTAACCACTAAACCCCAATATAAACAAATCCATGTTCACAGCATAGGGTAAAATGGCATCCTACTTAACTAAGAAATTTACACTTCAAAAAGAAAATATGAACGTCTAATCCTCCACAGAGAGAGGAGTATAAGACATTGCCAAGTAGACAGTGCTGTAAACATGCAGACAACAACTAACGGGGCTTGCTCCTTCACATTGACCAATCACAGTGGTACAGGGGCGCACCATTTCTCCACCACAAAATATTCCAGAAACTGGCACTCCTGGAAAATTCTCCAAGAAAGGGGAGCTATCAACATTGTGACGTCCAAAGAACGATTCACCCCGGCCGTAACAAGCAAAAATTAAACCCCCAAAAACATTGGCAGCTTTGTCTCCATCACCCTTGGAACTCTTAGATTTTGTTTCCCGTGTAATATTCTTGAGGGCATCATGGACCTTGGTTAATGAAGCTAAGGCAGTATTGGGATCTGAATAGTAGAACTGAAAGAAATCTCCAGTTTTTATGCCAATGCCATCAACATATAGATACTCTTCATCACCTCTGTCCAAAAACAAAAACTTAGCCTCTTTTATTAAGAGCACGGTTGTTTACAACAACCTGCTTGATTATATTAAACTGGAGAATGTTACGGAAATGGAGGTCTCATAAGAGCAAAAGAAACACATGGCCGTGTGCCTCATGATACCAACGGTGACAATTTCGCTTTAGGCTATGGAGAACCATAGAGACGTTTTTAAAGGCCTAGGATTGCTAGACCCATAATTTTACGTAAAAGAAGGGGAACAAAATTGATTATCTAACCAAATTACAGGAAAAGAAACCAGTATAAAAACATCAAATGGCTGTCATAAAAGCTAATAAAAGATTCATTTCCAATGTCAGCAGAAGCATCTTTCTCCTTTTTTCTGTCCGGGCACCATTTTTAATGTTGAAGTGATTTCAATATGGAAGTAATAAAATAATACCATCTATCAAAACACAAAATTTGCTTAGACTTTCAATTATGTTCAAAAGTCTTGTGTGCATCCGTATTTCATTATGTCATCTAGGATCGTACAAAAAGAATGTAGGAAGTCATGCATTTGTCTTTCTTCAAAGAATTTGATAGCAGATTAACAATTACAATTTAAATACACTAAACAACAATTAATAAACTAGAAGATTTCTTCTAGTTCCATACACTCAACATCCAAGAATTTGATGTACAATAACAATTACACACTGCCAATCCTACAATGATTTTTCGACATAGCACAAGATTCCCCAAAAGGGTGAAACAACTTTTTAAGACTGACAACAAGTCCAACAATTATCCAAATTTTTAAAATTAGATCACTATATATTTTAGTTGAGTTGCTTATAAGAATCGTTATTCATCACCTATTATCTAAGCTTTGATAAACCAAAATTAATATCAGCACTTGAAAATGACAGTGATGGAACAACGGGTTATAAGATATAGCACTAAAAGGTAGATGTAGCAAAATTCAGTTCTTTTAAAAAGAATCTTCAAACAAATCCAGAGATTGACTGAAGAATAGACATTGATGAGGAAGTAGAACATCTAGAAAGAGTAGTTTAAATCATACCCTACAATTCCATGATAGGCAACGCAAGTTCTTGGCATTGGCTTCTCTGCTCCCGTGGAGAATTTCCTATGTTTAATTACCCCAATGTACAAATCAGGAGATTCAATATGATTGTCCAGCTGCAACATTTTTTAAAGTTAAGAATATAAAAACCATATACACGAAGAAATAAAGAAAAAAAATAACCACAAGCATAAAATATATATCAAATTAGTTTCACAAAACTTCAAGTTGATATGATAACCAAAGAAAAACAACAGCAGCATCAGCCTACATTATCTCTTCTTTTCTACAAAAATAAGCATATCAAATTTAATACCCAAGAGCATCATGACATTTTCCATGACCCATCATCATCAGTAAGCATCAACACATATAGATTGTTACTGTTTCACGAAAAATACGCTGACAAAATACAAGGAAGCCAGGTAGACTGGGAGTGTTTAGATGCTTAACTAGGCTATTTCAAGCAGATGCAAAAGATTTATTTTCAATTTCCTCCAAACAAAAAATCATATTCAGCTCTCACATTATCATCCCCATAGAAGTTGAAGAAAAGAAAATAGTTTAAGATTGAACAAAATGCAATGTTTGTTTTACTATAGAATACCGAATCCCAATTATCAGTTACAATCCAGCCGGAGAGAACGTTACAACAATTGGTTAGTTGGAGAGGTTTGACGGTTTAAGCTTTTAATCACAAGAAGGGGTAGAATGGAGTGTCAAAGCTGTTAGCAGTGAGAAAACAAAGCAGTGGTTCAGTTGTAAGGGGAAAACCTTGGAGGAAATATATTCAATCGTCAATGAAGATTTTCTTTTTCTTTCTTTCTTTGGTACATTTCCCTTTTATTATTTGCCCGCTCGAAAAAGGTTTCCACTTGTGATGGGAAATTCCAAAATATCCCATCGTACTCCAAAAGAAGATAACATTCCATAATTCATAATATAAACTTTAGCATCACCATTAAAGAAAAGATCAGTTACAAACAAATCCAATAGTGAAGAAACAGTATCAATTCATTTTCTTGCTTTTTTTATTTCTTTTTTGGAATTGAAATTTTAATAAACTTTCAGTCCCCTTGTGGCATTAGCCAGATCAATAATTTAGAAAAGGAAAATGATTCATGGACACCCGAAGCAAGTCGACAGACCCAGAGAAAGAAAAGAGTATAGATATAACAGGTGATGCAAAGAATTTAATTATTGAAACAAAAAAATACTTATTTAGAGACAGCGGTTATATTATATTTTGCTTAATGAATAAAATACCAGTAATGAAAGTAATGACCAATACCACTCAACAGTTGCCATTTGAAAAATTCTTCTAAACTCTACGGATAAAATATTTTCATTTATAATTGCTAGAAATCCACTCGGAATAAAAAATAAATAATCACTTAACAAAAAAAAGTGTTTTTTTTTTTTTGCAAAATAATGTCACGTCCATACAAAAGAATATTATTATTGTTCTTAGCCACTTATGCAGTGTTTAACCTAACATATTTTGGGCTTCACTTCTCCAAAGAAGTAGAATTTGAGCCAAACAGAATTTTAGGAAAAAGGAGATTTTAAAACGGCAGTCATTTTAATGAAAAAAAGTTTAGGAAAGTAGCTTTTTAAAAACATAGTTTTAGAAGATTAAAGCTGCTTCTCTTTTTCTTTCTTTATTTGAAATCTCAAGATCCAAAATCACTACACAAGAAATTTTAACTTATTAACTTTTAAGCTTATAAATTTATAGAACTACCAAATAGATTTTACTTTAAATTTAAAACTCTTATTTTTAACTTCAAAGTAGTTTTGAGCTCCAAGAAATTGAAGCCAACAATATCTTGTTTGTTGGGATTTAGAGACTCACTGAACAGACTTTTCCAAATTCGTTCTTAGTTTTATGCATTTAGTATAGAACATCAAAAAAGTATTCAAAACTTTGTGACTAATAACTTCATTGATAATTACTAACCACCTAGGGAGAACAAATAATCAATTCATCAACATGCAATAGTATAAGAAACTCAGGAGAACCACACCAAAAAACTGTTTCTGTTGGAAAGCCCAGAGCCTTATAAACCCCACACTAGAACCCATAGTTCCAATTCCCATACCTAGGAATTGGATCCATACAGTCACTCACAAATTTCTTCATAAGGATATATTATTTATTAGACGAGTCATTCTTTAAAAGTAAGTTTTGACTAGCTCCTAATAATTCTAAATAATTTAAACTTATTTTTTCCATAACAAAATGAAATTTTAATTTTGCCTAAAAGTATGCATAAATTGCGCACCAAATTATTGATATCAAGTAGAATCCTCTGACCATCAAGAAGTTCCTGTTGCCCTTCCCTCCTAGCAGTTAGCCATGTTGCACAATCAGTGGTATTTGGTCTAACTGAGACTGCCTTGTATCTGGGACCCACAGTTGAAACACCATCTGACAATGCAACATGAAACCTAATAGTTCCTGCAGCGAAATCAATCCATAGCAAAGGTAAGTAACTTGTAAAAAACAAAGTTAAAAGACTTGTAAATCATGCCATGTGACTGAAAACGATCACAACAGTACACAATGCACAAGATAGACTATTATTCAACATGTTCAAACATATAAAGGCAGAACAAAAAAGAGGAAAAATGATAAAGAAAAACAATGAGGGTTCTTATCCTATGATGCATGGATACTCCAAAATTGGTGACATTTGTATTAAATAATGATAATTTGTATTAGGTAAAACAACTTAATTAAGCTTTTATTCAATAAATTCTTATCAATAACTTACTAATAGCTGCTATTGTACTTTATAACAACAGCATCAAAAGTCTTATCGCACTATGTGAAGTTAGCTGCACAAATCACACAATGCCAAATGAACACCATTAAAAAACCAATTTCTCAGAAATATTATTTACTACGAAATTCCTCTTAACAATTTCCTCCACTGTCATTGGTCTCCCTCTAACCCCTTTTACAGGGCTAAAAACCCTGCAAACTACTCTCCCAATCAATGGTCCTTTTTTACACGTCTCCAAAACACCTTAACAGATTTTTTTGTCATCTTTTCTCCAGTAGGTGTCAAAACAATATCTCCTTGCATTCCATTTCGTATCTTGTCCTTTCTTGTGTGACCACACATCCATCTTAACATTCTCAATTCTCATATCAACTTTTTCTCTTGCCCCTTTTAAGATCAACTATCAGTATTCACCTATGGAGTATACAGCATCTCTTCTGTTCGTGAGTGATCCATCCATTATTATCGCATCTTCCTCAAGCTCAATAATGGATCTAGTGGGTTCTGTAACATTCTGTAAGACTTCCAAATAGAACAGCAACTTAAACAGAATCCACACCCAAAGTTACAGATATAAGTATGCACAATTCACAAAGTGAAGTTTGTATATAGAATATATGCATGCATATTAAGAAATAACAGAAAGTGTATGTGGCTTTCAATAGGCCACTTCTCTCCCCAATTCTTTCCCACTCTTTTCTCTACCCTCCTAATTGCTCCTCTCCTCTATTTATATTCTTCTCTCACCTCTAACAAACTCCTAAAACTCGGTCCCACTTACTTTCTAGACCTCATTCTGTTATTTTTTCCTTGCCTCTCCTCCTATACGTAAATTGAAAGGGACTGATTTTCTTAATCTGTCCTAGGTCTTCCTGGCTGTTGAGGTGTGTAACACATTCCCAATTGAAAGTAACAAATCACCGCTATTGTTAACACAATTAGAGTTGGTTGTTCTATCATATTTTGTTGGTTCTTATCAATTGGTATCAGGGTATTCGTTCTGGCAACTTGAATGGTCTCTACATGCACCACAATGGAGTCTCAAGTTGAAGAGTTGGAGCACAACATCTAAAAGTTGCAAGTAGAGAGCCAATTGCAGATGAATGAGATTAAGCAGTTGTTGAAAGAGAAAGGAACCCACATTTGTGGCCATTTTTACTGTTGAAAGCCATCTGCAAGAGTTGAGGAGGGAGAGGATGAATATAGTTGCATTGAATGGACAAGTTTAGAATCAAGGAGTAGGGAGGGGAGACTATATCCGATGTTCAATTCTAGAGGAAGGAAGATGGAGAGTTCAATACAATGCTAATGCTTGGATCATTCAGGTCGAATGATAATTCAAATTCAACATAGTCCAAGAGGAAGACAGGTTTGACGCTGGAATGATTTGACCCTTCAATTGGGAATGGTATAGAACCCACTAGGTCCATTACTAAGCTTGAGGAAGATGTGATAATAATAACTTTAATTGTATTAATAATGGCGGTTTTAGCCAAAATCAAATAAGATTTTGAACTGGGAATACAATTAGCAATGGCAGAAGAGAAAAAATGATAATAGGGCGCAAATTAGAGAGTGCCTCTTCCAAGTCGACTACAATTCCATTTCCATCCTACCACCCCTTTCCCTACAAACTCCTATTTTTAGTTTATCTCTCTCCAACAACTTGTGCACACTGCACACCACTATTTCGATAGAGCCAAATAATTGAAATTTACAGACATGCCTAATCAAACTTGTCTTTTCTTAAAATTTATTTTCTTCTTAACAGTACATTTTTCTCCTAAATAAATATGTTCACTAAAGTACAACAATTATCACCCCTGTGATCCTTTCAAGGAATAAAAGAAAATGCATTCCTCATCAATGAAATACAGCAGTATGCACTGCATCAGTTACATGGATTATATCATGCATCTTAGCAAGGACTACCAAAAAAATAACAAGACATACCCAAAGACCTGTCTCTATCCTGAGCAAATACGAGAGCAACAGCTTCTACATTTCCTTTTTTACTACAAATGATTCTAGAATCATTCCCACTTTTGTGTACAAAGTCAAAGGAGCCTCTCTCATCACCCACAACAACTGTGTCCATAGGCATGGCATAATCTGAAATAAAAACAAGACATCATTTTTGAAAAACATAATGAAAATCAAGAAGAGCACAAGCTTGAGGCAAAAGGGTAGAAATTAAAATAATGCTCTAAATTACAGAACACATTGGTACAATACCGTTGCCCAATCTAAAGTCAAGTATCAAATCACCATAGTGTATCCCATAGACATTTTACAAAAAAAAAAAAATTAGAGTAAGCAGGAAGTTATATCTTTAAGTAAAATAAAAGCATTGTGCACATAATAAACCCCAAGAAATAATTTCCTTCCTTGGTCGTTTATCACAGACACACACTAAATATGAGGAGATAACCCGATAAACTTCATAGTCAATACACCAATTTCCCCCTCCTATTTTCCTGATAAAGTAAATAGTAAAAGAGAATATGAAACAAAAGAGCATAAATAAGAAACATAATACATACAGGAATACCAAATTATATGCATATAAGTATTACTCACCCAATTTCTCCAGAACCAATTTCATGTCACTGCTTGCTTCCTATTCAGCCAAATTTGAATTTTAGAAAAATATCAAAGAATTAAATAAATAATTTAAAAGTTAATAAAATAAAATAGTAAATTAGTGTGCAGCTATAAACTTACTCCGAACAATATGATCCCAACAGGGAATGGGCGACCTGAGACCATGGCTGAATATTCCTTAATATCTTTAATAAAATTGTCAACCCATGGTGCTTGAGATGACTGGTGGAAAAAATATGAAAAAGAATAAAGTACACTTATTAAATGTAAACCAATCAATATAAAGATGCAAAAGGGTGCAACTAAGGAACCGAGGTGAGGCAAGACTAGTGACTCACTGGTTGAACCACACACTTCTAGGGCCTTACATGCCTTTCTTGTTCCGAGTTTAGACAAGCACATTTATAAACATCTTATTTAAAAATAGGGAAAGCAAATTACTAACCCATCTAATATGGTAACTGTGATGTTAAACGAGGATCAAATAGTCATAATGTTAGTCTTTAGATTGGGAATCCTCTGTTCTGTAAAGTGTGTAGTTAATAATATGAAAAACCATCGCAAGACAGACAAATATTTTACTGTCACGTTCTTTTAATGTTCTTTAATACCTCCCTTCGATGAGCCATCTTATCAACCCCTTAACTTGGGTTATACAAGCATTCATTTTCAAAATGTCGTACTACCTCAATCTCTCTCATATTACATATTCAATTTCTGAGAATGCAGAAGTCGAAATTCTTAAAAGGGATTTTACTACCTTTGGTGGCCGCCGCAACGGCACAGCTTCAACTTTCAATCCAGGCAAGTAGCCAACAGTCAAAACTAAGCCTTCGTTTATAAACTTTGCATATGCTTCCTCACCAAAGCCACTAAAAAGGGCACCCCATTTGACCTACATAAATCACCCTGCGTTTACTCGAGTTCAGTAAATCTCTACCACACCAGAAAACAAATATCAAAACCCAACCTCTTTAAACTCATCAGTAGCAGCATCCCTTCCAATAATACCATTTGCCACGGTAACAATAACAGGAATATTAGATCCCAAAGACTGCCTAATCTGCAACATAAGCATTAAGTCAATTGCATAATAAACACAATAAAGCAAAAAAAAATTAAAAAAAAAAGGTGTTAGCTGTCAATTCCTTACAAGCCGCAGAGTTTTGGAAGTGCAGAATCCAGTTCCAGTATTAGCAATAGCAAAATGTGGTCGAATTGGCTCCGATAGAACCTTTTGCACAACCTCGTTCACAGCATCCTATTCGAGATTGTAAAGCGTTAACCGACGTCGTTCCGTAGGTGTATTACCGAACCCTAAATGTGGAAATTGTGAGATAGAAAGAGACGTACGGGGAGTGAAGGGTTGAGAGAAAGAGCGGAAGAGAGTTTGGGACGAGAGAGGATGCGATTGCAGAGAGAGTTCCAGGCTTTGCTAACGCAGGCTGCGGAAGCGAATGGTAGAGCAGGAAGCCTCGCCAGAATGTTCTGAAGAAGATCCTCATTCAGCATACTCAAGCTTGTGTTCACATCGCTTGAAGCTTTCACCCTCGTGCTCGATTTTCGCGACGACGATGGCTTCTCCATGGCGGTTCAACACCATCTACGTGAACATCGCTCCCCAACCGAACACAACCGGAAGGAAATGGTGAAACATTTTTTGCATGGGCCAGCGATTGGGCCTTGGCCCACCAGAAATCTTTTTTCTATACAAATTATAAAATTTATCATATATATGTTAGATGATAATATAAAATTGTATTATAACTAAATTAATGCTTTTTATTATGTGAAATTTTATTGAAAAACATTTTTCTTTTTCTATTTTTAATCTTTTTTCTATTTATTATATATGTGTATTGCATTTTACAAAAAATGATTTTATTCAAAGGAAAAAAAAATTATAGAATGAACTTACTCAATCTAAGATTATAATTTGACAATTTTACTTTAATTGTCACAACGAATCTGATAGCAATATCTGATAGTTAATTTGATCAAAGATAAGGTCAAAAAAAAATATAGAGTGAAGACAGAAAACTTTAAAGGACAACTATTTTAGAGAGATAATAATTTTTATAAAAAGAAAAAAATACCGATTTTTCTATTTATATGAATTTTTCTATTTAATAATAAAATATTCTAATCTCACCTTACTTGTTAAATCTAAATTTTAGGTTCTACTACATTTTTATTATAGTTATTTTCTAGGGCTTACTTTTTTTACTATAAACCAAAACTTGAAATGCAAATATATATATATATATATATATATATATATATATATCCACATATTACATACAAATAAAGTCAAACATTTCAACAAAAAGTTCAATAAAAAATCTAACCTAACCTAAAAATTAGCTAAACAAGAAAATAATGTTAACTACAAGTTGTTATCTTATTTGTTGAATGTCATCCTTGAACAATGCGTATTTTATGTTGTGCATTGAGTGAATCTCAGTTTTCCTTTTGAGATTAAATATAAAGATTGAATATTACTACCAATTTCAATTATTTTCTTAAATTTAAAACACATGAAGGTTAAAGGTATAATAACAATTATTATATTGAACTTGAATTGCCAGTTTGAATAGTTTTGGAAGATTAAACACTTTTTCATAATTCACTAGTCCATATAATTAATGACATTATTTGTAATTTATGAAATTTTGATTCATTGTATTTTATATTGATCTCTGAGTGCATATTTGATTGTGGTTGACTTAACATTACCACTTTCATCTTGTTTTACCTAAAGACCGATCCAAAATGTTGCCAAATTTTTGTGAGGTTTAAATAGTGTATAATAACCCTTCAAAAGTGTTGAACATGATGTTGATCACCAAAATGACTCAAAAGTTCAATTTGTAAACAATCTTTTACTTTCAAGACAAATACCTTCTCAAAATGAGGAAAATGATGTTAATTAAGTATAAGTTACATTGTAACACTTCTAAAATATAAATAAGTTATGCTTATTTATTATTTTTCCATTTTAGTTTTAACATTGATTTTATGTAATTTGAATTTATATCTTAAAGGTGTTTTTTATTTTTTACAAGTCACATGGCTAAGTCATAAAAACAAACTAGAGAAGTTATACGATTGAGACATTTTATCATTAGATGTTTAGGTAATGCTAAAGTCCTAGTTGACATAAATCCTCAAACTGGCATGACATCATGCCCTAATTACACTTAGTTAGTTATGTGAGTGTCCTAACTCGTTCTAAGGTGTCTATTTTGATACTTGACTGAGATCTTGTCACAAAAACAGAAAAAAAAAACTTATTTGACAAGATATTTGTGTAAATAATTTATTAAGAGGTTATGTAATTTAGAAATTGAAAATGTTTTATGTTTAATGACTTGTTTATTTTATTTTGTAGACAAACTTTGAGTTTGAGACAAGAGCCAACACAGGGAATGACATAACTTTCAACCCAAAACCTTAAGGCATTAGGTTTGTGGGTCTTTTTTCTTATATGTTGCTCAACAATCTCATTTCTACTCAATGCGGGACTTAAACTCACACTTGGATACCTAACAATCTCCCCCTCAAGTGAGAGTCTCTCTTCCACATTAATACACTCCCCCTCGAGCGAAAGCATTTTCAAACACGGGAGACACTTTCCTGAAACCTCCGTCAGGAAGACTTTCGATGCATGGATAAATAAAACAAGAATGAGAACAAAAGCCTAACACATAAGGGAATGACACCACCTTCAACCTAAAACCTTAAGGCATTGGGTTTGTGGGTCTTCTTTCTTTGCTCAACAATCTCATTTTTACTCAATGTGGGACTTAGACTCACACCTGGATACATAACATGTAACCACAAAATAAATACAATTTAAGATCAATTTGACAGGTTTTTAAATATATGGCAAATACAAGGGAAAGTACCTTTATGAAAAATATGGTATAGATGAAGAGACTTGGCAACAATTTGTTTAGACTCGAGAGGATCTCTCTTGGTAGAGGTTTGTTAACATTTTATCACACTATTAAATCATATAATGAAATCCACAATTAATTTGTATTATTTATTTGGTAGGAAAAGATGAAGAAAGTACAAGACATTCAACAAAGGAATGTTACCCCCGTCGATTATCTTAGGTGGGATATGCTTTGTTTAGGAAAGAAGGTGATGGAAGATCAAGTTAAAGAGATTAAAAGAATCATCATCTTTTGTTGAAGAAGTTATTTGTCCTTTATTTCCTCCTTGTCAACATGAGAAATGGAAGTTGGCTAGAACTAAAGCAAGAGGGCAAATGACATCTCAAAAATCACTAGAGATTGCCAAGCGGATTGTAAGTTCATAATAAATTCACAATAAAGTCTTGTTTTTTTAGTTATTTAGCAACCAAAACCTAATTTAGTGATTATTTTGGTTATAATTAATAACTATTTTATTTGATAGCTAAAAATTGGCCTCTAAATAGCTTTTTTTCTTGTAGTGGCCAAAACAAGTCACCTAAAACACCTCTGAACTACCAAGTTCAACTTTAAGCTCATTCATCCTCTACATCGGATTCTGAGCACAGGGGGCTTGTATACTATCCAATACCCAAAACACAGGAAGAAAATAATAACCAACAAATATGGGTATAATATTTTAGTATAATATTACACAATTACAATATTGGGTAACCACCTACAAATCCTAATAATAAATTAACCCATAACTGATTTATGTTATCAGGCTTAACCTATAACTACCTATACATGTTCAAACGCTATAAACACATTAACACATTCTCGAAGTATCATTCAATCTCATATTTACTCATTTATTACTCGTTATAACATTTTTATGCTCTTACTAACTTGAGTGTTGGAAAATCTTCTGCAGGTAAATATCCACTAGATATCTCGTCATCAAAGTTCAACAACCATTATAGAAGAAAATCCAGCTTGGTCAGGACCCTGACTCCATCAAAATCAACCATACTCCACATCATAAAGATCTAGTCCAAGAACAATATTATTGTTTTATAATTTTATATTATTAATAGTTCTATTATTATTTTATCATTTTATTATTAGTATTAGTTTTATTATTATTTTATAACTTTTAATTATTAATAATTTTATTTTTATCAATATTTATTTTTTTTATTTTCTTTATTATTATAATTATTATTTTATTATATTATATAGTAGAATTAATTATATTATGTTACATAATTAATATAATCAATTACATAACATAATTGGTTATATTTTATTGTAAATATATAATATAATTGACTATTATATTTTATGTTATATTATAATCAATTATATTATATTATACCATTATAACATTTAAATATGAAGCTTACAACAAAATAATTCAGTCAAAAGTCACAATTTTACATGAGTTTTTGGTCTTGACCACTAAACTGTGGTCAGTAGCTTCTCTATTTCGAGAACAAAATCCAAATAATACTCCATCAAAACAACAAGAACCAAAATCAACTTTCTCTCCCTCATAGAGATGTCATTCACATTGTAGCAGTTCACTAATATGTGAAAAAGTACATCCAAGAATCATAAAGCAGATTTTCCCTCCTCTTCTTTTTCATCATAAAAGCACAAGTGTTTCCCTTTTGGGTTGACAATCCTTTCAAACACAATATGTTAGGTGAAGAAGCACTCTGAGCATAGTTTTCTTCAACGTCCTCTTTCACAATCTCATCATTACTGTCCTATACAAACCTTGTGTCCTCACCTTCAAACTTGGGATGTATCCTTTCATTTATGTTAATCTTGTTCAAAACTTCACACAGTTCATCAAGTATTATCCCTCCTTAAATGTCCTCAATATAATCTTCTTTATCTTCAGCTATTTTCTTTATCTTGGATGCTTGCATTCTCCTGCATTGGCCAGATAGAAGCATCATCACCCTCTTGAAGGAGCTACAAACCAAATCCGAGAAACATTCTTCTGGTGAATTCGAATCTCGAGACTTGTCTGAGAAATCAAGTAACAGGAACCTGCTTATCACACTCTTTTCAGATTCAAAATTCTCTTGATTCACCATCTGAGGAACTAGCGGTTGCTGAGAAACATCAGAAAGGGTGACTGAAGCCAAACCAGAAAGATTCTGAGTTTGAGCCGCATTCGTGGGTGCAAGAAGTTCCGAGCTTTCAAGCGAGAACTTGGAAACCTCAACTTCCTCTTCCACTTTAAGCAAAAGGGTCTTTACTTGATCCCTCAGTAAGTCTTCCCCTGACCCTGGCGTGTTCTTCATTGTGCTTCCTCTTATCCGATGAAGAATTACCCGATTGACGAGCTCCACTATTGAGGAATCATTGTTATGTCTATTAATGCAGATGGATCCCATGGTTGCCCCCTAGAGTTTGAAACTCACGTGTTCTTTCCATAATCTTCTTTTATCGGAAACTGTTGGAGACGTCATTGGAGGCTGATTATGTTATGTGTGGTACTCTCCATTCAAAATCAAACTGATAATAACCTAGTAATGTAAAAAGTTAGATGTTTTGCACAAAAGTACTAGAAAATTGCATTACCGTTATTTAATTATAACAGAATTATAATAATTTTACGTTATATAAGGTAATATGATTAATTGTATGTAATATAAGTAATCATATTGTATTGTACAATGTAATATAATATATTTTTTGTTTCATTTATTTGTAAAATAAATATGTAATTATATACAATCCATGTTGTTCTTTTTTTTTTTAATTTTTTATTAATTTCGGAGAATGAAAAATATATAATAAAAAAATCAAACTAAAAAGTAACAAACCATTCACTCATGCTTAAAAGATTGACTAGAAAGGAAAGCCCATTAAAGACAACCAACACACTAATCTTGTTTAAAAGTAAATATTTTTAAATGATAAAAAATGTAAAAGGATCACTGAAAGTAAAACTTGAATTAAGATCAAAACATCTTGAAAATAATCTTATTGAATAAGAGAAATTAATTAAGATGTAATTATATATATATATATATATATAGACACACACACACGTCACAGTTTCTTAAAAGGTATACATGTAATATTCTTTTTGCAGTTAACATAATGAATGACATGTAAAATTGTTTCTGTTTTGTTTTCTTGCAGATACTGATAAAAATAGCATGATTGTTCATTGGCAGTGCCTTCATTTAAGGATTCATCAGGATGACTGGCTTAGTATAAAAATCAGAATTCATTAGGAATGAAAAACAAAGTGTGATTAAGAATCATCGGCTTAAATGAAAAGCTCTATTCCCATTGAAAGGGAAACAGTTGAGGGGCTTCATTGCAGTGAGATCCATCAGAACCCAGGCTATAAATGGAAGAACAATGGTCACTCCCATTGGGAACCAACACTCGCTCCACAGATTCTAAGTTGCTGCTATCCTGCAGGCTCAGGCCTAAGGGCTGCATCAGAGACATCGAGGGAGGCTGCACCATTTGGTTCAAACCGTTCCCAGGTGTGTGAGTCTGTGATGATGACAGAAGAGAGAGAGCACAAGGAGTGTCATGCACTGAATTTGTTGTTGTTAAGCTTTCACAGAACATTTTGCTTCTCACTCCACAAGTTTCTGATAAAGGGCTGGTTCTGAGATGCGTGTGGCACACAGAAGGAGAGGGAAAGGGAAGGGTTTGGTTGTTGAGTGCACCTGTGGAGGGATGGTTACCGTGTAGGAATGCCACTTGCTTCCCTTCTTTGTGAGAAGATCCAAGAAAAAAGTCTTGTTTATCAACCAAGTGTACTTGATGGTGGTGCTGGTTGTGCAACCTAGCATCTGCAGAGGAAGTCACAAGTCCTCCACTCCAAGGGGGGCTCATCATGGCAGTGGAAGGATATACGTGTGGATTTGAGAAGGGTAGCAATTGAGTACCTGAAAAATCTTGAATTTCTTAAGTGTTGTACTTTATCTCAAGGGATGCCAACAAAAATGTGAAAATGTCTGTGTTAACCATATTTATGAGGAATGTAAAGTATGGTAAACGTGAAAATGTAGATGCTGGATCAGAATATATCATTATGTCTGCGTTAACCATATTTATCAGGAATGTAAAATATGGTAGGGAGACAAAGATGAATGCGGTATGATGTACATGAATGAGAATTTGTATGGGAGTACATGGATGCAAAATTCGGAACAAAGGGTTGTTAAAAAAAAAATAAAATTCTAAACTGTAGTCTTATACATGACAAATTTTTGTATTGTATAATCCTGTATCTATACCACACGCAACATAAAAAATTAGCTGTAATTTGAAGTTTAGAAATATGATAGTCTGAAATCATATAGTAATTCTGATTGTGTATGAACAAATTTTGCAAACCAAGACGCAAGAGAGGCATCAAAGATGTGATCTTATAATTTCAGCGATAATTTCTTGTGGATGACAGTCTAGATCCATCTCTAGAAAGGAACATCTCCAAAACAAACTCCTATATTAGCTATGAAAATGGTAAGCACGAAGTATTATTGTATAAAGTTTTCACCTGTATAAAGTAAAATGATAGAGAAACAAATTAAAATGGACAGCTTTTCATAAAACCAAGAAGAAAAATAAGAATTATATAAAGTCAAAGATCAGAATGATTGATGCATAGACTCTGAAGCACATGGGAGTTTACTGAAAATGTTTTTTTCCTTTTTAACGGGTCTATATGTAGTGACATATTAACTAGTGGCCACTAGATTGTCATGAGCGTGGACATAAATGGACCAAATCAGCCATATCAGGTATGTGGGCAGCGCACTCATTTAGCTAAGTGCATTGTTTCCACATGAAACATCTTACTCTTTTGAGACTCGTGTACCTATGGGATAAGTATCTCTAGCTAATACCTGCATGAAGTCCACGCATATATGCACATGGGTCCATTCAGATAATGTGGTAGTAGAACAAACAACAACTACAACCACAAAGCTTACCTTGGTAATTCGACAAAAAACTACCGGGTCGCGTGTGAGGTTCTGGCTGAGGCTTTCTTCTCCGTCTGTTGTGCCCATCCAAACGCTTTCTGCAGCTTCTTTTCCTCTCATCAAATTGCTCCAGCGAATGGAACCTTCCAAAAAAAGACAAGTTTCAGAATTTGAGCGAACTGAGCCACGCTAATATGGCACGGAAATGGAATCAAGAATATAAAATCAAACGCACAAGAAACTAAGCGGTGAAAAATATTTACCACAGATTTACCAGAAGTACTACAAGCAATATATTTTATACTCAGGGTATATTAACAGAACAACACAGGCAAGTCATTTTCTCATTTTATATGTAAACTTCTGATAAATTTTCAGCTTAATTCGCCATATATATATATAGCAGAGGAATTTGGTTCTTAAAAAGCGCCATATAAATAGAGTATAAACATAACGACAAACTCCAGGGTTTAGAACTATTATTTGTAAACTGAAGTAATCATTCATAATTCAACAGGTTTGGTATGAATTGAGATTCGTTTTGGTTTAAGAAATAAGTTTACAGCGAATCTTTTTGTAATACTCTCGCAGTACGTTCTCTTTCCTTGATATTTTTAAAGTAAAAATAAAGAAAAATTTCTATCTTTAGAAAAATCAAGGGAAAGGAAGTAAATACTAAGAGTATAAAAACCTGCTTCTTCTAAAGAACGCTAAGTGAAGATGCTAATGGTAGGGGAAAGCAAAATAAAGTAATTTGGTGGCGTATGAGTACTTGTGAAGCTAACATGAATAATGGATACGGATGCAATGCAAACGACACAAATTAAATGTCCATGAGGTACAATGAAAAGAAAAGGGGGGCAAAAACACAGAAAAGCAATAATTAAGAGGACAAACCACAGCTTACAAGCAAACCAGAACTCAATTTCAAACAAAAGAACAAAACAAAACCCTCAGTATATATGATATGTTATGACACAAACCTGCTACATTGCTGGCAGAACCTTTGCTTGAGGCCACCGATTGTGACCTCTGGGGACTTGGAATGGAGTTCACACACCTTATGTCGCCTGTGATAATCTCTACAGTTGCTAAGATCTGAATTGCACCCGTCCACAAGGCATGACACGGTCAGGGTGGTGCTGTTAATAGCTCTAGCTCTCTTAGAAGACCCTGAAGGTGAAGATGCCACTTTGGAGACTCCAGCACTAGTAGCAACATATTTGGACTTGGCTAAAGCTGATTCAGTGCCAGAATTCCCCACGTGACCAAGCTTCAAGTCCACAGAAAACTCCCCCTCCATTTTATAAACTCCAAATCTGTTATGCTCCTCCATTGCCTTATCCACATCCACCAAATCCCAAGAAGGTGCTTTCAAATTCCAGTCCATAACAAAATAATAGAGAGAAAAATAAAATTCCACCCCCCTCCCCACCCTTCTACTTCTCCACAGTTGTATGGTTACCTTCTCTATGTGCTATATACCATAGGTTCACAATTGCATGAGGATCAGCAAAAAATTAAGCAGTGAGGTTGTATTGCATAAATAGTGAGACAATAAGGAGAGGCAAACTTAAATTAACAAGCCAAGTGAAAAGGGCAGGGGTAAAAGTCCAATTGAAAAAGAATAGAAAGTGATAGATGATAGAGGAGGAGGAGGAGGAAAATCATGAAAAACTAGACAGACACAAACAGGCAATTATAAGACAAACACATTGGACAAGTTTTTGTCCGTACTAGGATAGCATGAGAGGGGTTAAGTATTAAGCAGAATTAAATAAGAAAACACAGACTTGACCGGCTACAGTTAATGAAGTAGGAAGAGTTCCAAAGAAAATGGAACCATAAATTGAGAAGGTTACCAAACAAGGCACAGTGAAGCAACTAGAAGCATAAAAGTAGAAAGCAAATATATATATATATATATATATATATATATATATAAATAATAAATAAACAGTGAATGAAAGAAGGAAGAGAGTACTTGCACTGGGAGACAACAGCAGCAGTATGATGCTCACTTCTTCCTTCACCGACCACTGGTTGCCTGACATGGATTCCATGAGTAGCCAATGGAGTGAACAATAAAAAAAAAGGATTTTTTGATTATTTTATGGATTAATGAGGGAGATTTTTTTTATGAGTTAGGTGAGAGGGAATCCCAAAAACCATACCTGTTAGAGAGTTAAAGGGTGTGATGCAGGGAGTGGAGTGGATAATGTATTGAAAGTTGATAGTGAAGAAGGAGGAGAGAGGGAAAAAGGTCTGGATGATATGCTCCCAGTGTTAGAAGTTGAAGGAAATATTTTAATATTTAATGTTGCCAAATATAGGGGGCTTCCTCCCCTCATCCAGTGAGTGTAGTAGGTTGAGAGAGAAAGAAAGGAAGCTGGATAATAAGGACAGCCTGTTGGTTGCTTTCAACTTTTATGAGTCAGGAAAAAGAAGTACAAAGAATGGATGCTCAAGACAAGGCATGTGGCATTATGTTTCACATTTCATGGCATGTCTTTCCCCCGCCTCTTTTTTCTCTCTTCTAATCTCTTGCATCATTTTACACTTACTATTAACCATCTTTCTACCTCATTATTCACTAAACTACATCCAAATCACCTAGTATTCACTGTCTTACATCAATGCTTACCAAGAATATAAGGACAAAAATATACATAATTTTAAAAGTTTGGAAAAATTGGACGACAAAAACGTTGCAAAAGTCCCTAGTCATAAATTCAAAACTCAAAATCATAGCTGAAGTGAAGTGAAGCAATACAATAATTAACCCAAAACGGTCAAAATTTGAAAGGTAGATAGAGAGAGAGTGTTGAATAGAAAGAAGAGAAATTTATGGTTAACCTTGTGAAGTATGATAAAAAGGTAGTTAGTAGAGTGATGGTGGTAAAAATTTGTAAATTTGAGTTTGTTGGTAATGATGAGGGTTGTGGTGGGTCCTTGTAGTAGACGTCCACTATTAATTCTGAGGGCTCCAGGGTTTGATACTTTGCTGATTTAGGCCACAACAACCATGGCACCCCATGAAACCTTCATATGCCATAACCCCTCCACCATGTGATCATTTTTACCCCTTCTGTCTTCAATCTCCACCCTTTCTCCCATCTTCATGTCAATTCTGCTGTGGGGACTGTAGCATTTATTGTCATCCTCAGAGGATCCATGTTGCGTCTGTTCACTACTTCACCACCATATATACATATACATACTTTTTTTTTAGTCAAACTTCTCCATTCTTTTTTTTCTCTCCCCACTCCCATTTTTCCCTAGACATGCTTCCAATGAAATCAATATTTTGTTCTTTAATAACGTCTCCTCTGTCATCATCTTCTTCGTCACGTAACATCACTGCTCGCTATGCTGCTCTCGGAAAGTGCTTCTGCATGGATCACATATCTTATGTGGTGCGTGTTTCCTGCACTTAATTATTTGTTCATACCGTTTCAAGTAATCGTTTATTACCATTGCAACATTTCTGTTAAACCCATTCTCATCTGAAACCTCATAATTTAGCAATTGGGTGTCACTTTCTGGAAGCAATTAAGATTGAAATTGAAATTAAGAAAAGTGTGGATGGCAACAACACGACGGTCCTCCTGTAGGACCTGCCTTAATCAATCCAAATTAACGAGAAGCATTGACTTTAAGTTGGAGGGGGTTTTCTTCCACTTCAACTTAAGCTCCATTTTTTTTGATACTGTGTATTTTTATACATAAGTTATCTTTATACGAGATAGAAAAGTTTATAAATCTGGGAAGGTTTTAAATTGAAAGTGTTGAAATGTTCTATTATGTGTTTGACCTGTAATTTATTGATTGAGACTTTTAAGTGTTTTTTTTTTTATGAATTATTTGAAAAGTGATATTAAGTTGTTAGTTTGTCTAGTGTAAATATGGTGTATCAATAGAAATACAATAAGTATCATTACTAAAATAATTATTCTAGTGGTGTGTCTCTTTAAATAAACAACAATACAAACAATTATCATTACTAAGGTATGTATTTATGATTAAGAAATACATTTCTTCTTGGGAATTGGAGTACTTACGGATATTATAGTGTTAAAATTTTATTTAATTACTTTAACTTTAATAAGCGCATAATAAGAGTAATTTTGGAACCATACAAGTTGTTGAATAATTTATTATTTTTAACTAGTTTAATTATTCTTTATAGAGGTGTGAACTAGTTTAAATAATTTTATAAATAGAAATGGAGGGAATATTTTTTTTTTCAGACCTCCTGATTGAATTCACTGTGGTGCGGTTATCCACAATAATATGACAAAATTGTGAACTCATATTGGGTGTATTCATAAAAAGATTTTACTTTGTAATTATATAAATCAAATTCTAAATTTAATATGGTAGATTTTGACAATTTAATTTATTATAATTTTCACACATTATCTGTATAACTAATGCATAAATTAGAAATTAATTAGTAGTTTAGTATATATACTTTAATAAATATTTTATCTATTGAGTTAGTACATTAGTTAGGCATTCTACGTTAAACGGTAGGGATTATTCATATAATGATTTTTTTTACACTTATATTTATATAAAATTTGTATCTTATCTACTATCAATAAAATGATATTTTGCATGTATTATGATCATAAAAAAAATCTAATTACCCATCGAAATCAACTTTTTTTCATAAATTTTTAAATGATCATTAGAATTCATAGCCAATCAAGATTTCAAACCAAACAATCTAATTTAATTAAAAGATTCAACAACCACTAAAGGAACCACTAAAGGATTGTATCAAACCAAACAATCTAATTTAATTAAAAGATTCAACAGCCACTAAAGGATTGCATTAAAGATTGTATTGAGTTCAAACATATTGGACTAGGTGTTAGACATATCCTTTTAATTTACGCATTCTCTTTTCGTCGATTTTTAAGGTAACTTCTCATCCATTTGTGTGTATATATATTTTATGTTAATAATGTTATAATGGATATTATTATTATTTTTATGTTAATTATAATATTATTATTATTAATATTTTATTATTATTATTAATAGTGTTATTATTAATAATATTATTAATATTATTATTAAGGTTATTGTTATTAATATTATTATTATTATTAATATTATTAATGTTAATATTAATAATCATAGAAATTATAGTAATAATAATAATAATAATGTCATGACAAAAAAGTTGATTTGGTTACTACAATGACGAACTTAAAGTCGTTTAAAAATAGATACAAAAGTGTATAAACTGATCAATATTTTTGCATCAGTTTAGCATAGCTAGATGGTGAATATTAGATTTGTGATAATTAGTCGACCTTCATATATAGGATGTAAAAACATCAATTAAGCTAACAATAAAACGTTGTAAATATTATATATGATATGTCGACAAAGCTTACGCTCTTTTATATATATATATATATATGTATAATATTTTTTTAAGCTTATGTGTTACCTAGACCGACCTAATACAAAAAAAAAACTATTACCTAATCAATTCAACATACCATTGGTTACCCCTAACCAATTTCATCAGTTTAATGCGAAGTACATAACCAATTTCAGATGTTTAATGTAAAGCACACAACCAATTTGATATGAACGTCCAAATGAAATTAACACAATCAGATTCATGGAAAACAAATTTAACAATATCAAAATCGCAGTTCACCTTAATGCAATAACAAACGCACTTTGCAATCAATAACTAAACAAACAGTCTAAAATGAACACAACACAGAAAAAACATCTTTCAAGCGAACCGTCTAAATAACCTAAACAAACAAACAAAGAAGCGCAAGAAGGAAATTACTTACCATTGTCTAAGGTTTGAAAATGAAGAACCACAGTCCAAACACACCACTTGGGAAACTTAAAACCATCGTCTGACCAAACCAAAGCTACTCATCTCTGGACCAAAGACAATTGATTTTGGTGAGGAGAAGAAGAGTGTATTTCAAAGAACAAAAAGGAAAACGAAGAATCATCATCCCAAACCAAAGCTACTCATCTCTGGATCAAAGACAATTGACTTTGGTGAGGAGAAGAAGAGTGCATTTCAAAAAACAAAAAAGAAAACGAAGAATCACCATCCCATTCAGTAAAAACCACTATCTCTAGATTAAACCAACAACACCCAAGCTCATCGTCTTTGGAGCAATCGACTCCGGTAAAAAGAGAACTTAATTAATCGACAATAGCTTCAACCATTTTCACCCAAAATTAAAAACTAATTTTTTATTTACTCAATGAATTGGACTTTCCAATTAATTTTTATTAACATTTACGAATTCGTGTTGGTATGATCGATGTTTCTAACAAAAGTAATAATTCTTTTTTTCAATTAGACCGACATTATTATTGAACGAAATTTAACACATTTTATTTAATTTAATTCAAAAATTATTTTCTTCTGATGTTACGTTTTTTTATGGTTCATTCTGGTCATCTCTACTTTCTTTAATTATTTTAGAACAGTTTAGCTTGAATTTAACTTACACTATTTGCATCTCTGTTTTGCCGATTCTAAATTTTACAGCTATTATAATAGGATAACAGGTCTAATGGAAAGATAAATTCTATTTTTATATAAAATAGTGCTATTTTAATATTATTATTCATCTTTGACAGTATTTAATATTAATATATATTATTGTTTTGTTTATATATAATATTTTATTAACAAAAATACAAAATGGAATTATAACATGAGCACTGGTGTTATATTGATTTGATTCTCATTCATAAGAAACCAGGTCACTTCACGGCGAATGCCCAGAGGAGTGCCTAAACAGCTTGAAGACCTTTATTACTTCCTATGAGCTCTGCCAATGTAATATCATAATGTCCAATATAGCCAGTAAAGTTTTGAACCCAATGACCCAATACTACCCGAATTAGGAGATTCCAACATGCACCCATGAGTATTGAGTTTTTTCCAAAGTTGGATGAATCCAGATATATGTTCTTCCTTCATGACTTCTCCCTTCAAAAAATAAAGGGTAAAATATGTTTTTGTTTCGTCTGCCAAAATTTGGTTTCAGGTCCTGCACAAATTTAACTTTCTAGATTTTACCTAGAGTGATATGACTTTAGTCCCTTTTTCAGGGAACTAAAAGATAGATTAAAAACTTAATAATGATTTTGATGCTTTTAGTTTATGGTTAGGATATTCTAACATGCTAATAAGATCATTGTGGTTTTTGTAATATGCTCAGGGTGTGATGCTGTGTTATTAGTTGTTTTATCCATTTCTGTGATGTGCGTTATGGAGTGATCAATCGTGTGTATTAGGTGTTTTATAAGAGATTTTTAAACGGGCTCTGATATTGGTTCACATTTTGGAATGTTGTTAGAGAATGAAGAGGGATGAAATGTTACTTTCTGTGTAGGTGGAGAAAGGTTTCATGCTCATAAGCTTGTTTTGGTTGGAATTTTCCAATGGGATGGAGAAGGATGAACAGGATATGGTTGTTACTGACATGGAACCTAAGGTTTTCAAGGTAGGACACTTGTTACAATGCCCATTTTTATGATGATTCGTGAAATATTAAATAGAATTGTAGTTTTTCTATTTAACTTCTGCATTGATAGAAAATTTTGAATTTGTGTAATAGTTTTGGAATTTAGGATTTGAATATATTTACGAATTCAATAAATTCATAATTATAATTTATAATCATTGATATATGTTATAATAATTCTTTAAGAATGTGAAATATTTAGGATTTGAGTTTATTTAGAAGTTAAATTTATTTTTAATGCCATAAAAGTTTAGGATTACATATAATTAGTAATTTAGGATTTAAATATTAATGAATTATTTCATAAATTTTGGATTATAATTTATAATACTAAATTGATCTATCATGTTAAAATTATTTAGGATTGTGAAATATTTAGTATTTTAATTTATTTAGAAATTTATTCAATTTATAATGTTATAAATATTTAAAATTAAATATAATTAGTACTTTAGAAATTGAATATTAGTTAATTGTTTAATAAAATGTGGAATAAAATTTTTATTAGGATTGTAAATTAATTAAGATTTTAATTGACTTAGGAGTTAATTTTATTTATAATGCCATAAAAATTTAAGATTAAATATAATTAATAATTTAGGATTTGAATATTAATTAATTAATTCAAAAATTTTGGCATATAATTTATAATACTAAATTTATGCATGATGATATAATTTTTCAAGGTTGTGAAATATTTAGTATTTCAATTTATTTAATTTATAAAGTCATAAATATTTATAATTAAATATAATTAGTAATTTACAATTTGAATATTAGTTAATTGTTTAATAAATTTTGGAATAAAATTTTTAACTAAAAATTCTTGTATGATGTCATAATTATTTAGGATTGTAAAATAATTAGGATCTTAGTTTCATAGGTTTTTTAAAATATTTAATCAATGACATCAAATAAATTAATCATATTTCATTTTCAATTATTTTTAACGACAATGACAAATTTATAATCTTACAATTTTATCAATCAAAAAATTTAAATTATTAATCACACGATTAAAGAAACTAAAATTAAAAAATCAAGCATCATATAAACTGTCTGCAAGTACATCATCTAATGGTGTCCTAAAAAAGGAACCTTGAAAGAAAATTAACCACAAAGTATCCAAACCAATATGTGTACCTTAAGATAGGTGTTGGGAGAATCTGAGGGAGAAAACAACGGGAAGATCTCACAAGAATGAGACATGAGCCAACATATAAGGGAATGACGCCACCTTCAACCCAAAACTTTAAGACGTTGGGTTTATGGGTCTTTTTTCTTATATATTTCTCAATTTTCTCATTTCTACCCAATGTGAGACTTAGACTCACACTTGAATACCTAACAATTTCCCTCTCAAGTGAGAGTCACTCCTCCACCACATTGATACACTCCCCCTCGAGCGGAAGCCTTCTCTTGCCTGAAATCACCATCAGGAAGACTTTCGATACAGGGTTAAACTGTACTCGCCCAAGCCGTAAACCAGCGGCTCTGATACCACTTGTTGGGAGAATCCGAGGGAGAAAACACCGAGGAGATCAACAAAAACTATAAGAAGATGAATTTTGGAATAGAATTGAGTTTTTCTCTTTGAGAATTTATAGTGTTCTGATTTAGAAGAACCCAAATCTGATCTTATTAGGATATCCAAGGGGGAAAACACGGGGGAGATCAACAAAAACTACAAGAAGATGAATTTTGGAATAGAATTGACTTTTTCTCTTTGAGAATTTATAGTGTTCTGATTTAGAAGAACCCAAATCTAATCTTATCAGGATATCTGTGACAATCAACCCTATGACTTATCACTCACCTTCTCATCTTTCTTGAGTGTGGTGTCAATATCCTTTCCCAAACTGGATATCAAAAATGGTCCTTCCCCTATATTTTCGCATCAGTTGGTATCATTTGGTATCAACCAATCAGTCATGTTTGCAAGGATTCTTGTTTTGGAATGGCAAATTAACAAAAGGATAATCTTTGATCCTGAAATTATGTTTCTCTTAGAAGAAGTGTACTCATGACATTTAAGGATGAATGTCCTTGAAGAAGGATGGAATGATATAATCTTTAAGAGACAAATATAATTTAGGATTTTCTTTTATATTTTTTATTATGTATTTTAATTAAGTGGTTGAATGAGTCACATGAAAAAAGAAAACTACAAGAAGATGAATTTTGGAATAGAATTGAGTTTTTCTCTTTGAGAATTTATGGCGTTCTGATTTAGAAGAACCCAAATTTGATCTTATCAGGATATCATGTGGCGATCAACCCCATAACTTATCACTCACCTTCTCATCTTTGTTGAGTGTGTGGCGTCAATATCCTTTCTCAAACTGTTCTTTCCCAAACTGGATATAAAAAATGGTCCTTCCTCCATATTTTCGCATCAATGTGTGTGTGTTGCAAGTTGCGAACAATGACTTGTGAAAAGTAAATTTGTATACATTGATGTTGACAATAATTCATAAAACTTGAAATATAAATTGAGTTGGAATACATATGAATAAAATTATATATATAATATATGTTTTGATACATATGAATGAAATATATGAAATTCAAAGTCATTAATGTAGGATGATATATGAATCATTATTTAATTTTTTTATTAAGTATTAAAACCTATTATAAAGATCCTTAAATTTAGTGATAGTTTAAGTCTACAAATTAAGATATAAGTTAGTAAGAGAAACTTAATAAGTTGATTATACATTTGACATACTATAAATTCATATTTTGAACGTCTTAAATTTCAATGCTTACTTATTAATAATATTTTTTTTAAATAACTATTCCTTATACTTGTGATTGTGATTAATGTAATGATATGTTATAAATATAAATGTTGATCTTGCGATAATAACCATATATATATATATATATATATATATATATATATATATATATATATATATTATTTTTTATTAAATATTTTAACCTTGTTCTATTGAGTTTATAATAAAATTGATAGTATTTTAGGAATAATGCAATTATTATATTGATATTGTATTTTTACGTTTTTTAATATAAGTTATTTATTAGTCTTATGTTATAAATTAAAATATATATAACTTGAATTTATTATTATTTTTAATATTTTACATGTAAGAAATATATATATTTATATATTGTAAAAAATAGGCTTATAGAGAGACTGTATTTATTAGAGCGTACCTTTTAAATTTTTGCAACAATGTCAATTTTTTCTTTTGAAAATGTCAATTTCTACAATTTATTTGAATCAATGTTACATTTTTAATGAATTGAATTACTTCTTTGTTTCTTATAATTTTGTTAGAGTGTAATTTTAACGTTTACAAAAGTTTATTAACATATTTGGTGCTCAAATTTTTCAAAAGACTAAATTATAATGATATTTTTAATTTTTTTTATTTACACTTAAAATATTTCTATTATGGTTCAAGTTGGATATAATATTCCAATATTGTTAAATATAAAAGTATTTTAATATTAGAAACTAAATAATATTAAGTGAGTCCAAAATGGCATTCGGTGGTTTTTTTCTATACTTTCTTACTAGATTTTGTTATTATTTTTTAATTAATGTTAAATGAAAGTGTTTTTGGATAGACCTAATATTATACATTTTAATTAGAGTTGATTTTTCACATAATTGGTACGAGTTACTTTTTGGTAGACATTTTTCTATCATTATCGGCTTAGAAATTTCTTCAGCTATAATAGTCAGAAAGAATCATATTCATAGTTGGTCAAAAAAGCTACCCTAATTAATATTAAAAAAGCTATAATCAATAAAAAGTAATATCAGAAATATTGTTCGAAAAACAACATACATACGTGTTATATATATATATAAAAGAAAATAACTCCAAAAATCAATTGGCTAACAGAGAAATGTAGACATTAATTGTGAGAAATGAAAGATAACAAATAATTTTAATTTCTAAATTTTCGGTTAGAATCGAAATTCTAAAATTTAAAATTATCAAATCACTTTAAAAAATTTATAGAATTTTAATTTATTTTTAAAAATATTCAAAAACATATTTTGACACGAAATATTTATAGAGATTTTATTAGAAATAAATTATTCTCTAAATTTTTTGTTATTCAAATACACTAGGGGTAAATGCATGTATAATGTAGAATGGGATGAAAAAGTAACGTTTTCAAGACAAAAAAGAGTTGCGTAATATTATTAAAATTGTAGTCTAAATGTAATTTGAAAAACAATTAAGAATGTATAAATGTAATTTACTCTTTCAAAAATTAAGTAATTTTAGTACAAAATTAATTGTTAATGAAAAAATGTTATTGTATGTTTAGTGATAGCAAATGTTAAAATTTATTATTAGGCATTATTATTAATAACTTACATAAAAAGTAACTAAAATTGTTGTTACTGGCAGATAAAAGTTGTTGAATATCTATTGAAATCTTGATAACGTATTAGCAATTAATAAAGCTGTTTAATTTTGAAATTTGGAAAATTAAACGCTCGATTAAATTTTTAAAGGAACCAAAATTGTCCCAAGTTGCAACGCGCAATTCGTTTTCATACTTCAATGCAAGTCGCTATTTCGAGTTGTAATAGTGTAAGAGATACACTTTCTTTTTTTCAAAATAATGAAACTTTTATGTAATCAATAACTATTTTTTTTGGAATATAAATTTATTGAAGAAATAAAATACATAATAAATAAAAGGATATAGTTGAGTTTTGAGAGAAAAAAAAAAAAGTAGAATTAATAGTGTCCAATAACGTCATATCGGGAGCATGTTCATTGTCATGCTTGTATTGGTACGAGAAAGAGGGTGGAAGGGTAAAGTGGGCATAACAGATGAAAGATAGACGAGACGTGTAGGAGCAACGTAGGACCAGGTTGGTACGTAACGTGAGTACTTGGTTCCAGTTTGTAACCAGAGAAGGGTGAAACTGAAACAAAGAAAGAAAGAAAATAAACCACGTATTATCTTCTGCTTCCATTAACTCACCCTTTGCTCAAAGCTCTTTCGAATCTTCCATGTTCTTGGTCAATGGCCAATGAAGATGCCATATGGTGACAATGTTGTTTCGATGGAGTATTACGTTGTGCTTATAGTTGGGCCTCATTAAGTCAACTAAGGGCTGAAGAGTAATTGTTCATGCACTTCCATGTCTTTCTGCATCTTTATATTGTTTAAAATATTAAGAATATTGATTTTAGACTCTACAGTCTAGAATATAATTTTGGTTTTTCAGATGTGAAATATAAAATTAATTTTGTTTTATCTTAGATAGTATAACTCATAATGCAACTTTTCATTTAAACCGTTGATCGTATAATTCTAAAAAAACTTGTATGATATGAAATATAATTTTTATATTTTAGATTATATAATTTAGAATATAATTTCTTTTTATTTTGGATTGCATAATTTAAAATATAATTTTTTATTTTAGATTAAAAATTATATTTTAGATTAAGAGATAAAGGAGTGTAGGGTTTATTTATTTATTTTTATTAAGAGTATAATGATCATTTTTGCATGAGGATTAGGAAGAAAGTATGGAGGTACGGAAGAATCCCTCAAGACTAAATCATGTTATTATTATTAGACTTAGGATGAAATGAGTTCAGTACAAAATAATAATGTTATTTCTTCCTTTTATTTTTAATGCGTTTCAATCTTATATTTTTATCAAAAGTTATGATCATTTGAAGTTTTTTCATCTTAAATTTTGACAACCCAAAATTTATGATAATTATATGTAATGTAAGAACTCAACTATCAAATATACACCAAAAGAAGTTACCACTAAAAAAATTTAGATCAAAAATAAATTTTTAACTATTTTTAGTCAATTTTACAAAGAAATCATTAACCTAGAGAAGCAACAAATAGTAAGGGGCAGGGGTAAAACCAAGTGAACCAAGTGGTAAAGGGCATGAGGTAAGGTCGTTGCAATAGAAAGAGACCTTCAATTTCAATGATGACGGTGATGGCGAGTTAGAAAAGATAACACTTGGAAAAGAAACGTTGTTGAAGGTAATATTGTGAAACACTATCAGACTTGGGGCGGTAAGAGTGTCAATGTTGGTGAGAACACTCATGATGAAGAACAAAACGTTTCTTGGAACACGATATTTGATTTGAGAGCCCAATTTATATTATATTGCACAAAAAACATATATAATTGACCCTAAACCTATTATATAACAAAGATGTAATAAGTGATCGTATCTAATAGTTTTTCAAATGAATTTTTCTATACCACTTTTTACATCAGTTATTGACTATAACTGGTGTTGTATAACATTTTTTACATTAGTTATACATTTTAACAGTATAATATATCTTCGAATAATTAGAAAAATATCACAATATCTTTTTTATAACAATTCACCTTTAATTATCGTAATATCTTGTTGTATAATCTATATTTTGTATTATTAGTTCTTGTTTTATATATATGGTTATTTTTAATTAATTCTGTTAACAATGTGTGAAGAATGCTTTTAAAAAGATATTGAAAATACCTAATTATTTGAATGAAGAGATTGAAATATTAAATTTTAAGTTATATATTAGAATTTATAATATAAGAAATATAAGAGTAGATAGATATTCCTAATTGAATTGTTTATAGAATAGGACAAATGATGCTACTTCCATCGTAACATTCACTTGTACTTCTCTTTTTTTCCATAAATATTATTAATTTTTCTTTAAGGAACTTTGTAGTACAATGATACATATTTTTTCCTTTTTGAAGTATTGGAAATTCCACACATTTATTAGACATGAGATGTTTCAATAATTTATAATGTGGGTACAAACCTCACTTTATAAGCCCGGTTTTGTAAGGTTGAGTTAGATTTAAATTACACTTCTTGATATGGTATTAGAGCCTATCCTATCACGATTCTTGGGCCACCCGCTATTAGACCGATATTGGACTACCCTTAGTCTCACGCATGAGTTGAACACAGTCTCAACATGAGGAGGTGTGTTAGAGATCCCACGGAACCTTATAAACCGATTTTGTAAGGTTGAGTTAAGTTTAAATTCTACTTTTTGATATGAAGTAAGATGTTGAGTTCTAATATTGTAGATAAAAAATGTAATTAGAAAAAAAAAAAAAACCATAAGAGTCTAATTTTCTTAAAGTGTACAACATCTGAGTACTATGATATAAACTGAATTACTCAGAGTGAATTACTTTAACGCCTCCTGATTTTTCTTTTAAGATCACACGTACACCAAAATTTTTTAAAATCTTACACAAATCTCTCATTTGTATAAAAAACATTATACATGCAACCCTTTTCACATTGCAATTAACCCCCTTTAAGTCTTTTTTTTTTTAAATTACTGTTATATCTTTATAGGAGAGGTAATTAATATATTAAAAGAACTTTGTAATTTACTCTGTGATATAAAAGAAAAAATAGTCCGGTTCAAGAGCTAATCTAAAGAAAAATTCCATACATAGAACAAATTTGAATCATGCCGGAAGTGAAAGAGTAGACTAGGGCCTGTAGTAGGCCATTTAAAGCCCATAAGATAGATATAGCCCGGTGGCCCTAAAATCTTATCCCTACCATTATATTTTTATGTAATTTAATTTATTCTTTATATTTAATGTGAGATGTGAAGTGATATAAGCGAAAAGTAAAAAAGGAAAAAAATGAAGTCCAATAAAATAGAAGAAAGAAAAAGAAACATGGGAGGAAAAATATTTGCAATAGAAAATCAAAATCCTTTAATAGATTTATACATACTTCAATTATTTAATTGAGAATAAAACTTAAGAGTAACATTTTATATATTAAAATTGAAATTTATCTGTCAATCTTTATTATTAGCTTAATTACATTACATAAATTAGCGGAATCCTAATTTTAATTAAAAACATAACGCCAGAAATAACTACAATTATTTTCCTTTTAATTATTTGGACTTTCTCTTACACAAATTATAATTGTTTCTTATCAAATGACATTGTTTTTGAGAGTCTAATAAAACTTATTTTACACAGTAAAACGTTTTTTATTCAAAATATTTAATATAGTCATGTATTCAAAATTAAAATTTAAAATTATTAATTAAGTTAAAATACTATTATACTAATTAATCCTTATAAATCCAGCTGTCTTTTTTTTTTCGTCTATTATTTGTTTGGTAGATATTGTTTGGAGTTGTATTGTCCTTATAAATCTAGCTATCTTATTTTTTTTTTCATCTATTGTTTGTATTTATGTAATTTTCATGATTGTTAATTATTTTAAAAAGTACATAACAAATTTCATAATTGTTAATTATTATGTACTTTTAATAATACATAATTTTATGACTTAACTCATTAGGAGCGTCAAAAGTGAGTATTACAAAAATTTGTCTAAAATAGTGATAATACACTTAGATTAATAAAGAATATAACCTTCAGATTAATAAAGAATATAACCTTCAATTTTTAAGGAACATTAAAAGAATCAAAATCCTTTATTTCAAATTATGTTATCAATTACAATTTTAACTCTATAATTTCATTTACATGATATCCGTTAATTATCATGTCGTCAAAATATGAAGAGATAAAAAGATGATAATATGATTATGTAGTCTTCAAAAACAAAGTAGAGGTGGTTGAAGTTTATGCTAGACAATATAGTAGGATTGACTATTTAGTATGTTATATTAGACTCTTTAGCATATTGGATTGTCTAACAAGTTGGACCATCTAATATATTGAATGTTTTAAATGGTTCATTAGGTTAGATAACCTAGTATGTTGTATATTATAATAGACAGTCTAGTTGGTTGTATGGTTTATTAGGTTTGGGTCAACTTATCTTCCTCAGCCCAATCCTTCTTTCAGAGTCTATTTATTCTCTCTTTGTTTGTAATTATGTATGCAAAAATAATAATAGTTTTGTATTTTAATATCCATTATCTTTCTTTTCGTTGATTTTTGTCTTCTTTTCCTTCTGCATCTTCTATGTCCCAATATGGAATTATAGTGGGTTAATTTTGTTGTGCTCCGTTATGCCTCTAATAATTTTTTTTATTCATTTCATATAATCTTGTTTTTCTTTGTTGTTTTATTTCACCATAAACATTAATGACATGGATGTGCGATAAAATCCCTCAAGTTCTTTCTATCTACACCAGAGAGAAAATCATGGGATGGTTCTTGCTCCACAATTGAATGGGGAAAACTATTATTCTTAGAGTAGATGAGTGAAACATATTGTTATCCAAGAATAAGGTGAAGTTCATCAATGGATATATTACTTAACCTGCTCGCGAAGATCCGACTTTTATGCTTGGTAATGAAGCAAGGTGAAAGAAGTGTTACAAATAATTACACTGATTCGAAGATTCTTTGGAAAGAACTTGAGTTCTTGAGACTCATTTCTGTTTGTACATGTGACATAAAATGCAACTCCAATCTTGTTATGATCATCACGAAATATATAGAGTCTAAACATGTGGTATGATAAACTCCTTCTTCTTGGGTGTTCTTCAATGGAAAAGATATAAAGGATGTTTTATAAGCTTGGTTGGAGGGAGAATTTAAGTTTTAGATGTGAATTAGTGACAGTGTTTTTAGAAGAGAGGTTGGGCCAACTCTTTTAGAAGGTTGTGTTGTAGCCAAATCTAGGAGACTAACTTAGAAAGGACTCAGAAACAAGTGATGCCAAAATTTGGCAACATTTCAATACTCATTCAAAAGTGAAATTACAATGGATAGAGGCCCTTATTACAGAGTTCTTTGCCAGCCATGAAAAGGGAAGAATGAGAGCAAAATTTGAATTAAAAAACCCTTCTAAAGTGGCACATGGAGTGGGTCAAGTACCGCTTGTCCACTAATACTTTCCACATTTGAGCATGTGCTAAAAACATGACAAGTATGTGCCTCTCATTAACCTTAGACCAACATAGGTTTTTGTTGGGCCTTTGGAATCCCAATTGAAACCCTAGCTAGGGACAAGTTCTTCCTGCACCCTAATAGGTTCTTCTTGCACCCTAATAAAAAATTTAATACCACAATTGCCCTTATATGAGAACTGGATGACATCTCCATTCGGTTGTCATTTGAAAAAAAATTAACAACTGGATGAGCAGACCATCTGGTTGTCAATTTTTTTTCAAATGACAACCAGATGGGGGTGCCATCCGGTTCTCATATAAGGGCAATTGTGGTATTAAATTTTTTTATTAGGGTGTAGGAAGAACGTATTAGGGTGCAGGAAGAACTCGTCCTAGCTAGGATATAAAAACCTTAATCTAAACTTAATCTACTCAGGGCCCAAATACAAGCCAAAAATCCTAGACTACTTGCTCTAAATACAAGGCTCAATTATTCTATACTACTTGAACCAATACAAGGCCCATGAAAACCTATTCTACTTTGTATAATATTTGCAAACTAAAGCCTGACCCATGATCATAAGAACTTGGGCGGGCATGCTAAGGTTAGTTGAGTTCTAGTCATCCTACTCTTCTAACCATGACTCTCGTGGTTAGTTCCTTGGTAAGAGATCTTCCATCACTCCCTCCCTGTTGGAAAGGATTTGTCCTTAAATTTAGAGGGTCTGCCCCATCATGAGTACCACATGTAAAAGGAATAAGATCAAATGTTAAAAGTGGTATATACTCCATAATCCTTAGGCATACCTACCTACATGCATTGTCATTGACTGTATCGAGGACTTGAAAAGGACCATCACACTGGGGGTTGAGTTTAGACTTTCACTTTTCAAGAAATTTGTGTTTTCTCAAATGAAGTCAAACCCAATCCCCTTCCTCAAAAATCACTTCCCTTTTCCCCTTATTATTATGGTTTCTGTACCTCTTTGTTTGTTCTTGTATTTGATTCCTTACCTTTTTATGAAGTTTCTTGACAAATTCATCCTTAGATACCCCTTTCTTATATATAAATTCATGTGGATTCGATAGGGATACTAAGTCCAAGGGAATGAGAGGGTTGAAGCCATACATAACCTCAAAAAGAGAGATCTTAGTAGTTTTATAGACTACTCTATTATGTGCAAACTCTATAAGGAAAAGATACTCTATTATTTTGTTCATTATATGTTTTTCATGTCTTGATTGAGTTTGTACCTTTTACATGTAGTGCATGTTTTGTTCATTGTTTCAAGTTAATTTGTTTATACTTGAACCATGATGTGTTGTGCTTAGGTGTTCTAATTTGATGTAAACGTGTAGTTTTTAAAATTTTTGAATCATGTTTCAATTTTTTTGGTTAAAACAATTTGTATTTGAGTCATTTTGATTTTATGTTCATTTCTTGTTTTCAAAAGTTATTTATTTCCAAATTTATTATAAACTCCATTAATTTGTGTCTACAAGGTGTTTGTGTCTTGTATAATGCAAATTAAGTGTGTTTTTCACTTTTGTTTATTCATTTGCAATTTAAATTCTATTACTTGATTTTAGATGATTAACAAGGAGGATAGACTTAGGTTTCTTTTACGTCTTTTAGTTTTGTTCAATTTTTTCAAATTCGGTTTTAATTCGCTGGAATTTCTATGGTTCTAAAGTCTATGCTTGAAAAATTATTACAAACGCAATACACATATTTCACAACACAGAGCTTGAATTAGACAGTATTATATGTCTTTAAAATTTTGTTAAAAAGGCGAATCGAAATTCAAAAACAGAAAAAAATGATAAATGCAAAAGCCTAGATGTTTAGTTCCTCGCACTAAGCGCGAATTACAGCAGCGAAGAACAGTGAACTCCACGTATTTATTTAAATTTTTTTCCAGTCGATTTTGGATAAAATTTTGTTACCGTCATTTCATATATTGAGATATCAGTCTGGGATTAAAATTTCAGCATAGGAAAAGTTACCAAAAAGATTGCATAAATCACATTACGACAACAGCTAATCAAAAATTGGTTTTTGTTTGATAATCAACTCTAGTATCAATCTTTAGGATTTAAATTGAGTACCTACTGTTTTTTAGTTTTAATGTCTTGATTTGTGTCTTTTAAATTTATTTACTATAGTTGGTCACATCTTCACTCTGTTTGAGTTTAGCATTTGAACTTTTCTTGATTTTGTGTTTATTGACCTCTTTAAGGTGGAATAATTTTTTATTTAAGTTTATTGATTTATTAGGGATTGACCTTGTAACAATGACATGAAATAGTAGTAGAAGAATTGATTTCATCTTTGTTATATCAAATAGTATTCATATCCCGCTACTTTTGGTATGCCACATGATTTCTTATTGAGACATAACCAAATGAAGCTTTGTTTGGAGAAGTTTTTGAAAGGGTCCTTGTGCCTATTAAAGTTAATTAAAAGGAGTGATGGAAGAAGACAATCATAGAAGGTTGACCCCATAACCTGAATTGAAAAGGCTTGTCAGTGATTCTCAAGACACAATAATTTTGCACTATGATTGCCATTAGGGGCCCAACTGGGGCTACAAAATACAAGAACAACGAATTTAATTACAGTAGTTTATTAGAGGTTGAGTTTATTTACGCATTTTGATTCAGTATTCATTTTTTCTATTTTTCAAAATATTATTTTTGAAATAATTTTTTCTGGAATTTTTAAAACAGATATATTATTCAGATAAGTAGTTTTCACAAAAACTGTATACTAACTCTCATTATCATCATCTGTTCTTATTCATTTATGTAAATTAGAAATTTACAATGCAAAACTTTTGCTTTCTCTAATATCTAATTTCTCTCTATTAGATATTTTGTTTTCAATAATGATTATTATTCCTTTTATTTTTTGAATATGTATTTCGTAAATTTATTTAGTCAAATGTGGCCGGACTATATTGTGGGGTTTTAATTGTTAACGATTCAATATTGATTATATGACAAAGTGGTACACCGTCTAACAGGTCTAACACCAAAATAAATGATAGTATATAAAATAAGGTAAAATTAATTTAATAATAAATTAATGGTCAAAACTTACTTAGGAAAAGAAAAATTAGTAATACCACTACAAGAAATTAGAGTATTATCTTCAATAACAACCATACAGTATTTCACATCACAACATCACTACGGTGAACAACATAATAGAATAGAATATTTAAAATACTTACAAAAGAAAATCTTAACCTTTACATATAACAAAAATGTTAAATCAAAATCAGTTCAAAATAGCAATTCACAATCACTTATCAAAATAAATGATAGTATAAATAAGGTAAAATTAATTCAATAGTCAATTAATGGTCAAAACTTACTTATGACAAGAAAAATTAGTAATACCAGTTCAGAAAATTAGAGTGTTATCTTCAACAACAACCACAGTATTCCATACCACAACATCACTACAGTGAACAACACACCAGAATAGAATCCCTGAAACACCTACAAAGAACAAAAATCTTAACATTTAAATATAACAAAAATGTTGAACCAAAATCAGCTCAAAATAGCAAATCACAGTCACTTACCAATCGCCTAGCTTAGAATGTACCTTGCTAATGGCCATCGGAGACCAATGGAGATGCTGTTACCCACTTAATGTCAACTACTGTGCAAGCAAAGAAGCAATTTCTGAAGCCAAAGAACCAATTTCAATTGGTGGAAACTAATTTCCGCTGGCAAAGAACTTTGTGTGAGTAGGGAGTAGGGAATGAAAAATAAGACAAAGAAATTGAAGAATGGAGGTGGGGAGACGAGCGGCTCCGCGAGATCTAGAAGAAGGACGAAATTACAAAATGAAATTGGAAAGTGAATCCCTAATAAATATATAGGTGTGTTTGGCTTTACATTGGCTTAGTTGATACTACTATCTACTTTAGTTTTACGTCGACTTTTTTATTTTACTTTTTGTCAGTTTTAAAGTACGTTTGGTCAATGCAAACTTTTTTACTATATTAGCATCTTTTTAAAATGAATATGACTGTCACTATTTGCTTCTCCTGTATAGCGTGTACTTGACAGCAATAATGTGTCTATTTAAATTTAACTTCTTGATTAAGAACTAAATGTAATATATTAAAAGAGATGAACTAATATAAATTATTGTATATGTTATTTTTTCTTTTTATTTCTTTTATATTATATGATATTATCATTTATAAAGAAAAAAATCTACAATAAGAATTTTAAATACCTATTACAATTATACTCATGAGTCATACCCAAAATGACAAATCCGATACTAGATTATTTGTCAGCAAAACTATTGTATCAACTATTAACTCTCTTATCTTTTGTTTTTCCTATTTTTCACATATATTAAATTTGAGGTAATATATATATATATATTAAATTATAAAATAATAAAATTATTACAACAATTAAATTACTTGGTGAGATAGGCGCATTGATGTTGTTTACCCTGAAGTGATATAGAGATTGAAAAGCCTGTAATCTACTTACATATTTATTCTATTTTTCTTTTATTTCTTATATTTTTTTAAATATTGAATTTTATTTACTTTCTAACTTTTTATCTTTGTTTCTTATTTTTTTTCTTAATAAAAAACTTTAGGTTAGAAGAGTATATTACATTTACTTTAAGATATTAATTAGGTTTTGATGCAATTTTAAATGAATAATACCTGTGTTAACATTGTATTTCTTGTATCTTCTAAAGAAAATTACATTTATTATAAAACTTACTTTTGACTCTTGTCTTTTAAAGAGATAATAATTTTTCATTGTGACTTTAGAACATAGTATCATTAAATATTCAATTTTCATTATCTGAATTTATTGGCAATTGAAGCATGACAAGTGGAAAACATTCAATTTTCATTATCTGAATTTATTGGCAATTGAAGCATGACAAGTGGAAAACATTTTATCTTTTATTAATGTGAGATTTTTTTTAAAATAAAAAAAAATGTTATTAGTGGACTAGGATAATCATATAATATAATACAAGCTTTAGAAAACCTCAATTGATAGAGTAAATTTTTCACAAGACATTCACCTCCTAAAATGAATCACTAAAATATAGAATGAATTGGTCCATTCTAAAATGACTAAATTCACCAACTTTCAATTCCGTAATGCCTGAAATAACCTTTGTTTTAAAATTTGAAAAACCTGACTCAAAGTAAGTGGAATTGGTTTGCTTTGTACTCAATGGTTTCTTCATGCAGCTCAATGGGATTTTTAAAAAATCTAAAATATCCATGTTCCAAATTTTCAAATTGTAACACTTGGAAGCATATTCACGGTCTAGACCGAAAATGGAGATAATTTAAAATAAATTTTTAAATTTTATAAAATAAAATATATTTCTAAATTATATAATCTAAAATACATATTATTTTATCCTGTATTAGATTTAAAATAATTTTTTAAATTATATAACTAGAAATATATTCTCAAACTGTACAATTCAGGACATAGTGGTGTAATGTATTCAGAAAGTCCAATATGGTGGTGAAATGTAATGAGAAAGTCCAAAATGACCATTCCGCTAGGCCTAAATAGTGACGGCATACTGAAAAACGCTTCTTCCTCCTTCTTCCTCCACCTCCATAGAATCTTCCCGCTCCCCTTTATACTAAATTGCCCCTCTATACTAAATATGAAAAAACTATTTTATCTTTAAAATTAAATTTTTAACTTAACACTATCCTTCACCTGTTTCACCCAAATATAGTATCAAATGGTATCTTGCTACAGCAAAGTTTATTCTTTTAAATTTATTTCTTTACGAATTCATTGAGTAACTTAAGATTGGATTATTATACACCTTCATTTGGGATTGAAGTAAAGAAAAGGTCTCTTGTATGATTTTTATTGTTTGTGTACAAATAATTTATTGGATTGGGTAGCCGATGATGGCGAGTAGGGGTGTCATTTTTGTAATTTTATAATTTAGAAAAAAATTTTGGATTACAGAATTTAGAAGCTTAATTTAAATAAAATCATAAAATTTAACTTTTTAAATTGTACAATCTGAAACGGATTTTTGATTAAAATTAAATTATTTTAAAACTTTTGAATTGAAGGTGCATGTTTCAATCCAAAACTTTAAATTTTTATATGGTAAAATGTAGAAATCATTACAAATTTGGTTGACTTACAGATTTTAAATACTAGAAGATAATTATAAAATGTGTAGAAAAAAAAATTTATAATCACTTAGGTTGTATTTTGGTTAAATTGATTTGAGGAGATTTACTGTTCAAGAGGATGGATTTGAGTGGATGAAGATTGTTTGGTTGACTTGATTTGGGAGATGGATAAGGAAAGATTTGCAAATCTTTGCTCATATGAAGAGATTTGAAAGGATGAAATTGAAAATTACGAAATATTCCTGGTAAATAAAGTAGAAATTACAAAATACTTTTGACTTTGGAAATTACAAAACACTCCTTATTAATTTTATCACACTAAAATAATTAGAAAAATGTAAGGAAGGTATAAATTATAAACAAGAAACAATTATTAGCATTAATATATATATATTGTAAAAATATATATATATATATATATATATATATATATTATATGAAAAATAAACTAATTTATACCTAATTCATCAAATAATTGATTCCAATAGTTATATATATTTTTTTTCATTCATAATACTTTCCTTTCATTTTTTCCAAGACAGCTATAATATAATTAATCTTCCTTCAATCTATCCATACTCAATAGAATCTATCCATTCATAATTATATTATTGACGTAAAATAATTAAGTCAATAAAAATTATTTACTTTATAAAAGAAATAATAAAAAGTATATTATACATGTTATATTATTTTCTATTTATTCTTCTTTTTTATTTTTTATCGATGAAAATTTGTTTACTTAATGTTTAATTAAAGTAAATAAGAAAAAACATATTTTTATCTCCTTATCTGATTCAATATTTATGATGGAATTGAGAGGAGAATATGTTATTTAAAATATTTTTAATTTATCTTAAAAACAGTTTTATTTTCTTTTAAATATAAAATTATTAAAACACAAAGTAAGGATGTTCACAGGTTCGATTAGATAAAATCATTATCAACCTACTAAAAAATATCAGTTAGTTGATTCAGTTTCTATATTTTTTATATTAAAATTAATTTAATCCAATTCATTTTAATTTTTTACCATCTTATTTCACAAGGGTTAATTAGAAATATATCAATTAAAAAAATAAAAACAAATCTATAATATCTATCAAATCAATCGCAAACATTCATAACCAATCCCCTCAAATCCCTTCAAATCCCTTCAAATCTTACCATCCATCTATTAATCCAAACAATTCTCCCATCCACACACAATCTATTCAAATTCCTTCAAATCTATCTTCTCAAATCCACTTCCCCGACCAAACAAAGTCTTAGAGATTCTAGAATCTGATTTTAAAATTTTTTATCATTATTTTTGGACGATAGAATCCGTAAAAAGAAAAAAAAGAAAAAAATTTACCTTCACCACAAAATTGACATCGCCACCCATATCCCATCCTCAACTTAGAACCACCCCACAATCGCCGATCGAACTCCATTACTTCCCTTCAACTGTCGCCTTGGACTGCTGTTTGAATAGCCGCAAACTACGTTCTTCAAACTTTTTAAAATCTTCAACACCAGTACCAAATTCAAAATCTTATTTCATTACAAAGTATGCACATTTCAATCTATTTCTCAGGTCAATGAAGAAGCACTCCATATTGAGAAGGCACACAGACACTTTCTTTATATTTTTTATCTCTCACTCATCATTATTTTTATTTAAAGTTTAATTTTTTTTAAAAATTATCAACAATTAAAATAATTTATATCACAATATGAATTATATATTGAAAATCTAAAATATATTTTTAAAAATTTTCAGCATAATATAATTTATATTTTCAAATGTATTTATGATAAATTTTAATTAAATGAAATGAATATCTATTTTATGTCATACACAACCTAAAATACTAACAAATTATATTATAAATCACAATACACAACTTAAATAGTAAAATTCTCATATCTTAACTCTGTTCGTAAGAGATACTATCAATATTTTCTTTTCTCATCTTAACAGAACAAGAAAACAAATTATATAAAAACTAACACTTAAAATATCCCAAACTTTATACAAAGGAGTAAAAAAAAATGCTTTATCTTTTCCACCATTTGAAATTAACCTTCTATTAAATTTAGTACTAGTATTAATTAATTGAATTACAATAAAAATAATGAAATTGCTATGTCAACAAATATACAAATAAACCAAAAACAGTTCTTAGAAATTTAACAACCTAAATCTTATAATAAAAGCAATAACCGTAACATGCTTTAAAATAGGATCCTAATGGAATTTCCTATTCATGACAAGTAAATCTAGACAGATTCTCATAATCTAAACTAATTATTTCTGATCATTTCAAAAATCTTACAGTTCAGTCTTTTAAACAAAAAGTGGTTACTTAGTTTATGCTCTTCTACAATATCATATTCAAAACAAAGGAAGGAAGCTGAATTTTAGTTATCTTTTCAAAAAAAATGAAACTTAAAAGAGAACAGATAACAAAGAAGAGAGAAACAGTTCAGTGCCCCCACCATGAAAAGCTCCCAAAAAAAGGGAAAAGGAACAGAAGAACTCCACCAACTGTTCAAGAAGCTGGAACAAGAGTGGAAAGCCTATAAGGAATCCAAGCCAACAACATCACGCAGACATTCCCTTCCTCCTTCAAACGAAACCATTCACAAGCTACACCAATATTCTCCCAGGGAACTCATGTTCAACCTTCAACAAGAGTCTCCGTCAACCCCAGAGGCATGGAAGAACGTGGAAGAAGTCAGAGAGATCCTCCAAGAGCGGAAGGAGGCTATCGAAAGAGGAAAGTTGAAGGGTCGACGACTTTTTCAGTCAACAACTTCGGAAGGTGAAAGTAGCGATTGTGAAGTGAGATCAATGTCTTTCTGTAATTTGGAGGATGAATCTAACGGAAGTGAAGGGATGCATGGTTATTGTACCCGCAGCAAGCTTTCATCTTTGTCTTCGTCTTCTTCGTCTTGTTCCGGAGATGACAATCACCTCGAAGACATGGAGAAAATAACGCATTTGATGGCAACAATAGATACTAGAGTTGCTAGTTTTAGTGGTATGCATGGCAATGGAAGAGTGAGGTATGCTGTTTTTTTATGTGGGGTTATCTTGCTCGTGATTGCCATGTGCATTCGCTTGGCCAAGAGTTTCGGTGGAGATGATTGTGACATGATTTTGGTTCCAACATGAAATGATGTTATAAACTGTTTTTAGGATTATTATATAGTATTTGAGTGTGTATACCATTAGAAACTAGGTATATGCATATGTGCAAATGCTATGTAGAACTTAATGACTTGGTTTTTCAAGATTTCTACAGATTATTATTATTATTGAATAGATAACAGAAGATACTACATTGTGCCATGCTTTAAGAAGACAGTATGATTAACTTTCATTAATAATCCCTTAGTGTTCTATTCCAATGTGGGAGGAGCAATATTGAGTAGGTTGCCCAAGATCTGGTCAAAGGTTTCTTCTGACTTATTCACAGGGTGAGGGTGTGCATGTGTCCCTTCGTAGGTTGTGACCACGATCTGTTCATCTTCGGCATGGCGCTGGATTTGTTTCTTAACATTGCACTCTGGATGAGCACACCTGTAGTAACTTCTGAACAACCAAAATAAAATTGGACTTAAATATGTGTGCAAAGATCCATAAGATCTATTATAAACGACAATATATATAATTGCTAATTCAAAAGTAATGCTGACTTTTAGTTTATTGTTTGGTTAAAAGATGCTAGCTAATATCATTCGGGGAATATTTTAGGAATTTAAGGTGAATGAAAATTTTCCCAATGAGATAATAAAATATTCTCATTTCAATAATTTCAAATCAGACTCCTCATTTTTATATCCATGTTCATAACAACTTATAATTAACATTAAAAACATAAAAATAAAAGTAATAATTATAAATTCTTTTTGAAAAAAAATGGACAATTCTAAATAAAACTGATTATGTTTGATTGTAATGTTAAAAAAAAAATTCAAATATAAAGTCATGAGTATTAAGTTTTGGGTCCGTAATATTCTCTTATGTATAGTTGGCTTATGATCGGAAATTTGGTACCCAAGGAAGGAACACAATGCTTGAAGAAAAGATTGTAAAGAAAGAGTGGAGTTAGTATTATACTGAAATGAACAATATTTTAAGAAAAAAAAAATACTCTTTTCAATATATTCATTAGAATAATTCAACACTTGAAGAAAAGAGACTGTGAAGAACTTGAAGAAGAGACTATGAAGAATTCAGGTTCCAGTTAAGATTTACAGGTTGGCTGAAAATGAACAGGATCAACATTATACCATGAAAAGGACAAAAACAAAGCACTTAAAATATAAAGTAGCAGTATGATACTAACCGTGGGAAAATATTGTTTTTGACTATCTTTTTCCCATATTTTATCCACTGGTACCCATCATCCAGAACATCAACAGGACTCCTCGTTTGAAATGCATATCGGTGCTGCTTAACTTCCTTGTCACTTTGGTTCTGAGATGATATCTCCTTCATTTGAGATATTGAAACCTCTTTCTCAACATGTTTAACATGAGATGATAATGCTATTGATGATGCAGAAGAGGTAGGGAGCATCACTCGGTATTTTTCCATTGACTGAAAAGTAGGCCAGTTATGTAGAAAGCTGTGTAGCAAAGTGATATGTGTATATACATATATATAGATATACACACACAATGAACAAAAGGTGATGGTCATGTATGTATGCATATTAAAAAGGAAAAAAATGAGGGCGGCGTGCAAGTCAAGATTGAATTTGACTACAGAGAACTATATATGCATGCATATAGCTACATCAGAGACAATGTGCTTGGTAAATTAGCGGTGTAGAAAAGACAAATATGTTGTGTCCTAAATACGAGGGAATCGAATAAATTATAGGCTTATCTCAAGAACAGAGTATCACACGTCAAAAGTTAACTATAGAAAAGAAAAAAAGGTGTTATAACTCAGAAGATACTATAAAATTCATGTTTAACCGTTAGTTTGACTGCGTTAGAAAGATTCATGCTATAAAATTATGAAAAAAATGGGAACATGTTTGGCTATTTTTGCCTGGATGGTATGCTGTATGTTTATAACCAATATTTCTTTCTGTTCTAATGAACTTTTACTACTAATCTCTTTACTCGAAAAGGGGAAGGAATGTATGGATTACAATTGCCTAGTTCTTTTCTTTTTCAATTTAAAAAACTAATTTGAAACTAATTTTACTCAGAGCTTCCGCGAAAGAACATGTCATGTTCTGCCAGGTATGACAAATTAGGAAAAGAGATTATGGTAGATACAGACATGAGTGATTTTCTTTATCTGGTGAAATATGAATAAGTGATTAGCTGTGCGTATATACATATGGTTAATTTTTGTTTTGCAAGTGGTTAAAAACAAATGAATATAATTATCCATTTATAATTAATGGAGTTATAAAATTAGAAATCATATGTGATTATTCTCTTTCTAGAATTGAAGTTATAATTGAATTTTTAAAGTTTCACTCTCGGGAATGTAATAACGCAATGAAGGGTTTTCATTATTCTCTTTCAACCGGATTATGAATCCTAGAGGCTGTTTAGGTTTGTCTACCAACAATGGAGATTTTCCTCCATAAAATATTGGGAGGTTTCTTGTGTTATAGTGATGGGGTACGTGGGGATGCAGTTATGATGATGTGGTGGAGAATGGTGTCAGAACAATTATGTGTTAAAATAGACGCTTTTTTTTTTTTTTTTCACAAAAGAACCAGGAGCAAAGCTTATGCATTGTGGTAATTGTGAATTTTGTTTTTTTGTGGTCTTTTAGTTATATAACTAAAATTCTTTTGCTTTAAAAAGTCATACATGATTAATTATGAGTAAACAACATTAACTGTTTGTTTAATATTAATACTAATACTGTCAGTATCATGTCCAGTAGTAATAATTAACTAGTTGTGAATAAAAAGTAACCATCTTTACTTATTTGATCATGGCTAAATGTATATTTTCTCAATGGGTGATAATTATCATTTGAAAAATTACGATGTAGTTTGAAACTATTATGCTATAAATCAATCTCTATATAACTGAGTTACCCATGTTTTATAAATATTCACCACGACCATGGATACACGATGGTGACAGACAATTTTAATATTTTTTTTCTTCTAATAATATACTTTCTGACATATTCCCTATTATTGGTTAATTTTTCTGAAAAAATATAGAATATGTTCATTGAATAAAAAATCAGACATTTTTTTTATTTTCAACAAAAGCTCAATAGAGTGTATTAAAAAAGTGTATGGAAAAGAATGTGCTAGAATTTTATTTATTTTTGTTTAGTTATTGAGCTTACGCTTTATTTAGATAATCACAGCCATAAGTATTTATAGAGAAAATAAATAAATTTCCATAGATTAAAACAAACTTATACATTTAAGTTAATAAATTGATTTTAATTTAAAGAAGAAACTTAAATGGTTTTCCTTTCTTATTTTCTTCATCAATAAATATTTGATACAAAGAAGGCCCACTAATATAGTGAGAATAGGTCGAGTAATAAAAAGACGTGACAAAGTTGGCATAGAAGAAAGTCTTATTATATTGTGACCAACATGGGATACACGACATGACAGTGAAAGATTTCATGAATCATGTGTGCATGCATGTACTTCAATTAGGTCATAGTAAGACCGATGAGTGTTGACTACACCCACTCATCATAATTATAAACTTTTTTTTTTAAAAAAAAGAAAACTCATGTTAAGTGTTCCATTCAAGATCGCAATATCCCGGTAAATTGAGAAGAATTGAAATTATTTGACTGATTACGTCTGGATGAATCCTGTCACTCTTAGTTGAGATGAATACGTTGTAGTGCTCACACGTATCTTTAAAATAATTAAATATGATTATGCTAAGTGCATTCTAAAACAATTAGAACATATATTTGGCTCAGCTGTAAAATTTCATTCGTACAAGTAAGATTTATGAAAAATAGTATAAATAAAAAGGTGTTTTTAGATAAAATGTTCTCGAAATAGTTCTTCATAATTGCGTACATAAACAAAAATATAACTAACTCGAGTCTCCGAATGTTTGCTGGGAGATTAATTGAGAACTACAATGGAGATCAAGATGAATTCAATAAAAGCTTCCTACCAGTTTTGATCTAGTTATTGAAGTTGGTGGTTCTAGGACATTTCGGTCTTTAGGAAGAATATTTTAGTGTTATTGTAAGGTTAGAGTATATCCTTTACTGGATTATATGATGGTTACACAAAATATGAACGATAAGCATTAAACACATAAAAAGAGAAAACAAAGAAAAAATTTGAAGAAATGAACATCCTCTAGTAAAAAAAATGTAAAATTGAGATAGCTTGAAGGGAGTGGGACCATTCCCTTACAAGTTGGAACCGAGCACAATGGTCCAACTAGTTCCAATACACCAATCAGATAAAAAAAATTGAGAAATCGGCAATCTCCAAGATGCTTAATCCCAACCGCCAGTCATTAACATCTTTTCACAGAAGGTATATTGGAATCTATTCTCCCACCTAATTAGAAGAGCTTAACCCTAGATAGATACAATGTTACCACATATCCAGATGAGTACATAGACGTGTATGTCACTCAAATTAGTCTTTATACATCAGACGATGCCATAATTTGTTAAGTATTCTCGACTTCTTTAAAAGGGGTTGTACTTAGCAGATTTACTCAACTCCACCCAAATTCTATCAACTGTTTTAATACATTTGTGACTAAGTTTGGAATACGGTTTGCCACCTGCTGACCACACCATCTCACCTTAGCCCTCATCAACCTTGGGCAAGGCCAAGTCCCTTTGAGCTTCTATGGAGAGATTCGTCAAGGTGGCACTTAATATTTGAAATATGAGTCTCAAAGTAGCCATTCATCATATGGTTACAATGCTTAAAGCTAGTCCATTCTCGGATAGCCCATGTAAGAAATTCCCAACAAAATTGATGAACTTAGACAAAGTGCAATCAAATTCATGGAGTTCGAAGAACTTAAAGAGTTTAGAAGACAAGTTAGAGTTGAAGAGCCATTGAGTCAAAATTTCCAAGATAAGGATTCCTCTCATCTGACAAGCCACCCGTAGAAGTTGAAGGAGACAGTTCAAATTCCACCTTTCAACAAGTATATCCCTTTGAACACTAATTGTGCCTGAATACTAGTAGAAGTCTTGAATACTAAACTCATCCTAACACTATGAAAAATCCTGCTTCTCCTGAATGTCGATCAAAACACAAAAAGAAACTTAGCTATGTTGTCCACTAGGGTATCATATGAGGTAATAGAAAATCATCGTTAGAGTTAGCTATGGTCAATCTCATTAATCGACACACAATTAACCCTTTCCATCTTTTTTCAGTACGAGCACCACATTCTCCACCACTGAGGATATTTTGCTATTGAAAAAATTCAATATTGAACTATTTTTCCACCTCCTCCTTTATTTTCAAGGATAACTCTGCCGTCATCCTTCTCAATTTCTATTTGAGTAGAGGACAATTTAGCTTGAGTGCTAGCTTATGTTGCACTATATCAAGGTCTAATCTAGGCATGTCTAGGTAGGACCTAACAAAAACTTCATTGAATTCTCTTAATAGATTATATAACTGTTAGTAATAGTGTTGAAAATATTTAATGAAGTCAAGTAAAGGAGAAACATGAAGAATCTAGAAGATTTAGAGTTAGTTTGTGTTGTTGATGTTCAATCTATAGTAATCATAGATTATAAAAAGTTCTCTAAGAGATTTTACAAGTAAGATTAATCTGCTTTGATGTTAAACTACAAAAAAATAATATACTGACATTTTTATAGAACTGTTTCTAAAAATTAATCTATTGAAAATACTTTTAGTAAAATAAATCGATTTAGACTTCTTTTATTTGATTATTTTTATTAAAGCATCACTATTATAAATAATTGTTCAGAGAACTTTGAAAATAAGAAGAACATTACGAATTTTTGAGAGATCATAACTTACAAAAAGAGAAGTTTTCAAATAATAGTGAGTTCATTCAAATTTTGAAAGAATTTTTTATTAAGAATCAAAGAAAAAAGTTCATAGGGCATTTTCTCTAACCTGTGACCCTTATAGAGTGTGATACATTTGTCTTTTGAGTCAAGAAAGTGTTTTGCAACGTCTTAAACCATTTTTTTTTTATTCTAGTTGAGTTTATGTTGTATTCTTCCAATTTCTATTGATTGTATTGGATCTTGATCTACAATTGAATAATTTTGTTTTTTATTATAGAGGTGTAATAGAGTGTTGCACATGTTGTTGTTGGATCTTGCATGGTGCAAGATTGTTTCTTGAAGTAGTTTTGTATTGTATATTGTTGTTTAGTGAAATCCTTTGCAAAAAAATTAACATTTTTGATATAAAAATATATGTTTATATGAAAAAGTAATTAAAATAAAAATAGCAAAATAATAAATAAAATAAAATTAATTAATTGAAATTTTGATGATTTATTTTAATATATTTTTATTTTAAAATATAATTTTTATTTATGATTTTTTTATAATAATGTTTATTTTAATTTAACATTTATTTTAACTTTAATTTACATTTTCAAAACTTTATCTTTTACATTAAATTATTTTTAGAAATTTATTTTATGAATTCTTTTTAAATATATTAATATACAACCAAATTTGTTCTATCAAATAAATCAAATTTATTACAAATTTTCAACTCACATTTTCTCGATATAAATAATTTTTCTTTCCCATCGCCTCATATTTAAGGCAAAATGGATATTGAAAATGAATATTTAACTGATATTTCATAATTTTTTAAAATTATTTAGTTGTAGATTTGGCTTGTAGTGTTGTTTAGTTAATAGATTTTGGAATTTGCATCTAGTACGGTATGCAAATTACATTTACTTATTGTAGTTTGAGTATAAGATTGGGTTTGGATACATACTTTGTATTAGGGTTGGGACACCCCTAAAGTGTCCCTTATAATTCAATTTATTTTTTGCTATTAAAAAAAAATCTTTTAGTTTACCTTTTACGTATTAATTTGATGAAAAATGATACATTGACACCGCTGGGAGAGTTACTCCCATTTGACACTGTAACATGGCAACGATTTGGCAAAAAAATAATTTTTTAATAATGTGGGGTCCATTAGCGATATTAATTAAAATTTTTGAAAACAGTGTATTTGGTTTCCCGCTTCTCTTTCATTTTCAATTAGCCTCTTCGGTTCCTCTTTCTCATATTTCCCTCAAAGGCATTTTCTTAAAGGAGAGAGATTGGAGAATGAGCTTCTGAATGAAACCCACTGTGTTTACAGCATTCTTTGCTGTTTCCGACAGTTGGAGGAGAAAGAGCTAGTTTTTGCTATTCCAAGGTGTAACGTTCGTCCTGTGTCTATGAAGGTAAGGATTAAGGTTTTCCAAAGCAAACATCATAAGAAGTGTATTTTTTTGCTCTTGATATGAAACATGAGCTAATTACATTGTTGGTTTCTATATCTGGTATATGTATGTATTTCAAAGTCCCTGTCTTTGAACCACTTATGTCAGTCAAAAAAACCTCTTCTTGGTGAGTTTACGTTGCTGATTTTTATATCTGCTACATGTATACGAAAGTCCTCGTACTAAACTACTTAGGTCAACAAAAAAATCACTTCTTGGTAGGTTTTAGGTTGCTGATTTCCATCTTTATTACAAGTATGTCAATGTCCTCCTCATTGAACTTAGGTTAGTATAAAAATCACTTCTTGGTGGATTTTAGGTTGTTGGGTTCCATCTTTGCTACATGTGTGCCAATGTTCTCCTCAATGAACCCCTTAGGTCAGCATAAAAAAACTTCTTTGTGGGTTTTAGGTTGTTGGGTTCCATCTCTACTACATGTATGCCAATGTCCTCCTCACTGAACCACTTAGGGCAGCATAAAAATCACTTCTTTGTAGGTTTTAGGTTGTTGAGTTCCATCTCTACTACATGTATGCAAATATCCTCCTCATTGGACCACTTAGGTCAGTATAAAAATCACTTGGTGGGTTTAAATCCTTGTTGTTTTTGTGGTTTGTAAATGTGCTACATGTTGTGTCCCAAAGTCTTTGTCCTTAAACCACTTAGGTTAACACAGAAAACCTCTTCTTGGTGGGTTTTAGGTTGTTGGTTTTTATATCTACTACATGTATATATGGCAAAGTCCTCTTCAATGAACCACTTAGGTCAACACATAAAACATACTCTTGGTTGGTTTTGCACTTTGGTAGTTTCCATATCTATTACTTGAATGTATGTCAAAGTCTTTATGAACGAACCACTTTGGTCAAGACATAAAACCTCTTCTTGGTGGGTTTCACACCTTGCTTGTTTCATCTCTGCTACATGTATGTCAAAGTCATCCTCACCGAATCACTTATGTCATAACATAAAACCTCTTCTAGGTGGGTTTTACAACTTGCTTGTGTTCCATCTATGCTACATGTATGCAAAAATCCATCTCACTGAACCACTTAAATGTATTCCAAAGTCCTCCTCACAGGAATCTTCAACATCCAATTGCAACTATTTTGTTTGTTCATTCTATTGTACATATATGACTAATGGGATAATTTGTTTGCTGACATGTGTTAAAATTGATGTGTTTTAGTAGCATAACAATGACAACTGGTGAAAATTTTGGGTCAAAGGTATTTGTCCTAATGTCAATATTAATTATTTATAAATTTTGATGACAAGTTCTATTTTGTGGTCATTATTGGTTATTTATTTATTATTGTATGTAGGTTTATGTTCGACATTGTTGCAGGACAACATATTTGATAGTTGTTAATACAATGCTCACAAATTAACATAAGGCTTATATTGACAAAACTCCATTTGTATGGTTGATGGATCTTGGAGGCAAAGTGAAAATCAGCAAGACAATATTGAATGAGTTATGTATCTGATGGATTGTGAGGAGGGGAGAGTTTTTTGATAAGGTCTAAGTTTGTTTCTTTTACATTGTTAGATGTTTGTTGAGGTTTGGATCTTAGAATACATGGAACTATGATTGATTTTTGAAGGGAAACACAAGAATCCCATATTAGGAGTTTATTTCCATGTAAATATGTACAACAAAATGGACAACTATGTGTTTCTATGTGGTTCACTGGGAGAAATTTTGAAGACATTTATTAAATGAATATAGTTGAAAGTGTTTTTTTTGAAGATTTTTTTTACTTTTGTTGTCCAATTAGGTCAATATAATGGTCCTTACACTTAATTTATAACACACACAATGAAATGGATGACTATGTGTCTCTCAGTGGTTTAGTAGGGAGTAATTTTGATAATCTTTAGTAAAATTGGAAATTCAAATCTTCAAGTTGAGTCTGTTTGTGAATCAATACACTTAAAAGTGTTTTTTCAAAAACTTTCCTTCCTTTTCTCATCCAATTAGGTGAGTATGCAAGTCATTGCAATAAATGTATGACATCTACATCACAATGGTTGACTATGTGTATGTAAGTGGTTTAGTGAGGCGGCATTTTGAAGACACTTATCAAAACTGAAAATTCAAATCTTCAAGTTGAGTCTGTCTGTGATTGAAGACAGTTCAAAATGTGTTTTGAAAATTTTCCTTCCTTTTGTTGTCCAATTAGATGAGTATACAAGTTCTTATAGTAAACATATGACAACCAAATCCAAGTGGTTTACTTGTGTTCATAAGTGGTTCATTGAGGAGGAATTTTTAAGCCCATAATTAAAAGTGCAAATTCACCTTTTTAAGTTCAATCTGTTTGTGAATGGATACAATTAAAAGTGGTTTTTTAATATTTTATTTCCTTTTATCGTTCTATTAGGTCAATATGGAGGTTCTTGCATTATATGTATGACACCCACAACGAAGTGGTTGAGCATGTTCGTAAGTGGTTCAATGAGGCGGAATTTTCAAGACACTTATTAAAAGTGAAAGTTCACCTATTCACGTCGAATCTGTTTGTGAATGAGTTCAATTGAAAGTGTTTTTTTAAATATTTTCTTTTCTTTTGTTGTCCAATTAGGTCAATATAAAGGTCCTTGTAGTTATTGTATAACACCCACATCCAAGTGGTTGACAATGTGTTTGTAAGTGGTTCAATGGAGAGGAATTTTGAAGACCCTTATTAAATTTGGAAATTGAACTCTTAAAGTTGAGTCTGTATGTGAATGAATATAGTTGGAAGTGTTTTTTTGAAGATTTTTTTCGTCCGATTAGGTTAATATAAAGGTCCTTGTAGTTATCATGACAACCTTATCAAAATGGTTCGCTATGTGGACATATGTGGTGCATTTGGAATTTTTGATTACATGTGTTTAAATTTGGAAATTCACTTGTGATTACAGAAAATGGGACTAAATAATCCCTAACCCGGAAACTTTTGTGCAAACTATACCACCTACTAATCAATTCCCTATCAACAACTTTGGAAACCTTAAGTGGATCTTCCAAACGCAACAACCACTTCAAAGGAGTGCTCTCCAACTTCTTCCTCTAAAATGTAGACATTTGACGATTGATTTGGACAATGACATCAATTTGGACTCTGTGTCTCACTCTAAGCTTCAAATAGAAAAGAACAAACAACTGACTATGTTTTCAGGACCGACACATTTAAATATGAAATATAATTTAACAAATGACATACCTTTGATTGTCCATCCTCAACTCCGACAGATACTTTTGCAACCATATCTTTATATAAAAGAAACTACTCCCAAAGAAAATAACCTCATTAGTCACATATGTATAATAGAATCAAGAAAACAAAAATATTTGCAATTGGGTCTTGAAGGTCCTTGTGAGCAGGACTTTCGCATACATCTAAATGCTTTAATGAGAGGAATTTGGCATACATGTAGAAAAGATAGAAACCATAAAGGTGTGAAATCCTCCTTAAAGAGGTTTTCTGTACTGACCTAAGTGGTTTAGTGAGGAGGAATTTTGCATATATGTATCAGAGATGGAAACAAGCAAGGTGTGAAATCCACCCATAAGAGGTTTTCTGTGATGACTTAAGTGGTCTAGTGAGAAGGACTTTCGCATACATGTACTAGAGATGGAAACCAACAAGATGTAAAACCCCTCATAAGAGGTTTTTTGTGATGACCTAAGTGGTTGAAGGACGAGGACTTCCGCATACATGTCTCAGTGATGGAAACCAGCAAGGTGTGGAACCCACTAGAGGAGATTTTATATGTTGATCTAAGTAGATCATTGAGGAGGACTTTGGCATACAAGTAGCAGATATGGAAACCAACAAGGTGTGAAACCCATCAAGAGGAGATTTTATGTGTTGACCTAAGTGGTTCAAGGATGAGGGCTTTGGCATACACATATGTAGCAAATATAAAAACCATCAACCTAAAACAGACCAAGAAGAGGTTTCTTTGTGTTCATCTAAGTGGTTCAAGGATGAGGACTTTGGCATACATACATGTAGCACATATACAAACCAAAAAACCGACAAGGATTAAAACCCACCGAGAAGTGATTTTTTTCGTTGAGCTATGTGGTTCAGTGAGGAGGACATTGACATATATACAGGTCTTAGAGATGGAAACCAACAAGGATTGAAACCCACAAAGAAGTTGTTCAGTGAGGAGGACATTGACATACATGTAGTAGAGATGGAACCCAACAACCAAAAACCCACCAAGAAGTGATTTTTATGCTGACTTAAGTGGTTCAGTAAGGAGGACATTGACATACATGTAACAGAGATGGGATCCAACAACCTAAAATCCACCAAGAAGTGATTTTTATGATGACCTAAGTGGTTCAGTAAGGAGGACATTGACATACATGTAAGAGAGATGGAAACCAACAATTTAAAACCCATTAAGAAGTGAAATTTTCGTTGACCTAAGTGGTTTAGTACGAGGACTTTCGCATACATGTAACAAATATTCAATCAGCAACGTGAACCCACTAGAAGAGGTTTTTTTTGCTGACATAACCGGTTCAGAGAGGAGGACTTTGTCATACATACATGTACCAGATATGAAAACCAACAATGTAACCAGTTCATGTTTCATATCAAGAATAAAAAAAACACTTCTTATGTTGCTTTGGAAAACCTTAATTCTTACCTTGTATGACACAAGACGAATACTACACCTTAGAATAGCTAAAAGCTAGCTCTTCCTCCTACAGTTGGAAATAACAAAGAACTCCGTTACACATGGTGAGTTTCATTCATAAGCTCGCTCTCGGTTCTCTCTTCTTCAAAAAAATGTCTTTGAGAGAAATGTGAGAAAAAGGAACTGAAGAGGCTAAATGAAAATAAAAAAGAAACAGGAAACCAAATACATTGCTTTCTTCAATTAATACCACTAGTGGATCTCACATTATTAAAAGATCATTTTTTTTTACATCATTGTCAGGTAGCATTGTCAAATGGAAGTAACTCTTGCAACCAACGGTGTCAACGTATGACAACTTCCTAACTTTGTGATGTAATGTGATGAACCTCATGCAAATACGTAACTAACAAAAGAAAAAATACCTAAGTATAGGACTTTCTTTTCAGTCACCAAAAAATGTGGCACACGACATTGCTATTTTCCGAAATAATAAATATCTATTAAAAGATAAAACAAAAATCAAACGTGATAAACGACTGAACCCAGATGCTTTCGTGCACGTTATATTTAAAATGTTTATATCTTTTAATTATTTACTATCTTACAATAACACAAGTTAGAAAAAAAAAAGAGAGAAACATTAATTAGCAGGCACGGTCACAATGTATAAATTAGAAGCAGAACTAGAAGCAAACATCAATTCTGATTTCCTGGTCGTGTTCCATTCTGCCATTATTTCTGCTATGACATCATTAATGGTGGTACCCGTCAATATGGGGAAACAATTTCTAGGAAATTGGTGCAGTGCCGCGAAGAGAAGTGTAGTGATTAATTCCCCATGCAATACTAGCACACGGTATCACACTAATAGAAGGTTTTCATTGTTGGTGAGTGAATGTTCTCATTGTAGTCCTGTGGTGAACACGAAGAATGGAATGAAAGATGAAAGCACAGAAGATTTTGTTACCTTCCTTCGTGGAAGGTTTGTGGAGGACAGGTTTGTATATATGCAAAATTTCTCTGTGAGGTCTTACGAGATTGGACCAGATCAAACTATCTCCATGGAGACACTCACCAACTTTCTCCAGGTTTATAACTGTTATAACTTAATTTGAATATATTTAACTTTTGTTTGGGTAGTTTTGTTTTTACTTTAATTTCAAAATTTTAAATATTTTATTCTAAAGTTATATTTTAATTATACTTTCGTGGTCAATATTTTTATTCTTATGTAAAAATTCGTATAATGTCTTTTAAAAATATATTTATAAAAAAGGAGGAATGACGTTGTTCCGAAATAGTTACTCCTTATTTATATTTACTTAAACTTTAAAGTATGTTTTTATTTAATTAAATTAGATTTGGATTTTGTTTTATTCTTTCTAATTAAAAAAATATGTTCTTTGTCTTGAATTTTAGAAAGTGTTTTTTTCTTACTTTTTTTACAACAAAATTGCATCTGTTGTTGACGTGATTAACAATATCCATCCTATAGTACTAACATATGTTTCCATTAGCTTTACTAGATTTTGGGAATTTAAAATCAAAAGCAAATTTTAAAACATTATTCAATAATTTAAATTTTGAAAGTTTAAAATTGTGATAAATCAGGTTTCAAAAAATTTTCAAAAATATATTATAAGTCACTTGAACCGATTCATATAAAATAAAAAGGCTGATACACATGTTATGAGTATTTCTTTTTTTTTTTTTTTTTTTTTTTTTTTTTTTTTTTTTTTTTTTTTTTTTCTATTTTTTTTCTTTTGATCTCTTAATTCTTTTCCATAAACCAGTTGAATGAATTCATGTTCGATTTTGAATTAGAGATATTAATTCAAAAGGATGTGTCAACATGGATTGTATCGATTCCTACTATCTGCGTGTATTTTTCTATTTATTTCTATTTAAATCTAACTTTTTTTTTCCTTTAAGAATGAATCTAGCTAGAATTATTAATGAATTTTTCAATTATTCATTTGCGTTTAATTTAGTATGTAGACTTTTTAACAACTATTTAATAGGTTTTATGAATTAAAATTAGTCATCCAAATTTATGATTAATACAATTCACCTTTAAATTTTAGATTTGGGCTGACTAAAATGATCCTTTTAATTTCTGAGATTAAAAACTTTTTTATTTTCTATTTGAAAGATTAGAAAAATCAATTTGAAGGTACTAAACCATTACCTTTAAATTTCGGAGACTAAATATATCCCTTTTAAATACGCGAGACTAAAAATATCAATACTAGATACGAGGTTAAATTAAATTAGACTTAAATTCAAGAAATTACAAAAACAATTTTATTAAAAAATTTAAAAGATAACTTTCTATAACATTATTTTTGTTACACATTGTCACTCTTAATGTAATATACTTGGTGATGTTAATAATAAGTGTAACATCATTAATATTAAAAGATTAAAAATAGTATTTTTTTATTTTAATTTTGGAAACTGTAAAAAAAAGAATCAATTTTTAAATTGAAGATTAAAAGAAAAATTAATCCAAAATTTGTGGAACAAGAAACTTTAAACAAACATTGAAATCTAGTGATTCTTTTATATAATCAATTTTTATATATTAGATTATAAAAAAATATATAATGAAGTTGAGAATGTTGGAGATCCAATATCGACTAGAGACGAGACCTTTCAATAGTTTATAATATGGGTGTGAACCTCACTTTACAAGTCGGTTTGTAAGGTTGAGTTAAGCTTAAATTTCACTTTTTGATATGGTATCAAAGCCAGGTTTTGGAGGAACTACACCTTTAGAAACCTCCATATAAACTTCTTCATGAAGATCTTCATGCACAAAAAAGAAAAAGTTTCTCTGAAATCAATGCCTTGTTGTGTGAATCCCTCTCAATTGAGTCATCAGCATCTCATGACTGCTTGTCATAAGTTTTGGATTCTACAATGGAAGAGAGATACTAAATGCAAAATGCTTACGATTGTTAGAAAATTTTGAGTAATTAACAAAACTGGAAATAAGATATTTAACTAAAGAGGAATTTTCGTCAAATATGTGCACTTGCTAAACAGAAAAGACTTCCATTTCCTGTAAGTACTTTTTCTCAAGCAATAAAATTTTTGATTTGTTACATATGGATATTTGGGGACTATTAGCTATTACTTTTGTGGATGAATATAAATAGTTTTTTACTATTGCGGATTATTTTTCTAGGCATAGTTGGATTTTTCTTTTGAAAACTAAATCAGAAGTACAGAGCTGCATTAAATCTTTCATTACTTTGGTTGAAACTCAATTTTCTACTACTGTCAAATGCATTAGGTTTGATCAAGGATCTGAATTTAATTTACATCAGTTTTATTCTCACAAAAGCATAGAACATCAAATGTCTTGTGTTGAGACTCCACAACAAGACGGAGTAGTAGAGAGAAAACATCAACACAAACATTACCAGGACTCTTATTGTTCAAAGTAACTTGCCTAAATTGTTTTGGAACTTTGCAACCTCTCATGCTGTTTTTCTGCTTAATAGATTGCCTAGCAAGGTTTTACATAACAAAAGTCCTTGTGATATTTTGTATGGTTCCTGATTTAACTTTTATTAAAGTTTTTGGTTATGAAGCTTTTGCATCAACTTTGGCTCATAATAGGACGAAACTTGATCATTGGGCTAGACCATGTGTTTATTTAGGTCACAGACCAAGGATCAAGGGTTCACTTCATAATTTACACACCAGAGAGGTTTTTTTATCTAGAAATGTTTCTTTCAATGAAAATAGTTTTCCTTTTAAGCATATTATCAATAATATAGATAGTAAAAATTTTGTCATGCCATATTTTCCTGATTATCAAGACACTGATCTCTCTTTCCTTACATCCTCCTGATCACTACAAAACCAACAAACATCATATACTGTCCCACAACAAAATTATTCCTCTCCCACTACACCACTACAAAACCAACAAATACCATACATTGTCCCACAACAAAATTATTCCTCTCCCACTTTTACAACTCTTGATAACCCTGTGCCTCCTGTTATAAGAAAATTCACTAGAAGTACCAAACCTCCTGCTTACCTCAAAGATTTTCATTGCAACGTAGCTGTGGGCATAGAGAGCAAAATTTCCACCTCTTGAGATGGTATCAGAGCCAATCCCAGCACGGTTGTTGGGTCATCCTCTATTAGACCACCCTTAAACAATATAGTCTCACGCACGAGTTGAGCAGTCTCGACGTGAGGGGTGTGTTGCAGATCACACATTGACTAGAGATGGAGCCTTTCAATAATTTAAAATATGGGTGTAAACCTCACTTTACAAGCAAGATTGAGTTAAACTTAAATTTCATTTCTTGATTGAGAACTTGAAATATTCAGATAAAGATGGTAGGTTTATACAAGAATTCACATGAATTCTAATCTATTGTTTGGTGAACTAAAATGATTGAGTTAAACTTAAATTTCATTTCTTGATTGAGAACTTGAAATATTCAGATAAAGATGATAGGTTTACACAAGAATTCACATGAATTCTAATCTATTGTTTGGTGAACTAAAATGATGGGATAGGTTATCTTATTACATCATGATATTTTGACAATTCATCATCTTGGTGTTTCTCTGAGGAGGGAATATGTTATAAAGATATAAAATGAAAAAACAAAAGCTACCCCATGTCGTACTATGAAATCTATTTGTTGTAATGCTATTATCACTTTGCTCGCTTTGCTCCTGTTATTGTTATTATTACCACATCATTGTTTGTCACCACGTTATTATTATTGAAATTCCCAAACGTGTAATCTTAATATTTTCATATAATTTCTTACTATCTATTAGATTTTCTTGCATGCATCAAACGCATAAAAGAACATGAGTTATTAATGAAAGATAGTTTCTTTGAACTCAGGAATCTTCTCTAAATCATGTCAGAAGCTGTGGGTTAAGTCGGAACAGTTTTGGATCAACTCCCGAGATGGATCTTCGCAAACTCATTTGGGTCGTTACTCGTATGCAGGTTCAAGTACTGAGATATAGCAAATGGTAAATATCTTTTACTATAAAAAGATTTTGTAAGAAAGTAAAATTTACTATTAAATGCAATTTTTTTCATTAGTTTTGTACAGTTTTATAACATATGATTTACACTTTTAAGAAATGAATACATCGATGGTTTGTTTGATGACAAAAAAAAAATTGTACAGGGGGGATGAAATTGAGGTTGAAACTTGGATTGATGTTGACGGAAAGAATGGGACACGGAGAGATTGGATAATCAGGGATCGTTGCACCAAAGAACTCATAGCTAAAGCAACCAGGTCCAATTTATCTTCTCATATTATTTAACAGTTAAAGTTTATTAAGAGTCACAAAAAATTGTACTAATAATTCCAATAAGTGTGTTACTAAAACTTATAGTTTTCATAATTAGTAATTAATTTACCACATGATATTTGCTCCACTTTCTAAAATTTGCTTGATGCAGCATATGGGTGATCATGAATAGAGAAACAAGAAGATTATCGAAGATGCCTGAAGAAGTTAGACAAGAACTTGTTCCTCTCTACTTTAATAGGTTTGCCATTGCCACTGAAGAAATAGATCATCAGAAGATACAAAAGCTCACCGACGCCACTGCTGAGGGTATTCGATTTGGAGTGACTGTAAGTTTCATACAAAAACTTTCCAGTTCAATAACAGGTTTTTTTCTCGTTCTAGTGTAATTTTATCGGAAAATTCTAAAGAATAGGTAAAGAATTTTGTGTTCTCGTCACGCCATTTCATTTTGACTTAAATGTACCCGCAACAAATTTTTCGTAACGAAATTGTCTCATTTTAGTACGTTTTACCTATTGCAGAAATAATTTTTTTTTATCCATTATGAGAATTTTCGGATAAAATTACACCAAAATAAAATAAAAAAAACCTCGTTAACAACCCCATTTTCCTTAATCAGCACTACTCATTCCTTCTTTATCTGCAGGCAATCCAGCCAGGGTGGAACGACATGGATGTTAACCAGCATGTTAACAACACAAAATACATCAGATGGATCTCAGAGGTACTTCACATATATATTAGTGAAAAAAAATGCTATCTAGGACGAAATAATGTATGCAGAAACGTGATTATGATTGGCTATATATGTTTGATCACTTAATAAAGTCACTAATGTTTTATATAATTTGGTAATGATTAAGGTGGTGGATAAGAACTAACTAACCATTTGGCATGTTGATTTGGGTTATGCAGAGCGTGCCAAGAGAAACATTAGAAGATTACAAAATGAGGAGCATGACTTTAGAGTTTCGGCGTGAATGCACGCAATCAGATATATTGGAATCAATGACAAGTCCATCATCCAAAGTGATTGGTGCCTCAAATCATAAGTGTGTTAGCACAGAACCCCACCTGCAATATATACACTTGCTTCGTCTACAAGAGAACAAAACGGAGTTGGTTCGTGCCAGAACCGAATGGCATCTTAAGCGAAACCACAACTGATGCATACGCTTATGAATACAATTGTTTTACATTGCTATTGCGTTGTGATCACAAATAATAACGTTACTTACTAGAAAATTGAGATGACGCCACAATCATAAATCATGTGAAATGGGTACTACAATTTTATTTTCTCTTTTTAGCTATTTATACTAATTAAATTAGTTATTTGAAATAAAAATACTAATTAAGTTATATCAATATACTTGTAAAACTAATTCAATTACAATAAATAAAACAAATTAGGTTAATATTTAATGGAGAAACAACTAGTTCTTTCGAGAACCTAAAATAAATCATCTTGCTATGGATATTTCTAACAGAATTTCTTTACTGCACCAGGTCACCTCGAGACTCTTTCATCGTCCAGTTTTCAAACTCAAAAATCTATTTTATTTTCCTTAAGTATACATAGGGCATAATTTTGTTTCAGTTTCGTGCTAGATATATAGAAATGTTATCTACGAAAAAACAACTAATAATATTTAATACTATTTTCTTTAACCCGTTCTTTATCTTTCTTTTCAAACTATTCTTACATTTCTTTCTTTTCAAACTATTCTTACATTTCTTTCTTTTCAAACTATTGTTAGTGTGCCACTTTGATTTTTCAATTGAATGAATGTTGATGACTTATAGATAACCTATTGTCAACCATTTAAGAATTGAACGCCTCCATAGATTATGTACCACAGAGAAAAGACATTAAATAAATAACAAGCTAATATTGTAAAGATTATTTACAGTGTTTAATTAAAAATTATTGCTAAATATATTAAGAAAAGCTATCATATTAGTTTATATATTGGAAAAATGAAGTGTTAATATTTTTAATATCTTTTGATGAAGTGTATATATTATGGAAGAAAGAGGTAAGACAGGAAGATAAAAACTTAATATTTTATGCATTACACAAGATAGATATTTATTTTGTATACAAAATTCATACTAAATAAATATTTTCATTATAATTAAAGTTCATAATAAATAAGTATATTCAAACATATAAATTTTATTTTAGGCTTATTTTTAACTAATGAAAATTTAAGGTTATTTTTAACTATTGATAATGACAAATAAATTAAGTACTACGTACAGAAGATGGTATATTAGAAAATATATACAATTAATAATTAATTTTTTTATTAGCAATAAATATAAATAACCACTACATCTAGAAGAAAAAATGATTTTATCCACGGCTAAAATCTGTAGGTAATAGCAAAAATCCGTAGGTAATTTGGGCTTAGGTAATTTATCTACAGAAATTGAGTCTGTGAGTAATACCAACCAATTCTAGTATGTAGGTAATACTTACCAACTTCATTTCGTAGATAATATCCACCAACTTCAGTCCGTGGGTAATACACACCAACTCTAATATGTGGGTATAATGTCAACCAACTATAAAATGTGGATAAATTCGTAGGTAATCCTTCATGCATCAAAATGTTCATTTTAAGTGAGTTGTATGAAACATTCAAGATATCCAACATATTCAACACATCCAACATGTGAAGTAATCCAATATATCTGAATTTAACAATCATTTAATACACCTAGCAAAAAATAAAATTCATATTTAATTTCAAATTGAAGCATAACATATATAGTTGAAGTCTCATCATACAAAGTAAGTCAAAGATAACATAATTCCAAAGTAAAGTAAACTTGAAATATGATCCACAATGCAAATAAACTTGAACCATAATCAAATATTCAAAGCCTAAAAATCCTAATAGTCTACATAATGTCCAAATTGTCCATGCTCATTTTGTTGTTTATTGGGTGGTTGTTCATGCTCATTTTTTTGTTGGTTGGACGATTGTTGTTGTGGCTACTATTGTTGAACTTCTTGTTCAAATGCACTTCTTGCATGAGGTGGAAGCATATGAAGAACCAAATTAACCAATGTTTTCAATTGTTAACCAAGTCTGTCATTGTCTTCCCTTAAGTTGTTTTAGCTCTTGAGTATGTTCTGAATTATGACAGAAAGTCGAAGGTTCATGATACATGAGAGTATGGCCAGATTTAAATTTATGAGCAAACTCTCCAACCCTATAAATTCGACCTTTCTTTTTGCCACCTACAGCAAGAAGCTAACTTTCAGTCTATAATGTGTCTTCCTCTGTAGGATCTACAGGGGATGATGTAGAAGATCCAACTTGTGATCTGGCTTGAGTAAATCTACTATCAAATTGTTCCTGTTATCCATACATGATAATAATGTCATATGTACAGTACATTATTAAAATAAAGAAAAATAACAACAACAAATATAATTCACGACTGTCCTTCTTGATCTTTCATCAACGAATTCACCATTACTCTTCTGAATATGAGTATGCTTAAATATCTCACCAATATGTGTAGGACGATCTAACACTTTTGCCTATAAACAGTATTATGGTTATGGATGACAATATCATCCAACTTGGTGTATTTTGATATAATCCAATGCAATATATTATCAAATATCATAGATTGTATAATAGAATAATATGTAATCATAAAGTATAATTCAAAATCAATTACAATCAAAATTCAATACAACATATATGTTTTGTGTAGGTACCATGCGAATAACATGCTCATGTGTAGTTATGGAGTGTGTAAAAAACCACCTATGTCAGATGCTCGATTTTTTTGGATTTGAATACACTTAGCACGAAAGTTAGGTAACATGTGCATGAAGAACTTTAAGAGTTGGTTGAAACATTGCAGAGAAAAAGATTTGACATGGTCCAAGAAGTTGTGTACCAACGGTGGCTTCACACATTGTTGATGTTTGAAACCTAGGATAATCAAAGACAAAGTAGAAAAGCCTCAAGAAGTTCAAGCAAAGAACTTTTTGAGAAAAAAAATTCATCAACATTTGGTATAAGTGTCCTTGAGCTTGAAAGCATCTTCTCTAGTGCCACATTAGGAGAAAGTGATTAAATTGAAACTACCACATTTGCAAGCTCTTCTAGTAGCCAAAGTAGTAACAGTAGTATGAAAATGAAGGGATGGAGAAAAGGCAAAGATTAGTGTAACAAAATTTCATCAAAAAGTAGAAATCTTGGGAGCAGCCCTGGGATTATCCTTTTCCATGTCAAATATTGGATCATACGTATCCAAGCTAGGGAACAGTGGCAATACCCCAGCAATCAATCTACCCCAAAATGTCAATACTAATACTACATCCAAATTATTGGAGATCTCAATAATACCAAATACGAAAAGAGTCTCTTTCAGTGATTCAGTTCAACTATCTACCTATCCAGACATTCCCAAGCTTGTTCAGAATGCAATGGATGACAAACTTCTCTCAACCTCAATTACTTCATCTAAATCACCTTCCACCACCTTCTCTTTATTTTCCTAGCTTTCACAACTCATCTCCTCCATTCAAAATCATCAAACAAGCAAAGAGATGATCCGGTTTCCATCATTTCGTATTAGAGTCTGGTTCTTATCCAAGCTAAGTGTTCTTCATTTTAATTTTGTATTTTCGTGTAGTTCACATGTTCCTTTTCATGTTTCCTTCAAAATCCACTATTTAAATTTTGGATAATTGCTTTAAATTTGTTAAAAGACATGCATTCTTCTTGAACTGTCAACATAATGTGTTTTTAGGAGCTCTTGATGTATTACCGTGTGCTTTTCAATTTGTTTGAGTCTTGATTCATTTTTGTTTGGTCAAATTGATGTGATTAGTGTTAAATTTTGTTTTTAAATCTTATTTCATGTTGTCATAGTCTTGTAATTCTATAAATGTCATCAAATTCAAAGTGTACCATTTAAAATTTTTGTTTCTTGACTTGAATGTGTCTACCCTAAGTTGTGAGGTTAAATGATGTATTGTGTCATTGCATGTGCTTTTGGTGCTTTTTAATTTCTCTAGTTGAGTTCAACGACTTGTTAGTTTTATTTCTCATTATGTACTTATCCTTTGGCTCTGAAATTTAACCAGTAATAGTTCAAAGTGTCTAGAAAACTGTCATGCAAATATCAGGTCAATTGAAATTTGGACGGAAGACTGATAAATCAAATACAAAAGTATGTTCTGGTACATTTCGTTAAGCGAAAATAATGTAGCTTAAGCTCAATGCATCTGGCTTTTTCACTGATTTATATCTTTTTCGTCTTTTTGAATTTTCATGTGACTTTTTAGTATGTTACTCTCAATACATTGAAGTTCCCAAATCCATATCTCACAGTAAAGTTCACAGTAATCAAAGTGCAATAAATCAATCCCGCTAGCATAATTTTTTGAATTTTTTTTGAATTAGAAGAAACATAAGGAAGTTAAAGAGATGAAATTGATTACTCTAGACACAATAGAATCCTACGCTAAAAACACTCTAGTTTTAATTTTTGTTTTTGAAATCTAATCTAGTACTTTTCCTTAGGATTTCCGTATGAGTGCCAAACCTTTATTATGTGCCTTAATTTTAGCTTATCATTTCTTCTAATTTCTTTGATTTTATAAATCATAAATTCCATTTGAGTTTAACTCTAAATTATGTCTTTATTGCTTTCTCTTTTTGGCCTCTTAAGTAATCTAGATTTGAAGAATTGGTTCTAAGTTGAGGTAAAAGTTAACTTTTTTTTGGTGTACTAAAGGTCGTGAATTAAAGAAGTGCTAATAAAGAGGGAGCTACCGAAGGAGGTTGATTTGAGAGATAAATACTTGGGAGTGGAGAGAAACACTTGGGAGACATCCATAGTTTTAAGTTATATTTGCATACACTTTATCAATAAGTGAATTAATAACTTAGAGAGAGAGTGTGCCTCAAAGGTTCAAAGGTGTTAGAATACTACTAGTTTATAATTATTGTCTTTGAAATTCTTTTACATTTCATAGTTTAGTATTGAGTCACCTTCGCTTGTATTTAAGAGAGTTTCATTGAGAAAGAGATTTATAAAGTATATTGGGATAAGATTATGACTAAGGAAAAAAGACTTGATAATTAAGTTGTCCTAATGATGTATTCCCCTTTCATAAGAATCCTCCCGATGTGCTAAACTCCTTCTTTTTCGTTTTGAAAAATCTCTTATACAAAGTTCAAAATATCTAAACAATCTTCTCATTATAGGAGAAGTGACTCAAGTGAAAATAATATTGATTTAAAAAAAAAATCTTATTAGAGCTTAAGTTAAGCTTTGAAGACCTTAAGAATACATATTCTCAATTTGCTATCTTAGAAGTAAAAACTTTGAGATAAAAGAAACATAAAAGAAAATTAAAATTAGAAACAAGTAAATTAGGGTCATTTAAAGGATCAGAATATAAAGAAACACTACAAAATAATAATTAGATATTTATGAATATATTATATTTTATTATATTAAAATCAATAGTTAAAAAGTAATATAAAATAAATTTAATATTTTTAATATAAAATATATGTTTTATATTAAAATAATTAAAATAATAAATATCAAAATAATAAATAAAATTAATTAATTTAAATTTTGATGATTCATTTTAATATATTTTTATTTTGAAATATAATTTTTTATTTATTATTTTTTATGGTTTTGAAATAAAATTTATTTTAACTTTAATTTAAATTTTCAAAACTTTATTTTTTACATTAAATTATTTTTAGAAATTTATTTTATAAATTATTTTTAAATATATTGATATACAACCAAATTTGTTCTATCAAGGAAATCAAATTTATTACAAACTTTGAACTCACCTTTACATCTAAATAATTTTAACAATAAATATCTATCAAAAGATATAAGAAAAATCAAACGTGATAAACGAGTGAACCGAAATGCTTTCGTGCACGTTATACTTAAAATGTTTATATATTTTAATTATTTCATATCTTACAATAACACACATTAGAAAACAAAAAGAGAAACGTTAATTACTAGGCAGGGTCACACGTATAAATTAGAAGCATAACTAGAAGCAAAGATCAATTCTGATTTCCTTGTTGTATTCCACTCTGGCATTAGTTCTGCTATGGCATCATCAATGGTGGTACCCGTCAATATGGGGAAACAATTTGTAGGAAATTGGTGCAGTGCGAGGAAGAGAAATGTAGAGATTAATTCCCCATGCAATATTAGTAGTGCATGGTATCACACTAATAGAAGGTTTTCATTGTTGGTGAGTGAATGTTCTCATTGTAGTCCTGTGGTGAACACGAAGAATGGAATGAAAGATGAAAGCACTGAAGATTTTGTTACCTTCCTTCGTGGAAGGTTTGTGGAGGACGGGTTTGTATATAAGCAAAATTTCTTTGTGAAGTCTTACGAGATTGGACCAGATCAAACTATCTCCATGGAGACACTCACCAACTTTCTCCAGGTTAGCTTCTTTACTATTCTGCATTGAATAAACAAGTGCCAATCACAATCTTTAGAAAATATAATGGAAATAATTTAGAACTGTTATAACTTAATTTCAATATTTAACTTTTGTTTGGATAGTTTCTTTATAGATTCAATGACAATATTAGGTTTTAATTTCAAAATTTTAAATATTTTATTCTAAAGTTCTATTTTAATTTTACTTTCGATGTCAATGTTTTCATTCTTACGTAAAAATATATGGAGAAATGACGTTGTTTTGAAATAGTTACTCCTTATTTATATTTACTTAAACCTTAAATATGTTTTTATTTCATTAAAATTAAATTTGGATTTGTTTTATTCTTTCTAATTAAAAAATATGTTCTTTGTCTTAGATTTTAGAAAGTGGTTTTTTTTTTTTTTTTTTTTTTTTTTTTTTAAAATTTTTAAATTTTTTTTTTTTTTTTTTTTTTTTTTTTTTTTAACCACCAAATTGCGATTGTTGACGTGATTAACAATATCAATCTTAGTACTAAATATCTTTCCATTAGCTTTACTAGATTTTGGGAATTTAAAATCATAAGCAAATTTGTTTTAAAAACAACTTAAATTTTGAAAGTTTAAGATTGTGATAAATCATGTTTCAAAATTTTTAAAAAAATATATTATATGTCACTTGAACCGACTCATATAAAATAAAAAGGCTGATACACATGTTATGAGTATTTTTTTTTTCTTTTTCTTTTTATCTCTTAATTCTTTTCCATAAACCAGTTGAATGAATTCATGTTCGATTTTGAATTAGAAATGTTAATTCAAAAGGATGTGTCAACATGGATTATATCGATTCCTACTATCTGCGTATATTTTCTAGTTATTTCTATTTCAATCTAACTTTTTTTCCTTTAAGAATGAATCTAGCTAGAATTATTAATGAATTTGTCAATTATTCATTTGCATTTAATTTAATATGTAGACTTTTTAACAACTATTTAATAAGTTTTATGAATTAAAACTAGTTATCCGAATTTATGATTAATAAAATCCACCTTTCAATTTTAGATTTGGGCTGACTAAAACGATCCTTTTAATTTTTGGGATTAAAAACTATTTTTTTTTCTATTTGAAAGATTAGAAAAATCAATTTGAAGGTACTAAACCATTACATTTAAATTTCGGAGACTGAATATATCCCTTTTAAATACGCGAGACTAAAAATATGAATATTAGATATGATGTTTAAAATAAAATAGACTTAAATTCAAGAAATTACAAAAAAAAAAATTATTAAAAAATTTAAAAGGTATTCCATAACATTATTTTTGTCACACATTGTCACTCTTGATGTAATGTACTTGGCGATGTTAATAATGTGTGTAACATCATTCATACTAAAATATTAAAAATAGTATTTTTTTTATTTTAATTTTGGAAACTGAAAAAAATAATCAATTTTTAAATTGAAGATTAAAAGAAAAATTAATCCAAATTTGTGGAACAAGAAACTTTAAACAAACATTGAAATCTATTGATTTATATAATCAATTTTTATCTAGTAGATTATAAGAAAATATATAATGAAGTTGAGAACTTAGAGTGTTCAGGTAATTTTCTCTAACATTATATAATATAATATAAGATTCTAATAATATAATTTTTTTTCTTAAAAATACTTGTAATTGTTTGAAATAGTTTACATAACTAAATTATTTTAAATATATATTTTTGACTTTTTATTCATTATTATCCTTTAAATTAATAAAAAGATAAAGATGGTAGGTTTACATAAGAATTCATATGTATTCTAATCTATTGTTTGGTGAACTGAAATGATGGGATAGGTTATCTTATTACATCATTTTTGACAATTCATTATCTCCGTGTTTTTCTGAGAACGGATTGTGTTATAAATATATAAAATAAAAAAACAAAAGCAACCCCATGTCGTACTAAGAAATCTATTTGTTCTAGTGCTATATCATCACTTTGCTTTATTGCTATTATTACCACATCATTATAATGGATAATTGACGTGGGTTTGTCACCACTTTATTATTATTGAAATTCTCAAGCGTGTAATCTTAATATTTTTCATATAATTTCTTACTATCTATTAGATTTTCTTGCATGCATCAACAGCAAAAAGAACATATGAGTTATTAATGAAAAATAGTTTCCTTGAACTCAGGAAATAATTCTAAATCATGCCAGAAGCTGTGGGTTAAGTCAGAACAGGTCTGGAGCAACTCCCGAGATGGATCTTCGCAAACTCATTTGGGTCGTTACTCGTATGCAGGTTCAAGTACTGAGATATAGCAAGTGGTAAATGTCTTTTACTATAAAAAGATTTTGTAAGAAAGTAAAATTTACTATTAAATGCAATTTTTTTCATTAGTTTTGTACAGTTTTATAAAATATGATTTACACTTTTAAGAAATGAATACATCGATGGTTTGTTTGATGACAAAAAAAAAATTGTACAGGGGGGATGAAATTGAGGTTGAAACTTGGAT